>Ga0081455_10001769_pt1 | contig 11184 bp, 10 predicted proteins | sample TabmetS3T2R1_FD_70207 | JGI IMG/M metagenome (GOLD analysis project Ga0081455, IMG submission 70207) | Tabebuia heterophylla rhizosphere microbial communities from the University of Puerto Rico - S3T2R1 | ecosystem: Host-associated > Plants > Roots > Rhizosphere ... | reverse complement strand
CTTGGCGGTCTCAATGGAGAGTCCGGCTTACCACCCACGCTCGCGCCACTCCGCGAGATGTGGGCGTTCGGTGCCCAGCGTGGTGTCATCGCCGTGCCCGGGATGCACCACGGTGTTGTCGTCAAAGCGGTCGAAGATCTTGCTCTCAAGATCATTCATCAAGGACGTGAAGTCCTCGGGACTCCAGGTCTTGCCTGGACCTCCAGGGAACAAGCTGTCCCCGGTGAACAGATGCATTGCACCGGCGCCCGGATACGCGAGCGTGATCGAACCAGGTGTATGCCCGACTAGCCCGATTACTTCGAGCCTTTCGGTGCCGAGCCGGACCTGATGACCTGTCCATACCCCACTCATGCCCTCGACCCCTGCGCCGGCGCTGATCGCGTCGCGATCCGGCTCGCCACAGACGAGTCTCGCTCCGGTAGCAGCGGCCACAGACGACAAGGCCTGCCAATGATCATCATGTCGATGCGTCGTCGCGACAGTGTCCAACGGCTGACCACCGATCATCTTCAAGAGTCGATCACTGTCATTGGCCGCGTCGATGAGAACGCTTGCACCATCGCTGCTTTGCAGCAGGTACGCATTGTTGTCGAACGGCCCGACACTGACCTTGATCATCGTGACCGAGCCGGACAGTCGTGCTACCAGGGGCGGTCCGCCTGGTTCGACGTGGTTGATGCCCTCCATCAGAACGCCGGCAGCTGGAGTCCGCCTGCCCCGGTAACAGCGGAGCCATCGGTGCGGCCTAGCAGCCAGCCAACCAGCTGTCCGCTACTGCCACTGACTGCTACCGATTCCCCGACGGTGCCGATTGCCGCAGTCAGCCCAGAGTCGGAGGTCACCTCGAGCTTCGGAAACTCTTCACGATCCCTTAGCCGGAAGGTGCACCACTCGAGTAGCCATTCCGCCGTCTGGGTATCGATGTCGGTGATCTCGTAGCCGATGTCCAAGTCAACGTGATGAATTACTACTTCGAGCAGCCGCGCCAATGGCAGTAGCCGCGCGGGTACTTTCACACCACGACTCATCTCGACGCCGGCGTCCCAGGCGTCTGCACCATCAAGCTCCTCAAATGCCGAGCTCAAGCGTCCGGCGGAGGTGTCCATGTCGATCTGGAGGTCGAGGCCAGATCGTCCGGAACCCGCCTCGATTTCGTTTGCACGATGCTCGGGCGAGGGGTACATGTCCAGACGTTTCCCGGTCAGTGCCCAATTGACGAGTCGGCAGAGTGCGTCGGCATGGCGCGCAATGTGTGTGGCGACATGGCCGCGGGTCCACTCAGGAAGCCTGCTCGGAGCTCGCCACTGTTCTTCAGTCACCAAGATCGTGTCGCCTAGCAGGCGCTGCGTGGCGGTCCTGACCAGCCCACGCAGCGTTTCTAGCTGAGTTGTGGCTGGAGATGCGGCGGCAGTCATGCCCATACCGTAGTGCCCGACCAACGCTCGCGGGAGGCCTCGAAGACATCCCATTTAAGGTGTGACGTGTCAGTGTCGGCACATACGATGTGCTCCGTGGCCGACCGTCTCGTCGTTCGGGGTGCGCGCGAGCACAACCTGCAAAACATCTCTCTCGATCTGCCGCGAGATGCGCTGATCGTGTTTACCGGCCTGTCCGGATCAGGAAAGTCGAGTCTGGCCTTCGACACCATCTTCGCAGAGGGTCAGCGACGCTACGTCGAGTCGTTGTCGGCGTACGCCCGTCAGTTTCTTGGTCAGATGGACAAGCCGGACGTGGACTTCATCGAAGGCTTGTCACCTGCGGTTTCCATCGACCAGAAGTCGACCAGCCGCAATCCACGGTCCACGGTCGGCACGATAACCGAGGTGTACGACTACCTCCGCTTGCTCTATGCGCGCGCTGGCCGCCCGCACTGCCCGATCTGTGGTGAGCCGATCAGCCGGCAGTCGCCACAACAGATCGTCGACCGGTTGATGGCGATGGAGGAGGGCACCCGCTTCCAGGTCCTCGCTCCGGTTGTTCGTGGTCGTAAGGGGGAGTACGTCGAGGTCTTCCGAGAGCTGGCCTCGGAGGGCTTCAGCCGGGCGCGGGTCGACGGACAGGTCGTCCAGCTCACCGATCCTCCCGTTCTCGACAAGAAGTACAAGCACTCCATCGACGTCATCGTTGACCGGCTCACAGTGAAGCCGAGCATCAAACAGCGGCTGACGGATTCGGTCGAGACTGCGCTGAAGCTGGCGCAGGGGGTCGTCACGATCGACTTCGTGGGCCTCGACCCGAAGGATCCGCAGCGCGAGCGCAACTATTCCGAGAAGATGGCGTGTCCCAACAACCACGACATCGCCATTGACGAGCTGGAGCCGCGCCAGTTTTCCTTCAACGGTCCGTGGGGCGCATGCCCCACCTGTTCTGGCCTCGGAACGCGGATGGAAGTCGATCCCGAGCTGGTGGTTCCCGATCCGGACAAGAGTCTCTCCGAGGGTGCAATCGCGCCCTGGTCGTCACCACACGTCGCGGACTATTTCAGCCGGCTGATCGATTCACTGGCAGAGAGCGCCGGTTTCTCGACCACTGTCCCGTGGGGTCGGCTGCCTGCAGCAGCTCAGAAGATGCTGCTCGAGGGTGTGCCAGGCCTGGTCCACGTGCGCTACCGGAACCGGTACGGTCGCGAGCGCAGCTACAACGCGAAGTACGAGGGCGTCATCTCCTACATCGAGCGTCGGCATGCCGAGGCTGAGAGTGACACGTCGCGCGAGCGCTTCGCGGGCTATATGCGGGAGGTGCCCTGCCGGGTCTGCAAGGGTGCTCGGCTGAAGCCCACCTCGCTGGCCGTGACTGTCGGCGGCAAGAACATCGCAGAGGTGTCGGCCTTGCCGATCGACGCCGCGGCTGATTTCCTCAACCGACTCGAGCTCACCGAACGCGAGCGCCAGATTGCCGAGCGCGTGCTCAAAGAGATCAATGAACGATTGAAGTTTCTGCTCGATGTCGGTCTGGACTACCTCTCGCTGAGCCGTCCAACAGGCAGCCTGTCCGGCGGCGAGGCCCAGAGAATCCGGCTCGCCACCCAGATTGGCTCAGGGCTCGTGGGTGTCCTGTACGTGCTGGACGAGCCCAGCATCGGGCTGCATCAACGGGACAACCGGCGGCTGATCGAGACGCTGGTTCGCCTCAGGGATCTGGGCAACACTCTGATCGTCGTCGAACACGACGAGGAAACGATCAAAGCCGCCGACTGGGCGGTGGACATCGGCCCGGGTGCCGGCGAACACGGCGGTCGGGTGGTGCACTCGGGCACCGTCGAGGAGTTGCTGAACAATCGGGAGTCCCTCACCGGCGCCTACCTGTCCCGACGCCGTTCCATCCCGCTGCCAGCCTCGCGTCGCGCGCGTACTCGCGGTCGCGAGGTCACCGTGCAGGGGGCAGCGGAACACAATCTGCGCAATGTCACCGTGTCATTTCCGCTCGGCCAGTTCATCGCTGTCACTGGAGTGTCCGGTTCGGGCAAGTCGACCCTGGTCAACCACATTCTGTACAACGCCCTCGCGAAGCGGATCTACAACGCCCGGGAGGTGCCCGGCCGCCATCGTTCGATCAGCGGGGCAGATCAGATCGACAAGGTGATCCACGTCGACCAGTCCCCGATAGGCCGTACACCGCGGTCCAATCCGGCCACCTACACGGGCGTCTTCGACCACGTACGGCGCCTCTTCGCCGAGACGCCGGAAGCGAAGGTTCGCGGCTACCAGCCCGGCAGATTCTCGTTCAACGTGAAGGGCGGTCGCTGCGAGAACTGCACCGGTGACGGCACGATCAAGATCGAAATGAACTTCCTGCCTGACGTGTATGTCGAATGCGAGGTCTGCCACGGCGCCCGCTACAACCGGGAGACTCTCGAGGTTCATTACAAGGGCAAATCGATCGCCGAGGTCTTGGGCATGTCGATCGAGGAGGGGTTGGAGTTCTTCGGTCCGCTGCCCGCGATCGCCCGGCACCTGCGCACCCTGGTCGACGTGGGCCTCGGATACGTACGCCTTGGTCAGCCTGCGCCTACGTTGTCCGGCGGCGAGGCACAGCGCGTCAAGCTGGCCAGTGAGCTACAGAAGCGAGCCACCGGACGCACTCTCTACGTCTTGGACGAGCCGACCACAGGCCTGCACTTCGAGGACATTCGCAAGCTGCTGGGTGTCCTCGGGCGGCTGGTCGATGCGGGGAACACAGTGGTTGTGATCGAGCACAACCTCGATGTGATCAAGACTGCCGACTGGCTGATCGACATGGGGCCCGAAGGTGGATCCCGTGGTGGTCTGATCATCGCGGAGGGCACACCAGAGCAGGTAGCAGCCAATACCAAGTCCTACACGGGAGCCTTCCTCAAGCCTTTGCTCGATGGGCACGCCGTTCCGATCAGAGCAACTCAACCAGCGCTTGTTCCGGCAGCCGCGGCATCAGCCAACAAGGTGGTGTCGAAGAAGCTGAGCGCCCGCCGCGCGGCAGTGAAGGCGAGTTAACTGCGATGCGCGAGCCCCTGGCGCACGAAGGAGGAGGGAGCGGAGGCGTTCTTTCCTCTGCGAGCGCCGACGACGACGGCGGCAACCCAGCGAACATCGCAGCGAGCGGAGCGAGCAATCAAACAGAGCGCGATGCGCGAGCAGCTCCCCAAAAGAAATCGAACCAGATTGGGTGCTATCTCGTCTGCTGTCGAAAGAGCGTCTATCCGCAGCTTTGGGCACCCTTTCGCCCGCCCGACGCTCGTGAGCGGAGAGCCGAGGGGTTGTGATGTCCGAGCGCGGTGACCAACAGACACGTCAGGAGACTCCCGCCACGACGCGTCGGACGATCTTGCGGGCCGCCGGACTCCTAAGCCTGACCGGTGCGGGCGCCGCCGCGCTGGGCGCCTGCGCCGAGGAGTCCAGCGGCTCGCCTTCTGCGACGCCAGCCGCGTCGGAGACCTCTGCACCAGCGTCGCCGTCGCCGGCCGCCGACCCGACTTCCCCCAAACCGTCAGCGTCCAAGGCAAAGGCGCCCGACGGGCCTAGCGTCGCGACATCGCAAGTGCCGGTCGGCGGCGGCGTCATCTTGGAGAACGCTGACTATGTGGTCACCCAGCCAAGCAAGGGTAGCTACAAAGCGTTCAGCAAGATCTGTACTCATCAGGGGTGCCCGGTGGCATCGGTGGAAAATGGTGTCATTCGCTGCAACTGCCACGGCAGCGAGTATTCGATCAAGGACGGCTCGGTCACGAATCCACCGGCGACCAAGGGTCTTGCAGCCGCCAAGACCACCGTCTTCGAGAAGAAGGTCTACGTGACGGACTAGTTTGGTCTGTCGGCTCGCGTGGCGCGCCGGGAAGCTGCCGGTGTCGTCGCTCTTCGCCAACGCGGTTACCGATATCGACCGCGATGCGCGCGTCAGCGTTGGCTCATCGCTCCTCCATCCGGCAGCGCGCGGCTACCGACCCTCGCCGATCTGTACCAACTCGAGCCGTGCTCGCGCCTACGCTGGGCCCGTGGTAGCACCAGTCTCGTCTCGGCAAATGCCGGCGTACCGGCCTGCGCCGGGGTCCATCCCGGATCAGCCTGGGGTGTACCGGTTTTCCGATGCCGACGGTCGAGTGATCTACGTTGGCAAGGCGAAGAGCCTGCGCTCCCGGCTGAACTCCTATTTCGCCGATCCGGCCTCCCTGCTGAGCCGGACCCGTTCGATGGTGAGCACGGCAACCAAGGTGGACTGGACCGTCGTACACAACGAGGTTGAGGCGCTTCAGCTGGAGTACTCCTGGATCAAGGAGTTCGATCCACGGTTCAACATCAAGTACCGCGACGACAAGTCCTATCCCTGGCTAGCGGTCACGCTCTCGGAGGAGTTCCCGCGGGTCATGGTCGGCCGGGGTGCCAAACGCAAGGGCACCCGGTATTTCGGTCCCTACTCTCATGCGTGGGCGATCCGAGAGACTGTCGACCTGCTGCTCCGAGTCTTTCCGATGCGGTCCTGCCGCCCCGGAGTCTTCAAGAACCACAAGCAGCTCGGCCGGCCGTGTCTGCTCGGCTACATCGGCAAGTGCTCGGCACCCTGCATCGGCCGGGTGACGGCCGAGGAGCATCGCGCGATCGTCGACGACTTCTGCCAGTTCATGTCCGGCCAGGCGGCGCCCATGATCAAGAAGTTGGAGCGCGAGATGCGCGCGGCCAGTGATGCGCTGGAATACGAGCGTGCGGCGCGGTTGCGTGACGACATCGGTGCGCTGCAACGCGCGATGGAGCGTAACGCTGTCGTCTTCCGGGACGGAACCGACGCCGATGTCATCGCCCTCGCCGAAGATCCACTTGAGGTCGCTGTACAGATCTTCCATGTCCGGGGTGGACGGGTTCGCGGCGAACGCGGCTGGGTTGCCGACCGGTTCGACGAAGGCGGCAGCGATGAGTTGATCGAGCAGTTTCTGCTGCAGCTCTACGCCGAGCCGGATCCCACCAACAACGACAAAGACGCGGTGCCGCGTGAGATCTTGGTCCCGGTGATGCCGTCCTCGGCGGAGTCCCTGATCAAGATGCTTGAGGAACGCCGCGGATCACACGTCTCCATTCGGGTGCCGCAGCGGGGGGACAAGCGGGCACTCATGGAGACAGTCGCTCGCAATGCCAGTGAGATTTTGATCAAGCACAAGACGACTCGTGCCGGTGATCTGTCGACCCGCAACCGTGCCCTGGAAGAGATCCAGGAAGCATTGGAGCTGCCGGCCGCCCCGCTACGGATCGAGTGCTACGACATTTCCAACCTGCAGGGCACCGAAGTCGTGGGCTCGATGGTGGTGTTCGAGGACGGGCTGCCACGAAAGAGCGAGTACCGGAGATTCGTCATCCGGCAAGTCGAGGGACAGAACGACGTCGCCGCGATGCATGAGGTAATCACCCGCCGGTTCCGCCGACTCATCGATGATCGCGCCGCGATGATCAGGCAAACCGCAGACGGGTTGTCAGCCGACCCCGAGACCGACGAGGGTCCGCTGCTGGTTGATCCGACGACCGGAGCCCCGCGTAAATTCGCCTACGCGCCGTCACTCGTGGTCGTGGACGGCGGCCCTCCGCAGGTGGCCGCCGCGGCCAAGGCGCTCCACGAACTCGGCATCGATGACATTGCCCTGTGTGGCCTTGCCAAGCGACTTGAAGAGGTATGGCTGCCCGACGTCGACGAACCGGTGATCTTGCCGCGGACCAGCGAGGGCCTTTATCTGCTGCAGCGGCTGCGCGACGAGGCCCACCGCTTTGCGATTACCCATCATCGGGCGCGGCGCAGCAAGTCGATGGTCGAATCGCTGTTGGACCAAGTGCAAGGCCTCGGCGAGGTACGGCGCAAGGCACTGATCAGTTACTTCGGATCCCTCAAGAAGCTTCGTGCGGCAACGGTCGAAGAGATCGCAGCGGTGCCCGGATTCGGTCCGAAGACTGCACTCGCGATCAAGGAGGCGCTACAGCAGACTCCGCAACCGGAGGCCATCGACATGGCCACGGGCGAAGTGCTGGACAGTGTCTAATTGCTCCGCTCGCTGCGCTCGCTCCGCGCGGATCGCGCCTTGAGGTCCGCCTACTTCGTCGTCGCTCGCAGACGATAAAGCGTGTCTGCTCGCTCCTCCTCAGCACGGCGGGGCGCGATCCGGTGTCTAATTTGCTCCGCTCGCTGCGCGCGCTATGTCTAATGGCTCGCTCCGCTCGCTGCGATGTTCGCCGGCTGCCGCCGTCTTCGTCGGATCCGACGAAACGATTGTGTCGGTGAATTGGCTCTCTTCTCGACGCGTTTCGTCAGCTCCTCCTGCAGATCGGCGGCGCGAACATCGCGAGCGCGGATCGCGCCTTGGGGTCCGCCTACTTCGTCGTCGCTCGCAGATGATAATGCGTGTCTGCTCGGTCCCTGCACATTGCTCGCTCCGCTCGCTGAGGGTCGCGCTCGTGAGCTGCTGCCCCTCACTCGCTTCGCTCGCCCGTCCAGGACAGCAGCGCGCCAGCCTTGCTCAGCACGGCGGGGGCGCGATCCGGGGGATGCGGGAATAATCTGCTTTGTGACCAGCCCGAGCCCTGAAGGACAGCTCGACACCGAGAGCCCGGTCAAGCCGCTCCGCCTCGTCGTGATCAGCGGCATGTCGGGCGCGGGTCGCTCCACGGCAGCCCATTGCCTGGAGGATCTCGGCTGGTACGTCGTAGACAACCTTCCCCCGAGCGTGTTGCCCGAGGTATGCCGGCAGGCCCGAGAGATCAATCTGACGCGGCTCGCCGTGGTACTCGATGTGCGGACTCGCGGGTTCTTCGAGCAGCTTCCGGTGATGTTCACCGAGCTCACTGAGATCGGCACGTTGCCAGAGATCTTGTTTTTGGAGGCGGCCGATGACGTCATCGTTCGACGCCAGGAGTCCGTCCGCCGGCCGCACCCGCTGCAAGGCGACGGAAGGCTGCTGGACGGGATCGGGAGGGAACGCGAGACACTGGCAACGCTTCGTGCGGCCGCCGACCTGGTGATCGACACGTCCTCGCTCAACATCCACCAGCTGACCTCCCGGGTTGCTCACGCCTACGGCGGTAGCACCGATGATCAGCTTCGCGTCACGCTGCTGTCCTTCGGCTTCAAATACGGCATCCCGGTGGACGCGGACATGGTCTTCGACGTGCGCTTCCTGCCCAATCCTCACTGGATTCCCGAGCTGCGTCCGCAGACCGGTCTCAGCAAGCCTGTGAGCGACTACGTGCTCGGCCAACCGGGGGCCGAGTCATTCCTCGGCTCCATGCAGGACCTGCTGGCCGTGGTGTCCGTGGGCTACATCAACGAGGGCAAGCGGTTCGCCACGCTGGCCATCGGCTGTACCGGTGGCAAACATCGCAGTTCAGCCATGGCAGAGGAGTTCGCGCGCCGGCTCCGTGCCACAGGCTTGCCGACCACAGTTCTCCACCGCGATCTGGGACGAGAGTGAGCTCCCGGGATTCGGCACACATGTTCACATCGGGCTCGCTGGGTCCGACACTCCCTGCTGTGGTGGCCTTCGGCGGCGGTCACGGACTCGCGGTCTCGCTGACTGCTCTTCGCCGCGTAACAGACCACTTGACCGCGATCGTCACCGTCGCAGACGACGGCGGCTCCTCTGGTCGGCTTCGCCGAGAACTGGACTGCCTGCCTCCAGGCGATCTCCGCATGGCGCTAGCTGCGCTGTGCGGCGATGACGAATCGGGCCGTACCTGGGCCGACGTCTTGCAGTACCGGTTCAACAGCACCGGACCGCTAGATGATCATGCAATTGGCAATCTGCTGATCGTGGGGCTGTGGGAACGTCTGGGCGATCCGGTAGCCGGGTTGGACATGGTCGCGAAGCTGCTTGGGGCCAAGGGCAGGGTGCTGCCGATGGCGTCCGTACCGCTGGAAATCGCTGCCGAAGTCCTCGGCCTCGACGCCGACAAGCCGGACGAACTCGCCGAGATCCGCGGCCAAGCCCGAGTGGCGACCACTGGGGGAGAGGTGTGTTCGGTGCGGCTCATTCCGCATAACCCACCGGCCTGTCCGGAGTCTGTCGAGGTCGTGCTGCAGGCTGACTGGATCGTTCTGGGTCCGGGCTCCTGGTTCACATCGGTGATTCCGCACCTGCTCGTTCCAGAGCTTGCGGAAGCGATTTACGCAACTAGAGCCCGTCGCATTCTCACCCTCAACCTGGAACCCTCCGGCGAGACGGCAGGCTTCTCGGCCGCTAAGCACGTTGAGCTGCTTGCCGACCACGCTCCGGATCTGCGGCTCGACGCCGTACTTGTCGACAGCGGCTTTGCCTCTGATGACCCGCATTTGGCCTCGCGAGTCGAGTCCCTAGGGGCACAGCTCGTGGTGGCAGATCTCGCCGCTCGCGACGGCTCGCCGCGCCATGACCCGCTTCGCCTGGCCTCGGCGTACGCCGAAATCCTGGGTGTCTGATCACCCTCTGACCCGGTGCCGAAACCTACGTGCACGTAGGTTCCTGAGGGTCTGCACAGTTTGCAACCTGTGCAAACCGTGGGCAGCCTAGGTTTACGTAGCTTCCCGTGAAAGCGTCAAGATGCATGGGTTAGCTGTGTAATCATTCACCAATGGCCATGACCGCCCAGGTGAAAGCAGAGCTAGCAACCATCAAGGTGAGCAAGCCCTGCGACCGCAAGTCTGAGGTTGCCGCAACACTCAGGTTCGCGGGCGGCTTGCACATTGTGAGCGGGCGAATCGTCATCGAAGCTGAACTAGACACTGGCGCCGCGGCGCGGCGTCTGAGGACCGACATCAATGAAGTGTTCGGCCACCCGAGCGAGCTGGTCATCGTGAACGGATCCGGCATCCGGCGCGGCACCCACTACGTGGTGCGGGTCATCAAGGACGGCGAGGCGCTGGCCCGGCAGACCGGTCTGATCGACTCCCACGGACGACCGGCGCGCGGCCTCCCGCCACAGGTGGTCAGCGGAGGGCTCTGCGATTGCGTTGCGGCATGGCGCGGCGCGTTCCTGGCCCACGGCTCATTGACCGAGCCAGGCCGGTCCATGGCTCTCGAGGTGACCTGCCCTGGGCCCGAGGCGGCACTCGCACTGGTTGGCGCAGCCCGCCGGCTCGGAATACCTGCGAAGGCTCGCGAGGTGCGCAATGTCGACCGGGTCGTCATCCGTGACGGCGACGCCATCGCAGCGTTGCTGACCAAGCTCGGCGCTCACGAGTCGTTGCTGGTCTGGGAAGAGCGCCGGATGCGTCGCGAGGTGCGCGCCTCAGCCAATCGCCTGGCCAACTTCGATGATGCGAATCTGCGACGCTCGGCGCGTGCCGCGGTGGCCGCAGGCGCCCGAGTGGAGCGGGCGCTGGAAATTCTGGGCGACGACGTTCCTGATCATCTGAGGGCTGCCGGCTTGCTCCGCATCGAGAACAAGCAGGCGAGCCTCGAGGAGCTGGGCCAGATGCATGAGCCGCCGTTGACCAAGGACGCGGTTGCGGGACGGATCCGCCGACTACTCGCAACGGCTGACAAGCGTGCTGCCGAGCTAGGCATACCGAACACCGAGGCGAATCTCAGCGCTGACATGCTCGACGAGGAGTAGCGCAAGTTCGTTAAGGTGGTCTTTGGCCCCGACTCCTGGGGACCTTGAACAGCTTGAAGGAGATCGTGTCATGACCATCCGTGTTGGTATCAATGGGTTCGGTCGCATCGGCCGAAACTTCTACCGCGCGCTGCTCGCTTCCGGTGCC
>Ga0081455_10007835_pt1 | contig 11185 bp, 8 predicted proteins | sample TabmetS3T2R1_FD_70207 | JGI IMG/M metagenome (GOLD analysis project Ga0081455, IMG submission 70207) | Tabebuia heterophylla rhizosphere microbial communities from the University of Puerto Rico - S3T2R1 | ecosystem: Host-associated > Plants > Roots > Rhizosphere ... | reverse complement strand
AAGACGCCGATCATTTCACTCACACCGACCACGCAGCCGCAAAACCCAAACGGCCAGTGGCTCATCTCCATTCCACAGCCGCCGCCCCTGATGGTCGCCGCGGTGGTCGATCGCATGAAAAAGGATAATGTCAAGAAAGCGGCTTACATCGGATTCAGCGACTCCTGGGGCGATCTTGTCTATGACGCGCTGATGAAGAACGTCAGTGGGACCTCGATCGAGGTCGTCACGAACGAACGCTATGCCCGCGCGGATACGTCCGTCGCGGGCCAGACGCTCAAGATCGTCGCGGCTCGTCCCGACGCGGTCATCACCGGCGGGTCGGGCACGCCAGGCGCGCTGCCCTACCTTGCTCTGGCGGACCGCGGCTACAAGGGCGGGCTCTACGGCACGCACGCCTTGATCAATCCGGATTTCGTCCGCGTCGGCGGGCGCGCCGTCGAAGGCGTGATCGCTCCCACAGGTCCCGTGATCGTTGCGGAGCAGCTGCCGGACAGCAATCCGACGAAGAAGGTGTCGCTGGGCTACCGCGAGGTCTATCAAAAAGTGAACAACGCCCCGACCACGGACGCCTTTTCTGCATACTCGTTCGACGCCTGGCTGGTATTCCTCGATGCGGCCAAGCGCGCGCTGGCGAAGGCAGAACCGGGCACGCCGCAATTCCGCGAGGCGTTTCGCGACGCCATGCTGTCGGTAAAGGAAATCGTCGGCACGCACGGGGTCTACAACTTCAATGCGGGCAGCTCCTTCGGAGTCGACGATCGCGCTCGCGTGCTGGTCCAGCTGCAAAAAGGAGCATGGTCGCTGATGCCTTGAGCGGGCAGACCGATCGCTGACGCCAATCCAAATGTGCGTGCAAGCGACACGTGATCGAGGGCAAGCGGGCGTCGCGCGCACGGATGTGGTTGCCCCCGACCTGTTCGCGCCTCCATAATGACCTGGGAGATCGCCCTCCTTCTGGCTCAGGATGGGATTTCCACCGGGGCGATCTATGTGCTCGTCGCTCTCGGTATCGTTCTCATCTTCCTGGTGACGCGCGTCATCTTCGTGCCGTTCGGCGATGTGGTCGGCTATGCGGCGCTCACCGTCGCGGCGCTGCAACTGCGGCAAATGCCGGGCACGGTCTGGCTGGTGCTCACGCTTGCCGCGATCGCGACCGTGATGGAAGCGTATGGGTTGGCGCGCCGCGGCCAGATGCACCGCGTGCCGAAGGCGCTGTTGCTTTACGCGGTTCTTCCCACCATCCCAGCGGTCCTGGTTTGGCTCGCCGCCGGGCGTGATCTTCCGATATGGCTCGGCATCGCGCTGACCCTCGCCATTGTCATGCCGATCTCGCCCCTGCTCTACCGCATCGCATTTCGTCCGCTCGCCGACGCATCGGTCCTCGTCCTGCTCATCATCGCTGTGGCGGTTCACTTCGCGATGTCCGGTCTCGCGCTTTTGTACTTCGGACCGGAAGGCTTCCGCAGCGAGCCGATCACAGGAGCGCTCTTCGAGCTTGGACCAATCACCATTTCCGGCCAAAGCATTCTGATCGTCGCCAGTTCCGTCGTCTTCAGTTTCCTGCTCTTCCTGTTCTTCGAGCGCACGCTCGCCGGCAAGGCGCTACGCGCAACGGCCGTCAATCGCGTCGGGGCTCGGCTCGTCGGCATCCTTCCGTCCACTACGGGTGCGACGGCCTTTCTCCTTGCGTCGGCACTCGCGGGTATCTGCGGCATTCTCATCGGACCAGTGACGACGCTCTATTATGATTCCGGCTTTCTCATCGGCCTCAAGGCTTTTGTCGGCGCGATCATCGGCGGCTTGGTCAGCTATCCGGCCGCCGCCGCGGGCGCCATCTTCGTCGGGCTGTTAGAGAGCTACGCAGCATTCTGGTACAGCGCGCTCAAGGAAGTATTCGTCTTCAGCGCGCTTATTCCTATCCTGATCTGGCAATCCTTCACATCGGCGGGCGGAATCGAGGAAGAAATTGAGGAGGAAGAGCGCGAGGGAGAGGCGTGATGCGCTGGAAGTTCCACATCCCGCTGGGCCTCGCTATCGCATTCATCGTGGTTGCGCCCGCGATTTTTGGAAGCTTCACGATTACGCTGATGAATTACATCGGCATCTATGCCTTTGCTGTACTGGGTCTCGTTCTGCTCACCGGCGTGGGTGGGCTCACGTCATTCGGTCAGGCTGCCTTCGTCGGCATCGGCGCCTACGCCACTGCCTGGTACACCGCAGTGCAGGGCGGCTCGCCCTGGATTGGCCTGCTGCTCGCGCTCCTTCTCACCAGCCTCGTCGCGACGGTTCTCGGTGCCGCAACCCTGCGGCTTGGCGGTCACTTCCTGCCGTTGAGCACGATCGCGTGGGGCATCGCAATCTTTTTCCTATTCGGAAACATCGATGCGATTGGGCGCTACAGCGGGCTATCCGGAATTCCGGCGATCACCGTCGGGCCGATCTCGCTCAGCGGCAATGTCGCGATGTACTGCTTCATTTGGGGACTGCTCGGTATCGTGATGCTTCTGTGCAGAAACCTGCTCGACTCGCGCAAGGGCCGCGCGATCCGCAGCCTGCGCGGCGGCATAGCCATGGTGGAAAGCCTCGCAATCGATTCCTTTCGGATGCGACTTGCCGTTTTTGTTTTCGCCGGAATGCTCGCAGGCCTCGCCGGCTGGCTTTATGCGCATATGCAACGCTACGTGAATCCGGCACCATTCGACATCCGTCCCAGCATCGAACTCCTACTGATGGCGCTGGTCGGTGGTGCTGGCCACATCGCGGGCGCGGTGGTCGGCGCGGCTGTGATCACACTGCTCAAGAATACTTTGCAGGATGTTCTTCCTCTATTCACCCGCTACAGCGCGCAGCTCGAAGTTGTCGTGTTCGGCGTCCTTTTCGTCGTCATATTGCAAAAGGCACGTGCGGGCATCGTTCCCATGATCAACCGCTATCTGCCGCGTCCACCTTTGGCCCTGCCAGCCCAGGTGCCGCCGCTTGCACGCCGCGCACGCCCCATCGTCTCCGGTCAGCCTGTGCTGACAATTCACGGTACGACGAAACGGTTCGGTGCGCTGGCCGCCGTGAACGACGTGAGTTTCGAGGTGAAGGCCGGCGAGGTCTTGGGCCTGATCGGCCCAAACGGAGCCGGCAAAAGCACGCTTCTCAATCTGATCACCGGCACTGCGAAAGCCGACGCCGGGCGGATCATGTTCCTGGATCACGACCTGACGAAACTGGCGCCGCATCATATCGCCGCCAACGGCGTCGCACGCACGTTCCAGCACGTGAAACTGCGTCCGAATATGACGCTGCTCGACAATGCGCTGCTTGGAACATATTCGCGCACGCGATCGGGATTTCTTGCCGGCGCGATTCGCCTCGATCGCAACGAAGAAAAATCGGCGCAGTTCGAGGCTTTACAGCAGTTGAAGCGCGTCGGTCTCGGTGAAAAGGCCGCTGAACTCGCCGGCAATCTCCCGCTGGGTCAACAGCGTCTTCTGGAAGTCGCGCGGGCGTTGGCCGCCGACCCCGTCGTGGTTATTCTGGACGAGCCGGCAGCCGGCCTGCGCAGCCTTGAGAAGCAAATTCTGTCTCAACTGCTGCGCACCTTGCGCAACGAGGGCATGACGATTGTCCTGGTCGAGCACGACATGGAATTCGTCATGAACCTCGTCGACCGAATCGTCGTGATGGATTTCGGCTCGAAGCTCGCCGAAGGTATCCCCGCCGATATCCGCGCCGAACCGCGTGTGCAGGAAGCCTATCTTGGCGGTGTTGCATGACGGCCCTCCTGTCCGTCACCGATCTGCATGTCAGCTACGGCAAGGTCGAGGCCGTGAGTGGCGTTTCCCTCGAAATGCAAGCCGGTCACATCGTTACTGTGATCGGCCCAAACGGCGCCGGAAAAACGACGCTGCTCGCAGCGCTGATGGGTCTTCTGCCGTCCAAGGGCGAGAGTTGGTATGACGCGCAAGATCTTCGCCTTCTGAGCACGGAAGAGCGCGTACGTCGAGGAATCTGCCTGGTACCGGAGCGCCGCGAACTCTTCACCGAGATGACGGTGACGGACAATCTTGTTTTGGGAGCCTACACGCGCTGGGGCGACCGCGAAGCCGTGCAACGTGATTTACAGGAGGTCTATAGGCGCTTCCCGCGCCTGTCCGAGCGGCGCAGCCAACTGGCCGGCACACTGTCCGGTGGCGAACGCCAAATGCTGGCGCTCGGGCGCGCGCTGATGGCGAAGCCGCGATTGCTTCTTCTCGACGAGCCGAGCCTCGGCCTTGCTCCGCTGATCGTGCGAGAAATCTTCCGCATCGTAATGGGCTTGCGCGAGCTTGGCGTCTCGATCCTACTCGTCGAGCAAAATGCCCGCGCCGCGCTTGAGACTGCCGACTATGGCTACGTTCTGGAAACTGGCTGCATTGTTCACACTGGCCCGGCAGTCAGCCTCATCCGCGACCCGCGCGTCATCGCTAGCTATCTCGGCGGCAAGGTCAACTGATTGCCATGGCTCCAACCTTACAGGCGCGAGCGCAGTGGTCGCAGTTGTTCGGAGTTGCCGATCGCACGCTGCCGGCGATGCTGACGCGCCAAGCCGAACGATTTGCGCAAAAGCCCCTCGTCACAGCGGGGGGCGTGACGTGGACCTATGCCGAGACATGCGAAGCCGCTGCGCGATGTGCAGGCACCCTGCGCTCGGCCGGCATGCAGGCGGGCGATCGTGTCGCCATAATTTGCTCGAACCGGATCGAATTTTTGCAAATTGTACTCGGCTGCGCTTGGCTCGGCGTCATTGCTGTTCCGATCAACGTCGCATCGCGCGGGCCGCAGCTTCAGCACATCTTGTCGAATTGCGCCGCGCGGCTGCTGGTTATGGAAGCAGCCTATGCGGAAAATCTGGCCCTTCTGCATTCGTCCGAACTCGCCGTCGAAGCCATTTGGCTAATTGATGCGACAACGCAGGTCCGTCTAGGCGAGATCGTTGCCGTCTCGATGCCACGGGGTAGCGAGCGGATCGCGGCTGCTCCGGTGCGGCCCGGTGATCTGGCGCTGATCCTCTATACCTCTGGCACCACCGGGCCATCGAAGGGCGTCTGCTGCCCGCAGGCACAATATTTCTGGTGGGCTGTCAACACCGCATCACTGCTGCAATTGTGTGCTGACGATGTTCTCTGCACGAGCCTGCCGTTGTTTCATACCAATGCGCTCAACACCTTTTATCAAGCCCTTTTGACTGGCTCGACCGTTTGCTTCGAGAAGCGATTTTCCGCATCGAGATTTTTTGCTTCGCTCGCCCACCACCGGGCGACCGTGACCTATCTCCTGGGCGCTATGGTGCCGATCCTGCTCTCCAGGCCTCGCTCTGCGGAGGAGGCTGCGCATACGGTTCGGATCGCTCTCGCGCCGGGTGTGCCGGCGCAGTTCCACGAGGAATTCACACAGCGCACGGGGATCCGCTTGCTCGACGGCTGGGGATCTACGGAAACGAATTTCGTGTTGGGTACGAGCATCGAGCACCAGAAGCCAGGATTGATGGGTCCGGTGTTCGAAGGCTTCCAGGCCCGCGTGGTCGACGATCAAGACAATGATGTCGCAGACGATACGGCCGGCGAACTCGTGGTGCGGGCGGATGATCCATTCGCATTCGCAACTGGATATTTCCGTGCTCCGGAGCAAACCGCGCAAGCATGGCGCAACCTCTGGTTCCACACAGGTGATCGCGTGGTTCGCCAGCCTGACGGCTATTTTCGGTTTGTCGATCGCCTCAAGGACGCGATCCGGCGTCGTGGCGAAAATATCTCGTCCTTCGAAGTCGAGCAGGTCTTGCTCAGCCACCCGGCCGTCGCGAATGCAGCGGCATTTCCGGTCAGTTCGCCGCTTGCTGAAGATGAGGTCATGGCGGCCGTCATCCTCCAGCCCCGCCAACAGCTCACGGAAGCCGAGTTGATTGCGTTTTGCGAACCTCGCCTACCCTATTTCGCGGTCCCACGATATCTCGAATTCGTGCGTGAACTGCCGACCACCGAGAGCGGTAAGGTGCAAAAGTACAAACTGCGCGAGCGCGGCGTTACTGAGACGACGTGGGACCGCGAGGCCTTCCCTGACCGGGCGCACGCGGCACGCGAAGGCAAGAAGACAGTGGCCCCATAATCATTGCGCTGCAGCAAACCCGCTAGGGCCCTGGCGAAATTGAGACCGGACTGCTGGCTGAGGATACAGTCCGCATCGAACCAATCTCCTTCGTCAAATTCCCTGGCGCCCAGTCAGCCAGTGAACTCAATGGCTTCCACCGAATTCCCTACGCAACGGAACAGGGAATTTCTGAACACGTATCAGGGAAAATTCTGCGCGGAACAGGGAATTTCACCCGAATTCTTAATTTCGAATTTTTTGACCTGACGCAACCGGGCTTTTGTGCCTCGATTGCATGTGTTGGTCGACAGTGATTCAATTCCTTCAACACCGGCGACACGTTCGTGCGTGGAGGACATTATCATGGCCATCACTGTCTATCCGGTCACGCAAGGCTTTGCTGCCGAAATCGGCGATGTCGATTTATCAAGACAGATCGCTCCGGCCGATCTCCAAGCAATCAAAGAGGCCTTCACGCAGTATGCGGTCGCGATCTTCCCCAATCAGCATCTCTCGCAGGACCAGCATCTCGACTTCGCAAGGCACTTCGGCCCCCTCGAGACCACGATCGGCGTTTATCGAAAGGACGCGCCGCTTCGCCTGCGCAAAGAATTCGCTGACGTTTCGAACCTCAATCACGATAACGAGGTCTGGGGCAAGGAGAGCAGGCTCCGTTTGTTCCAACTGGCCAACCGGCTCTGGCACACCGATAGCTCGTTCAAGCGCTTACCAGCGCGTGCATCGTTGCTTTATGCGCGTTCGATACCGCCAATCGGCGGACATACGGAATTTGCCGATGAGCGCGCGGCCTACGATGCGCTTTCCGAAGAGATGAAACTCCGCCTCAATGGCCTCGTGGCCGAGCATTCGATCTTTAACTCTCGCGCGCGGCTTGGCTTCACTAATTTCAACGACGAGGAGCAACGGGAAATGCCGCCGGTACCCCAAGTTGTCGTCCGCACGATCCCCGAATCCGGCCGCAAATCGCTTTACCTCGCGTCACACGCGGGTCGGATCTTCGGCATGTCAGAACACGAGGGTCGAGCATTAATTGACCAACTCATCGCACACGCGACGCAGCGGCAATTCATTTACACCCATCGCTGGCGGGTAAACGACCTCGTCATGTGGGACAATCGCTGTACGATGCACCGCGGAACCGAGTTCGATGATCTGCGCTGGAAGCGCGACGTGCAACGCGCTACGGTTTGCGACATTGCAAATTCGTGCGAGCAAGAAGGTATCGAGATCGCAGCAGCGTAGCATACGCTCGCGATTGGCACATCGCGTCACTTCGCGGCACCGCATCAATTGGGTCGCTATCGGAGGTAAAGCGGACGCAATATTCGGGCTGGTCTAGGTGACCTCGGGATATCCAGAATAGAATGACGGTCCGCAACATCGGACCAAAATTAGGGGAGACCGCCAAAATGATGAGAGCGCTGCTTGCGGCGCTGCTAGGCGCCAATTGGATGCTGGTCGGCATCGACCTCGCCCACGCTCAGCCCTATCCCAACCGGCCGATCAGGATGGTCGTACCGTTCCCGGCCGGCGGACCGACCGATGGCATGGCGCGTATCATCTCCGACCGACTGAGCGTCGTGCTCGGCCAGAGCGTCGTGGTGGAGAATCGCGGCGGCGGCGCCGGCGGCAGCATCGGCGCCAAGGCGGTCGCGACCGCCGATCCAGACGGCTACACGATCCTGATCACCCCGGGCGGGTCGCTGACGACCGGACCGGCGGTGCACGCCAACATCGGCTACGACCCGGTCAAGGCGTTCGTACCGGTCTGCGAGGTGATCGAAACGCCGCAAATTTTGGCCGTTCACCACGACCTGCCGGTGAAGACGGTTGCAGACTTAGTGAAATATGCAAAAGCCAATCCCGGCAAGATCAGCTGGGGCTCGCAGGGATTTGGTACGGCGCCGCACCTGCTCGCCGAATTGTTCAAGCTCGAAACCGGCGTCAATATCGTGCACGTGCCCTATCGCGGGACTGCGCCCATGCTCGCCGCCGTGGTGGCGGGCGACGTCCAGGTCGTCATCGACCCGATGACCAGCATCCTGCCGCACATTCAGTCCGGGGCGTTGCGCGCGCTGGCAATCGCGGGTGCGCAGCGCAGCCCGAAATTGCCCGACGTGCCGACCGCGCCGGAGGCGGGCTTCCCCAAGCTGCTGTCCCCATTCTGGCTCGGCGTGGTGGCGCCGGCCGGCACGGCGCCCGCCATCATCGATAAGCTCAACGCCGCGTTCCGCGAAAGCCTGGCCCACGCAGAAACGCGCGCGCTGCTCGACAAGCTTGGCGCCGAGATCAAGATCGGCACGCCGGCCGAATTCGAAAAGATGCTCGCCGACGAGCGAGCAAAATGGACCGCCGTCGTCAAGGCCGCCAATATCAAGGTGGACTGACGTCTGCAGGGATCGCATTGATGTTCCGTCGTGACACGCCCGCCGAATCCCATTTCCGAATCGAAGTGCGAACTTGGCTGGAAGCCAATCTTTCCCTTGCGCTGCGCGGGCGCACGGCGCGTCCGCCGCCCGCGGAGCTGATGCCCTGGTATCAGGCGCTCTCGCGCAAAGGTTGGATCGCGCCGCATTGGCCCAAGCACTACGGCGGAATGGGCGCTACGCTCAACGAGCAGATCATCATGACGGAGGAGCTGGCGCGCATTGGCGCACCGCAGCTGCCGGCGCAAGGTCTCAATCACATCGGCCCCATCCTGATGGAGTTCGGGACCGAGGCGCAGAAGGCGCAGCATCTGCCGCCCATCATTGCGGGCACCGTGATCTGGGCACAGGGCTATTCCGAGCCTGGCGCGGGCTCCGACCTCGCCAGTCTTTCCACCCGCGCAACGCTCGAAGGCGATCATTTCATCGTGCGGGGGCAGAAGATCTGGACCACCTGGGGACATCATTCGGACTGGATGTTTGCGCTGGTCCGCACCGACCCGCAAGCGGAGCCGCGGCAAGCCGGCATCAGCTTCCTGCTGATCGATCTGCGCAGCCCGGGCATCAGGATCAGGCCGATCAAGACCATTGCGGGCGACGACGAGTTCAGCGAGGTGTTCTTCGATGATGTCATCGTGCCGGCTGAAAATCTGGTCGGTAAGCTCAATGATGGCTGGCGCATCGCAAATGCATTGCTGGGGCATGAGCGGCTGGCGAGTTCGAACCCGCAATTCCCTCTGATGGCGCTCGAGCGCATCAAGACCATGGCGCGCGCGTCTGGAGTCATCGCCGATCCGGCGTTCCAGGATCGTCTCGCCGCGGCCAGCATCAACGTCACGGCCCTGTCGGCGCTGTTCAGCCATGCCGTGGAGCTCACCAATAACGAGCAGAGCCCAGGGCCGGAATCGTCAGTGATCAAAATTTTTGCATCCGAGCTCCTGCAAACGCTCAACGAGCTTCTGGTCGAGGCGGCGGGCGGCCATGCGCCCACGCAAAATCCGATCACGACGAATTTCGGTGTGGTGGATGTCGCTGCCCCATTCCTGCAGTCGCGACGCGTGACCATTTATGGCGGCTCATCGGAAATTCAGCGCAACGTTATCGCCCGCCGTGTACTGAACCTTCCGAGTTGACGCGCACCCGCACCTCATGGACTTGCATCTGACATCGGAGCAGGCCCTCCTGCGCGACAGCGCCGTCAAATTCATCGAGGCGGCCGGTCCGAAGGTGGCACGAGCATTTCGCGAGCGGGATCCAAGCTTTGCGCTGGAGCGACTGCGCTGTGCCGGTGAGGTCGGGTGGCTCGGCATGCTGGTGCCGACCTCGGCTGACGGACTCGGCCTCGGCTTGACGGAGCTGGCGTTGGTGCTCGAGCAGGCAGGACGGGGGCTCGTCTGCGAGCCGATCGGCTTTGCAGCGATCTCCGCTGCTGCCTTGGCCCAGGGCGGGACGCGGCATCCGATGCTGGAACGGGTGATGACAGGGCGAGCTTTGGTCGTTCCTGCGCTGGAGGAGAGCGGATATGGCGATGATCCGCTTTCCCCGCGCACGCAAATGGTCGGAGAAGCCGGAGCCTTGCGCTTGACCGGGCAGAAGACGTTTGTGTGCGCCGATGGCGCCGACGGCTTCCTCGTCAGCGCCAGCGGACGTGACGGACCCGCGCTCTGTTATGTGGCGCGCAAGGCGCGCGGCTGTACTTTGACGACGACGCAGACTGTGGAGGGCCGCAAGCTTGCGACGCTCAGCCTCGCGGAGGCGCCGGCCGACCTCATTCCGCCGCATCCGTCGTCGCGCAATGCAGTGGAGGCACTCTACAATCTTGCGCTGATGGCACTGTCCTGCGAATTGCTTGGCGTCATGGAGCGAGCGCAGGACATCACGCTCGATTACCTGCGCATCCGCAAGCAATTCGGAAAACTGATCGGCAGCTTCCAGGCGCTGCAGCACCAGGCGGTCAATATCTATGTCCGCATCGAAGCGATCCGATCGCTCTTGTTTCAGATCGCCGCCCACAACGAGGTCTTTGGCATCGATCCCGCGATGGCGATCGCGGCGAAAGCCAAGGCGTCCGAAGACGCCCTTTTCGTCACCGAGGCCTGCATCCAGCTTCACGGCGCGATCGGATTCACCGACGAGCACGATATTGGCCTTTATCTCAAGCGGGCGATGCTGCTGTCGTCGCTGTTCGGGAACGCAGCGGCGCAGCGTCGGCGCTATGTGGCAGTCGCCAACCTAATCGCGTGAACCAGGAGTCATCCATGAGCGAAGAGCAGACCGTCACCTACGAGCTGGAGAGCGAGATCGCCTTTGTCGGGCTCAACCGCCCGGATAAGCACAATTGCTTCAACCCGACCGTGATGGAGCAGTTGCGCGCAGCCATCGACCGCGCCGGCGAGGAGGCGAAATGCGGCATCATCTTCGGTCATGGCGACAATTTCTGCGCCGGGCTTGACCTGCGCTGGGCGGCGGAGAGCTGGAAGACAGGACGCTCGCAACGGCTGCCATTCCAGTTCAATCGCAATAGCTATTTCGAGGTGATGGCGCGCGGGAACATCCCGTTCATCGCGGCGCTGCATGGCGCGACGCTGGGCGGCGGACTCGAGACCGCGGCGGCCGCGCAG
>Ga0081455_10004298_pt1 | contig 11185 bp, 4 predicted proteins | sample TabmetS3T2R1_FD_70207 | JGI IMG/M metagenome (GOLD analysis project Ga0081455, IMG submission 70207) | Tabebuia heterophylla rhizosphere microbial communities from the University of Puerto Rico - S3T2R1 | ecosystem: Host-associated > Plants > Roots > Rhizosphere ... | reverse complement strand
GCTATTTAATCTTACAATCGATCTTTCACGATAGTCTGTAGCAATTTAATTTTCCCATGACTATTTAAATTCTTCTTCAACTATTTAAACTTCTCGTATAGCAATTTAAATCTCCTATAGCTACTTAATCCTGTAACAGATGTTTCATCTTCGTTTGCAACCATTTAATTTTTGCATAACTATTTAATTTGTCCTTTGGCTATTTAAAGTTCTTGTGCAGCTACTTATTTCTTCTATAGTTATTTAATTATCGAACAGCTGTTTTTTATTGGTGTACAGGTGCGTAGTAGTTGTTTGGCTTGTTAAATTTTCTTCAGGTATTGGATTTTTGACAGAGTGATATATTGGTTGTTTTGTTAGGCAGTCTTTTAGCAGTCGAATCGACTTCGTATGGACGGTGTTGATTTTGTGTCGCTATGTAGAACGATGTGCTGATATCGGATTTAATAGTATGTATGAGATGCGAGTCTGCTACCGCAAGTTTGTGTTAGATGTTTGATACTGTTCTCGTTATGTTTGATATTGAAAGGGTGTTTTGGAGATTTTGGGTTGGCTATATTTGTGTTTTTGCTATGTTGTTTGGATTGATTGTTTTGAAATTTATAAAGAAGTGATTTATATGTTCGTATACTTTTTGGTGGTGTTCGCAGAATACTTGAATAGTAGTCAGTGGCGGATAATATTACTTGAGGAATTTTCGTGAGTGAGCTGGGGTGTAGCGTTTTGCAGATTGTTTTTATTATTGTATTGTTAGATGATTTCCGGATAGTGTTTTCTTATTTTATATATTTATCTAAAAATTATGTAAGAGACCGTGAGACTTCTCATAGATATTTGTGTAGAATAGGATGAGTTATTTTATATATTGATGTGTTTTACTTGGTTTAGTAGTCAAAAGTACATTAGTAGTCAGATTGGGATCTTAAAGTCTAGATTCTCTGCGATGCTATGTTTGTAATTACTAAAATATTTATTGAATGTCATGCCAAGTGAGTGGAATAGAATTGCATTCGCTATCTTTACAACGGATAGTATATATTAGTTTCTTCGTATGTATTAAAATGGCTACTGTGTTACGCTTGTGATGTGCCCCTTTCCGTGGACAAAATCGATAGTTTCCTCCGATATTAAAGAACAATTGGTCCTTATCATAGGTGCCACGTACACAGGATTGTATGTATCCTTCATAGTTTTTATCTGATTTGATAATTTTGTGTATGAAATTTGTAAAACTTTTTATTTCCTCTTCTGATGGACTGATCCCATGTAAAAAAAAATAAGCAGAAAAATCAACAGATGCATGATTTTAATCGACTTCAGGGGTAATTAATCGATGAAAATCAAGCAATTCTGATGTTTTTTGATTAAATAGAAGATTATAATCGGTTTTTTTGCATAAATGATTACGAATCATTAGTTTTTAACCGATTATAATCGTTTTCTTCACTAGAATTGATTAAAATCAATGTCTAGCGAGTATAATCGATTATCTTTGATTTTTTATTAATCAATTAAAATCACTTTTTAGCAGTAATCAATTTTCATCAGTAGTTGGTGATTTTTTTCGATTTAAATCAAGTAATACTGGTTTTAATCCACTGTAATCAATTAGGTTTTCGAATCGATTATAATCGTTGGGATAAGAATCGTTTAAAATCAAGTCATGCTGATTATAATCCACCAGAATCAGTTAAGTTTTCGAATCGATTATAATCACTGGGATAAGAATCGTCTAAAATCACGTCATATTGATTATAATCCACCGGAATCGATTATTATCATTTAAATAAGAATCGTCCAAAACTCAATAGGATTGATTATAATCAACTAGAATCGATTAGTTTTCAAATCGATTATAATCATTAGGCTAGGAGTCCTCTAAAATCATCTGATGCTGATTACAATCTAAGAAAATCGATTAAATGTTCAAATTGATTATTACCCATGTAAAAAAATAAGGCTAAAAATCAGCAGATCTGTGATTTTAATCGATTTCAAGAGTAATTAATCGATGAAAATCCAGAAATTTAGATTTTTTTGGATTAAATTCCAGATTTTAATCGATTCATTAGCATAATTGATTTGGAATCGATGATTTTTTTCCGATTATCATCAATTTTATTTATTGGAATCGAATAAAATCGATTATTAGCGACCATAATCGATTTGCTACGATTTTTATTAATCAATTAGAATCAATTTTCAGGGATAATCAATTTTAATCAGTGTTTGATGATTTTTTGATCATCTGAAATCAACTATCACAGATTATAATCTACTTAAATCGATTAAGTATTCGAATCGATTATAATTATGAATTTCAGAATCACATATAATCTAATAGAACTGATTACAATCTAACTAAATCGATAAGATTTTCAAATCAATTATGATCAACAATTAATGAATTGTGTAAAATCAAGTGACATTGTTTATAATCGAAGAGAATCGATTAAGATTTTGAATTGATTATAATCATTGAATTAAACACCGCCTAAAATCAACCAATATTGATTATAATCTAAGAGAATCGATTAAGATTTAGAATTGATTATAATCATTGAATTAAAAACCACCTAAAACCAGCTGGGATCGATTATAATCTAAGAAAATCAATCAAGTTTTGCAATCGATTATAATCAATCAGTTAAGAATCCTCTAAAATCTAGTGATATTGATTACAATCATTAGGAATCGATTAGATTTTTCATTTGATCATAAGTATTGAGCTAAAATTTGTCTAGGATATAGTGATACTGCTAATAGTCTACCAAACGTTTTAGATTCTTGAATGTATTGAAAGCAGCTCAATAATAATTATTGAACTACCATTTACAAATGTAAAAATATTTATAGTATAACATCGTCAACTGAAAATCAAGTTATACACTTTTGAATCTGAGTCAATCAATAAGTCTTAGTATAGTTTTTTTAGACATTGATTAAAATTTATTTTCAATAATTTTCAATGATATTCAATCATTTTTATTCGTTTTCTGTAATTCTTCATACTAAGAGTGATGTCATAATTCCGTTACACTGGGTATCGAGAGCTAAACGTCATGATACCCTACAGAGTAATCACTTCAATACCCGAAAAATGAATTATATATCCTAAAAGTTGAGGAATTCTAGTGGATTTGGTGTAACGACTTTATTACCTCAAAAATGAACTATATCCTAAAAGTTGAGCAATTTGAGCGGATTTGGGGTATTACCCTAAGAGTACTGACATATCTGACTGTCGTCGCTCTTACTCTTAAGCGTCTTTCTCTCTCTCTCTTGCATCAACTCGTTCCTGGCCCTTTTTCTCTCTATCCCTAAGCCGCACTCTTGCCCAACAGTTGTCTCTCCTCTTCACCATCATCTCTCCCTTTTCTCTCTTTCTCTCACCCTCATTTTCGGGTGTCCTGTTGTCGGTCTTCCATTCAGCCTCACATTTGACCCTCTTTCTGCATTTCTCTCGCTTTCAATATCCCCCTCACTCTTCCTCTCCTCGTCTCCCTTCCCCTCAGCCTCACTCTTACCTACCTGTTCTCTATCATCCCCTCACTCTTAGCGCACTCTCCACTGTTAAGATAGATAGGTTGTTTTAGGGTTATGATGTCGTTACACCAAATCCACTCAAATTGTTCAACTTTTAGAGTATATAGTTTATGTATGGGGCAATGAAGTCATTACTCTGTAGGGTATTATGACGTTTAGTTCTCGATACCCAGTGTAATGATATTATGACATCTATGCATACTAACATCGGCTGTACTTAATTTTGATCATAAATGTATAGTTTCTCATGATTTTGAATGGTTTTTTTTTTGGATCAATTCGTAGAGGTAGTCACTCCTATCGCTATTCAATGAGATGTTATAATTAAAGAAAAAAAAGAAATCAGAATTGATTGTTAACTCTGAAAATTGACTTTTCTTTTAAACATTAAGTGAAATTAGTTTTGCAACAAACTAAACAAAGTATTGATCATTTAGTTACTTAATTCTTTTATTCAACTAATGTTATGATTTATGTGTAGGCTATGACACACAAAATAAAAATTTGAGAAACGTATGTGACAAAACTTTTTTTTTATCTTTCATGAACAATGATCAGGTGTTGGAAATCGAAAAAAAATGACATACTCCTCCCCCACTTTGGAAGAAGACACTTTTCTCAACGAAATCTTTCACTTCTATTGGAACGTAATTGCATTTAGAAGTAGCTGAGAAAAGAATATCAGGATAAACAAAGTTTTCATTTTCATGGATTTCACGACTGACAAGGGAACATTTCCAGGTGCTGAAGCACTTTTTAGTCGAAGTTTCACGCATCTTGTAGCTCTTAGTGAGCTGTGTCTATGGTTAAAAAAGCTCGGATTTCTGGCTTGTCTCTGAGGAGATAGAACGTTTTTACTATTATGACTAAGTCATTTTATATAGGAAAAAATCACCATCTCAGCTAATATGAAGAATGTTCCGTAATAACTGAGGATAAATTTTTAATGATATTTTTTATATTTTGGTTTGACATAAAGGGCTGAAATTTTTATCATGAATATATCTAATTATGATCTTTTACTGCTGAAAGTTTCAGATCTATAACTATGACTAGTAGTAAACTACATCGTCAACATTGAAGTACATGAATTTCCGTACTCGATTTTTGCTCTAGTTTTCATGGTGAACATAAGACAAAATCTAGTATGAAGTTCATGTACTTCAATGTTGACGATGTATTTCACTACTAGTGATAATTATAGACCTGAAACTTTCAGCAATAAATGATCATAATTAGATATATTCGTGATAAAAATTTCAGCCATTTATGTCAAACAAAAGTATAAAAAATATCATTAACAATTTATTCTCAGTTATTGTGGGAAATCCTTCATATTAGCTGAGATGGTGATTTTTTCCTATATAAAATGACTTAGTCATAACAGAAAAAAACGTTCTACCTCCTCAGAGACAAGCCAGAAATCTGAACTTTTTTTACTACAGACACAGCTCACTAAGAGCTACAAGATGCGCGAAACCTCAACTGAAAAGTGCTCCGGCATCTGGGAATGTTTCCTTGTAAGACATCTTTAGAAGCGAAAAGAATATCTGAGATCGTCCTAAAATAATATTCTAGAAAAATAAATGATAGTTACACATACAACGAAAATTCGGGTAAGCAGAAATAATGTCCGTAATTTGCTTTCACAAAGAATAGAAAAGAGAATAAAAAACAAAGTGAGATAGTTATATAACTGAGCGTCACCCTATCGAATGATTTCATCACGCGAAGTGTCTTACCATATATATGATACCTGGACGAATAACCGAAGATAAAGAAAAAAATTTCAACTAGGTCAAAATTATGGATGGCGATAGCGAATGATAAACAAAAAATCTTAGTTGAATCAAAATCATTTAGACTTTTCATATACAAATATATCATGCTGCCTAATTGTCAAAGTTCAAAACATTATAGACAGATTTATAAAATACCTTTTTTCTCACGCCTATAACATCAAAACCAAAAAAAAACTTGGACAGACCGAAAAGTCATAGAAAACATGCCATCATTATCATTAATTTTCTATATCTCTTTCCTACGACATTCTTCCAACCTTAGAGATGAATTAGAATGAAACTCGTTTCGATGAAGAAATTAATTTTCAACTGTTTTTGTTTCTCAGAAAGAAATCTCAATAACATTTGTTTCCTTCAATGAATTAGTTTTCGATTGTTTTCTTTTTCTTACAAAAAAAATTTCAACAGACTTTGTTTTGTTTAATGTGTTAGTTTTCAATTGTCTTTTTTTCTTTCCCAGAAAGAAATTTCAAGAAACTTTGTTTTGTTGAATACCTTAGTTTTCGATTTTTTTTTCTTACAAAAAAAATTTCAATAGAATTTGTTTTGTTTAATGAGTTAGTTTTCGATTCTTTTTTTCCTTTCTTAGAAAGGGATTTCAAGAAACTTTGTTTTCTTCAATAAACTAGTTTTCGATTCTTTTTTCTCTTACAAAAAAAATTTCAATAGACATTGTTTTGTTCAGTGAGTTAGTTTTCGATTGTTTTCTCTCTTTCTTAGAAAGAAATTTCAAGAAACTTTGTTTTCTTCAATGAACTAGTTTTCGTTGTTTTTTTCTCTTATAAAAAAAATTTAAATAGGTCTTGTTTTGTTTAACGTGCCAGTTTTCGATTATCTTTTCTTTTCTTTTCTTAGAAAAGAATTTCAAGAAACTTTGTTTTGTTTAATGAATTAGTATTCGGTTGTTTTTTTTCTTACAAAAAAATTTCAATAGACATTGTTTTGTTTAATGAGTTAGTTTTCGATTCTCTTTTTTCCTTCCTTAGAATGGAATTTCAAGAAACTTTATTTTTTTTAATGGATTAGTTTTTGATTCTTTTGTTTTCTTAGAAAAAAATTTGAACAGACTTTGTTTTGTTTAATGCGTCAGTTTTCGATTGTCGTTTCTTTTCCTTTCTTAGAAAAGAATTTCAGGAAACTTTGTTTTGTTCAATGAATTAGTATTGGGTTGTTTTTTTTCTTACAAAAAAATTTCAATAGACATTGTTTTGTTCAGTGAGTTAGTTTTCGATTGTCTTTTCTTCTTTCTCGGAAAGAAATTTCAAAAAAATTTGTTTTGTTTAATACATTAATTTTTGATTCTTTTTTTTCTTACAAAAAAAATCTCAACAGACTTTATTTTGTTTAATGTGCTAGTTTTCGATTGTCTTTTTTTCTTTCGCAGAAAGAAATTTCAAAAAAAATTTGTTTTCTTTAATACCTTAGTTTTCGATTTTTTTTTTACAAAAAAAATTTCAATAGAATTTGTTTTGTTTAATTCATTCGTTTTTCGATTGTTTTTTTCCTTTCGTAAAAAGGAATTTCAAGAAACTTTGTTTTGTTTAATGAATTCGTTTTCGGCTGTGTTTTTTTCCTTCGTCAACTAAGGAATATGACCAGACTCAGTTTTCAAATCCTTAGTTTTCTATTATTCGTCAGCGTTCGTTTGAGTGCAATGTGTGTTTGAAAAAATGTCGAATTCAGTCAATATAATCGAAGTTCTCATTATAATAGTGACTCTTCGGTAGCAATCAGTTCTATGGATTCTGGTTGATTCGGATCCTATTCATGAGGATTTCAGAATCAGTGTTGAATTGATTCTTAAGCGATTAATAATCGATGAAAATCATACACCTTTTAATCGATTGTTAATCGGTTTAGAATCGATTAACATCAAGCTTAATCAATTTTAATCGGTTAAAAGCAGCAGAACAACATTTTGTTGATTATAATCGATTACACATGATTTTATACGATTTTTAATCGGTTATTAATCGATTAAAAGGTGTATGATTTTAATCGATTTTTAATCAAAATTTAATCGATTATAATCTCATTTTTTCCCCTTTTTTTTACATGGGATACGATCATAGAGCTGTTCAGGTCCTTGAGATTTTAATTGTTCAGTATGACAAATGATTTTTTTATTTTTTTGTAAATCGGAGTATAACGCATAATATTGATTGAGCATTTTAAGTATATTCTCATTATTAAATGATGATAGAGGAGTAGTTTGAATATCATTTTCTTTAATTATGAATTGATTGTTGTCAAAGCGAATTATAGGTAAATTAGAATTATCTATGTTATAAGTAATCAAAGATTTTTTTAAGATTGTATTATATGATGTTTTGAATGAATCTTGTAATTGATGAAGAGTTGATTGATATAGAAAGTTATTTTGTCCTCGCTTAGGGCAATCATACAATCGAAACTGTTGATTTTTTGAGTAAACATTTAAATCAATTGCTAAAGTCCATTGATTTTCTTTATTCAATATTAAAAGGTATGTTATTTCTGATATGCTAATGTAAGAATTAGAAATGTAAAATTTGTTGCAGTGTAGACGTAATTTTGTTATATGTGAGGATAAAATTTTAATTAAGTCAGATGTAGTATATGTTTTTTTTTTTTTTTTATTAAATTCAATATTAAAATAAGCACACTTATGTTCTATTATTGATATTAAAATTAAATTCATTAAAATTTTAATGAAAATACCAAGTGTGATATTATTTTCAAATAAAATAGTAGGATTGGCGTGTATAAAATGAAAGCATATTTTTTCCAATGTTGATCTAAGTTTAAAGAACAAAAATTTTATATTGCAATCTCATACAGTATTTACTAATAACTAGTTATAGTATAAGATTAATTTCAATTGCAAATAAAAAACGAGCAAATTTAATGTGTAATATTATATTTTTTCGACAAAGAAATTCTGAATTCATTCTAGCATTTTCTAATTTTTTTTTGATTGTATATTTCTATGAAATAATTATAGAAATTTAAGTCAAACGACGTCTTTACTCATTAAAGAAATAGCAAATAAAAAAAATTGGTAATTTTTAGCAAATATATTTGTTGAATTTAAAATGCAAACGATAAGTTGAATTAGGAATTTTTTTTTACAATAATTAATTTTTTCTCTTCAAATTCTTATGTATATCAAATCAATACAAATATTCTATACATGATGAGCATTTTTCTGTTATATTTGGCGAAGATTATTTGGTAAGCAGTATTTTATAATTTCAATATAGAATTTTCTAACGCATACAATTAAAGCCGTTGCTTCAAAGATACAGAACCTTTGTCATAAGTACTTTTAGTATTAAATCTTTTAAAATTTCCTATTAGTGCAGTTGAGGATCATTATAGGAAACAAAATGATCTCGGACAATTATTATGACGACTTACGCTTCTAATACAAGAAATCGTCGTAAAGCTATATAAATGTAATTTTGATTTTCACTTAGTATAGGATGAGAAAAGTTTAAGGCGTAATCAAAAATTTTCAGTAAACAATTTGCTCCAATATAATGGTTTTTAATATCAGGATTATTATCAATGTAATATTCAAAATCAATATACGTTTTAACTTTATTGATCGGTAAAATTACTTCATATAATGTTCTTTCATTTGATGGACACTCACTATAAATTTTTATCAATTCTTCGAGAGTACAATAAAAATATTCTCGTGTTTTATTTTCTTTTTCGATTGCAAGAAAAATCTCATTTGTTTTAATAGTTTTGTTTGGTAGCTGATTTATTAAATCATATATATGATAAGTAATTATTTTCGATGGAAAGAGATGTTTTATTAATTTTACCACGATTGCCATTAACAATTGTATTATTTGTAGATTTTTTGAAATGATAAAAATTTAATGCGCTTAAATTAGTCTCAGCTAATACAGATATTGTTATGTTTTCTGATTGATCTGTAGAAAAGACGAATTAAAATAATCGTATAGACTAGGTTTTTTTGTTTTAATTTTATTAAAGATTAAATATATCAGTTTGGAATTGTTTCTTTGCTATAATATTTATTGAGAAAGAACTAGGTAATAAAAAATTAATATTTTTTGATGTTTATAACATATAAACGAAACTTTTGAATGTTCATTACTTTTCGTCATCATCATCATCAGTATCTATTTTATTTTCTAAAACATCCATATATGAATATGATATGATCCTCATTTTTCTTTGATATTCAATTATATCGATTAAATTTCGTTCGTATGAACTTTTCAAATCAAGTAAAGCGAGATCATGATCAATATTTATTTTTTTTCTTGGTCTTGTAGATCGTTTTTGTTTTTTTTCTTGTTCTAATCTTATTATTGTTTGTTCGTCATCTTTTTGAACATGCATAATCCATTTCCATAAGTTGGGTGTTGCTGTCATATGACTGTAAAAATAAAACGAAAATATTTTTATATTATATATATATATATATATATTTTTTTTTTTTTTATTTGCAAGAGCTAAACAAAAATGCTCTTTATTTTACTGAAAACTATTTATGAGCATACCTATTTAAATATCTGTGGTATCCTTCAATACTATATCAATAGAAGAAGTAGATGGATTATTTTGATTTTTATCAGAATATACTTACTGATTGTTCGTCCTTGGTCTGCTTGATAATGTATTATAATGATTCCAGTTTATTGGATTAAATTTTGCATTTATTATATATGTTTTTTCCGTAGCTTCTCAAAAGAGATACTTTTTAATTAAACAGTCAGCTATTTAAAAAAATCTGTAGCTATTTAAAAACTCTCAGAAGAGATACTTTTTAATTAAAAATTGTGCTATTTAAATCATTTAGTAGCTATCTATTTCGTTTAAATAGCTGTCGACCAATTTCTAATAGCTATTTAAAAACTTCTACGGAATTTTTTTCACTGAACTAGTTATTTAAAATTTTAATCTTTTTAAACTAACTATTTGAATATATTGTGCGAGCATTTCAGACTGTTAAGACCGAATGTTCTTTCCAAAAGATTTTTTCTTTACGAAGTTATCAATCAGAAGGAATGAGATATTTCCATTGGATAGCTTGACATTGTGTCTATTAATATGACTTATAAAAAGAACAAAAAATTAATGTTGTATTTTGAGTAGATAAATTTGTCAAAATAAAGAATGGTCATTAAATACTCACGAGTTTTAAAGCATTTGATTCTCAATTTTTATTCTATAATTTATCATATTAGCACATTCAGGAAAACTATTAGTTTTGTGTCAACAATTTCATCACTTTTTTGACAGCAATTATTGCAATGTTCCTCCGAAAGAAACATTCGATTTCTAACGATGGATAAGGAAAAAATATTTATTGTTGAATTTAAAGATGTTCCTATCGATCAACAACAATTATGTTTATATGGGTATATGAAAACCTCTACAAAATTATTATCAAGTCATATTCACACCATCACAAATTCAACACCGAAGTTTTTCAGCGACTTAGAAAGAGGATTTTTATGATATTCTCAAAAAAAAATTATATAGTACTTGTTCAGCAGTGTTGTATCTCTAATATTAAAGATCAGATTCTATTTTAAATTGTTTTATGTATTATATCTAATAATATGCACCGCAAAAGTCTTTGCATAAATGTTTAACTCTGTTGAATTGTCTGAAGGTTCTCTCTCCACTCAAAAAATGTCAATTCACTTAAGTTCTTTGAAAACCACATATTACCACCAATTTTGGAGAAAGAATGAGATCTTGTAATCAATTCCTTGATCCTTTTCACTAATTTAGAAACCTACAACGACCAATCCCATCACAAGCCCCTGCTCGAGAAGAATCAGTAAGGTTTGCTGCATGGACTGGAA
>Ga0081455_10007834_pt1 | contig 11186 bp, 11 predicted proteins | sample TabmetS3T2R1_FD_70207 | JGI IMG/M metagenome (GOLD analysis project Ga0081455, IMG submission 70207) | Tabebuia heterophylla rhizosphere microbial communities from the University of Puerto Rico - S3T2R1 | ecosystem: Host-associated > Plants > Roots > Rhizosphere ... | reverse complement strand
TCGGCTCGCGAGGGATCGGGTTCGGCGCCGACGTGCGCCGGGTGGAGGAGAAGGACCTCGGTGCGATCCTCGGCCAGGTGCTGCCGGAGGACCTGCTGAAGTACGGGCTGATCCCCGAGTTCGTCGGCCGGCTGCCTGTCATCACCAACGTCCACAACCTGGACAAGGCGGCGCTGGTCGACATCCTGACCAAGCCGAAGAACGCGCTCGTCAAGCAGTACCGCAAGTTCTTCGAGTTCGACGGCGTCGAGCTCGAGTTCACCGACGACTCGCTCGGTGCCATCGCCGACCAGGCGATCCTGCGCGCGACCGGCGCCCGCGGTCTGCGCGCGATCATGGAAGAGGTGCTGCTCAACACGATGTACGAGCTGCCCTCTCGCGCCGATGTCACCAAGTGCGTGATCGACGAGGAGGTCGTGCGCACCAAGGTGAACCCGACGCTGGTCCCGGTCAAGGAAACCCCCAAGCGCCAGCGGCAAGAACGCACCGCATGAAGCCCGGACGGGCCCTGCTCCTGGTCCCGCTGCTCCTTGTCGCGCTCGCGCTTCCGGCGTGCGGCAGCGACGACGAGGGCTCGACCGAGCAGAACCCCGCCGACCTCGAGGGCGTGAGCTGGATCCTGACCCAGATGACCACGGTCGGGGGCCAGACCGAGATCGTCTCGGTGGGCGTGAACGCGGAGTTCGACGGCACCACGATCAGCGGGAACTCGGGCTGCAACCAGTACCACGCCTCCTACCAGGCGCAGGGCAGCCAGATCTCGTTCGGGCCGATCGCCACGACACAGAAGCTCTGCGGCGATCCCGAGGACTCGACCGAGACCCGGTACCTGCAGCTCCTGGGCGACGTCGGGTCCTTCCGCATCAGCGGGCGGTCGATGTCGATGAACGACACGAGCGGCACCCCGGTCCTGCAGTTCAGCCAGGGCTGACCCCCGCCCGCCCCGGCCCCGCACGGAGGCCTCTCGTAGACTCCCGCGCATGAACGTCCCCGACAAACCGTCCATCGAGGGCCTCGAGGCCAAGTGGGACGAGTGGTGGGAGGCCGCCGGCACCTATCGCTTCGACCGGTCCAAAGCGCGCGAGGACGTGTTCGCGATCGACACGCCGCCCCCGACCGCCAGTGGGAGCCTGCACATCGGTCACGTGTTCTCGTACACGCACACCGACGTGATCGCCCGGTTCCGGCGGATGCGCGGCAAGGCCGTGTTCTACCCGATGGGCTGGGACGACAACGGCCTGGCGACCGAGCGCCGGGTGCAGAACTACTTCGGCGTGCGGTGCGACCCCTCGCTCCCGTACGACCCGGCGTTCGACCTGGACGCGCTCGACCGGCCCGAGGGCGACGACGCGATCGCGGTCTCGCGCCCGAACTTCATCGAGCTGTGCGAGCGCCTGACCTCCGAGGACGAGAAGGCGTTCGAGCAGGTCTTCCGGCTCGCCGGCCTGTCGGTGGACTGGACCCACACGTACACCACGATCGACGAGCGCTCGCGCCGCGCCTCCCAGCGCGCGTTCCTCCGCCTCCTCGACCGCGGGCTGGCCTACCAGTCCGAGGCGCCCACGATGTGGGACGTCGACTACCAGAGTGCGCTCGCGCAGGCCGAGATCGAGGACCGTGAGATCGACGGCGCCTACCACCGGATCCGGTTCGACCTGGCCGACGCGTCCGGCTCGGTCGAGATCGAGACGTCGCGGCCCGAGCTGATCCCCGCGTGCGTGGCGCTCGTCGTCAACCCGCAGGACGAGCGGTACCGGGAGCTGGTGGGGACCCGGGCCCTCACGCCGCTGTTCGGCGCCGAGGTCCCGATCCTCGCGCACGGGCTGGCCGAACCCGACAAGGGCACCGGCATCGCGATGATCTGCACGTTCGGCGACATCACCGACGTGACGTGGTGGCGCGAGCTGAGGCTCCCGACCCGCGTCGTCGTCCAGCGCGACGGGACGATCGCGCCGCCGCGGTGGGGCGAACCCGGATGGGAGACCACGACCCCGGACGAGGCGACGAGGAACCAGGGCGAGCTCGCCGGCATGCCGACCAAGCGGGCCCGCAAACGGGTCGCCGAGGTGCTCGCCGGCTCGGGCCACCTGGTCGGGGAGCCCAAGCCCGTCCGGCACGCCGTGAAGTTCTACGAGCGGGGGGAGCGGCCGCTCGAGGTCGTCTCGAGCCGCCAGTGGTTCGTCAAGACGCTCGAGTTCCGCGAGGAGCTGCTCGAGCGCGGGCGTGAGCTCCGCTGGCACCCCTCCTACATGGGCGCCCGCTACGCGTCGTGGGTCGAGGGCCTGAACGGCGACTGGTGCGTGAGCCGCCAGCGCTTCTTCGGCGTCCCCTTCCCGGTCTGGTACCGGCTGGACGAGGACGGGAACCCCGACCACGAGCACCCGATCCTGGCCGACGAGTCACGCCTGCCGGTCGACCCGTCCTCCGACGTGCCCGAGGGCTTCACGCCGGATCAGCGCGGCGCGCCGGGGGGGTTCGTGGGCGACCCCGACGTCATGGACACGTGGGCCACGTCCTCGCTCACGCCGCAGATCGCGGGACGCTGGGGCGAGGACGAGGACCTGTTCGAGCGGGTGTTCCCGATGGACCTGCGGCCCCAGGCGCACGAGATCATCCGGACCTGGCTGTTCTACACGGTCCTGAAGTCGCACCTGGAGCACGGCGAGCTCCCGTGGACCGACGCGGCGATCAGCGGATTCGTCCTGGATCCCGAGCGCAAGAAGATGTCCAAGTCCAAGGGCAACGTCGTCACGCCGATCGAGCCCCTGGAGCAGCACGGGGCCGACGCCGTGCGGTACTGGGCGGCCAGCGCGCGGCTCGGCATCGACCCGGCGTTCGAGGAGCAGCAGATCAAGGTCGGTCGCCGGCTCGCGATCAAGGTGCTGAACGCCTCGAGGTTCGTCCTCACGCTCGAGCGCCCCGAGGGCGAGATCACCGACCGGCTCGACCGCTCGATGCTGGCGCAGCTCGCGGACGTGCTCGAGCAGGCGACGGCGGCGCTCGAGGACTACGAGCACGCCCGCGCGCTCGAGCTGATCGAGCGCTTCTTCTGGGGCTTCACCGACGACTACCTCGAGCTGGTGAAGGGCCGGGCGTACGGGTCGTTCGGCGATGAGGCCGCCGGCTCGGCGATCGCGACGCTCCGGCTCGCGCTCTCGGCGCTCGTCCGGCTGATCGCGCCCTTCCTGCCGTACGTGACCGAGGAGGTCTGGTCGTGGTGGCGGGAGGGCTCGATCCACCGTTCGGCCTGGCCGGCGGCGTCCGAGCTCGGCGACGTCACCGCGGGCGCCGAGACCGCCGACTACGAGGTCGCGGCCTGGGTGCTGGGCGAGGTCCGCAAGGCCAAGGCGCTGGCCAAGCGCTCGCTCCGGACCACGGCCGAACGCGTGGTGGTCCGCGACACGCAGGAGCGGCTCAAGCTGCTTCAGGGCTCCGAGCGCGACGTCCGGGAGGCCGGCTCGGTGGCGGCGTTCGAGCTCGTCGAGGCGGACGAGCCGTCGGTCGAGGTCGAGCTGGCTCCGCCGGACTGACGTGCGGTTCGACGAAGCTGTCGCCGAGCTCGACGCGCGGCAGCCCGAACACATGCCCAAGCCCGACCTGGACCGGATGCGGGCGCTCGCGGCGCTGCTCGACGACCCGCAGCTCACCTACCCGACGATCCACGTCACCGGGACGAACGGGAAAACCACGACGGCGCGCCTCGCCGCCGCGATCGCGTGCGCGCACGGGCTCACGACGGGGCTGTTCACCTCGCCGCACCTGACCTCGGTGACCGAGCGGTTCGAGGTCTGCGGGGACCCGATCCAGGAGCAGGCGTTCGGCGAGGAGTTCGAGCACCTGATGCCGTTCCTGCGCACGGTGGACGAGCGGGTCGGGCCGGTCACGTACTTCGAGACGCTCGCGGCGCTCGGCTACCTGGTGTTCGCCGACGCGCCGGTGCAGCTCGGCGTGTTCGAGGTCGGGATGGGTGGGACGTGGGACGCGACGAACCTGGTCGCGGGCGACGTCGCCGTGATCTGCCCGATCGGCCTGGACCACCCCGAGCTCGGCTCGACGATCGCGGACGTGGCGGCGGAGAAGGCCGGCATCATCAAGCAGGGCAAGGTCGCGGTCGTGCGCGAGCAGGCGCCCGAGGCCCTCGAGGTGCTCGAGCGCCGCTGCGAGGAGCAGATCGCGACGATGCTGCTCGAGGACCGCGAGTGGGGCCTCGCGCGGCGGACCGCCGCGGTCGGCGGGCAGGCCCTCACCGTTCGTGGCCTTCACGCCGAGTACGACGAGCTGCTGCTGCCGATCCATGGCGAGCACGCGGCCCGGAACGCGGCCGCCGCGATCGCGGCGGTCGAGTCCCTGCTCGAACGCGAGCTGGACGCCGACGCCGTTCGGGCGGCGCTCGCGTCGGTGACGTCGCCCGGCCGGCTCGAGGTCGTCGCCCGCCGCCCACTCGTCGTGCTCGACGGCGCGCACAACCCCGCCGCGGCCGAGGCGCTCGCGGTCGCGCTGCCGGAGACGTTCGCGGGGGACCGGCTGCACCTCGTGATGGCCGTGTTCAGGGACAAGGATCTCGACGGGATCGTCCGGGCGATCGCCCCGCTCGCCGACGCGGGCTACGCGACCGCGGTGGACAGCGTTCGGGCGCGCCCGGCCGAGGAGATCGCGTCGGCGCTGACCGCCGCTGGCGTCCCGACGGAGACGTTCGGGAGCGTGGCGGAGGCCCTCACCGCTGCCAAGCATGCGGCCGGCGACGAAGACGTCATCCTCGTGACGGGCTCTCTGTACACTGTCGCGGACGCCCGCCGGGCGTTGGTAGGGGATCCCTGATCATGGCTGTCGAATCGACGCTGCTCATCGTCAAACCGGACGGCGTCCGGCGCGGGCTGGTGGGCGAGATCCTTCGCCGGGCCGAGGACAAGGGCCTGCGACTCGCCGAGGTCCGCTCGCTCACGATCGACGTCGCGCTCGCCGAGGAGCACTACGGCGAGCATCGCGACAAGCCGTTCTTCGGCGAGCTCGTCGGGTTCATCACCTCGGGGCCGGTCGTCGTGGCACGACTCGAGGGCGAGGGCGCGATCGCCGCGTGGCGCACGATCATGGGCCCCACCGACCCGGTGGACGCGCCGCCCGGCACGATCCGCGGAGACTACGGCACCGTCATCACGGAGAACCTGGTGCACGGCAGCGACTCGCCCGAGTCCGCCGAGCGCGAGCTCAAGCTCTTCTTCGGCTGACCCGGCCGGCTACGTCCCGTTCGGCGTCCACCCGTACAGGGCGTCCGGTGTCCGCTCCTCGTTCCGGCTGCCGTCGGTCTCCTCGATGACGTGCAGCCCGTGCTTCTCATAGAAGCGCCTCGCCGGAAGGTTCTGCTGGAAGACCCAGAGGCGAAACCCCGACGGCATCCGCTCCTTGGCGCGGTCGAGGAGCGCGCTGCCGATGCCGTGTCGACGCAGGTCCGGCCGAACGTAGAGGTGGTGCACCACATCCTCGTGCATCGCGATGAAGCCGGTGATCGCGCCCCCGGTCTCGGCGACGAGCACCTGCTGGTCGCGCATGACGATGTTGGCGATGAAGTCCATCGTCTCCTCGTCCGTGTAGAGGTTCGGGAGGAACGTCAGCGTCGCCCTCGAGTCGACGAACAGGCGGCCGATCCGCTCCGCATCGTCGGCGCTCGCCGGACGGATCCGCACCCGATCAACGTCCCCTCGACGATCGCGAGGATGGATCCCGCTGCGTCGTCGACCGATGGCTCGACGGTCGCGCCTCACGCCGGCTCCGAACGCGTTGCGCGACGCATCCGAAGGACCTCGGTGACGCCGGCCACGTGCTTCTCCACGGACCGGACGAACGGGGGTGCGAGCGTGAGCTCGGGATCGGAGATGAGCTCGGGCTCGATGAGCTCGACGTCCCGTCTTCGGGTCCGCAGGCTGCACCGACCGGCGTTCAGGATGTTCTTCACCCAGTCCACGTCCGAGCCGTACGTGAGGAAGAACAGGTAGTGCTCGCCGCGCCGGAACACGTTGACCGGCGTCCGGTACTCGCGGCCGCTGGTGCGTCCCCGGTGGGTCACGATGCCGAACGCCGGCAGCGTGCCCGCCACGGGACGCAGCACGGGATCCACGTAGCGGGTGACGGCATGTCGGTAGCGCCATGCACGCGTGCGACCGTCCATGGATCGAACCTACCGGGTGATGGGGCTACGCGACCTTGCGGAACGCCACGCAGGCGTTGTGCCCGCCGAACCCGAACGAGTTCGACATCGCGAACGTGACCTCCAGCTCGCGGGGCTCGTTCGGGACGTAGTCGAGGTCGCAGTCGGGGTCCTGCGTCTCGTAGTGGATCGTGGGCGGCACCACGCCGCGATCGATCGCGAGCGCGCATACCGCGCCCTCGACCGCCCCGGCCGCGCCCAGCATGTGTCCCGTCATCGACTTGGTGGAGGAGACCGCGATCCGGTGCGCCAGCTCGTCGCCGAGCACCGCCTTGATGGCCGCGGTCTCCGCCGCGTCGTTCAGCTGCGTCGAGGTCCCGTGGGCGTTCACGTACGACACCGCCGAGGGCTCCTCGCCGGCGTCCCTGAGCGCCCACCGCATCGCGAGCGCGGCGCCCGAACCCTTGGGGTCCGGCGCGGTGATGTGGAACGCGTCGTCCGAGGCCCCGTAGCCCGCGACCTCGCAGTAGATCGTCGCGCCGCGGGCCTTGGCGTGCGTCTCGGACTCGAGCACCAGCGTGCACGCGCCCTCGGACAGCACGAACCCGTCCCGGCTCGCGTCGAAGGGCCGGGACGCGGTGTCGGGGTCGGGGTTCTTCGTGAGCGCCGTCATCTGCGCGAACGCCGCCACGGTCAGCGGCAGGGTCGCCGCCTCCGAGCCGCCCGCGATGCAGACGTCGAGGTAGCCGTCGCGGATGTACCGCAGGCTCTCGCCGATCGCATGGTTCGAGGACGAGCAGGCCGAGACCGTGGTCAGGTTCGGGCCGGTGAAGCCCAAGCGCATCGCGATGTGGCCGCTCGCGGCGTTGGCCATCAGCGCGGGCACCATGAACGGCGAGACCCGCCCCGGCCCCTTCTCCAGGAGCACGTTGTGCTGGGTCAGCAGCGTGGAGATGCCGCCGATCCCCGTGGCGAAGATCACGCCGGCACGCTCGGCGTGCACCTCCGGCGAGCCGGCGTCCTCCCAGGCGAGCGCGGCCGAGGACACCCCGAAGTGCACGAACCGGTCCGTGCGCCGGATCTCCTTGGGGTCCAGCCAGGGGCTGGGATCGAAGTCCGGGACCTCGCCCGCGACCGTGACCGGCAGGTCCGCGGTGTCGAACGCGGTGATCGTTCGGATCCCGTTGCGGCCGGTGGTCAGCCCCGTCCAGAACTCCTCGAGGCCGGTGCCGACCGGCGTGACCGGGCCGATGCCGGTGACGACGACGCGCTCGCCCATCCGGGCCCCTACGACGCCCCGAGCTTCTGCTCGACCAGGGCGACCGCCTGCCCGACCGTCTTGACGCCCTCCATCTCCTCCTCGGGGATGTCGATGCTCCACTCCTCCTCGAGGGCGAGCACCGCCTCGACGAGGTCGAGCGAGTCGGCGTTCAGGTCCTCGGCGAACCTGGCGTCGGGCACGACCTGTGCCTCGTCGACCGCCAGCTGTTCGGCGAGGACCTTGCGGACCCGAGCCTCGATCTCTGCCTTGTCCATCCTTCCTCCTATGTTCTTTGGCTATATGTTCTTGGCCGTGGTTCGCGGAGAGGCGGCCCATGCTACGGGCCGGGCCGCCCTCCGACTATGCGGTGAGCCCGCCGTCGACGGCGATGACCGCCCCGTTCACGTACGACGCCTCCTCGGACATCAGGAACCCGACCACGTTGGCGATCTCCTCCAGGTGCGCCGGCCTGCCGAGCGGCGTCTGGTCCACGTAGTAGGCGCGTGCCTGTTCGGACAGGTGCGAGGTCATCTCGGTGTCGAGCAGTCCCGGGCAGACCGCGTTGACGGTGATGCCCTTGGCGCCCACCTCGCGGGCGAGCGACTTCGTCAGGCCGACGAGCCCCGACTTGGTGGCCGCGTAGACCGTCTGGCCGGCGTTGCCGTGCAGCGCGACGGCCGAGGACATGTTGATGATCCGGCCCCACTTGGCGCGCAGCATCCCGCGCAGCGCCGCCTGCGAGCTCAGGAACGCCCCCCGCAGGTTGGTGGCCATGGTCTGCTCGTAGACATCCATCGGGTACTTGAGCAGCAGGCCGTCCCGGGACAGGCCGGCGTTGTTGATCAGACCGGTCACCGGCCCGAGCTCGTCGCCGACGCGGCGGAACGCCTCGGTGACCGACGCCTCGTCCGTCACGTCCATCGCGACCGCGAGCCCCGGCCTGCCGAGCGCCTCGAGCGCGCTCAGCGTCTCCTTGGCGTCGGGCTCGCTCGTGCGGTAGCCCACCGCGACGCTCCAGCCGCCGCGCGTGAGCGCCTCGGCGCACGCGCGCCCGATCCCGCGCGACCCGCCGGTGACGACGGCGACCTTGCCCACGGCGTCGCTCACGGCGCGTCCGGTCCCGTCCATCGGATCAGGTTCGCCCCCCACGCGAGCCCCGCGCCGAACGAGGTCAGCAGCACCAGGTCGCCGGTCCGGATTCGGCCCGCGCGCCACGCCCGGTCGAGCGCGACGGGGATCGACGCGGCCGAGGTGTTGCCGACCGACTCCACGTCGACCACGGCGCGCTCCAGCGGGATCTTCAGGCGCTCGGCGACGGCGATCATGATCCGGGAGTTCGCCTGGTGGGGGATCAGCAGGTCGACGTCGTCCGGCGTGTAGCCGGACTTCTCCAGCAGCTGGCGGCAGGCGCTCGCCATCTCGACCACGGCCCGCTTGAACACCTCGCGGCCGTTCGGCATGTGGATCGTGTTCTGCTTGGCCGCGAGGGACTCGTGGCTGGGCGGCTGGGCCGAGCCGCCGCCGGGGATGATCAGGATCTCGGCCGAGCGGCCGTCGGCGCCCAGCACCGAACCCAGCACGCCGGGCTCCTGCGACCGCGTGAGCACCACGGCCCCCGCGCCGTCGCCGAACAGCACGCACGTGGTTCGGTCCTGAAAGTTCATGACGCGGGACAGGATCTCGGCGCCGGCGACCAGCACGGTCTCGGCCTGGCCGGACTCGATGAAGGCGGTCGCGGTCGACATCCCGTAGGAGAAGCCGGCGCAGGCGGCGTTGACGTCGAAGGCCGGCGCGGCGATCTCGAGCTTGCGCTGCATCCACACGGCGGTCGAGGGGATCGGCGTGTCGCCCGTCAGCGTCGCGCACACGACGAGGTCGAGCTGCTCGGGCGCGATCCCCGCGGTCTCGAGCGCCCGCCGGGCGGCCTCGGTCGCGAGGTCCGACGTGGTCTGGCCGTCGAGCGCGAAGTGCCGCTCGCGGATGCCGGTCCGGTCCCTGATCCACTCGTCGCTGGTGTCGATGAACGACTCGAACCACTCGTTGGGCACGACCCGGTCCGGCAGGACCGAGCCGAGTCCGGCCACGGTCGCGTGACGTTCAGAGCCCACGGAACCCCCTCCGGGCGGCCGTCGCCGCCCACCTCGGCGACGAGGATAGCGTCCGGGCACCCGCCGCGGCGCTCGCCGGCGCCCCGTCAGCCGGCTTCCGCGGCAAGGGCCGCGGCCGCCTCCGGTGAGCCGACCGCCACCGCCCGGGCGCCGGGCACCACGCGCTTGGCGAGCTTGGTGAGCACGTCGCCTGGCCCGGCCTCGAGGAACAGGTCGGCGCCGGCCGCCTGCAACGCCCGGGCGCAGGAGGCCCATCGCACGGGCGAGACCACGTGGCGCTCGGCGAGCGTTCGGAGCTCCAGGGGATCGGTGACGAGCGCGCCCGTGACGTTGGACGCGACCGGGAACGCCGGCGCCCCGAACGCGGCCTCGTCGATCGCGGCCGAGAGCGGGCCGACCGCCGGCTCCATGAGCGGCGAGTGGAAGGCGCCGGCCACGTTCAGCCGCACCGCCCGGATCTTGCGTTCGGCGGCCAGGGCCTCGGCGCGCTCGATCGCGGGGACGCCGCCGCTGATCACCGATTGTTGCGGCGAGTTCTCGTTGGCCACCAGGAGCACGTCGCCACCCCGGGCCTGCTCGCACAGCGCGGCCGCGTCGTCGATCCCCACGCCCAGCAGCGCCGTCATCGTCCCCGGACGCGCGTCCCCGGCCTCCTGCATCGCGCGGCCCCGAACGGCCACGATCCGCATCGCGTCGACGAGCGACAGCACCCGCGCCGCCACCAGCGCCGCGAACTCGCCCAGCGAGTGTCCGGCCGCGCCGCCGAAGGTCAGGCCCGCCGCCTCCAGCGTTCGGAACGCCGCCACGTCGCACGCCAGGAGCGCCGGCTGCGCGAACTCGGTGGTCGCAAGGGCCGCCTCGTCGCGGCAGCCCTCGACGACGTCCCGGCCGAGCGCCTCGGTTGCCTCGGCGAGCACCCGAGCCCCCACCTCGTCGCCGATCCACACGTCGGCCATGCCGACGAACTGTGAACCTTGACCTGGGAACACGACCGCCGCGTTCACTGGCACTTCCCTCCGTTGACGCCTGCCGAACCCTACTCCGAGGGTCTAGGGACGCCGAAACCGCAGGTCACGGGTGCCGTCAACCCTAAGGTTGCCTCCACGTGTGGTCGAGAGTTGCCGCGCCAAAACGGCTTCGGGTACAAAGGGCGCGAACCTATGGCCGAGAAGGTTCGTCGCGAACTTCCCGCATCCCCGCGTCGTCGAAGCACGGGCGCCGAAGGGGTCTTCGGGTTCCTGGGGCAGGACATGGCCGTCGACCTGGGAACCGCGAACACGCTCGTCTACGTTCGCAACGCCGGCATCGTCCTGAACGAGCCCTCGGTGGTGGCGATCAACACGCTCTCGGGCGCGGTCCTGGCCGTGGGCAACGAGGCCAAGCGGATGATCGGCCGGACGCCGTCGCACATCCAGGCCGTACGGCCGCTGAAGGACGGCGTGATCGCCGACTTCGACATCACCGAGAAGATGCTGCGCTACTTCATCCAGCGCGTGCACAAGCGGCGCCTGCTGGCCAAGCCGCGCGTCGTGGTCTGCGTGCCGAGCGGCATCACCGGCGTCGAGCAGCGCGCCGTCGAGGAGGCCACGATCGCCGCCGGCGCGCGGCGCGCCTACATCATCGAGGAGCCGATGGCCGCCGCGATCGGCGCCGGCCTGCCGATCCACGAGCCCTC
>Ga0081455_10007833_pt1 | contig 11187 bp, 11 predicted proteins | sample TabmetS3T2R1_FD_70207 | JGI IMG/M metagenome (GOLD analysis project Ga0081455, IMG submission 70207) | Tabebuia heterophylla rhizosphere microbial communities from the University of Puerto Rico - S3T2R1 | ecosystem: Host-associated > Plants > Roots > Rhizosphere ... | reverse complement strand
CATAAGGACAGGTAAAATTCATCAATGTCCGAGAAGATCTAGCAATATCAATGGTAATGGACGAAGCTCAATGAAACAAGCTTCAACTGCAAATGATCAAGCTCCAGCTAACCATGCTTACCCTACGATATTGGGTTTGATCGACATAGTAAAACAAATTCAGAAATTAATGATATCTATAGATGGTAAAATGGAAAGGTTACTTAATCTGGCCGAAAGAAAATAATGTAAGATATAATGGTACAGAGGGTATTGATTATACAAATCGTATCAGAAGGTGGATCCGATTTTCGGTTCATGACAGAGTGTGGGATTGGTGGATTACCCTTGTTACTTCGGATCCAGTGAAAGACCAACAGATAAGGATGGGAGGAAGTATTCTGTTAATAACCTTGAGCAGTTCAAGAATATGTCGTTCGAATTCAATTTAATTCAAAATTAAAGGAAAATGGTTAACTCGTTGGCTAATGATCTTTCTTGTACTTTCAAAAATTAATTCTCCCAACATACCGCATTGAAAATGTTTTCGAAAGTGTTATTTAGCCTCTTTATGATAGCTAGCCCTAGAACCCTTTCTAAAGACTGATATCCGGGACGGAGACCCGTCAATAACCTTTATTTGATGCCAATAATTATGTAAAATATCCGCCTAATGGAAATATCAGGCTCCAAAGTCTCTCTAATAATTATTCCGCTTCTTTTTGTCTCTCTATCGCTACTTGCTCCTGTTTCTAATAGTAGGGCGGATTCTCCGATGTCCTCTTTTCCCAATCAACAGATTCTTGATTCTGTTGGGGACTGGAGTATTGAACGAGACTATGCATATTACCCGCTGGAGGAGAATATTGAAAACTGCAAGCTTGGCCCTGGGGATTTTCATTCACCAGATATCTCTTCTGTTGATTACATCAGCGATGGAAAAACCTTAAATGCAACTCTTTGGCTGTCCTCGCCGTTTCGGGAACATTCTCCTGATAAATTCTTAGAATCCTTAGGTTTAGGATGGCTCTTTGGGGATAGGTATATGACTTTGCCGCAAGCAGCAAATAATTTAACAAGCATACTGAATAGTACCTACAGAAATTTTACATTAACCGATTCTAATTTTAACAGCACACTTGCGGGTCGACCTGCGTTTACTCTATTAGGAACTGGACAGCTTGCGAATGAGACGAAGGTAAGAGTAATGAACATAGGTACCTTAGTTGGCAACAAGGTTTATGACGTCAACTTCGTGTCAGAATTAGAAAAATTTCCCAGCTATCTGCCTTCAGTTTTAGAACTGATTGACTCAGTTAGGATAGATGAAATATTACCGTATTATGATAGCAATGCGAGATTAAGTATCCTATACCCTTCGGAGTGGGTCCTTAATAAAGGCAGTAGCACTGGTTTTAAGCCTACTCTTGGAAGTAGTTACAATAGTTCTTTTATCCTTTATCCTCCATTAAAATCTGGTTCTGATATCCCGAACGTTGACGTTGACGTTATTATCGAAGACTTACCTAAAAATGTTGGAGTACTTGACCTACCAAATAATCATTCATCTTTCGGCGACTCGCTAGACGGTGGGGATTACCTGAATGAATTCTTAAACCAACTGAATAACGGAACCTTTGAAAATTTGAATGATGTTAATCTTGTTGAACCAATTAGATCCACTATTGCTGGTCTGAATGATTCTTATAAAATGGTATACACATATAATTTAAACGGAACTCTATTCAAGCATTTAATTGTAGCATCAGTTAGTGATGGTAAAGTGTACCTCTTCAATTATGATTCAGAATTGGAAAACTACTCTCGCTATCTCCCTATAGTGGAGAACATGACTGATTCCCTCACAATAGAACAAATGCTGCCATACAGAAATTCTGTTCACGAAATTGCCTTAAAATATCCTTATGATTGGAATTTGTTCGAAAGAGATGTCTACCCTGATGATAGTCTAACTTCTCTGGCTCTTTTCTATTCTCCTATGAAAGTACCTTTCATTTTAGACAATTACAGAGAAAATTTCGTAATAGGAGTAGAGAACCTTGCGGACGTGACAACGGACTTAGCCAGCTATACCGCTCAACAGGTTCAGAACATAAAAGGTGCTGGAAGCAGAATAATAGATTTCAACACAAATGATACCTTTTCGGGTAATCCTGCGTATAATATTACATATATACAAAAACTTGACGGTGGAATTCAGGTTAAGTTAACAGAAAAAGGGACAAAAGTAGGAAACAAAATATACTTTATACTTTATCGAACAGAGACATCAGAGACATCAGAGTCTAGAAGATTGCCAGAGGAAATTAAAGCCATAATTGAATCAGCAAAGAAGGAGCGGTTAAAGGCTATACTAGATTTAGTTCAGATAGAACGTCAAGGAATAGAGATATCGACATTATCAAATGAAGCAAATCCAGAATATGTATCATACCACAATATAACCAACGGAATAAGTATGAGGTATCCTTCTCAATGGGAGGGAAACGACAGGTCAGACGCAATTAGCCTTATTCCGTTATACGATGAAGGTTCTGCACAAGCCCGGAGCTATGCTCTAAATATCGACATATTTTCTAATTACGATACAGGTACCGATTATCTGCTTAACCAAATTTGGAACGCACAAAATAATTATACCTGGACTACGAATTTCATGCAGTTAGGTCCAGAGCAACTAAATGGTTACATTTCAAAACCTTTGAATAGCCATTACAATAAGACAGTCTCTGCAAATAACAGTTATGTAGAGTTAATCCTTGACCTGGAGAAATTAAATCATCCGGGACAGTATCAAGTAAGCGCAACCATATCGGATATTTTCACCCACAATGGACATATTTGTAAACTACGAGATTTTAGTAATTGGATATCGCTTCCCCCAGCCAGCATCAATATTACTGCGTCACCAAGCTCGCTTCTTATAAGACCTGGTGAACAAAAAAACATTGAAGTAAAGACAAGCACAAATAGTAATCTCGACTCACATGTTTTCTTGTCATCGAATACCGTAGATGGTTTGCAGTTAGAATTCGTTCCAACTAATATGTCACTCCTTGCATCCTCCTCTTCCTCCTCGACTTTGAAAGTCGAAGCATTAGATTATACTATACCGGGAAACATATATTCAGTTATTATAAATGCATTAATCTCCACGTCAACTCCATCGATATCTGGAAATCAACAATTCAATAATACCATGTCCACAGACGTATCACGTAATATTCCAGTATCGATAACTATACTACCGCCATTGACATACGAAGAACGATTCAACTCTTTCTATAAGTCATGGGTGACCCCTACTACTGGCTTATGGACACTCCTGGTTGGGATCGGGGCGGTGGTTGGTCCGCTATTTTTACGATGGTACAGGAAGAGATAGCATAGTACATTACAATTGCTTCTGCACGCTAATGATTGCTAAAATGTATTTAACGTATATTTCCCCCTTCTAACCTCGGGAACTGCTTCGACTCTTGGATGTAGTTTCTGGTAGGTTGCATTGGGACGATGATCTCATAATCTGGATGAACGCACATCAGGAAGAGATTGACAAAGACAACTTTACCCGTATCTTATGAATATTGGCGTCTACAGAAGTCTAATCTGCGTTAGTTATATTCTTCTGTAATTCTAAATGCTTATTGATCTTCTGCCGTTGAATTTCCTCTTTTGTCGGTTCATGATGATGAGGAAATACGGGAGTAAATGATGGACTGACTTGACTATCTTAGTAGAACAAACTCAGAAACTACTTGTTACTATTGATAAGAAACCTGACAGACTGCATAACCTTACAGAATTAAGGAAACAATGAAGGCATGACTAGTAGTAGTCACATTCCAGATGAAAGAAGACAGGTTTCTATCTTCCTGCTAACAATGCTACAAGCGATCTTAAATGAACAGCAGGAGGCTAGGACTCTGGACAAGAAAACGGCAGATTACATTTATGCTGCGGTCAAAGACCAAGCAATCAGACAAGGATGGATTTCGCAAGAAAGACCCAAAAAAGGTGCGGAAAAACAATAGTTCTCTTATACTAGGGCCGACTGAGAGTGAGTATAGCACACATGAATTCGCTATTCGAAACAGTCACGGACAAAAGGACGGGACTTCGAGTTACCTGCAAAAGGTGTACACATCAATGGAACTATTTCGGGACAAGAGATTTTGCAAATTGTCCCGCTTGCAGAACTACGGTAACATTAAATCAAAAACAAAAGGCTGGTGGTCAGAACCAATGACCTACCAGCAACTGTATCACCGAACCAGCAGACACAACGCCTCACCCCAAGGACCAGTCGGGGTAAATTGTTATGACTGATATTATAATCATCAAACTCAATAATAAACATAACCGCGTTTTTGTAAGAACTGAAGACCATTGGTTTGATATTACAGGATACCAACCAGACTTAGACTTTAGCGGCGTCTTCCGAAAAGCCAAAGAAGTATCGGCTCAGTACGTTGCGGATTTGTACGCTAGAAGCATTAGAGCCAAGGCATCGAAGATTAAGAAACTTCATCATCGTAGGAAGGAGGAGATTACAGAAGACGCAGCCTGAGGATTATCCTCACGTAACTGAGGAAGAGAAAAAGGATGCCGCTAGGAAGGAAGCATTCGAAGACCTTGATGCATGGAAGGCCATGGACAAGTGGGACTGGTCGAAAGCAGAATTCCCCAATTGCAATCAAGGTCCCAATGCTGGAAACAGTAAAAGCAACTTTATGGACGAGCTCATTGAATATACGGATAATCTGATTGAGGAATATCAATTCAAGACTACTAGTGACAATGATGAGATTTTTTACTATGACCATGAAAATGGTATCTACGTAGAGAACGCTGTTCCCCTCATAAAGGAGGTTCTACAACAAATGTTCCCTGACAAACTCAGGTTAAGACATGTTAATGAAATGATAGCATATGTGCAACGTTCCACGTACGTTGACAGAGAGGCATTTAATCATTCGATTGAATGGATTGCGTGTAAAAACTGCATGGTCAACCTACTATCTGGTGAAACTCAGGAATTCAGTCCTGACTTTATGTGCACCACTCGTATTCCTGTTTGGTACGATTATGGCTACGGATCAGGCCAAATTGCGGATTTCTTTAGGTTGGCTGAGGGTCGTAGGGGAAGAATAATTAATTTCTTAAACGAAATAATGGGCCCAGATGACGTTGAAATTCTATTGGATTTCTTGGCTTACTGTTTGTGGCGCGAATACAAATTTAACTTCTGGCTTCTATTACATGGTGCCGGTTTTAATGGCAAATCAATATTATTAAGCCTCATAGAGGCATTCCTAGGAAAAAATAACGTCTCAGGAGAAACCCTCGACAGATTGCTTCATGAAAGATTTGCAGTCGTACAACTATACCACAAATTGGCTAATGTTGACGCTGATATATCGGCTGATGTTGTCTTTGACAATACTGGCATATTGAAGAAGCTAACTGGCAATGACGAACATACTGGGGAGTACAAGTATAAACGCCCCTTCAAGTTTGTAAATCATGCCAAACTAATCTTTTCGTGTAATAAAATTCCTGAGACGGAGGACCAGACAGATGCCTTTTTCAGACGTTTGATTATCATTAATCTAATGACACAATTTTTCGGCGATAAGGAAGACTTCGACCTCATTCAGAAACTTACCACTGACGAAGAGCTCACCCTTCTGCTGCATGAGATACTTCCTCGAGTCCCCAAGATACTGAAAGAGGGGTTACGGAAGACAACCAATGAGAGCATCGAAGCCAATTACGACAAATATACAATGGGTGCGAACCCCGTTAAGGCGTTTTATGAGAAGGCCGTTGGTCCCGATTCAGGCGGTAGAGTACCTAAAGTGGAAATGCTGGAACACTACTACAAATTCTGTCGAGCGTTTTCCTTTACCCCAGAGTCTGACCAATCGTTTAGCCGAAAGATGACCTATGACTTCCATCTAAAGAGCAAACAGTTCAGAGTCGGCGATAGTAGTGAAAGACCTTACTGTTGGCAGGACGTTAAACTAAGAGACTGGGACATGGAAGAACAGGAAAGACTGGCCGCGCTACAGGATTTCACCGACTTTTCTACTGAAGAAAGACAGGCATTGAACTAGGAAAGGGAATCGTATGGAAGAATCTTTTGTCTTAACTGTCTTAACTCGTGACCATTTTCGACTCTTATTTTTTTTCATTTTCTATTTGTATTTTAAGCTCATATCCGTACAAAAGAGATATCAAAAGTGAAATAATAATAGAACATGTTAAGACAGTTAAGACAGTTAAGACAGCTATCGTACTGGACTTCCGTCACTTCTATACCGAACTTCTGGTTCTTCTCCAGGCTTCGGTTTGTATCTAAGTGCTATGATACCTGCAGGTAAAAATAATGCAAAAGGTAATATCCCGTACGCACTTGTTCCAATTAGTACTATTACTGAGACGACAATCAGAAATATTCCAACAGGTTTGAGCTGCGTAGGCTTTATCACAAACACGAGTACTAGTACTGCAATTTCAAGAATTATCACTACGGGTAATGCTATGGCGATATATGACATTGCTTCGCGGTTCTGCATTGCTGTCTCTTCGGTTGCAAACTCCGTGATAAATGGCTCGAAACTACTTGAGAATAACCAAAGTCCTACGGCTATAAGGATACCAAATATTGAACCTATTAAAGTTAAAGTCTGATAGTTTCTCATTGGGTCAAGTACTCCTCAATGACCGCCATTCGTTTTTATCTTCTTTTTTAACTGATTCAAGAAGGTCTATTCGCGTAACGCCAGAAGGTCAAACTTGTTTTATAGGCTTTCTAGTTGGATATTGTGTATTATGCTTACATAATAAAATTGTATCATGAACAAACCAGGCATGGGATGGGTGTCGTAAGTGAAATTGCATAGCCTGTCCTTCCTTTCTTAATTATTCCAAATAGAACAGGTTGTGGCAACTTATGGTATTCAAAGTCAATCACCTTGGCAAGGTAAAGAGTTCATTTATGCTTGAACCTCAGATACTGGAGGAGACTTAAGTCCAAGCGTCTAAAGTCCACTTGACCATAGGCAACGTCATCGAAGAGGCATTGATAGGTTACTTTCAAATGGTTAAACAAGCAGAGGAAGAGCAAGAGCGCTTGCGCAGAAAGGAAGAGCAAACTAGCAGAAACGGCTGAAGCAAACCGGTCTGGAAACGGTATTATGGGTCTAGCAAAAGGTCGAGACAAGCAGCAAAATGCGTCTGATGCGTTTCGTCTATCGTTAATGCCTTGACTTTGATGTCTGATACTGTAAAAATATTCGATAGTAATACCTTTGAAGATTAATAAATATCTAGCAGCTCAGCTGTTCCAATTTGACAGAAAGTAGTTTGGTTGTAAAGTCCAAGGATAAGACGAAGATATTTTCTCCGCTTGTGACTTTGTCTTTGATTCTTGCTGGCGCTACTATAATCAGCACTACCGTTATGCCTTCTGAAATGGTAAACGGACAGAATGCTACAGGTCAGATGCCTTTTGAAATGTTAAGCGGACAGATGGGAGATATCAGTACCGAGATAAATGGGACATTTACTGTATTGGGTAATAATCAAAGAGTTATTTTTCAGTTAAATTTGAGTGGCATAGTTCCATTTGAATAGGATTAATGAAGTGGTCAATACAAGCACGAAAATGAATAAAGCTTACTTTTGCTAAGGGATATTTAGATAATTTGAGCTCAGACCTGTAAAGTCTGAAAATCAAAGTATCCATTATATTATGAATATTAAATGATATTAAGCATGTTCTTTTGCAATAAATCATAACCTTGTTGTAGAAGTCGATTTAAAGATCTTTCATATAGCTCATCATAATGAAAGGAGGTGAAAGGAAATAGAATTTAAGACAACCATTATGATAGCACTTTCACTCATACTTATGTTAGGAGTATTTGTGGGAACAGGTGAGTTCATGAATTTAGCACCGGATGTTAGTGCAGCAGTTTGTACTCCAAGTACCCCAGGTTTCTGCAGCCCTACCGATCATTGTGTCAATTCAGCGTATGAGATTGGTAAGTGTTAGTAGAAGTGCAGATAAGAACATATTCTTTTTTTTGATGGTTTTCCTTTGATGATATTAAAGTTCCCTATAGATGTTAGTTAAGGCCGTGGTAAGGGCAGGACAGTCAGGACAGGTCATGGCAAGCAGCAAAATGCATAAAGCCTTCGCAGATTAAGGTAAGAATGCACACAAAATAAGTTGGCTCTGCACAATAAAATAATTAAAACAAGAAGGGAAAAAGTGTCCTTTCTCTTATCAAGGTCTTTCACTGCAACTGAAATAGCACAACAGTTAGGTGTAGACCGGTCTACCATTAGCAGAGATATCAAAGTACTAAAGGCCGACGCGCAGCAGTTTGTTTATGACCTGGCCAAATCAAATGACCTGGCCTATTATTTTAAGAAGTCTTTGGATGGAATTGAAGAAACGAAAAAAGAGGCATGGAGGATATTCTATAATCAGACCGTTAGTGTACGGGATAAATTACTAGCATTGAGATTAATAGTAATGAGTGAACGCAGTGGATTCGAACTTTTGATGAACGGCCCTGGAGTGCTGGCGATGAAGAATATGGAGGATAGATTAAGCAGAGTTGAAATGGGGAATAGCAGTAGACAACAAATCGATAGATAATCTATCCCGCAGACTGGATAGGTTGGAGGCGGCAGCCGATGAACCAGATAACTTCTCAGATACTGAAAAGGTCTATCGATATGGGCTAACCGAACAGGAATACGAAAGCATGAACTCCGAACAAAAGCATGAACTTAGGTTCAATTGGTATGTTTCACATATCATGCCCTATTACCAAGCGGAGGTCATGTCTGTATACGGGCTAACATCAGAGGAGTATGCCCGTCGTACATTGGCAGGCGATACTAGTATCTATTTACCACAACCACAAAAAAAGTTCCAAAGTACATTATACATACATAGAGTAGCAGCAGTCCTAGGTTTGGATTACCATGGGCTGCAGGATAAGATTGCAAGTGGAGAGATACCAAATAGAATAGCGACAGGTGGCTCAGGCTTTAGAGATGAAGATCCAAATGCAGTATTCTAACTTTGGTTAGTACTTTGAAATGTCATTCGTTCTACCGGTAGAACGAGCGACATTCTGCTTCTTGCCTCTATCTCCAGAAGGCATGTTCTTTCTCATCATCTTCTAGGTAATTTGAAAGTGCTTCCTCAATAATATCATCTAATGATATTCCCCTATCAACGGCTGCTGCCCTGGCCGCCTTCAAGATTTCAGCGTCGAGTCTAACTGAAGTAACACCTTTGTCTTGATAAACGGTCTTTATCGCCCTCATTTTCAATTTGATTAATACTTATTGGGATTATCCCAATAATATTTGATTTCGATGATTACTTAGTTCGCATTTGCAACCTGTGGCAGGTACATTCATAGACTCTATCCTTGTCAATGTGAAATTGACATTTGTTGCAATCCTTTTGTAGGCATGACAGGGTTAACCACATGATAATTGTATGATTAATTTGATAGTTCAAAAGCAGTATAATACCCGAAGAAGGGAGAGGGCCCCATTTGCTTTCAGGGCTTCAAGATATATTTTGAAGAAGATAAATTGGACATAACTAAGGCTATCTTTTTCCTTATCCTGTATTAAGAAAATGTGAATCTCATTTAGCTGGAAGCGCTGATTCGAATGGTTATTGAAATATTTGGCTTTCCATTAAATCTGGAGATTCGCATAGGCGATATTTTAGGCGCTAGTATAGCCACAATAGGGCTAATTTTGTCTGCAATTATATTTTATATAGGTTATAGACGGACGACAAGAACTGAACAGTTCAAATTATTTATGGAAATCTACCATAGAATGGATGAAACGAATAATGAGAGAATGAAATATGGAAAATCTATGATATACGTTGATGATTGGTCTACTTTACCTGAAAAGGAACAGAAAAAACGGTTCGCGGAATTCTTGGGACGCGTTGAACGCACTACGAATCAGGTAGCGATTTTAACCTATCTATGGCACACAGGGGATCTACCCAATCGGCTCGTGGAACCACAGACCGGTGCTGCCATACGGGTAATAAAGGAGTTAATAAGTAACTATGAAGACGACCCGCTTAAGGATCCCCTCAACACCAAGAGCATTGCTTACCTTCAAGAACTACTGGAATTTTGGCGGGAAGGTAAGCCATCAAGGTTCCAAGAATTTACGGGTAGGTTTAAGGAAGTCTTCCATATTCGATAAATTGTGTATTCTTATGGTTGCAACGGAAACGTTGCCTTGATCCTAGTAACAGATTCCTACGCTTAAATCATTGCAACCAAGTCAACAAAATAGGCCTATTATTTCAATCTAATTTATTTCCGATAGTACTATATGGTAGTAATAAGCATTACACTACAATTTTGATTAATATGACATCACGTTATAACCATTCATCCAATCATCAAGGTTATACAAATTATCCGGCTATTACCATAACGTGCTATGACGCCAAGCCTTATGTTTGAAATGTGTCCGATTCTGGAGTGAAGCATTGTTTGGGTCGAAGCTGTATAACCACATTGTAGTCTCCAATAATCAAAATACACCTGAAAAAGGGTTTTAGCTCATTTATCTGCTCGAAGCTCCAGACAGAATTGTTCCCGTGCATATCCTAACGGCGAATATAACATCTAAGCATTACCGGATCGCATACGCAGATTATCCAAAAATGTGTCTAGATAGGCATCATCATTTGCTTCGTTAGCAAGATAACTAATTCGATCGAGTTGTTGAGCAGCAGCTTGTGGGGGATAGTTTTGGTACAATAATCTTTTCGAGCTCTTTTAACTTCGAATTACGTTCTGCGACTCTTTTTGAAAAGTAAGGAACATTCTGATTTTGATTCGTAGGCCTGTGAGGATTCCCAGGGTTAGGGTACATTGATCTTCCCTGAAAACCCACAGGATACATAGTGTTAGAAGGGCTTGGTCTGAGCGTATGCATATCAGTATGAATTCCAGTATTTGGTCTGACGTTATTGACAAAGGGATTGGTTAGTCCTCTTCGATCTCTTCTGTAAGCAGCAGGATCACCGGGCGAAAAATCGCCGTTTAATCTTCCAACTATATAATCATAAGGTTTTACAATTATTGCCTGCCCGGAGTGAAGATTATA
>Ga0081455_10007832_pt1 | contig 11188 bp, 7 predicted proteins | sample TabmetS3T2R1_FD_70207 | JGI IMG/M metagenome (GOLD analysis project Ga0081455, IMG submission 70207) | Tabebuia heterophylla rhizosphere microbial communities from the University of Puerto Rico - S3T2R1 | ecosystem: Host-associated > Plants > Roots > Rhizosphere ... | reverse complement strand
GACGACACTGCGTTGAGGGTTTGCAGATTGGTGTCTCGCGCGTTGGTGGTGTATTCATAGCGCAGGCCGAGATTCAAGGTCAGGTTTTTCGTCACCTTGAGGTCGTCCTGGAAAAACCCATAGATCGCGCTCTGGTTGCCTGCGAAGAAGCCCGATCCGGCTCCCCGCAGCGCGCCGTTCAACCCATTCGGTTTCAGATCATTGACGAGCCTTTCCAAATTCGCGTAGCCAAACTCACCGCGAGCGCGAGGCAGAAAGTTGGCCGGCGCAATCCAGTGACGGAACTCGGCTCCGCCTTTCAGTTGATGTCGTCCGGTAAGGTAGCTTAGGTTGTTGAGGAATTGATAGACATTCTGCACTCCCGATTGGGGCGCGTTCCCATCGGGGCCGAAACTTAAGCCCAGGGTGTCGATGGCCACGTTCGGGAAATTGGAGAACTGATCGGGGACGGTCAGCCCGAAGACGTTGCGCGAATAAGAGGTTCGAAAATCATTGACCAGGCGCGGAGAGAGCGTCCAGACGTCGGTGAAAACCACCTTGCGATTGTCCAACGCGAGGCTACCGGTGAACTGCGGGAGCGGCAAATCCGCGTTCACGTTGGGCTGCCGGAAGCGGTCATACAAAAACCGTCCGCGCAATTGATGGGCGCCCAGCGTCGCATCCACGTTGGTTTGGAAGTCGTGTTGGGTAAAGAAGTCAGGCGCGAAGGCTTGAAAAGGCCCAACCGGTATAGTTTGCCCATTGACGGTCTGAGATTTGGTCGCTGCTGACGCGGTCGGGAGTTGCGCGAGAACCGCCCGGACGGCAGAGTTTGCCGCCAACGAATTCAACGTGGCGAGTCCGGCTGAAGTCGGCGCCAGCACCGTAACGCCGGTCGTCGCGCGTCCACGGGTCTGGTACTCGTAAGCGCCGAAGAAGAAGAGCTTGTTCTTGATAATCGGCGCGCCGGCGGAGCCGCCCGTACGATTGAAGTCGAAGCGCGGAGACCCCGGAATGTCGCCGGCTTTAATGGCCGCGTTGATGAGATTGTCATTCGCATTCAGATTGCGGTTCTGTCCGTAGTACCAGGCGCTGCCGTGTAATTCGTTCGTACCGGACTTTGTAATGACATTGAACTGGCCCGCCGTGGAGTGGCCATATTCGGCGCTGAATTGATTGGTGAGCAGGTTGAATTCCGCAACCGAGTCCGCGATAACCGGTGAGAGCGGGCCGGTGACGGCGACGTCGTTGTTGTCTACGCCGTCAATCGTAAAGTTGTTGTTGCGGGGGCGATTGCCGCCAACCGAACCGCCCATGCCCGCGACGCCACCCGCCTGGGTGGTGGTGTTGGGAAAGAGCACCGCAAAATTCAGAGGATTGCCGCCGAGCACCGGGTTTGGCAAATCAAACCCTCGCTCGGTGAGCGAGCCACCTATCTGCGAAGAAGTGGTCGCGACCAATTCGCTGCCCGTGACTTCGACAGTGTTCTCTATATTGCCGACCTCCAGAGCGGCGTGAGCTTCCGAGACCTGATTGGCCAGGATTGCGACATTCTTGCGAACGAATTTTTTGAAGCCCGAAGCCTCGACTGTCACGGTATATCTGCCGACCAGCAGGTTCGGAAACGAGTAAGTGCCAACGCTGCTGCTCGTCGTCTCACGGGCCACTCCTGTGGACTCGTTGACGGCAATCACTTTGGCTCCAGAAACGATGGCCCCTGTCGCATCTTTGACTTCGCCGCGCAGCGATCCATCCTGTCCTTGGGAGAGCGCGCTCCCGCTTAATGCCCAAACTACTAGAGCCAGCGCAAGCGGAATCCTATAGAGGGCAGATTTGATTGTCGAAAACATAAAACCTCCTTGCTTGATTGGAATTACCAGTGATAGTTTTGCGAGCATCAGCCATGTCGTTGAGACCCTTCTGTGGTGGCGATGCCGCAAAGTGGCCTAGACGCTATTAAAAAGAGCTGAATGGGATATTCAGGATAGTTGATACGTTTGACGATGTTCTGCATGCAATCGTCATTCCAATCCAAAGGAGATTGCCTGGCTGGCCAAGCCACGAAAAATCAAAGATAAAGAGCAATCGAAATCAGCCATGTAGGAGGCGCGGTGCAAATAGTTATAGAGATATCCAGATTTTCGGATTTCAACGGCGGGTTCTTGCTGTCGAACAATACTCTACTCGAATTGCCGGTCGGCAAAATGAAGTGTGTCGATTGTCTAAGGGTGGTTTATTCGGATCGCCCCGACGACGGCGATCACAGTGTGTGATATCAGCGCGAGCCGGCCCGGCGGCGAATTGCCACAGAGCCACCGCAAACACAGAGAGGTGAAGGGAATCACTGAATAATCCCTTCACCTCTCTGTGTCTGCGGTGGCTCCGTGGGATATTCACTCCCATTTGATCTCGAAATTGCACTGGTTGAGATAGACGGAGGGGCGGCGAACCTCTTTGATCTCACAATCCACGCGCGCCAGTTCGTTGAGCATGACCTTGAAGACGTTGCGATAAAATTCGTGCGCGCCTCCAAGCGTATCGAGCCTGTCGGCGAAGACTCCGCTACGCAACGACAGGGCTATTTTATGCCGGTCGTGGTCGGTCAGAATCCGGCTGAGGCTCCCGGCGAAGCCGTGGGCGACGCCGCGCGTCCAAGCCATGACCAGCCGGATTCGCAGCGGCGCGGGCAGAGCGCGGATCGAGGCCCTGGCGAGACGCGGGAAATCGCGGCGCATCTCGTCAAACAGGTTGTGACCCGCTTCGGCGAATACGGCATGGGAATTCGGCTCCAGCGCGATCAGTCGCGCCAGACGGATGGCCCGCGCGGAACTGATGATCTCGATCCTGCGCTCGATCAACTCCTGCGTGCGCGAGACGGTCAACCCGATCTCCCGCGCGGCATGGTTGTAAACCGAAGGCATTCGCTCGCGCACGGCCTTCAATAATTCGTGTTGGATGAGTGGGGCGCAGGACGGAACGCCGCAGGTAATCTCGCGATTGTCATACCGCGGAATGCCGGGCGCTGATAAGGACAGTGGGCGAATCTGATTCGGATAGTTTGCTGGGGCCCACATAGGTCACCTCCCTGAACGATGTCTGTCGGAATAAAGCAACTGGGTGAATGTTGCTGGGACGATTCTATAGCCGCTTTCGGATGTGGCGCGTCTACCGGCTTTCAACCGCCCATACAAATTTCACATCAGTTGAGCAGAAACACCCAGACCAAAACAGGATTCAGGTAAGTATTGCTTGAACCTGTCTTCAGCCTGCCAGTTCATTGAAGACTAGTGAGGCCCGCAGCCGTTAATGCAATGACTTGCTATTATAGAGGGGGTACGGCCACAACCACGTCGCGGCGCTATGTAAAGACATAACCGCAATCTTTACTCTCGAGGCATGCGCACATATAGCGTAGAGACGCTGCGCTGTCAATAACTTTGATTCGATTTAGCGATAATTTGGTTGAAATTTTCGTGGTTGCGTTCAGCGCCGGTAAACGATCCGCCCGCCGACGATCGTATAAAGGGTCTTCACCTTCACATCGCCGCGCTCGTCGATCCAATCGCCAGGCTCCGCGCGCAGCAGGTTCGTGTCCAATACGGTGATGTCGGCCAGTTTGCCCTCTGTCAGAGTCCCTTTGATCTTCTCCTCGAAACTGGCGTAGGCCGAACCCCAGGTGTAGGCCTTGATCGCTTCTTCGATCATCAGACGTTCTGCGGGGAACCATCCTTCGGCGGGGGCGCGCCGCACGGTCTGTCGCGTGACCGCCGCGTACAGCCCGTAGATCGGACTGATCGGGTAGATCGAGGCCGACGTGCCGGGCCAGTCTGTGCCGAAGCTCAATGTCGCGCCCTTCGATTGAATGGTCTTGAACGCGTACGCGCCTTTGCAGCGATCGTGGCCGATGCGTTGCTCCATCCAGCGCATGTCGTCGCTCAGGTGGAAGGGTTGAACTTCGGCGACCACGCCCAGGCCCTTTAACCGGTCGAAGTCGCGCGGCGCGAAGACCTGCGCGTGAACCAATCGCATGCGGCGGTCGTGCGGGCCGTTGGCTTTAGTCATCGCTTCGATCATGTCCAGCATCACGCCGAGCGCCTCGTCGCCGATGGCGTGGACGGTGACCTGGATGTCGGCGGCGTCGGCCTTGATCATCATCTCGGTGAACGAGCCGCGATTGAGTTCGGTTCTGCGCTCGGGCGAAACCCAGGTCAATGGCCGCCAGTGGCCGCGATTCTTCTTTTCGGGGTCGCTGCTGTAGGGTTCGTAAAAGCGCGCGGTGGACGCGCCCATAATCCCGTCGATGTGGCCTTTGACCGCGCCCAGACGGATCATCGCGTTGCCCGACCCGCGTTTTATGCCGAGGGCTTTCATATGCTCCCAATGCTCGATGCCGTAGCGGAAGTTGACGCGCGCGGTCAATTGTCCCGCTTCGAGAAATTCCTGGTAAAGCTGCAACTGCTCGTGATCGGACATGTCCTGGAACGAAGTCACTCCGGCCTCGCGGACCAGCCGCAGCGCGTTCTCGGTCATCTTCGCGCGCTTGTCGTGATCGGGGTTGATGTCGCCCAGGAATTGCGCCTCGACGGCGCGCGCGTTCTTGATCCGCATCGCGCCCGTGACGCGCCCCGACGAGTCGCGAATGTGCGCGACGTTCTCGGTGTCGGCGGAGCGGTCATCGAAGCCGGCGCGCTTCAACGCCGCCGTGTTGGCGAAATAGAGCGAGTCGTCGAACTTGCTGATGAACATCGGCGTCGAACCGGTGATCGCGTCAATCAGCTTGCGGTCCGGGCGCCAGAATTCTTTCTTCATGCCCGCCTGGCTCGCGCCCATCTCCCATTGTTCGTAAGCCCCCCAGCCTCCGCCCCTGATCTGCTCGCCGGGATGGGCGGCGACGTAATCTTTGACGCGCGCGACGAACGTCTCGTCGCTGTGAACGTCCATCAATTGCAGATTCCAGAAGAAGCCAGCCGCGCTGGCGAAGTGGACGTGACTGTCGTTGAAGCCGGGCGTGACGAACGCGCCCTTCAGATCGATCAGTCGCGTGTGTTCGCCCCTCAGCGCCAACACTTCTTCATTGCCTCCGACTTTGATGATACGATCGCCCCGCGCGGCGATGGCCTCGGCCCGCGGCTTCGACTCGTCGACGGTCCAGATGAAGCCGTGATGCAGGATGAGGTCGGCGGCTTCATGGCCGGTTTGACCGGCGGCGGGAGTTCCGTCGGTCGTTTGTTGAAAAGCGAAACAGAGCGCCAGCGGGACGATGACGCAGGCGCGGACGGCTTGAGCGATCCGAATTCGATTCATAAAGATGTCCTCCTTGTAAGATAGACGGGATTTACAGGATTGTTCAGGATCGAGCTCAATTCACAAAACCCTGAACAATCCTGTAAATCCTGTCTATTCTCATTTCATGACGACAACGGTGCGCCGTAGACTGTTCGATATGAAAGTTGATGAGATTATCGCCGTCTTTTGCCCTTCGCCACAACTCACCGTGGATTTTCATGCCGAATGCTGGCGCGGCGCCCGTCGCCTGGCCATCGACCGTAATTGGCGCGGAGAAGAAGCGCCGGCCGAATTGAAAACGACCGCGATGGTCGTATGGAGCGAGCGGGAGATATTCTTCGGCTTCGAGTGCGGATACGCCGAGTTGGACGTCGATGAGGAGTTCGACGTGAACGAGGAGCGATACGCGTTGTGGGACCGGGACGTGTGCGAAGCCTTCGTCCGTTCGCCGGTCGAGCCGCACGGGAAACATTACCGCGAATTCGAAGTCGCGCCGACAGGGCAGTGGGTTGATCTGATCGTCGATCGTTCAAAGATGCTGGCCGACTGGCGATGGCGGAGCGGCATGCGAACCGCGAGCGAGGTCATCGAGTCAGAAAAAATCTGGCGCGCGGCGATGGCCGTTCCGTTCGACGCGTTCGGCTGCAAGCCTCGGGCAAACGACCTGTGGCATGCGAATCTTTTCCGCGTCAGCCGGTCGGGCGGCGAACGTCAATACCTCGCGCTCTCTCCTACATTCACCGAGAAACCTGATTTTCATGTCGCCGAAGCGTTCGTGTCACTGCGATTCGTCGCCTGAAGGCCGGCGACATACTTGTCGCATTCGAGTTCACATGCAACGATTCTGTCGCCCTGAAAGACAACGTTGTTCGACCGCGGCAGACGTCTTCAGCCTTCTCCTCCAACGCTAGCGCGTTGAATCAATGAACCTTACCCCGCATTAGCCACGCCGTTAAACCCACGGCACGGAGCTTGCGATTTAGCGCAGCGCCGCGCGCGTAAGCGAGCCGCCCGCCCGTGCGCGCAACCGCTTTCTTACGCGCGGTACCGTACAGAAAAGTTGAGCATGATTTGAAACACTCTTTAATAGAAGCTAAAGGCAGGGCCGTACTCTGCAAAATCTTTGCGGATCGCCACAGACCCCCGAGCGAGCGCCAAGCAAACAATGACTGACGGTAAATAAATAGAGCAGGAGAAGCGAGGGATGAAAACGTTTGAATTGATGGCAGGCCGGAGTGTGTCTATTGCGGCCGGCGCGTTGGCAGGACTGTTTTTATTGACCGGAATCGCATTCGCGCATTCGGAGTTTCCGAAGACGCCCGGCGTTTGGCTGAGCGGCGAAGCCGGGCGCAAACTCTCAGGCGCTCGCGTCGAAGACCTGACGCGAAGCCTGCGCCGCATTACCGGATTCGGCGAACTCCATTTTGCGAAAGACGGTTCACTCGTGATAGGCGCCGCGCAATCCGAAGGCTCGGTGGCCGCCAGAGGAATTCTATCCTGCGCGCTCAGCGCAGGTTCCGTATTCATCATCGAGGACCACTCAGGTTCGCCTTCGGTAAATTTCGGTCAATTGGATGAAGGGTTGCGCTTCGAAGACGTCATGACAGGCCTGCGCCTGGATGTCTGGCGCGTGCGCCTGGACTTTGACGATTTCCGTGAGATGGAGGCGTCGCGCGAAGTGAGGAACTCTTTCGACGCCGGCTTCACGACGTTGCATGAACTGTTGCACGGGCTGGGCTGCAAGGACGCGACTAGCGTTGACGAACTGGGCGAGTGCGAGGAGACGCTCAACCGGGCGCGGGCGGAGTTGGGGCTGCCGCTGCGCGACCAGTATTTCGGCGACGAGTTGCGGATGGCCCGGCAATTCGTCACCGTGCGGTTGCGTTTCCGCAGCGATAAAGCGCAGGTCTCCGCCGTCCGCAGCCGAGCGCGGATTCAATACCTCTTCTTTTTGGTTCAGAGCGACTACGAACATCAGCCCTCGTCTGCCGGCGTGACCGCGCTCGGCTGCGGGAGGAAGTGACGACCTCGGAACAAGTATTCGCGAACATTTGAGAGTATGAGAGGCGTCTGGCGGTGTAGTTCGGCCCGCGCTCTTCACCCTTATCCTGGGGCAAATGCTCCCCGTACTGCGCCTAAGTCGATGGCGAGTTGTAGACTTCAATGTTCGTGATGGTCGGGCAGGCTTTGGCCGCTTCGATGGTGAATTTCAGCTTGACGGTCTTGACTGCCGGAAAGCGCAGGACGCGCTTGTAGCCGACGGTTGTTTGCCGCGCGACGGTCTCCCAGCCTCCTCCGCCCCAGATTTCCAGCGAAAACTTCTTCACGCGCTGCCCGAGCGCGATGTTTTCTTGCGCCAGGAAAGTGTTGAACTCGATCTCGCGCCCGAAATCGAGTTCGAGCGAAGCTGAGGTAACGCCGTCATCGGTCGCCCAGTATGTGGCCGCGTCCCCGTCAATCGTCTTCTCGGCGTTGAAGCGCGCGTCGTTTCCGCGAACGTTCGTCGCTTTAATTTTGCCTTTCGCCAATTTGTTGGCGCCCGCAAGATTTTCTCTGAAGGCCTCGTCGCGGGCGCGTTTGAATTCCATCAACCGCCGCTCGTCGTTTTCGTTGACCAGGCCACGACGGTCAACGCCGATATTGAGCAGCAGGTTGGCGTTGCGCCCGACCGAGCCGTAGTAGATGTTCATCAACTGCTCGTCCGATTTCAGCTTGTCGTCTTCGTTGGCGTGATAGAACCAGCCCGGCCGGATCGAGACGTCGCATTCGGCCGGCAGCCAGACAGTCCCGTTTTCGTCGCCGGTGTTCAAGGCCTTTTCGTCGGCGAAGCCGGGGAAGGTCCCTTCGTTGTCGCGCGGCGACCAGCTGGTCTCGCCGGCGAATCCCCGCTCGTTGCCCACCCAGCGGACGTCGGGACCCGCGTCGCTGAAGATCAGCGTGTCGGGTTGAAGTTTCTTGATCGTCTCGAAGAAGCCGTAAAAATCATAGACCATCCGCTTCTTGCCGTCGTTCGCGCCGTCGAGCCACGATTCGAAGACCTCGCCGTATTGACTGAGAATCTCGCGCCATTGATCTTTGAAAACGCGGTTGTAGCGCGGCGTTCCGTATAACGGGTGATTACGGTCCCAGGGCGAGATGTAGACGCCGAACTTCAGGCCGTATTCCTTGCAGGCTTCCGACAGCTCCTTCAATACGTCGCCGCGCCCGGCGCGCCATTTCGAATTTTTGACCGAATACTCGGTCGTGTTCGACGGCCACAGGCAAAAGCCGTCGTGATGTTTCGCCGTGATGATGACGCCCTTCATCCCGGCGGCCTTCACTACGCGCGCCCACTGCCGGCAGTCGAGCGCAGTCGGATTGAAATTGTCGGCGCTCGCGCGCCCTTCGCCCCATTCATGATCGGTGAAGGTGTTCATACCGAAATGAACGAAGGCATAGTATTCCAACCGCTGCCAGGCCAGTTGCGCGGGCGAAGGCGTCGGCGCGATCGGCGACGGCGGAGAAATCTTAGTCGGCGGGACCGCCGAGAGCGAGATCAGCAAAGATGTGACAGTGAGCAGAAACGTTTTCATGCTTGGTTGTAATCGCTAAGATAAAAGGCCCCGGGCTCTGATTAAGGTTCCTGACCCAGATTTGCGTACCCAGGCGCCATTTCTACTTTGCCGCAAACACTCGACGGAGACCCTCTATTTTGGGTTGTCCGTTCGTGGCTCGATTTCTCTCACCCGGTTTCCTGCAATCCATACCGAAGAGACGCTGCGAGTGTTGCGGATGTCTTTCAGAGGGTCGCGCTCCAGAACGACGAAATCGGCCCACGCGCCTCTTGAGATCACGCCGATTTCATCAATTCGCGTCGAGTGGCCTCTCGTGGTCGCGACTATTCCGGCAAGCCCCATCGCACGGGCGGCGTCGACGGTGGCGGAACGGAGAATTTGCGCGGGCGTGAGACCGGCTACGGCCATCATCTCCATTTCGAGGTGCTCGAAATAGCCCTGGAACCGGTTGGCGAAAGCGCCAGCGTCAGTGCCCATTACGACCAGGAGTCCGGCGTCTACGGCTCTCTTAAGGTTTCGCAGCGCGACCGTGAGAGCCGCCTTGTAGCGCTGAGCGGCCTCCGATTTACGCATCGCTTCCTGGCGTTGCGGCTCCTGCAACTGGGCCACCACCTCGCGGTCGGCTTCGCGCAGGAAGAAAGGATCGGAGAAGAACGACGGCGTAGATTCATAGGCGAAGGCCGAGATCTCGCGCGTCAGAGTGGGACAGTAAGGGATGTCGCGCTTCTTCATCAGCGAGATGAATTCGTCGTCAATCTCCTTGTCGCGCACGCTGTGGGCGATGAAGTCTGCGCCGGACCGGAGTAAATCTTTCGCGTCATCGAGGTAGAAAATGTGGGCCGCGACGCGAAGTCCGCGCTGATGGGCTTCGTCAATGATCGCGCGATAGACTTCGGGCGGCATTTTTACAGTCGCGCCGAGATTATCGTCGACGCGAATCTTGATGATGTTGGGTTTCATGGCGGCGACGCGGGCGACCATCTCGCGGGCTTCCTGCGGCGTCTTGCCGGTGATTACGTCTCCCGCCATGTAAATTCGCGTCCGGTCCAGCGACGGCGTGTTCTGCGAGTCGCGCGCCTTGAAGGCCGGGGCTTTTTCTCCGCCCAGACTCAAGACCGCCGTGACGCCGTAACGCGCGAAGACGCCGAGTTGGCGCAGCGTGTTCTCTTCGGTGTAAGCGGGAGGACGCAAGCCCTGTACGTCGGAGACGTGGACGTGCGTCGAGATCAGGCCGGGGATGATAAATTTGCCGGCCAGGTTGATCGTTTGGGCGCCGGCGGGAATCTTTACTTCTGAGGCCGGCCCGACCGCCTCCACTCTGCCGTCACGCGCGATCAGCGTGGCGTTTTCGACGGCGGGTTTACCGGAGCCGTCAATGAGGCGCGCGCCGACGAAAGCTTTCACTCCGGCGGAGGTCGCGGCCTGGCCCGCCGAAGGCCGGTCAACCGCGAAGGCCGCGAGGCCGGCGCAAGCAAGTAACAAACAAAGGCTGATCCATAAGGCTTTGAGACGCATCATCACTCCTTTTAAATCGAAACACACAGTATTGAGGCGCCGTACTGTGCCATCCTCACATGTTCTGATTCGAAGCAGGGCGAATTTAACCGAGAACCTTCACCCCTGGCAATCAAAGATCGAATAAGAGGCGTGTCGAATGTGACTTGACTCTATACTTAAGAGCAAGGTTCATACTAAGGATGTCGAGAGGGCAGATAGAGATGAAAGTCGGACAACTTGCCGAAGCGACCGGGGTCAGCGTTCAGGCGATTCGGTTTTATGAACGCCGGGGACTCTTGCCCGCGCCACGACGACTTCAATCTGGATACCGCGATTATCCAGCCGAGGCCGTGCGCGCAGTACTACGCATCAAACGGATGCAGGAAGTCGGTTTTACGCTGCGCGAACTGGAACACTTCATCCGACTGCTTGACGCTGAGCCGCACAATCACGTCGAGCGGCGGGCGTACGCCGAGGCCAAGATTCACGACATTGACCGGCAGGTCGAACGTCTGCGCGCGATGCGTGAAGAATTGAACAGGCGGCTGCTCACTTGCGAGTGTTGTAACGCGCCGGCGCCGGATAAATTGTGAACGATGGAAGCGCGCCACGTAGTAACGACTTTAGTCGTGACGTGTCGTCATGACTAAAGTCGTTGCCAGGCGCCTATTTTTCGCAGGAGCCTTCAGGTCGCGTGACGACGCCCTGAAAGAATGAAAAGCGCAGTTCGTACTCGACTTTATTCATTTTGATTTTGAAAAGTAATCGCCGAATCGAGCTTTGTTTTCAGCGCTTGGGAAATATGTGAAGTCTGCTTTCCAGGTTGACTTCACATATTCCTCCGCCGCATCGCGGCGCCTTGAATTTAGCCG
>Ga0081455_10007831_pt1 | contig 11188 bp, 7 predicted proteins | sample TabmetS3T2R1_FD_70207 | JGI IMG/M metagenome (GOLD analysis project Ga0081455, IMG submission 70207) | Tabebuia heterophylla rhizosphere microbial communities from the University of Puerto Rico - S3T2R1 | ecosystem: Host-associated > Plants > Roots > Rhizosphere ... | reverse complement strand
AAACGTTGGTGGTAGTGGTGAGCAATGTCACTGCCATTGGAACGTGTCCGGCCTATACTCTGACTATATCAGGGTTGTGCCAGGGCGGCGGCACGCCTACACCGACTGCAACCGCGACGGCTACAACTACTGGGACACCAACATCAACGCCAACGGCAACAGCAACCGCGACGCCAACGACCACTGCTACGCCAACAGGGACACCAACGGCGACGCCGAGTTGCACGCCGATCGTGATTGAGGGAAGTATCGATTTGAAGGATCCGACGCAGACTGATCACCTGTTACGCAGCGGTATTGCGCAAACCTGTCCGCCGAGCACCAGTTGTCAGGTCGATAGTGACGGGCTGCTGCACCATTACGATGCGTACTCGTTCACCAATACAACCGGCTCGACGCAATGCGTGACCATCGATACCAACTCAGAGTGCACCGGCGTCCGCTTCATCTTCACCGCAGCTTACCTGGGGAGCTTCGATCCGAACAATGTGTGCACCAATTGGATTGGGGACTCAGGCTTTAGCCCGAATCCGGATATAGCGTTCCAGGTTGAGGTTCCAGCCGGGCAAACGTTGGTGGTAGTGGTGAGCAATGTCACTGCCATTGGAACGTGTCCGGCCTATACTCTGACTATATCGGGGTTGTGCCAGGGCGGCGGCACGCCTACACCGACTGCAACCGCAACGGCTACAACTACTGGGACACCAACATCAACGCCAACAGCAACACCAACTGCAACAGCGACAGTTACGGCTAGCGTTACTCCGACACCGAGACCTACGCCTACACCAAGGTCAGCGCCGACTCCGAGGCCGCGTCCCACTCCCGCGCCCAGACCCTGATCGCAGTTAATTGCTGAGAGTTGAAGCTATTCATGATCGGTCGACATGAACGCTAGAGTTGTGCGCCCGCTCATGATTGTAACCGCCCTCACGGTGATTGGCTTCCAGGTAAGGGCAGCGCTGGCTATCTCAAGTCCAATCGGCACTCCGACGCCAACACCCACACCCGTGCCTTTTTCGCATCCCCTGGTTTTTCCGCCTGTTAACACGGACGCGAATGTCTCGATCGGTATTGATGAGGGATGCGTGCAGATCCTGGACGGCCCATGCACGAACATGTGGACATATGGCGGGACATACCCTGGGTTAACAGTCCGGAGACCTACCGGGCAGCGAACGAATGTTACGTTTGCGAACAATCTTGAGCCAGCGGCGGGCGAGATGACCGTGCATAACCACGGCAATCACTCTACCGCCGTTGATGACGGTCAGCCTGACACTCTGCTTATTCCAACGAGCGTATCGCGAACCTATACCTACGACGGGACCGAAGAGGGTAGCAACCAGCGAGGTAAAACGCAGTTTTACCACGACCATCGCATGGATGTTACCGGTCGTAACGTGTGGATGGGTCTTACCGGTCTATACATTGTGGACGACCCGGCCGATCCGCAAACGCTGCCGTCCGGGGAGTTCGATTTGCCCGTGGTGATTGCCGACCGGCAATTCGACATAAATAATCAGATCCCTTACGTGTTTAATCCCAACGGTGTAACTGGTGACAAGTTTCTCATTAACGGCGTCTATCAACCATACTTCGAAGTGGGCGACCGCAAGTACCGGTTTCGCATCCTGAATGCATCCAATTTCCGCACTTATTTCCTTGAGCTAAGCACCGGAGACTCGTTTATCCAAATCGGCACAGAGAGCGGTCTACTCCCCGCGCCTGTTACACGTACAGGAATGCGCATAGGGCCGGCGGAGCGCCTTGACGTTGTTGTCGATTTCGCCGACAAACTGGGGCAGAACGTTTATTTGATGGACACGCTAACCGGCAGACAGTTGCTTCAGTTCCGGGTAACTCAGGATGTCACGGATGACAGCACAATTCCCGCAACGCTCCGTCCGGTTTTGGACATAGGTGAGCCAACTGTGACGCGAAACTGGAGCTTTGACCAGACAGGCGGCCACTGGACGATTAACGGACTGAGATTCGATCCGAACCGTGTTGATGCCAGGCCGATGCTGGGAACGACGGAGAAGTGGGTCTTTACAAATCCTACCGGACAGGCACACACCGTGCATATTCATGATGTTTCACAGCAGTGTGTAAGTCGGAACGGAGGAGCATGTTATCCATACGAGACAATGAAGGAGACTTGGTACCTTGCACCCGGCGAAGTCATCGAGGTCAAACTCAAGTTCACAGATCACGTTGGCATGTATATGCTACATTGCCACATGCTGGAGCACGAAGATGACGGAATGATGACCCAATTTGAAGTCGTTCGTGCAAATCCGACACCACGACCGCAGCCAACTCCGCGGCCACGACCGACCCCGTAGCAATAGCTTATGAACCCTATCGTAAGATCAAACGCAAACCACCGACAAACTATCTGGCTAACAGCGCTGCTGGCAATTGTATCCTTGTGGCCTGCTGAGGCCGGGGACAAACCAGGTGCTAACGAAAGATCAAAAAATTACGCGGTTGCAGCGATCCGCATTGTTGATCAACACGGACACCAGATCTCAGGCGGAAAACGATACGTCGGAAGCGAGATTTTTGATGTAATAGTGGGACCGGTGGGAAACGAATTCAGTTTTGTGCCGGACACTGTTAACATCGCCGTGGGAGACACTGTGCGCTGGACCTGGGAGAGCGATTTTCACAGCGTCACCAGTGGCGCGTCCTGCACCGCCGATGGGCAATTTTGTTCGCCTGATAACATGAACTGTGACGCCGGAATCCTTAACGACACCGGGTTCGTGTATGAGTTCACTTTTACGCAACCGGGCACGTATCAATATTTCTGCTTCTTGCACTGCTTTGCTGGAATGACCGGAGTGGTCAACGTCATGCCAGCAGTCCGCCCGCGGCCCACACCGCGACCTCGGCCGACACCGTGGCCGCGACCATAGCAAGTCGGAGTTTGCGGGAGTCATCCGAACGCGCGGTCAGCTTTCGCATCCTGCGCTGTAAGAGCGACATTACTTTGAGTTTCGGAGACGCAGAGTGAAGTTTGGCGCAGCAAATGGTCGATCTGCCAAAATCGCCTTTAGAGAGAAATCCACTCCACAATCTTCCGTGATCGTGGAGACGATCGATACACCACACATGACGCGTGCTAGCCTCAGCGTTCTATTGCCGGATCGATTTTTTTCGCTTGCTGCAAATGTTTTTCGGCTAATTGCGTCATCCCGAGGTCTTCAAGACGGCGAGCCAGCACCCAATGGTAAAGCGGATTATTCGGGGTGAACCGGTCGGCTTGTTTTTCATAGAAATCGGCTTCGTCAAGGTTGCCTGAGAGGCGCGCTGCGCCGGCGAGCTCGTTGTTAATCAAGACCAGTTGCGCGTTCCGCTGCAGAGCATTGGTCCAAACCGTAACAGCTTCCTCCCTGCGACCAAGCCGCCAGAGTGCTTCGCCTTTCTCCTGGTGCGCGAGAATCAAATCCTCTCGTTCCGCCAACGCCTCATCAAGACTGGTTCGAGCTTGTTCGTAACGCCCGAGACGATTCAGGATTGCGCCGCGGTAGTAGAGACTTAAGGCTTTGCTCTCATCCTTTTGATGAGCTGCGGCCTTGCCGAGGGTTTGCACGGACTGTTCAGCGTTGCCTGACAAATATTCAAACCAGGCCAGCTTTGGCAGCGTTTCGCTGTTTGCAACCAACCCCATTCTTGAGGCGGCCACATAATGTTCTTTACCTTGAAGAATGTTTTCACGGTCGATCGGACTAAGCCAGCGAACCGGGTTAACCTGCGCAAGAGCAAGCTCGTCCGGCAAGTGAATCTTATTGAAGGCGATGTTTCCGAGAAACTCGTGGTAGCGCACCCAACCGCTGTGCGCGTTCAGTAAAATCCAGGCACACGCAAAGCCTGCAAAAGCCCAGCCCGCCTGACGCATTTTGCCTGAGGACTTCAAATTGAAACGGTAAAAGGACAATTCCCGCGCCCGAAGCAACCGCCACAACTTTAGCGTGAGGAAAGTTGTGACTGCAGCACAACCAAGAGCCATAAGGAATGGAACCAAAGCGTAAACACCGCGAACGGAGAGAAAACTCCCCAAAAACACCACTGCTCCCACGATCTCTTCGGGCCACGTCAGCGAATAGCTCCTCTTGATCGCGTTTGATTTCGGAGCCATGAGCGTCGGCTTCCCGAAACCAAAAAAGAGAGCGTCGTTCGGACAAACGCTGACGCAATCCATGCACTTCATGCAGCCCGGATCGACCACCATCCCGTACTGCTTCACTTCCGCGTGCACCAGCACATTCGAAGTGCAGGTGGCTGTGCAATGCCCGCACTGATTGCACGCCGATGTCACACGGATTTTTCCCGGTGAGAATTTATCGGCAAGACCAAAGAAACCGCCGTACGGGCAGGCATAAGTGCAAAAGCCTTTTTGGCCTAAAAAATAAACTGTCATGAAGCCGCAAATGAACAGAAACGGGATTGCCACCGCGACCGGAGGGAACGTCTGCCAAAAATTCGTGGTCACCAGATGATTGGTAAATTTGGGAATGAGTGGTTCGAGCGCCGGTCTGGCAAACAATCGGTAGGCCGTCGGCCACACGAACATGTACAATGCCGCGAGAAGCGGGACATACACCAATAGGCGCGAACGAAACGGCTTCGGATGGACACCCATTTTCTTGAGTAGCCATCCGCAGAAATCCTGTAGCGCGAGAATGTGGCAACCCCAGCCACAAACGAAACGGCCGAAGATCAGCGTTGCTAAAATTGCCAAGGCAAAAAAAATGAAGCCCGCATTAACGAATCCCTTTTGCAGCGTGTGCATCGTCTCCGAAGGTTCAATAGGCGAAACCGTTTTGCCCATGAGCCGCCATTGAATGATGTGCGCGATCATCAGCACGTTTAGAGTAATCAGCGCCGCCGCACGCCAACGGCCGGTCCTTGATTTGCGAATGCCAGCTTTGCTGTAACCGGGCGCGTTGACCGGAGCACTCATGCTCCGGGAAATCCCCATTGTTTTCAGTTCCGGGCTAGCGCAACCACTTTTCACAAAGTTGGCGAATTTACTTCAAAAGAGGGCACTCAGCCAGTCAGCAGCCGACAAGGCTCGCTTGCTCGAAAACCAAAGTCGGATTAGAGGAAATCACGAAGTCCGAAATGCCGAACCTCGAGAGAATGATGAACGATCAAATGACAACATGTCGCGATGGCGCCTCGTCATTCGCCGTTGATGTTTCATTCTTCATTTGTCGCACTGTGCTTCTGATGGTCATTACACGGATGTGTTGCAGCACACTGGCTCAAGCACAAACTCCCAATATGACTGGCACGTGGAACGTTGAGATAACTTTTGCGAATGGAGGACCCCGCTCGATGCGCTTTGATGCGCGGGCAGATGGAAAGGGAACTTTGATCACGACCGATCCGAAAGCCAAGGTTTGGGGAGCTGCAAAACCTTCGGAAGCCACATGGACCCGGGGCGAAGGAAATTCAATCACGTTTTCGGGTCCGGTGGAGTTTCTACTCGGCAACGTAGGGCGCGACGCGGGTACATTGACCTGCAAAGGAAAATTTGAAAGCGCCGATTTGATTTCGGGCGAAGTGGAATTCTCACCGCTCGTTGGAGACCGACCGTCGAAACACGGTACGTTCAAAGCAGTCCGAACCAAGACGTAAGCTTAGAAAAATCTCCTTCCCGCCATGGCGGCAAGCGCTTTGGACCTGCGTCCGTTCTGGCATCGCTTTCAGCCGGGCGTCCCCTCAAAGACAGCGGTTGGAAGGGAGCACACTGTGAAAGCTTGGGCAGATAGTAAACAGATCTGTTAAATTCGCACCGAATTTTTGCCATTCTCCAGTGAGTAAAAATCGGTGAGGCCCATTTAATCCGAGGTTAAAAAAAGCTTGCCAAGCATTTGCGCGGCCAGTAAACCCGAGGGCGATCACATTACAAAATTGGAAAAAGTGTTGACGCGGTAGTGGCAATTCCCTACGAATCGCGTCTCACGTTTGAATTCTATCGATATCACAAACATCCATGAAAAAGAAATCCACTTCACGATCCGCGTTTTTTAATCTGCGGGTTTTAATCGGCCTCTTCATCGTCCTGACCGGCATCTTTCTGGCGCTAATAGGTTTGGGGACGTTCTCCGGGCTTACTGCCAACTCGGTACAAGCCCAGCAAAAGCCAAAGATTATTAACGTCCAAGGGATGCCCCCGGGATTTGACTGTTCTACGATCTACGACAAGGGCATCCACAAAATGGAGGGTTTTCGGGCGGGACTTATCATGATTGCCTGCGGTGAGGCAACGGGGGGTTCAGCCTGGCCGTATGGTCGTTTCTCTTCTCAACTTCTCGACCAGGTGATAGCCCCCCTGACGTATGGCGGTCCGGACGTTGATTTGGTCACCGGCACCGAGACCTCTCCGCACATTATTCAATCCGAGACATTCTCTACGGCCAACCCCGATAACCCCGATCAGATCGTCGTTTGCTATAACGACTCCCGCGGCGCCGCCGGTAGCAACTTTTCCGGCTGTTCGACCTCCACTGACGGCGGCACCACTTTTACCCGTCTCACTACCGGTAGCGGTCAAAGTCCGTTCACCAACACCTTTGGCGACCCGGTTGTTCTCTACAACAAACCAACCGGCACTTGGTTTACCGTTTGGCTCGACGGCAATGGAAGCTGCACGTTGGGCGGATACAAATCCACTACCCCCGGGGATCCAAACAGCTGGATCCATCATTGCGTGCATTCCAACGGCAGCGACGACCGGGAGTCTGGCTGGGCGGACAATAACCCTTCTTCTCCGCACTTCGGAAACATGTATGTCTCCTGGAACGATTTCGGCGTTGGCGGAGGTGCTCTCCAGGTCCGCGTCTCCACTGACAACGGTAACACTTGGACTCAGCACGGGATTACTAGCAACTTCGTCCGCAACGTGCAGATTACCGGCGACGCGGCCACAGGCGACGTGTACATCGCGGGCATGGATGAAGGCGGCGGTGGCTTCCCGCACAACGACACGAACAAAATTTTCAGGTCCACCGACGGCGGCAATACCTGGACCAATACGTACACAGGCACCCCGTTCCCGGGACCGGGCGCACAAGTTTGCAGCGACAATCCGTACTTTAGCTGCATGTTTTCTGACCAGGGTGGCTTTTGGCGGCACGAGGGTTGGGGTGAACCTGCTGTCCTCAACGGCGTTGTTCACTTGGTCTATTCCCAGCACGGCGCCGGCGCTGATACTGGCGACGTCTATTACATCCGTTCCACAGACGGTGGTGTGACCTTTGGCGCGCCGTTCAAATTGAACAGCGATTCCACGACGCGTCCTCAGTGGCAGGCCAACATTTCCGTGACCGACGTTGGCACTGTCTTTGCGATGTGGTATGACGCGCGAGAGAGTAGCAGCTGCCAGAAGGGCAATCCCGCCGTTCCGTGCTACAGGATGTGGGGGCGCAAATCCACCGACAACGGTGCTACTTGGCTCGCCGACATGGAGTTTAGCGATGTGGTCACACCCCTGCCAGGACAAAGCGACCCAAACATCGTCACCGGCTACGCGGGCGACTACGACTATGGGTCGGCGCTGCTCAGCAAACATGTGACATCATGGGACGACGGGCGCGTGGCGATCAGTGGCGCCTCCCAGCAGGATACGTTCTTCGACCAAGAGCCGGCCGGGGGCGGAACGCCGAGTCCCACGCCAACGGCATCACCGTCGGCAACAGCGACGGCGACGGCGACGCCGACCGCTACACCAGCTTCTTGCAGTTGGGCGGCTGGCCCGAGTATGCCAAGTGTCGGAACCCGCATGGCGGGTGTCTTTTTCCCACCTAACGGCAAGTTTTACGCCATGGGCGGACGCAGCTCGGATGTTGCGGGCAGCGAGTTCACTAGTCCTTTTGAATATGATCCAAGCAGCAACAGTTGGACCATCAAATCAGCTACGTATCCCGACAATCAGGTCAACAATATGGCGTGCGGCATACTGAACGAGGGAGGTACGGACTATATCTATTGCGTAGGCGGCTCCGAAGTTGCCAACCAAACTGCCACTGGACGCGTCTTCCGGTATAACCCGATCACTGACACCATCAGCACCGTGCCTGCTAACTGGCCCTCAGGCGACGCAAACATTGTCCCCGGCGGCTTCTCCGTCTATAACAATACCCTGGTTATCCTGGGCGGCTTTGAAATAAATGTGGCCATGGACGATAACATCTGGCAGTTCGATCCCGTTGCGCTGCTGTGGACCCACAAGAACGCGCACTTGCCGACGCAGCTTGGTTACATTCCGCAGGCTACGATCGGCAACCTCATTTACACAGGCGGGGGCAGCACCTATGACGGCCTGCTTCACGATAGCAATATCTCGCTTGTTTACGATCCGGTGGCCGATACCATCGGTAACATCGCTGCGATACCGCGGGCCACAGCCGAAACACGAGGGCTTAACTTCTGCAACATGATGTATGTAATGGGCGGCGGCAGAGAGGCACCCAATCCGTCGAACGAGGTGGACATCTACGACCCGGTTTCTAACAGTTGGTCGCTGGGCCAGCCGTTCGCCGAAGCCCGGAGAAACTTCCCGACGGATACCGACGGCACTAACCACATATGGCTGTCAGGCGGTTACGGAGTCGACGGTGTTACTGTGTTGGACTCGATGGAAATCCTTACCTGCCCGGTGAGTCCTTGCGGGACGCCTTCGCCGACGCCCACGGCAACGGCAACTGCCACACCAACCGCGACTGCTACGGCCACGGCCACATTTACACCTACACCTACGGCTACGCCGAGACCGACGCCCACGCCGAGATTTGCGCCTACACCAAGGCCTCGCCCGACGCCGGCGCCTCGGCCGTGACGTTGTCTAACCAGAAATAGTCGATCGCTCTTCCGCGCAGCCGGGATCGAAAGGTCTCGGCTGCACGTCTTTCACGATCTATCGGAGCAACGTGATCCGTGGTTCAAAAACTGAAAAAAGCTTGCCAGGACGTTTGCGGACTTACAAATCCTCCACGACCGACTTTACGAAAAAATGGAAAAAGTGTTGACGTAGTAGCGGCGATCTAGCTACAACGACGCTTCACACTGAAATTCCATCCACATCACAATCAGTCATGAAAAAGAAATCTGTTTCACGATCAGCCTTCTTCAATGTCCGTGTTTTAATCGGTCTGTTTATAGCTCTGGCTGGCGTCCTACTGGCGCTGGCGGGCTTTGGCACGTTCCCTGCAAATGCTTCCAACACCGCAAAAGCGCAGAAAAAGCACAAAATTATCAATATCCAGGGTCTTCCTCCGGGGTTCGACTGTTCCACCATTTATGAGAAGGGCATCCATAGAATGGAGGGTTTTCGGGCGGGACTCATCATGATTGCCTGCGGCGAGGCAACGGGTGGTGCTGCCGCTCCGGGCAACAGCTTGATGAAGCTTGCCCAAGACCTCATACCAATCCCGCTGGCATATGGCGCCGCAGATGTCGACGTGGTCACCGGCACCGAAACTTCTCCGCACATTATCCAATCCGAAACGTACACTCTGGCTAACCCCGATAACCCCGACGAGGTTTGCGTCGCCTTTAACGATTCGCGAGGCGCAGCCAGTAGTAACTTCTCCGGCATATCATGCTCCACGGACGGCGGCACGACCTTCACCCGCATCACCACGGCCAGTGGTCAAAGCCCATTCACGAATACCTTTGGCGACCCGGTTATTCTTTACAACAGCACAACGGCCACTTGGTTTACCGTTTGGCTTGACGGGAATGGAAGCTGTACGTTGGGTGGATACAAATCCACAACTCCCTTGGATCCGAATAGCTGGACGCATTTCTGCGTTCATACCGCCGGCGGCGATGACCGAGAGTCCGGATGGTCCGACAACAACCCTTCCTCTCCGCACTTCGGAAACATGTACGTCTCCTGGAACGACTTCGGTGTTGGCAGCGGTGCGCTCAGCGTCACTTTCTCCACGGATGACGGTGCCACATGGCACGCACCGATAAATGTGACCAACGGCAGTACCTTTATCCGCAACGTACAGATTACCGGCGACCCGCTAACAGGTGACGTGTACATCGCGGGAATGGATGAAGGCGGCGGTGGTTTTCCTCACAATGACACCAACCTCATTTTCAAGTCCACCGACGGCGGCAACACTTGGGCCAACACATACACCGGCACACCGTTCGCCGCGCCGGGCGTGACGGTTTGCAGCGATAATCCGTATTTCACCTGCATGTTTTCTGACCAGGGTGGCTTCTGGCGACACGAGGGGTGGGGTCAACCCGCGGCCTACAACGGCGTTGTTCACCTGGTGTATGCCCAGCACGGAACCGGTGCCGATGCTGGCGACGTTTATTACATTCGTTCCTCAGACGGCGGCGTCACCTTCGGTGCTCCCTTCAAATTGAATACCGATTCCACCACCCGTCCTCAATGGCAGCCTAATCTTTCCGTCAGCAACGCAGGCACGTTGTTCGCCACGTGGTACGACGCGCGCGAAAGCACCACCTGCACCAAAGGCAACCCAGCCGTGCCGTGCTACAGGATGTGGTCGCGTAAGTCCAATGACAATGGCGCGACTTGGTTAGCCGATGACACGCTCTCGGACGAGGTGAGCCCGCTGCCAGGACAAAGCGACCCGAATATCGTGACGGGCTACGCGGGCGACTACGACTACGGCTCCGCATTGCTTACCAAACACGTGACTTCATGGGATGACGGGCGCGTGGCGATCGGTGGCCAATCCCAACAGGACGTCTTCACCGACAGAGAGCTGGTCGGCTTTGCCGTGACCAATACCGATCCGACTTGCAATAGCATCATTAATACGCAGCCGACAGACTTTGTTATTAACCTGAGCGATCCGGTGGATCCCACAACTGTTGAAGCAACCGATTTTACGGTGAATGGGACTCCGGCCAACAGCTTTGTGCTCTCGAATGGTAACGCCACGATCACCTTCCACTTTAACAGTTCACCTGTTGTTACGGAGGGTCTGCAAACCATGCACATCCCGGCCGGCGCATTTAACCGCGCTTCGGATAACGAGCCGAACTTTGAGTTCACGTGCACGTTCTGTTACGCGATAACACCGTTACAGGTGACTACGACCGTTCCGCCTGATGGCGGCACCTTCTCGCCACCAGCGCCGGGCGACTATGATTATCTCGTGAACTTCAACCAGGCTATTGA
>Ga0081455_10007830_pt1 | contig 11188 bp, 15 predicted proteins | sample TabmetS3T2R1_FD_70207 | JGI IMG/M metagenome (GOLD analysis project Ga0081455, IMG submission 70207) | Tabebuia heterophylla rhizosphere microbial communities from the University of Puerto Rico - S3T2R1 | ecosystem: Host-associated > Plants > Roots > Rhizosphere ... | reverse complement strand
GATCTCCTGCACCACTTCGACCGCGCCCTGGCGGAGTCCGATCAGGAGCCCGCGCTCCGCGCCGAGGCGCTGGCGAAGAAGGCGATCCACGCCTGCACCACGTCGATGTCGGCGATCGAGGCCGAGCGATGGGCGCTGGAGGCGCTCGCCGTCGCTCAGTCCGAGAGCCCCGCGGCCGCGCGGCTCGCCCTCGACGCGCTGTGCTGGGCGCGCGTCATGCGCGGCGTGCCGGTCGACGACCTGCGCGAGCGCTTCCACGCCGTCGACGACTCCGTGCCCATCATGGCCGAGTCTCCGGACCGGCCCGCGGGCCTGCGGCTGATCTGGCGCGGCGACATGCGTCAGGCGCGTCCGGAGGTGCATGCGCTGCTCGCCCTGGCCGACGCGCGCGGGGAGCCGGTCTCGCACGCGCTCGAGCGCGCGCAGCTGTGCGAGCTGGAGCTGCGCGCCGGGGAGTGGGACGCCGCCGGGCACCTGCTCGACGAATGGGCGCAGTCCGCCGAGCGCGAGCTGCTCGTGGCGCCGCTGTACGACAAGTCGCGCGCGGCGCTCGCCGCCGGCCGCGTCGGGCCGGTCGGTCCGACGATGCGCCCGCCCCGTCCCCCGGGTCAATGCCACGTTTCGCGGCACCGTCCGCGTCGGGGGACAGCCGGCCCAGCGGACTCGCCGCCGGATCCCCCACGAGGTCGGCATAGCGCTGGCGCGTCACGTCGCACCATTTCGGCTCGATCTCGACCGCGACGCAGCGGCGGCCCGCCTGGTGCGCCGCCACCAGCGTGGACCCCGACCCGACGAACGGATCGATCACGGTCTCGCCCGGCTCCGTCGCCTTCTCGATCAGCAGCGAGAGCAGGGCCACCGGCTTGCCGGCGTTGTGGAGCCGGTCGTCTCCGCTCGCCCGTGGATAGCGCAGCATGTTCGAGTGGTCGAGCACCTGGCGCTGGCCGGTCCGGCGCTTCGACGTCATGGTCGGATCGGGGGCCATGTTCGCGAGGAAGCAGACGAACTCGTGCGCGTTGGGCCAGTTCGCCCCCATGCCGAAATCGCCCTTGTCCCAGACGAGGCAGTTCTTGACCTTGAGGCCGGCCTGCTTCGCCATCTCCCACCAGCTCGCCCAGCTCCGCCAGTCGCAGAATACGTACACGTGGGCGAACTCCTTCGTCGAGCGCTTGGCCGCGAGCAGGACCTCGCGGAAGAAGGGCCGGATGATCTTGTCGTCGGTCACGTCGGTGCCGAGACCGGTGCTCGACCCGTAGATCGCGTAGGGCGGGTCGGTGACGAAGGCGTCGGCCCGCGCGGCGCCGAGCACCAGCTCGAGGTTGGCGACCACGGTCGCGTCGGCGCACAGCAAGCGGTGCGGCCCGAGCTCGTAGATCGCGCCCGGTTCGGACTTGGGCGTCGCCGGCACGGCCGGCACGTAGTCCGCCGGATCGGCGGGGGCCTCCTCCTCGTCGAGCTGCGCCCCGAGCGCGTGCAGGGTCGCCCGCGAGAAGCCCGTGTCCTCGAGCAGCGACGTCGGCAGCGCCGCGAGCGCCTGCTGCACCTTCTCCTCATCCCATTCGCCCTGCGCCTCCGGGTTGTTGAGCAGCAGGGTCGCCGCGCGGGCCTCGGCGTCGGTGAGCCCGGAGACGAACGCGACGGGCACCGAGCGGGCCCCGGTCTCGATCGCGATGTCGAGCCGCTGGTGGCCGCCGAGCACGAGGCGGTCGGCCCGGCGGGCGACGATCGGGCCGAGCCAGCCGAACCGCTCGAGGCCGCGCTTGAGCCGGGCGCGCGCCTCGCGGCCGATCCGACGCGGGTTGTCGGGATTGGGCCGCAGCGTGGCGGGATCGACCCACTCGACGACCAGCCGACGGGCGAGCCGACGGGCGTTCATGCGGGCGGGCGCAGCGCATCCGCGAGCCGCCGGGCGGCCGCGTCGTCCAAGACGATGCTCCGGAACTCGTCGTCGGCGTCGTCCGCGCAGACGAGCACGAGCGAGAAGCCTTCCGGCACGCGCACGACCTCGAGGTAGGACTCGCCCGTGTCGCAGTCCTGGATCCGGATCACGGAATCCCCGCGAGCTCGAGCGCTTGGCGCAGCGCGCCGGACGGCGTCCAGAGGCCGCGCGCGCCCCGGGCGGGAACGGGCGCGCCGAGCCGGCGCACGTGGCCCATGTGCCACACGAAGCGCCCCGGCGTCCAGTCCCCGAACAGCGCCTCGCGTTCCATGGCGCTGCGGCTCTCGTGCGCGCACGAGACGAGCATTCCGGCGTGGTACTCGGACTCCACGATGCGGCAGTCGTCCATGAAGCCGGCCGCCAGGATCGCGCCACGCGGGAGCTCCTCGAAGTCGGCGACGCCGAGCGCCTCGATCATCGCTTCCACCACGGCGGACGGGATTTCGGCCGGCTCGTCCGGCTGATACGCCGAGCGGGGCGGGATCCGCGCCGCCGCATGGATCAGGATCGGCCCCCGATAAGCGGTGCCCCAGCGCCGCGTCTCCCAGCGCTTCGCGCCGACGGTGACGAGCGAGGCCCACGGCTGCCAGAGCGTCAGCGCCCTCACCAGAGCCTCCGGATGTGCCGCTGCGCCGGCCGCTCGTGGCGCACGCGGATGCCGCGCGGAACCTTCTGCCCGCAGGTCGGGCACCGGGGCCGCTCCGGCCGGCCGCTGTGCATGCGCTCGAAGCTGGCGCGCGTCGCGGCCCGGGGCCATCCGCATTTCCGCCACTCGAAGCGCGAGACCTTCTCGAACGCGCCGAGCCGCACGAGGTTCGCGAGCATTCGCCAGCCCTGCCACGGTTCGCGCCCAACGACGTCGGCCGCCGTCAGGACGGCCTCGGTGGCGTTGCGATCGCGCGCGTTGCCGCCGATCAACCGCAGGGGCAGATAGCCCCAGAAGGGCCTGAGCGCGCGCGCCTGCTCGAGGTCCGGCAGGCCGCGCGAGGAGCGGAGCCGCACGCCTCCGAGCTTAAACGGCATCGAACAGGGCGGTCTGGGCCGGGTCCTCGCCCGGGTCGGGCGGATCGAACAGCGACGGCTGCATCCGCGCGCGGGAGATCCGGGCCCGGGCGATCGCGGCGTAGTCGGCTTCGCGCTCGATCCCGAGGAACCGCATGCCCTCGAGGGCGCAGGCCACGCCCGTCGTGCCGGAACCGCAGAAGGGGTCGAGCACGAGGCCGCCGGGCGGGGTCACGAGCCGCACGAGCCAGCGCATCAGCGCGACCGGCTTCACGGTCGGGTGGGGATTGCGGGTCGGCGTCCGCTCGCCCGTCCCGTTTATGAGGCCGCCCGAGCCGTTCACGACGGCCTGGCCGTACCGCACGCCCGGGCGAGCTCCGAACCCTTCCAGCCCCTCCTCGCGCTCGGCCCGGCTCGCCTTCGGGCAGTAGAAGAACCGCGACGGGCCGCCGAGGTCCGCGTAGAGCCCGCCTTGGCCTTTCGGCGTCGTGAAGACGATCCCACCCGACACGGCGTCGCTCACGGGCGGATGGAGGAGCGTCGGATCGGCGCGGCCCGTCAGCGTGCTCGGCCGATCGCCAACGACGCGGTCGAGCGCGGCGGCAACCGCCGCGTCGAGCGCCACGTTGGGCGGCCAGCGGCCGAACTCGTGCTGCGCGGTGCGGTAGGCCGCGCCCTCGGGAGAGGCGTTGAACCGGGGCCGACAGGTCTCGTTCGAGTGGCCCCAATTCCCCCCGTTGTCGGCCGTCGGCAACCGACAGGCGTCGACGTGCAGCGCGCCCGTGCCGTATCGCAGGACCGTCTCGGCCACGGTGGCGTCCGAGGGCTTCCGGGCCAGCAGGATCGGCTCCCACGCCGGCTTGAGGCCCGTGCCCCAGCCGTCCCACGGCCGCCCGGCGTCGGTGACGGCCCGATCCTGGGGGCGCGGGCAGCGACACGGATCGCCGGAGATCAGCCACTTGCGGCAGACCCCGCAGCGCCGATTGCCCGTCGGGCCCGCCCGCCGGACGAACGCCCCCGCGAACTTGTTCTCGCGCGCCGCGCCCGCCGCGCGGTCGATCGCCTTCGCGACGTCCAGCGATTTCGGGAAGCCCTGCCCGTATAGCCAGCTCAGGGTGTCGCGGATGTCCCAGCCCGCGTCCTCGAGCGCGCAGCCGAGCCGGTGGAACGTGCGCGGGCCGCCGAACGCCACGAGATGCGCGCCCGGCTTCGCCACGGCCAGCACGGCCGCCGCCCATTCCGTGGCCCACGCCTGGAACGCGCGGTTAGCCTCGGGCGAGCGGTCGTACTCCCCCGCCGCCGACGCGAGCGAGTAGTCGCCGGCCCGGCCGTCGGGACGCGGGCGCTTGCTCCGGAGCGTCGCGGCGCGGCGCACGATCTCGGTCCCGTCCCACGCCTGTCCCATGAACCGGATGCCGTAGGGCGGATCCGTGACGATGGCGTCGACGCTGGCCGGCGCCAGCCGAGCCATCGCCTCGAGGCAGTCCGCCACGGCCACGTGCGCGCTCACGGGGCCGGCTCCGCGATCAGGAGCGGGCCGATGCGCTGGCGGGCCTGCTCGACGTATTCGGCATTCGCGTCGATGTAGATCGAGCGCCGCCCGATGCCGACCGCCGTCGCGGCCGTCGTGCCGGTGCCGCCGAATGGATCGAGAACCGTTGCCGGAACGAGCGGCCCGGCGTGCCCGCACGGACGTCGCCAGCCGATCGTCTCGCGCACCGTCTGGTCCCACGGAACCGCACGGCCCACGTGCGTGTTGAGGCGGCCGTCGCCGCCGTCCGCCAGCTTGCGGTCCGCGATGCCCGAGCCGCGGCCGGCCGTCGGGATCGAATCGCCGAGGATCCGCTCGGCCGGTCGGCCGCATTCGGCGCACACGCCGCCGTCCGGGGTGCCGGCGCGGATGCAGCGCGTCACGAGCTCCGGCGGGAAGGTCGCGAAGTGCGGGCCCGAATACGGCACGGTCGCCATGCGCCACACGGAGCGGCAGTTGCGCAGCCCCGGCTCGCCCACGCCGCGCTTCTTCCCGATGTTCGTCAGCGCGTTCGCCTTGTAGCGCTCCTCGTTGGCGGCGAGCGTCTTGCCGCCGTAGCGGTCCTTGCCCTCGGCCATCTTCCGCAGATCGGAGGGCCCGCTCTCGCTCGGCTCGGCGATGGCGTACCAGTCGTAGAAGTAGCGCTCCGAGCGCGCGAGGAGCAGGACGTGCTCGTGGGAGAGCGTGGGCCGATCGCGCACGCTCTCGGGCATCGGGTTGGGCTTGTCCCAGACGAGGAAGGACCGGAGCCACCAGCCGCGGGCTTGGAGCTCGAGCGCAACGCGGGCCGGGATCATCACGAGATCCTTCGGCTTGAGCCCGGGCTGCGGCAGCCGGTTCGGCTGCGTCATCGGTCCGATGCCCGCCCGCTTGCCGTCCCCGTTTCCGGCTTGGCGGTCGAGCGCCTGCCCGCGGACGCCCCGGCCATCCGTGCCCGCCCATCGAGAGCCCTGCTCGCCGCCGCCCGGGCAGTCCCCGACGAGGCCCGCGCCCGTGGCATAGCAGTCGCCGATCACGAGCCACGCGACGCCGTCCGGCCGCAGCACGCGTGCGAGCGCGTCGAAGAGGTCGGCCAAGTGCGCCACGTACATCCCGTAATCCGGCTCAAGCCCGAGCACGCCGCGCCACGCGCCGCACGCGCAGCGGCCCGACCGGGTCGCCTTCCGCGTCGCCGACATCGCGTTCAGGGAGCCGCCCTCGGGACGGTCGCGCGTCTCGCCATAGGCCGTCCCGTTCGCGGCCGGCTTGACGAGTTCGCCCCACTCGTGGGCGTGCGCGGGATCGCCGCCCCAGACGCGCGGGGGCACGCCGTACTCTCGAAGACCCCAGTATGGAGGCGAGGTCAGGATGCAGTGCACCGAGCCCGGCTCAAGCGTCGGCACGAGATCGTACGCATCGCCATGAAGCACGACCGCCTCCGGCGCGCTCATGCGGCGGCCGCCTCGAGCGCGTTGATCCGGGCGAGGATCCATTCGACGACCGGCACGGCAACCGCGTTGCCGAGCGCGCGATATCGCGCGGAATCCTTGCACCGGCAGGCCCACGTCAGGCCGTCGATGCGGAGCGTGCGCCAATCCGACGCCGCCCACGTCGCGGCGGGGATCCCGGCGTCCGCCAGCGCCGCCTCCACGGCGCCGCACAGGCAGCTCCACCCGTCGGGGAAGCCTTGGAGCCGCTCGCATTCCACGGGCGTGAGCCGGCGGGGGTGGCCGGCGAACACGAGCGGGTCTTGGTCCCCCTTGTCGGCGTCGGCCGAGAGCGGGGGCAGGACGTCGGCCGGGCCGCCGTCCTTGGCCCGCGTGAAGTAGCCGGCCTTGAAGCCGAAGACGGCCATCCGTTCGTCGCTAGCCACGGTGCTCGCCGGATCGCCCGGCCGGGGATTGGCGCGGTTGCCCCTGCTCGTGATCTGTCGCAGGCCGACGACGACGGCCTCGGGATTGGGCGCGCGGTCGAGCGCGTGGGCGACGTCGGCGACGCCGGAGCCGTTGCCGCTCGTCTGCGCGGTCCGCATCACGAGCGCCGCGCCGTCGCCTTTCCCGTTCGTGCCGCTCTCCGCCTTGAGCGGCGGCGCGACGTCGGCCGCATCGCCGCGGCCGTTGCGCGCGAGCCGGGCCTCGAAAATCACGGGCGTGTTGTCGTACGAGCTCCCGGCCGCGCCGGCGGCGGACCGACCGCCGTCGCGAAGCGTCGGAGAAACCGCGCCAGCGGTTCGTGGGCCCACCACGTCAGGACACGGATGCCCCGGGCGCGGAGCTGCCGCGCCATGCGTCGATCCCGCGCCCGATTGCGCCGGATCTTCGCCCGCCAGAAGCCCCGGTTCGTTCGCGGCTCCCGATAGTGCGCCGGGCAACCGTGGAAAAAGCACGAGTTGACCATGACCGCCGTCCGGCTCGGCCAGTGCATCACGTCCGGCGTCCCCGGCAGATACCTCGGCCACATGGACCAGGCCCTCCATCCCGAGCGCGCCAATGCCATCGCCAGCCGCCGCTCCGGTCCCGTCCGTCGCGACTTGATCCTCGCCATCAGCTCGGAGCGCGTCATCGGTCTCTCCCTTCGCCTCCTCGAACGCCGGCGGCGCGAGGACGACGTTGTGGGTGCGGGCGTGCTTGCCGGCGTTGTCCCACGTGCGGCCCTCGTTCGCCTGGATCGGATCGGCCACGACGAGCGCGTCCTCGTCGGCCGCGCCCCGGTCCGCGTGCGGCTTGTGCGTCACGGGCGGGCTCACCACGAGATTCTGCGCTTCGTCGCCCGCCGGGCCCCCCGTCTGCTTCGCCCATTTCGCCGTCACCGCCGCGACGATGATCCGGTTCCGGGCCGGCGCGTCGTTTCCCGTATGGCGCATCTGCTCCGTCACGGTCGGTCCGACGTCGAGGAGGAATCCGCCGGAGACGTCGAGGTCGGTGGTGCGGAAGCCGCCGGTCGGGGCGCCGATGGGGCCGGCGACGACCGTGCCCTTGTTGCCGCCGGGGTCCTCGCCGCCGCCGACGCGGCCGAGAGCGCGCGATACAGCGCCGCCGGTAAGGCACGCCCGCGTTTCGCCGCCCGCCGCAAAATCCCGAGACAGGCCGCCGGGCTCAAATAGAACCTCCGGGGCACCGAGCCCTCGAGAATCGCGGACAAGGAAGAGCCGACGGCGCCGCTGGGGCACTCCGAAATGTTCCGCGTCAAGGATCCGCCAAGCGACGGATCCCGCCGGTCCAACAGCCACACCCGCGCCGGGCCATCCTGGTGCGGGAACCACCACAGCGCCTCCCACCAGCGCTCCGAGCACCTCGGCGAAGTCGGCCCCGCCGTGCGAGCTGAGGAGCCCGGGGACGTTCTCGAGGACGAGCCATCGGGGCCACGGCCGGAGGAGCCGGGCGAGCCGGACGACGTACCAGAAGAGCCCACTGCGTTCCCCTTTCAGACCGGCCCGCAGGCCGGCCACGCTGAGGTCCTGACAGGGCCAGCCGGCCATCAGTACATCGACGTCGAGGTTCCCGGCCGTCAGATCGCGGCCCCACGCGTAGCGCCTGCGACTGTGCCGGTTCGGCCGCAGCGCGCGGACGTCGCCGACCTGGCGCGTGGTCGGCAACCGGAGGCCGTGCACCCGGCGCGCGAACGGCTCGATCTCCGCCGCCCAGCGGACCTCCCAGCCGAGCCGGACGGCCGCCAAGTCGAACCCCCCGAGGCCCGCGAAGAGCGAGCCGGCGCGCAGCCTCACGCGTCGCCGCCCTCCCTCGCGCCCTCCTTCGCCAGCAGCTTCATATCGAGCTGGTCGCCGAACTCGGGCACCAAGTCCTCCTCGATCTTCTCGGCCTTCGTCTTGAACTCGTCGGCGAGCTTGGCCTCGCCCAACGCGAGCACGGTGCCGGCGGCCGCGCGGTAGTTGCGCGCGATGCTCCGGAGCCCGCATTCGAGCGCGCGCCGATCGGCGGCGCTGGCGTGCAGCGGCGCCTGCACGGTGCGGGCGAGCAGGTCCGTGCGGACCGCCTCCGCTTCTTCCTGGAACCGGGCGGCGTCGCGCGGCTTATTGGCCTCGGTCGCGCGCTTGGCGAGCTCCTCGAGCATCTTGGCGGTCCGGATGCAGGCGGCGCCGAGCCAGACGCGCTGCTGCTCGGTAAACTGGTCGTACACGGTCACGTTGGCGGGCATGAGGACTCCCGGGATTGGAGGTCGAGAACACGTTGCGCGGAAACGGGCCGGCCGTCGAGGCCGACGAAACGGCCGGGCTCCGTCTCGACGGCGCGGCACACGGGATTGACGCAATAGCGGATCCGGAGGGGCTGACACCCGCGGCCGCCAGACGTCCGGCGGCCGCACAGGATCGCCGCCGCCTCGCGCAATTCGCCGCCGCAGGTCGGGCACGCGCTCATGCCCGCCTAGGCCAGTCCCGGCCGCACGCGCAGCGATGGGCGCCGGCGTGGGCCGCGTGGTGGATGCACTCGTGCCCGCCCGAGATCCGGGCGCCGCAGCCCTGCTGCTTGTGGACCGTGAGCAGACGCTCCTCGAGGCAGTAGGCCACGTGGCGGGCGGTCCAGTCGGTCTCCCCGATCGCGCGCAGGCGGCGGTGCTCGGCGCGGATCGCCTGGGCCCAGCGGTCCGGCGGGAGCGGACGGATCCGGCGCTCGGCATCGAGGATGAGGCCAAGCATGCGGTCGACGCGTTTTTCCGGGCTCGCGCCGGAGCCCATTCAGGCCGGCCAAGCGTCCATTCGGCGGCAACTTAACCACCCCCCGATGACGCGCGGTAGCGCCACGGCTGGCCCAGCGCGAGCCAGCGCTCCGGCTTCGCCTCGGCCTGCGCCCGCGTGATCGCGCGCCCGCCGTAGTACGCCGCGTAGAAGCCGCACACGTACGGCACGAACCATCCCGAATGCTCGAACAGCCACGGCCGCTCGGGGATCACGCGCGCCTGCACCTGAAGATGGCAGACCTGGCAGAGCGCGAGCAGGTTCCACCACAGGCAGTTCGCCTTGTCGCCGTCCAAGTGATGGGTCGTGAGGACGCGGAGCCGGCCGTTCGGCGGATGCGTGCAACGCGCGTCGCACGGCACGAGCGCGCCGGGCCGGTCGCCGTCGGGATGGCCGCACCGGATGCAGCGGTCGCCCGCCTCGGCGCGCACCCGGCGCGAGATCTCGGGCCAGTCGGGCGGATAGACGCCGCGCGTGTCAAGCCTCACGGCGCGTCAGCTTGTAATCGACGGCGCGGACGGCGGCCGCGCACAGGCGGCGGTGCTCGAGCCCGCCGGGGGACCGATCCTGCAGCCGCCAGATGGCGAGCCGGAGGTGCCGGGGCACGCGGCGCCAGCACTCGGCGCACATGAGATGGCCCTTGCCCCGTTCGCGGCCGCAGCTCGGCACGGGACAGTAATACCGGGCGGGCGCGGGCCGCGTCACGGGGCGAGCACCTCGGCGAGGATGGCGCGCGCGTCCTCGAGATACTGCCGCCGCGCGCCCGGCGGTAGCCAGGTCCACGTCTCCGCCGCCTTGCGCGCCTCCATGAACGCCCGGTTGCGGCGCCAGAGCACGAAGGCGAGCCGATCGCGCGTCGCGTCGTCGAACGGCCACGCGGCGGTGTCCGCGATCGCCTGCCGGTCCTCCGCCGACCATCGGGCCTCGGTCCCCGTGACCCCGAGCTGCTCGACCGTCCGGTTCAGCTCGTCGTTTTCCCGGTAGTCGGCTTCCTCGGTGATGGTACAGGCGTCGCGGAATTGATTCAGACGGGCGACGAGCCGCAACAGGAGCTCAGAACGGGAGGTCATCGGCCTCCTGTCCCGGTTCCTCGCCCGGCTGGCGCTCGCGCACGGCGTCCGCGTCGGAGATGAAGCCGGTCCGGTCGATCCGGAGCCGGACCGTGGTGCCCACCGTGTCGTCGTCGCGGTGCTTGCCGATCGTGGCGCAGAGGATCCCCGGCTCGATGAGGTCGCGCGCCTGCTTCTGGCCGATCGCCGCCGCGCGGACGTCGGCGGCCGTCACGTCGGGCCGCCGCGCCCGGTGCAGCAGCACGACCACGTGCGGCTCCTCCACGAGCGCCTGCGTCTGCTTGAGCGCCGACAGCGGCGGGCACACGAACTCGGAGAGCGCATTGCGTCCCTCCTTGCCCCACGGCGTGATCTGGGCCGCCAGGATCAGCGTGAAGTCCTTCGCCGCCGCCGTGGCGGCGAGGTCCTCGACGGCGTCCCGCAGGTCGCGCGTGAGATCCGCGCCTTGCGCCGGCGACCAGCGGTTGACGTGGTCCACGACCATGACGCGCATGCCGTTCGCGAGCCCGAACTTGATCGCCGCGCGCACCGAAGGCCGGTCGAGCACGGGCAGGTCGTACACCATGCCGACGTCGGCCCACGCCTCCTGCTGGCGGAGCTCGTCGCAGAACAGCGCGAACGCCTCGTCGGCCGCGCGGACGTGCAGCGCATCCCGATCCGGGTCGGCGTAGACGGCTACGCTGGCGATCCCGGCGTCCTGGCAAGCGCGGGCGACGCGGACGGCGATTTCGCCGCGGTTGGCGATGAGCACCTTGCGCACGATGGCTCCCTCCTTGAAACAAGCCGAGTTTAGGGACTGCCGACACGGCCTTACGACCCGTCCCCAGTGGTGAGCTTGCCCACACGGAGCGTGATCCGAGGTCTGCCCGGTCCGCGAAATCCCTTGTAACACCACGGTACGCAGGGTCCCTTTGCGGCAGACTAGCGTCCCGGTGTGGTCAAGGTCTCTGTGAGGGCGTGCTGCGGCAGGGCGC
>Ga0081455_10007829_pt1 | contig 11188 bp, 6 predicted proteins | sample TabmetS3T2R1_FD_70207 | JGI IMG/M metagenome (GOLD analysis project Ga0081455, IMG submission 70207) | Tabebuia heterophylla rhizosphere microbial communities from the University of Puerto Rico - S3T2R1 | ecosystem: Host-associated > Plants > Roots > Rhizosphere ... | reverse complement strand
CGCGGGTCTACTGCTGGTGTCCTCGTTGGTGGTTCTGGCGCTCCCGAGCATTCGGACACTACCCCGCGCGGGTTCGGCCTCCGACTCGGACGGGGCCGAATCCGATCCCTCACGGGCCGAGCCGCCGCTCCCGGCCCGCAAGGCAGCGCTTACCGGCGGAGGGTCGACAGCTTGAAGGATTCACAGCTTGCCGCAGGGACCGTCCCGACGTCGGGCCCTGAGCTGCCCCCCGCCGTACGGGGCGTCTGGACGGTGGCAAGGGCCGAGCGCGTCGCCGGCGCGCGCGACAGATGTGGGCACCCGCTCCCCGCCTGGGATCGGGGCGGGTGCCCACGAACGGCCGACGCGCGAGAGAGGCGGCGGCGAACATGAGCGGGCAGCAGCCGACCTCCCAGGCAGCCACGGTCTGCATGAGCCCCGAGGAGGCGGACGCGGTCCAGGCATCCCTGCTCACCTATCTCAGCGGCGGGGTCGGCGCCGAGGACCTGGCCGAGGATCTCGGCTCCATCCCCGCCGACTATCTTCGGCAACTGCTGATCGATCTCTCGGATTCGGGTAGCGGTCCGGTGGAACTAAACGTGTTGCGGCCTGACGCGTTCCGGCGGGTCTTCGAGGCGCTTCGCCATGCCGCCGAAGCGCACCCCGGCCTGCCGCACTCTTCGCACGTCCTCCGCGTCGCGGACTCGGTGCTGACGACAATCGGCGCCGACCCGGAGGCTGACCGGTGATCCCGGCAGACGTCGGAGATCGGCCGTGCGGGGGCACCAAGGAGCCTTTTCGAGCCGCCCCGATGGGCGAAATATCCCGCGCCGGGGACGACGGCGCCACCGGAAGAAGGGGTCACGGACACTGCCTCGCCCGGCGACCTCGTCGCTGCCCCCTTTGTGACCGATCCCCCTGTCGATCTGGCTTACGGGTCCGACTGTGTCCCGCTCTGACCGGTGCGCGACGACCGTCTGAAAAAGGATCGCACGATCGTCGCCGACAATGCCGCCGAACTCTCGTCACCTGGTGGGGATCGAGTTGGAGCCCTCGGAGGTCAGGGTGGGGAGCTGGTGGCCTTCGACGTCACGCTGGAGGGCATCGGCCTGACCGGGCGATGGGCACGACTGTCTCCACGGCGGGGGAAGGTGTGGTGGACCCACAACGTCGAAGACGAAACCGACGGGTGTGGCGCTGATGAAACGAAGGTGGTCGATGCACTTCGCAGAACCGTCCCGGTCAACGCCGACATCATTCGGCGGGCGGAGTTGGTCCGCGTCAACGGCCCCGGGCCGCTGTCGACGCTCGGGCGAACGTCTCTTATGGCGGCGAGTGGAATGACCCAGACTCATGACCGGTCGAAATAGCCCGCGGCGGGCGGAGCTGGTCGCCGGCCTCATCGAAACCGGCAGGAGGCCACTCTCCCGACAGAGCGCCGACTTTATCGACACCGATCTGATGCGGATCCTCTCCGACGAGTCCAGGGTCCGGATCTACGCCTACCTGTGTGAGCGCGAGGCGAGCAGAGCCGAGATCCAGCAAGCGCTCGCGATCCCGAACAACAAAGTTCGCTACCACGTCCTACGCCTCGAGGACGGTGGCTGGATCGAGAGTCGATTCGCCGAGGGTCAGACGAAGTACGCCGCAACCCGGCCGATCCTCCTTCCGGCTGACGTTTGGGAGAGCCTGCCCACTCCTGTACGTGAGCACATAGCGGCGAAAATCTGGAGGCGGCTCCTGGTCGACGTCGAGGAGTCGATGGACGCAGGCTTCTTCTTCGGCGATGACGTCCACCTGAGCCTGACGCCGATGGTGGTGGACGAGGAGGGTCGGAGGCAGGTCAAGGAATGGCTCGAATCGTGCGTAGAGGGACTGATCGCAATTCAGAACGAGGCGGACGCCCGAACGGACGAGTCGGGCAGGCGCGATCGACAGCTACATTCGGTGACCGTCCTCCTCACCGGATACGAGGCTGTGCGCGATCCTGCCGACGGGGTTCGGGCCTCCCGGACGGTACGACTTTGAAGATTCTGGATCGGACCGCGATGCAGGAGTTGATGGCCCGACTCGACGGAACAATCCCGAGTTGGTGTGCTGAGCACGGTGTCGACGAGGACGCCCTCGAACTCCTCATCCGGACCTACTGCCACAACGAGGCATCGGCGGCCGCCGCGCTGGTGGCATTTCGCATCGGGGCCGACTTCGGCGAGAGTCGGGGAGTGGGCGGAATTCCGGCGGCGTCCTCGCAGGAGTTGCCACCACCTCGTGATCAACCGGCCGAACCAGGGGCCACGCCATCCGACCTTGTCAGCGCCCTAAATCACCCGCTACGCCGCTCCATGCTTCGTCTTCTAACGGAATCCGGCCCTGCGAGCGCAAAGCAAATGACAGGGAGAATGTCCTACGTCACTCTCAATAATGTTAGGTCACACCTAAACGTTCTGGCTGCTCTTGGAATGGCAAGGAAAGAGCACCCACCTGGCTCCAGGGCGAGTGTCTACTCAGCGACAGATGCACCCTGGATTCCCTGGGTCGCAACGGTGCTCCTGCTGACAGCGGAGGAAGACTGCGTGAGCGTCGCGGCTTAAATGATCGTCCCGAACGGCGACCGGCTCGACTTTCTCGACGGTCACAACTTCGTCCTCGAAATCGGCCCCGCCTAGTCGGAATTGTCAGGCGGTGGCTCTGGCAGCACATCCAAGAGATCCGGCGGCAGGATCGTTCCCGCGTCCCAAATCTCGATCCCGCAGGGTCTGCCCTGCCGGTCGTAGTCGATGAGGCCCCAATCCTTCTTTTCGCTGTTCAGCGTCGCGCCGTCCCCATCAGATCGAAATGGCAGGTAGACGATTCGGGCTTCCCTGTCGAAGTAGATCCCCACGCGAGGCTGGTTTCGGTTGAGCGGGCCCTCACGGCCCCGTGGCCCGGACCTCCGCCACCGCGAGGTTCCAGCGATCGCCCGTGGGGGCGGTGTCGCTGATCGCGACCGAGGTGCCGGCCGCCGCCGTGGTCGCGGTCTGGCGCTGGGTCCAGAAGGTGTCGCCGTTGGCGGCCAGGAACTGGTCGACGACCGTCTGGCCCGAGCCGGGGGTCCGGGAGACCGCCTGGTCCCAGTCCGTACCCACCCCCCAGACCCAACTCCCGGCTTTCGTGGTGACGAGCGAGGCCGAGGCCGCGCCGCTCGCGGCCGAGGCGGAGCCGACGGCTCCGTTGACGGTCGTGTCCGCGCCGGAGAAGGCGGCGACGGTCATCGCGCCGCCGTAGCCTTCGAGGTTGCGCGTGGCGGTGATCGTGGCGTTGGTCAGCGGGATCGGCGCCACCGCCTGCCAGACCTCCGCCGTGCCGGGCTGGGAATTTGCGCGGCCGCGGAGGGTCCAGGTGAGGCCTCCCCCGCTGACGCCCGTGATCGACTGCGCGAATCCTTCGGGCCCGTCCGAGGAGACGAAGGCGAGCAGTAGGTCCCCGGACCCGGTGGTGCTCAGCGAGGGCGAGGAGATCGTGGCTCCCGGCGTGCTCTGATGGGTGGTGACCAGACCGTCGAGCGCCAACGAAGACGACGAGGTGTTCGTGACGGTGACCGTGACAGCCGCCGAGGTCGCGGTGTTGCCGGCGCCGTCTTTTGCGCGCGCGGAGATTTTGTGTTCCCCGTTGCCGACGCTCGCCGAGTTCCACGTCAGTTCGTAGGGCGAGGAGGTGTCTTCGGCGCCGACCGGGCTGCCGTCGACCAGGAACTGGACGCCGGCGATCCCGCTCGCGTCGCTCGCCGTGGCGGCCAGGTTGATCGTGCCGGAGACCGTCGGGGGCACGGCGCCCAACATCACGGTCGGCGGCGTGGTGTCGGCGGCGGGCGTCGTCACCGCCAGCTGGTTGGAGGGTCCGGAGACGTTCCCCGCCGCGTCGAATGCCTTCACCGTGTAGGTGTAGGCGGTCGAGGCGGCGACCGTCGTGTCGGTGAAGCTGGTGCCGGCGACTTCCCCTACCTGGGTGCCGCCGCGGAAGACCCTGTACCCGGCTACCCCCTGGTTGTCGGTGCTCGCGGTCCAGGAAAGCGGCACTTTGCTCGAGGTCACCGTCCCCGCGGTGGTGAGCCCGGTGGGGGCGCTCGGCGGCTGGGTGTCGTTGACCGCCGGGAGCACCTCGACGGCGGCGAGGTTCCAACGGTCGCCGGTCGGCGCGGTGTCGTTCAGGGTGACCGCCGTCCCGGCCGACGGGGCCGTGGCGTTCTGGCGCTGCACCCACATCGTGTCACCGCCCGAGGCGAGGTACTCGTCGACCTTCGTCTGCCCGCCGCCCACGGTGCGCGCGGTGGCCGAGTCCCAGTCGTCGCCGACCCCCCAGACCCAGGACCCCCCGCGGGTCGTCGTCAGGCTGACCGAGGGGGCGCCGCTGGCGGCGCTCCCGCCGGCGCTCGCGCCTTCTGCGACCAGGTCGGCGCCGCTCAGGGCGACGACGGTGATCGAGCCCACGTAGGAGCCTGAGCTCCGGGTCGCGGTCACGGTCGCGTTGGTGAGGACCGAGGAGGCGCTCGCCGCCCAGATCTCCGCCGTGCCGGCCTGGGCGTTGGCGCGCCTGACGAGGTGCCAGGTCAGACCGCCGCCGGTGACGCCCGAGAAGGACTCCGTGCCGCCGCCGCTTGGCCCGTCGGAGGAGAGGAAGGCGAGCAGCAGCTCGTTCGGCCCCGAGGTGGTGAGCGCCGGAGCGGAGATCGAGCTCGACGCCGAGGACTGATGGGTCGTGACGGTTTTGTCGACGGCCAGCGAAGCTGGTTCCCCTTTGGTGACGAACGTCTGATCCTGGCCGTAGACCGTGTGACCACCGCCGGTGATCACCGGCCTGACGTGATACTGGGTCCCCGGCTGAAGACCCGAGAGCGTGGTCGTGAACGGGGGTGGTTCCGACCCCCCGGAAAGCGACAATTCGGTGGTCTTGGTCCCGTAGGCGCTGGTGGTGCCGTATTCCCACCACGCCTTCGCCTGGGTCCAATTGGCACCGAAGGATGAAGTCAGGTTCGCCGAGGTTTCCCCGATCCCGGAAACCGTCACAGGCGACAGGGTCGGGGTCGGCGATTTCAAGAAGACCTCGGCGAGGCCCCGAAAACGTTCTTCGTACGGCACGCCTTCTCCGAGTTCGGCATGCCCGGTCGCGACACACGCCGTCGCTTCGGGGCAGTCGACCGCTTCCAGCCAGCCATTGTGGTTGATCCCGGCGGCCGGCCGGGGGAGGACCTGCTGTTCCCAGGTCGTGCCGTTCCAGCGCTCCGCGTAGGGTTTATCCGGCTGATAGGTATAAACTTCATGACCGGGTTCGGATTCCTGGCTCGTGCCGACCAGCTCGCACATCGTGGCCGACCCGCAGGAGACGGCCGGCGGTTCCAGGCTGAAGAAGGGCTGCGAGCCTTCGGGGTTCGGGACGCTCTGCACTTCCCATTTCGTGCCAGTCCACTGCTCCGCGAAGAGCCGCCTAATTTTGGAGCTATCCCGGTAGCTGGCCGCCACCTCGCAGACCGCCGCGGCGCACGAGATTGAGGCGGGGTGATTCACGGCCTGGGGAAGGTTGCCGGAGGGTGCCGGGATTACTTCGGCCGACCAGCTCGTGCCGTTCCAGCGCTCCACGTAGAGCCCACTCGGCACGGTTTCATTGACGTACGTCTCGCCGACCGCCGTGCAGGACGAAGCGCTGACACAGGACACGTTGCTCGTGCCCGCGTTTGCGAAGCCTGCAGGAACCGGAAGCATTTCGGCCTGCCATTTGGACCCGTTCCACCGCTCGACCATCGGGCGTGGCGACAGCTGGTTTCCGACCCCGTAGTTGCCGGTGGCGAAGCAACTCGTCGCCGTCGGGCAGTCGATCGCGGTGAGGAGATAGAAGCGGCTTTGGCCTTCGAAGACGGGCGTTTCGAGAGCCTGGCGTTCCCAGTTGCCGGGACCGATGCGCCGCTCGGCGAGCCTTTCGGCCGTGGTGTTTTTGTTGCCGGTTTCGTAGCCGACCGCCGTGCAGGTCGTCCCTCCCGGGACGCAGGAGATCCCGGCCCAGTGGGTCACTTCGGTGCCCTGGCCGCCGGGGACGAGTTCGTCCGTCCACCGCGCGCCGTTCCATTCCCCGGCGCCACCGGCCGGCGTGGATCCCTCCTGGCCGAGGCCCACGCACATGACGGCGGAGGCACACGACACGGAAGAGTATTCGGGGCCACCGACGCCTTTGTTGGCCTGGGTGACGTCGTAGGCCCCGACACCGGCGGTGAAACGGACGTCCGGCCCCTGGCGGACCCCGGCCCAGTTTTCGGCGACGATCCGGGCGTGGTAGTTCTGGCCGAAGTTGAGCCCCGAGAGCGAGGCTCCGATGTTGACCGGCGAGGTGCCCGAACCCGCGTTCTGCACCGCGGTTTTCGACCCGTAGGCCGTCGTCGGGCCGTATTCCACGAACCAGGTCGATTCTTTCCCGTGGGGGTTGAGGGTAGCCGTGACATCCGCGGATTCGCCGATATGGGAGACCCCTTCCGAGGAGCCGATCGTCGGGCGCTCCTGGACGTAGACCTGCTGGATGCCGCTGAACGTGGTGCCACCTTCATTAGTGGCTGCGAGCCGGTAATAGATAGTGCCTTCGATTCCAGAGGCCGTTTGGCTCACGGTGGAGACGCCTGGTCCGCTTTCACCATCGGGGATAGGAACGACCTGGTTCAATTCGGACGGCGAAAGCCCAAGTTCGAAGTGGTAGTGAGTCGGGAGCGCACGACCGTTCACGGTCGCAGAGAAGGTGGCGCTGAGTTTTCCAGGCACCGCACTGACGCTGGAGACGATCGGGGCGAACGCCGGAGTAGTAAAGGACTGGTCTTCGGTGGTAGAAGCTCCTAATCCGTTCTGGGCCACAAGTCGATAATGGTAGGTCGCCCGACTATCGAGTCCGGGCACACTCTGTTCAACCGCCACTGGTTGGTAGCCTTCTCCGGCTGCCGCTGGCAAGGTCGCATTTCCGTAGCCCGCCGTCGCACCATAATCGAAGTGATAATTGGTAAGTACCCCATTGGCATCGACGGTACCATGCAGGATCGCGTTACCACCGTTGAACGTCACTTCGCCCGGCACCCTGGCTATCGGCGGCGTTCCAACGCGCGGCCCGATATGTACCCCCATTTCTTCGGTCGTCTGAGTGATCTCCGGATAGAATAGATCCTGATTGCAGGTTCCAGATTCAAGGTTGGTACCGCCCTGGAGCATGCCGAACGCGGTATGCCCACTGAAAACTGGTCCACCGCTGTCCCCCTTGATTCCGCATGCGGGTCCGAACTCGGTCTCGTGATAGTAAAAGTGAGGCGTTTCAGATTCGAACTTCTGAGCTTCTACGGCGACCTCGGTCCTGAGCACCGGAGCACATGAGACTCCGGAGCTGGCCCCTGAGTGACACATCTCCTGCCCAAGGTAGCTGGAGCCTTCGGAGAGGATTTCGTAATTTTCACCAGTGCCCCAGGCAGCGATCACGGGGGTTGCGGAGCCCGGGTCCCAGTAGCTGCCGTTGAGTTTGTATTTCGCCCATTCGGTCGTCGCTCCGTTCAAGGTCGATCGGTAATCTTCCAGTGGCCCGATTTCTCTTGATTCTTGGTGCCCGGTGAGCGGCAGTTCAGCCCAAGCGGCACGCCATTCATTTTCCGGAACCACGCAATGCCCGGCCGTGAGCATGAACCGGTTTCCGAGTTGATTGCCAGTCGCCGTGAATCCCACGCTGCAATGAACCGTCGTTTCACCGCCGCCAGCTGGGAATCCCCACCACACGCCGCCGTGTATGGGAGGAGGACAGGCTTTCTGCACGGTATTGCAGGACAGGTCCATGACCTGAAGCGAGCTTGCCGGAACGAGTTCAGATTCGGTTGGGACCTGAGCGGAGGCCAAAAGCGATGCCACCTTCTGTCGCTGCTGGGCGGAAAGCGCATCGGAGAGTTGGACGACGACGGAATTGGTCTTAGCGTCAAGCGAGGTCGTGGCAGACTGTGGTGGAAGCGCATTTCGCAAGCCATCCGTTATCAGCTTTTGCGCGGCTTCCAGCTGCGCCCAGGAGGCGGATACCAGTTCAGACCTGAAGTCCCCCGGGTCCGTCGTAAGGTCGTTTGAGAGGGTTCGCGCACTCACGGCGGAGACCACCGGAAGGACGAATTCACCCTTTTCGTTGTCGAACCAGATTCCTGCGTATCCCGCGCCCAGGAATTCCTCGGCTTCTTCAGGGAGTGCTGCTTCCTTCGCCTGAAGGGACATCGCACTGCCTGCTTCCGGTCTGCCGACGCCGAAATCCTCCCCGTAGCTTGCGACTTCCTGCGGATCAACCGTCGGAACGGGAGTCGATTCTTCTGCGAAGGCCCTCGCCGGGTGCAGACCCGATACGTATATCGCGAGGAAGATAAGGGTGAGCCGTGCGGCAGCGTTCGCCCGAACCCGCAGGTGTCTCTGACGTCCCACAGCGCATCCCCTGTCCCAGCCGTTACGGCCGATCCGCCCCAGCCAATGATTGATACCTGCCCCGTTCCTGAACGCGGGCTCGCCAATTCCTAGTCGTTGGGACGGCGCGCTGTCAAGTAGGAAAGAAAACTGTGTTTTTGGCACGCCGATCCGCTGGCTCTATCATGGGGAGATGTTGAGACCCGCCAGACATCTGTTCGGTATGTCGGCAATGTTGGCATTGGCCGCGATGGGCATCGGTTTTGGCCACGCCACGCCATCCGGTGGCGCGGAACCCCGCATCGGTTCAGGGGGAGCGAACATGGCGACGGTTGAGTGGTATTCACGGCCGCAGGGCGAAACCGTCTTGCTGCGACTACGCGCGGGTTACTGCGCGGGCGAAAAGCCTCCCAAATTGTCGAGCGTGCGTATTCGACGAGCAGGCGAGGTCCCGGGCACGACTAAGGTCAAAGTGGTTGTCAGTGCATTCGTTGACCCACCAGCACGAGCTGTGTCGGAACCGGGTGACGTCTGCTCGGACATTGCAACCTCGTTCCGCAAACGCGTGCGCGTCGGATTGCCCGCGAGTGAAGCCGCGATCTACGACGGGTCCGACGCTCCACCTCGTCGAGTTCCGCTGTTGAAGTAGCTCGGGTTGCCGTTGCGGCCCGGGCCTGCTGGCGCGCCGGTAGCTGCAGTAGCCAATGGGCCAGAGCATCCTGATATGGACAGATGCTGGCCCGTGTGCCGGAGCAGGAGCTCAAGGGGAGGAAGAAATTCGTGCTGCTTGGCTCAACCCTCGGAGATCGATCGGACGGGAATGCATCGTTCCCCAGGGCGTTCCCCGTCGCAACTCAGCCCGCACAGGAAGGCGTGGCCGTCGCGGCGACAGGATCCGAATAGTAGAAGAAGGTCGCTTCGGTGTTAACGAGACCATCGCTTCCTTCAGGGCAGTCGACGCTGGTCACCGCTATCGAACGCCCTTTGACCCGGACATCCCTGCGCACGGACAGCAGAAGTTCTTTGACAGCGAAGCGACTTCCTTCTAGTTCCGGCAGAGTCGCAGTGAGTTCGCTTCGCGCAGGACCTCTCCGCTTCAGGGTGATGGAGATGACAAACGACCCTCCGATCCCTTCTGCCCCGGGTCCAAAGGACGCCCACGCGTATAGCTTCGATGACTGTCCCCTCTGGCCGCCGCTGTACAGCCGCACGATCCCATGGAGTTTAATCGGCGTGGCCCCAGCGGCTTCGAATTGGCGGATCGCGACGATGCGACCCGCACCGATCGCCGGACTCGAACAGCCCGACGTTTGGGATTCGGCGGTCGGCCTGCAACTCGGGATGCGGCGGAGAGTCAACCTTCCGAGGCCGCCGGACATGTGAATAGCGCGGAGACCGGGCAGTCCGCTGGAGCCACGCATCCGTGGGGCCAACTTGAAGAACAGAGAGATGCCCGTAGACGCCTGGGCTTCGTTTGATAACGAAACCGCCACCCTAAGTTCGGTTGGCGGTTCGTCGGCCCACGCCGTCATCGCACAGAAGAAGGAAACGAGAGCCAGGATCGCTGCGGCCATCCTCCTCGGCGTTCGGCCAAACAAATGCTGAGACATAGTCATCCAGAACCTACGACGAATCGCTGGTACTCGCGTCCTCTGAAGAAAAAAGTTTCCTTCCGCCCCTCTTGACGGTGCCCACACTCTGTGCTCCAATCTGCGCCGCCGCACCAGGATACCAGCGGCGTACTCGATTAGGACGCAGGGGGAATGAACTTGACCACGCTTGTCGGGTCGCGCGTGCGCGCGAGCTTGTTCATCGGTTCGCCGCTCCGGATGGTAATCATCCTATTTGCCACGACTATTTTGCTCGCTGCGTTCTGGGTTCCGGCCTACGCATCGGCCACTTCAGCCCCTGGCGAAGCTGCCACCTCGGCTCCGGGCGCCCCGTGGGTCCCTGGCGGTTTCCAAGGCTTCAACTCCCCCTCGGAAGTCCCGGAATGGGCACGGGGCAAGCCCGTCCAGTTCTACGTCCCTCCCGCCGAACCTCAGACGTGGGAAAAGGCACCGGCTGAATCCGTTGAAGACGGTCCCGGCGGCGGATCGTCGGCCGCTTCGACCCATGCGAAGACCGATTCCTTGGCGGCGCCACAACTGAGCCCCGAACAGGAAGGTTCGAGAATGCGCTACAACGGCGGTCGGGTGCAACATGGGGTCATCCACGTCTATGTGACCTTCTGGGGATCGGCATGGAATTCGCACACGGCCGAAAAGAACCACATCCTCGAACTCTTCCGCTACCTCAACAACTCGCCGTACGCGGGCCTGGTCTCCCAGTACTTCGACACCACCGGTTACGTCGGCACGGAAGTGTCCTTGAGCTCCTATACGGACAGCAGCGTGGTGGCGCCGCAATATGTCAGCGCGACCAAGCTCGAAATCGAGGCGAGGCAATCGATCGAAGCCCAAGGCTGGCCCGCGCCGACGTTCGACAGCGACTACGTGATCCTCCCCGCGCCGGGATCGACCGAACAGGCCGGCTTCAATGGCGGGTGCGCCCATCATGCCTGGAATGGCGAAACTGGATCGCCGCTCATCTACGTCGCATATCCGGAAGCCCCGAACCAAGCGTGCCTGGAAGGACGTGCACCGTGGGAAGCCATGCAGATCGGAGCCGCAATCGAGTGGGCGCAGAGCGCGACCGATCCGCAGCCCTACCACACGTTCGGCAGCACCTTGCCAAGCGGATGGGAGGTCCCCGGCGAATACCACCAGGGAGAAATCTCGACGTAC
>Ga0081455_10007828_pt1 | contig 11189 bp, 11 predicted proteins | sample TabmetS3T2R1_FD_70207 | JGI IMG/M metagenome (GOLD analysis project Ga0081455, IMG submission 70207) | Tabebuia heterophylla rhizosphere microbial communities from the University of Puerto Rico - S3T2R1 | ecosystem: Host-associated > Plants > Roots > Rhizosphere ... | reverse complement strand
GAGCGCTGGCCGCAGTGCTTGCCAGCGGCCAGCCTCCTCCGGCGGTCACCGTGCCGGTCGGTTTCACGACGTTCCCCGGCGAGATCTGGGCGTCCCCGCGGAGCTGGGTCGATGCGGTCTACCCCGGCCTCGCGTACTTCAACGAGGCCGACAAGGGCGGCCACTTCGCCGCCTGGGAAGAACCGCAACTCTTCTCCGAGGAGCTACGCGCCGCCTTCGCCTCCGTGCGATAGCGGGTCGGTCCAACGGCGGACGGGCAACGCGCCTCGTCGACGCGACAACGGAACCACAAGCACGGCTATCCCCGAGCGTTTCTACAATCCGGCCGTGACGACACGGCTGCCACCGATCGACACCGATCAGGTCGCGCGCTTCTGGAGCCGATTCCTTGCTGTCGGCATGGTCGAGCCATCGACGCCGCTGCCCGAGAAGGTCGAGCCCTTCGGCGACAGCGTCGAGCTCGCCGACAAATTGATCGAGCTCGTGCTGAACGGACCAAAACGAGCGACGGCCGGAGCGCTCGTGGACTATGAGCTCGAGGGCGTGCCGCTACCCGAGCCAGGGACGATCTCGATCGCATCCGACGGTGCCGGCCGGGCCCGTGCCGTGCTGCGCACCACTGACGTCCGGATCGGTCCGTTGAGCTCGGTGGATGAGTCGTTCGCGTGGGACGAAGGCGAGGGCGACCGCACACGCCAATGGTGGCTCGACGCACATCAGGAATTCTTCCGTCGGTACCTGCCGACCATCGGCGCAACGTTCGACCCCGACATGAGCACGGTGTTCGAGCGGTTCGAGATGCTCTTCGGTCGGTGACGCGAGGGACGTGACGCGGTCTCCGATGCCAATCGCGGCAAACGCCGCGGGTTCCTGGCGCAGGAATGGTTGCCCAGCAACCACTTTGGCTCCAGGAACGCCGGGGAGCCCCACGGGTGGGCCGACGCCCGCCGCGTCAGCTCAGCGGCAGCGCTTCGTAGACGGCGATGTGCTGCAGCGCGGTGGTGTCCCAGCTGAACCTGGCCGCCACCTCGGGCCCGCTCTGGCGCAGCTTCTCGCGCACGCCGTCGTCGTGCGCCACGGTGTCCAGTGCGTTCGCGAGCCCCTCGTCGTCGCCGGGGGCCACCGCTAGGGCATCAACGCCGAAGCGCAGGTATTCGGCGAACACGGGTAAGCGGGTGACGACGACCGGGAGCCCGGCGGCCATGGCCTCGAGCACGGCGAGACCGAAGCCCTCGTTGACCGACGGAAATGCGAAGGCGTCGGCGGCGCGATACCACGCCGGCATCTCGTCGTCGGGCACCGTGCCCAGGAGCGCCACGTCACGGCCGAACTGAAGGTCGAGGTCGGCCATCGACGCGATGACGCGGTCGCGATAGGGCGTGTGGTCCTGGAACGAATGGCCGCCGATGATGGCGAGCACCGGAGGACGATCCCAGCGGCGGCGGAGGTGCGCCAATGCCCTGAACAGTTGGTCAGTGCCCTTGCGGGGCTCTATGCCGCCGACGGTCAGGACGAGGAACCGATCCGCCGCCCCCGCGCGAGTGCGCAGCGCGGTGACCACGCCCGGGAGTGGATCGGCCATGAACCGGTCGACGTCGACGCCGTTCGTCACTACGTCGGCCTCGACGCCGTACTCGTCGGCGAGGCGCTGCCGCCAGATCGGGCTGACCACCAGCACGCGGTCGGGATCGACGATCGAGCGCCGCTGGCACTCGATCAGGGCGGGCGTGGTGAAGTCGTCCACGTGGTGCACCGTCCGCGCGACGCAAACCGGCGCACCCGCATCCCGAACCCGGAGGGCGGCGCGGGCAGCGATGCAGTCCTGGACGTGCAGCACCCGAGGCAATGACCCCTCCCGCGCCATCAGGCCCGCCTCCAGGGCGTCGATCGCATCGAACACGCGGGCCTCGAGCTCGGGAGCCGGCTGGGGGGGTGCCACGAAGGAGCACGGCACCGCGACGGGGCGGTAGAACCCGGCCGTCTCGTCGCCGAGGGCGATGATCTCGACGGGGAACGATCGCCTCGCCAGCGCCTCGGCCAGCGCCAGCATGTGCACGACCCCGCCGCGCGGTTTGGTGGAGTACGTGACCATCCCGACAGGTGTCACGACAGGTCCCCGGCGACGATGGGCGGCTGCCGTCCCGCAATCGCAGCGGCGGCGAGTGCGGCGCGGGCCGCCGTGGGGGCGACGAGGCAGCCGGCCTCCTCGAACGCGCGGCGCTGGCGCGCCAGGTCCTGCGGATCCTTGTCGGTGCCGAGGACGTAGACCACGACCCGCGGGCCGTCGGGGCTGGCCACCGCGGCGCACGCGGGCGCCAGGACGGACGCCGGGTCGTCGTGCCCGCCGTAGCCCAGGACCACGTCGAGCAGCACCACCGCCACGTCGTCGTCCTCGCCCGCCTCGGCCAGCGGCCCGAGCCGGGCCTCGGCGTCGATCATCGGATGCGGCCGTCCCTTGGTGTATTCCTCCTCGCCCAGGTCGAGGCACACGTGCGCGCCCGCGGGCGCGGGGACCCGGTGGCGGTCGTCCAGCGGCGCGTTCGACCACACGTCGCCGAGCCAGCGTTGCAGCAGCGTCTGCGCCTCGTAGCAGAGCGTTCCGCCGGAGAAGAGCCCGCGGACGGTGCGTCGCGCCGGATCCAGGTCGACCAGGCTGAGCGCCACGTGCGACCGCCACTCCGACCAGTCCGAGGGTGGCGACCCCCCGCGCCGCCTCACCGCCTCCGCCGCCGCCGCCTCGAGGGTGGTCGCCATCGCCGCGGCGCCCGGCACCGACGCGCCCGGCGCAAGGCCGATCAGCGCCGCGACCACGGGCTTGCCGCCACCGGCCGCCACGACCTCGCGTGCGACGTCCGGTGAGGGCGGCTTCGACACCAGGACGATCACGTCGGTGCCCGGGTCAGCGGCGAGGGCCTGCATCGCCAGCCGGGCCGAGCGCCCGGCCACCTGCCGGGACAGGTCGCGGCCACCCACGCCGATTACGTGTGAGACCCCCTCGCCCCAACGGTCGAGCAGCGCCATGATTTCCTGCGCTCCGGTGCCCGCTGCGGCGACCACACCCACGCGTCCCGGCGAGACGGCGTTGGCAAAGCCGAGGCCGCAGCCACCGATGCTGGCGGTGCCCGCGCCGGGCCCCATCGCCAGCCGCCCCACGGTGGCGGCGCGCTCCTTCAGCGTGACCTCCTCGTCGATGCTCACGTTGTCGCTGAACAGCAGGACGTGCAGGCCCGCGGTCAGGGCCTTGTGGGCTTCCAGCGCGGCATACCCGCCGGCCACCGACACGATGGCGACGTTCGGGTCGTCCGGGCCGCCGAGGACCGCATCGAGGGACCGAGGCTCGCGCTCGGCCGGGGCGGCGACTGCCGAGCGGGATGGAGACAGAGCCTGCTCGGCCCGGTCGAGTGCCTGGTCCGCCTGTGCCGAATCCGTCGCCCGGGCCGCGAGCACCAGATCGTTGGGACCCGCCGTCAGCGCCTCGCCCGAGATGCCCTGCTCCTGCAGCGCCTCCAGGTTGGCCGGCGTCCCCATCAGTGCGGTGGCGAAGTCGACGCCCTCGGGCTCACGCATGCGGCGCGTGATCGCCAGCAGCTCGACCGAGTCCACATAGCGGTCGCGAAGGACGCGCACCCCGGCGAACACGGGACCCTCGCTCAAGGACTGACCGGACGGTCCGACCTGGCCGTGACCAGGGTCCCCGCCGGCCGCCCGCCCGATGCCGCCATCGTGGCCGCCAGCAGTTCCGGGGTGGTGATCGCCACTGCGTCGCCGCCCTCGCGGACGAAGCGGATGGCCGCGGAGATCTTGGGGGCCATGCTGCCCGCCGCGAACTGTCCGTCGGCGAGGTAGCGCTCGGCGTCGTCGACGCTCAGCTCGTGGAGGTCATGCTGCCGGGGGGTGCCGTGTCCGAGCTGGACCGCCGGCACGCTGGTCACCAGCGCCAGCACATCGACCCCCAGGGCGGACGCGAGGCGTTGGGCGGCCAGGTCCTTGTCGATCACCGCGTCCACCCCCACGTAGCCATCGACGCTCATTGTGACCGGCACCCCGCCACCGCCGCAGGCGATGACTACGAGGCCGGCGTCGAAGACCCGGCGGATGGTATCGGCCTCGAGGATGCCGAGGGGCTCCGGAGATGGCACGACGCGGCGGAACCCTCGCCCCGCATCCTCCGCCAGGGTCCAGCGCCTCTCGGCGGCGAGCCGGCGCGCTTCGCTCGCCGAATAGAACGGGCCGATCGGCTTCGTGGGCTCGGCGAACGCCGGGTCGTCGCCGTGGACGACGACATGGGTCACCAGGCTCACCACCCGGTGGTCCGGGCCGAGCCGCTCGTGGAGGGCCAGCTCGATGAGGCTGCCGAGATAGCCCTGGGTCATGGCGGAGAGAGAGAACAGGGGTTGCGCGGGCACGATGTCGGCCGCGGCGTCCTGCTGGACCCCGAGCGCACCCACCTGGGGGCCATTGCCGTGGACCACCGCTACGTGCCAGCCGGCGTCGATAAGCTCGCCGATCGAAGCGGCCATGGCGCGCGCGTTGTCGCGCTGCTCGGTGTAGGTGCCCGCCTGGTCGGCGCCGCACAACGCGTTGCCTCCCAGGGCGATGAGGGCACGACCACCCACGCCATTACCTCGCTGGCTGGCTTGGCGGAACGTTGAGGATAGTAGACATGACCTCCAGCATGGTCAATCGATGGAGTCGATGAGCGACGACGCGGTGGCGCGCGCCCGGCAGTCGTGGCGGGCCGCCGAGGCTCGCCTGTACCCGCTCGCCATGACCAACGTAGACGGCTACCAACGGGCCTTGGTGCTGGTCGCCGCCACCTGCGAGCAGCTCCGGCCCGTGACGTCCACCGCCGTCGAGCTGGTGGCGTGCCAACCACGCGCGGTCGAGTACGTGGCCGCCGCGTGCGACGCAACGGGCACGAGCGCCCAGGGCCTGGAGCCGGACGACATCTTCGGATCCGCGGCGGCGGCGCGGGATCGCGAACTGGCAGGAGAGGAGCGACGGCGGGCGAGGCTGGCCGCAGTCGAGCGAGCCCGAGCGACCGCCGCCGAGTGGACCGATCTCCACGCCGACGCACTCGGCCGACGCGTGCCGGAGCTGCGGGTGCACGTCGGGACCGGCTGGGCCATCGTCACGGAGGTCGGTGCGGATCAGGCCACCGGAGCGCCCGTGCTCATCCTCACGACCACGCGGGTCGATCTGACGACCGGCGAGCTCCGCGCCGAGCCGAGCGCGGTCGTCCACACGGCCACCGACGCCGACGAGTGGGAACGGGTCGCGAGGGACCTCCAGGCGAACATGCCCTGACCCGTCTTCTATGGTGGGCGTGGTCGTCGTAGTATCCGACACGTCGCCGACGGAGCGGAGGCAACGTTGGAGCTGGACACCGCCGAACTCGTCCTCCGATTGCAGGCACACGGGCTGCGGACCGACGTGCAGACCGAGGGCCGGTCCGGGGGCGCCGGCCCGTCCGACGTCAGCATGATCTGGGTCGACGACTACGCCGTCACGCTGGACACCAACCCGGGACGCACCGCCTCGTCGCCCTTCGAGCTGCGGGCCGACGACAGTGGGTTCGGCATCTACGAGGGCGGACGGTGGGTTGCGCCCGCGCGCTCCCAACCCCGCCCCCGCTACTACGACCTCATCACCGCCGACGGCACGCCGTACTGGAAGATCGCGCTGCTGCACCTGGACTCGCTGGCCAGCACGGTGCTGCAGACGTGCGCCTACTGGGGCAACGACGACCAGTGCGCGTTCTGCGGCATCGGCGTCTCCCTCGACGCCGGCCGCACCACTGCGAAGAAGACGCCGAGGCAGCTCGGCGAGGTGGCCGTGGCCGCGCGCGACCTCGATGGCGCCGTCGACGTGACGCTCACGACCGGCAGCACCCGCGCCCCCGACCGCGGGGCGCTGTACGTCGCCCAGTGCGCCGCTGCGGTGAAGGAGGCGAGCGGCCTCCCGGTCGAGGCGCAGTTCGAACCGCCCGACGATCTGGACGTCATCGACCGGGTGGCCGACCTCGGCGTCGACACCGTGGGCATCCACGTCGAGTCGTTCGATCCGGCCGTGCTCGCCCGCGTCGCCCCCGCCAAGGCGCGCACCGGCATCGACGGCTACTTCCGCGCCTGGGAGCGGGCGGTGCAGCAGTTCGGCGAGGGGCAGGTCACCACCTACGTGATCCTCGGCATGGGTGAAGATCCTGAGCTGACGGTGGAGGGCTGCAGGCGGGCCGTCGACATCGGCGTCTATCCCTTCGTGGTGCCGCTGAGGCCGGTGGCCGGCAGCCTCATGGCCGACTGGTCGCCGCCGGCGCACGACTACGTCGAACGCATCGTGCGCCGGGTGACGCCGTACCTGACCGACCGCGGCCTCGGCGCGGAGACGGCCAAGGCGGGGTGCTCACGCTGCCAGGCGTGCTCGCCGATGGCCGCCGTGCAGGACCGCCTGCAGATCGGGCCCAAGCCCGTCGCGACGCGTGGCTGACGTCCTACACGGCACCCGCGTCGCCTGCCGCGTGGCGGACGACGCCTGGGGGGTGGCCGAGCACCATCGCATCCGCGAGGCGGTGTTCGTCCGCGAGCAGCGCCTGTTCGAGGGCTCGGATCGCGACGGCCGGGACGACGATGCCGCCACGATCAAGATCCTCGGGCTCCGCGACGAGATTGCCGGCGGTGCGGTTCGCCTCTACCCGCTGGACGACGCCGGGCATTGGCAGGGCGATCGGCTGGCAGTCCTCCCCGGCAAACGGGGCCACGGCCTCGGTGCCCCGCTCGTGTGGCTTGCCGTGGCCACCGCCGCCGGCGGCGGCGGGCGCCTGATGACCGCGCACATCCAACCGCGCAACGTCGCGTTCTTCGAACGCCTGGGCTGGCGGGTGTCGGGGGAACAGGAGATCTACGTCGGGGTGCCCCACGTTCCGATGGCGATCGACCTCACTACAAGCCGGTGACGGGGTCGGCGTTCAGGTCGACGAGCACGGCTCGGTCCCCCTCGTCGGCCAACGCGAGCACCCCAGACGCGTCGATCGTGGCCAGCGGCGCGTAGGTCAGCCCCCGCCGCTCCACGGCGTGGCGGCAGCCGTCCTCGTGTTCGGGCGCCATGGTCACGAGGAACGCGAAGCACGGGAAGCACGACGACCACGCGTCGAAGTCGACCCCCGCCGGTACCGGAACGGCATCGATGGGGATCGACGCGCCACAACGCGTCGGTTCCAGCAGCATGGCGATCGAGCCGAAGATCCCGGCCATGCTGACGTCCTTCGCCGCATCCACCAAGCCGTCGGCCGCGAGCTCGGCGAGCAGCCGCACGTCGCCGGCGAGCCGGGACCCGCGCTCGTCGAACGACGGGAAGAACGGAAAGTCGGATCGCATCTTGCCGTCGAGGCACACGACGAGGGCCAGCGCCTGTCCGGGACGCACGTGCATCGCCGACAGCGGGCGACCCGGGCACCGTCCCAGGGCGAACGCCGACAGCGCGACCCGATCGGCGCTGCTCGTCAGGTGGCCGCCCACCACGGGCACGTCGTAGAGCGAGGATGCGAAGCGCATCCCGTCCAGCACCGCGCGACAGGTGTCGTGGGGGCCGACCACGGTGTCGACGATGGCCAAGGGGACCGCGCCCATGGCGGCCACATCGTTCACGTTGGTGAGCACCGCCGCCACCCCCGCACCGTAGGGATCGCGTTCCACGAACGACGGCAGGATCGCCTCGCCGCACGCGATCACCTCCTCGCTGCCCACACGCACGGCCGCGCCGTCGTCCCCCGGGCCGCGCAGCCAGTCGCGCCCGCCGAACACGTTGCGCACCACGGCGATGTCGGCCTTGGCCCGCCAGCCCGGCGACGAACGCAGCACCTCGGCCAGCTCGGCCAGGACCTGCACCATAGTGAACGATCCTCTAGTATCGGAACAGTGCCTGCGGCGGCATTCCTACGCCTGCCCGACCGGTCACGCAAGCCTCGCCGGCACGGCTTGTCCTGTGTGATCGACGCCGGCCTCCCCATGCCGGATGTGCGCGCCATCCTCGAGGCGGCCGCGCCCTACATCGATGTCTGGAAGTTCGGCTGGGGCAGCGCCTATCTCGACGCGGCGCTCGACGCCAAGCTCCGGCTCTTGCGGCGGCACGATGTGACCGCCTGCCCCGGAGGGACATTGCTCGAGGTCGCTGCGCTCCAGGGGCGCGGCGAGGCCTGCCTCGAGTGGGCGGCTGCCTGCGGGTTCACGCAGGTCGAGGTGAGTGACGGCCTTGGCCTCCTCGGCGAGGACGCCAAGGCGGCCCTGATACGCCGGGCGGCGGCGACGTTCACGGTGGTCTCCGAGGTGGGGATGAAGGACCCGTCGTCGGTGCTGACGCCGGCCACCTGGGTCGAGCTCGCCCGCGCCGATCTCGATGCCGGGGCCAGCGCGGTGCTGACCGAGGGGCGCGAGAGCGGCATGGTCGGGCTCTACGCCGCGGACGGGTCGGTCCGTGGCGAGGTCGTCGACGCGCTCCTTGACGGCGTCGGCGCCGAGCACCTGATATTCGAGGCGCCCCACCGGCATCAGCAGGCGTGGCTGATCCGCCGCGTCGGGCCCGACGTCAACCTGGCCAACGTGGCGCCGCGCGAGGCGGTGGGGCTGGAGGCTCTGAGGCTCGGGCTCCGGGCCGACACGACCATCGCGCTCCACGTGCTGGCCGCCCGGACGCCGGCGGGCGGGGTTCCGGGGGGATGACGGCCAACCGGAGGCCGGGCGCCTACCGCGAGGTCTCCGTCGCCCGGGTCGAGGTCCCTCTGACCGTCGCGAGCCTGACCGAGCACTTCCTCGGGCGGGAGTGCTACCGGCGCACCCGCTACGTGGTGGTGCACAACGGCGACGGAACCGCCCTCGTGGCCGTCGAGCCCGCCGATCCGAAACCGCTGTTCTCGCCGGCGGCGTCGGTGGAGGTGCTGGCGCTACCAGCCGACACGGCGTACCTGCGCCTTCCCGACGTCGACACCGGCGTGCCCTCGCAGCTGGCGAAGGTCGCCCGAGGCCAACCCGGTGCGCGGGCCGTGGTGGTGGAGGGCCGGTACTCGCACGTGAGCTTCCTGCTCGATCCAGATCCCGTGCGTGTCCGCGTGTGCGAGGTGGTCCCGCCGCATCCCCCCAAGCTCCTGGACCAGGCACAGCGGGTCCTGGATGTCGCCGAGGATCTTCCACCCATGGTGCTCGAGCCCGAGCTGGTCGAGCTGGAGTCGCTCGCCGCAGACGCTGCGGTGGTGCTGCTGCCGTGCCGCGGGTCCGGCATCCAGCTCGGGGATCGGGAGGCGCACTACCTCGACGAGCGTCCCGCCGAACGCGACTGGACGCTGCTCGGGTGCGCCCGGTCCCGCCAGCTCCACCGCTGGTTCTACGGGCGCGGCGCGCCCGGGCCCGACACCTGCCCGAGGGTGCTGGCGTCGGACTCCCGGCCGCTGCTCACCAAGTGTTGCCTGCTCGAGGACCGCGCCGAGATCGACGACGACGTCGCCGTCGTTCCCTGGGGTGCGAGCCTCGAGCAGGTCAGGCACGCCCTCGCCGCACTGGCCCGTCGACACGACCCGGCATGGGTGCCCGCCTGACCGACAGCGTTGCGTACGCCCACCTGTGGGCGACCGACGAGACGCGCGCCCTGTTCGACGAGCGGCCGCGCTGGCAACGGTGGCTCGACATCCTCGCCGGGCTGGCGGCCGCCCAGGCCGACCTCGCCTTGATCCCCAGGTCGTCGGCGGAGGCGATCGCCGAGCACGCACGGGTCGACGATCTCGACTTCGACTTCCTGGCCGACGAGACGCGCCGCACCGCACACTCCACGCTGGGCCTCATCCAGGCCCTCCGGAGGGTCCTGCCGGACGATGTCGCCGAGCACGTGTACTACGGCGCCACCGTGCAGGACCTCACCGACACCTGGTTTGCGCTGGCGATGCGTGACGTCGGTGACCTCGTCGACCGGGACGTGCGCCGGCTCGTCGGCGTGGTCGCCGGCCTGGCCGCCCGGCACGAGCGCACCGCGATGCCCGGCCGGACACACGCCCAGCCCGGCGCACCGATCTCGTTCGGATTCAAGCTCGCCACGTGGGCCGACGAGCTCGGGCGCCACCTGGAGCGGCTTCACGAGGGCCGGCGCCGCTGGTCGACGGTGCAGCTGGGCGGGGCGGTCGGCACGCTCGGCTTCTACGGCGAGGTCGGTCCCGCGCTCCGCGCCCGGTTCGCGGAGCGGCTCGGCCTCGAGGACCCCGGCATCGCGTGGTTCACGAGCCGGGACCGGATCGCCGAGTTCGCCACGGTCTTGACAGCGATCAGCGGCACGCTCGCGCGCATCGGCAACGAGGTGATGGAGCTGCAGCGGCCCGAGATCGGCGAGCTGCGCGAGGCGGTCGCCGTCGAGGTCGTCGGCAGCATCATGATGCCGCACAAGCGGAACCCGGAGGCGAGCGAGCACCTGGACACGCTGGCCCGCCTCACCCGCGCCCACGCCCTGGTGCTGATGGAGGGCCAGGTCCAGCTCCACGAGCGCGACGGACGTGCCTGGAAGGCCGAGTGGGTGGCGCTCCCCGAGGTGTGCCTGCTGACATCGGCCGCGCTCCGCCTCGGCATCGCCTGCGTCGAGGGCCTCGAGGTCGACGTCGACCGGATGCGCGCCAACGTCGGCGCCGCCGAGGGGTTCCTGGCATCCGAACGGATCCTCGGCAGGCTGTCCGCCCGCCTGGGCAAGCACCGCGCGCAGGCGGCGCTCCAGGACGTGCTCGGCGCCGCCCGCCGCGACGGCCGGTCGGCGGCCGCCGCGCTCGAGGCGGCCGGGCTGATGACCCGGGCCGAGGCGGAGTCCGCGGTGGCGGACCCGATCGCTGCCGGCGACACCGCCGCCGTGCGGTCGGTCCTCGGCCGGCTCCAGGGGGATCGGTGCTGACGCTACCGACGCGCTTTCCGCTGGCCGTCCTCCCCACGCCGCTGGTCCACGCGCCGCGGCTGAGCGCGGCGTTGGACCGCGAGGTCTGGATCAAGCGCGACGACCTGACCGGCTTTGCGCTCGGTGGCAACAAGGTGCGGACCCTCGAAGTGCTCGTGGCGGAGGCGCTCGCCAGGCGCTGCGACCACGTCGTGGGCTGTGGGGGGCCGGGCTCCAACCTGTGCTCGGCGCTGGCGGCGGCCGCGGCCACGGCCGGGCTGGGGTGCACCCTCGTCCTG
>Ga0081455_10007827_pt1 | contig 11189 bp, 9 predicted proteins | sample TabmetS3T2R1_FD_70207 | JGI IMG/M metagenome (GOLD analysis project Ga0081455, IMG submission 70207) | Tabebuia heterophylla rhizosphere microbial communities from the University of Puerto Rico - S3T2R1 | ecosystem: Host-associated > Plants > Roots > Rhizosphere ... | reverse complement strand
AACGATTGCACCCGCATCCAATGGGCGTCCAAGCACCGTAGCAAATTCTCTTGAAATGAGAAGCCGTCCGTTTGTGATGTTCAATGCCTGCGCATGGGCATCGTAATTGTACTGATGTCCTTCAACATTAAAAAAGGTGAATCCCGTCTTACTGTCGCGCACGGCTAAATCGAATTCCTGGTCCGAAGTGAGTTTTTGGACTTCCAGCTGTTTAAGAGCTGTACCCAGCATCGTCGGTAGACCACTGTAGCGATCAGTGTCGACCCCGGCCTGGATTAAGGTCAGCGATCCCGGCTCGGCCTGGCGCAACAAATCGTTGAACACCAAAATGGGGAGGAACGAATCGCCGCCTACCGCGAATTGCAGCATGACGGGTCTCGTTACAGCGGAACGATTTCCATTCAACCCGTTGAGATCGAGATTCATTGTGACACTTCCGCTCTCCACGATCATTTTTTGAATAGTGCCCGCCCGTGCGTCTGAGGTTTTCTGAACGAGTGGAACTGTGAGGCTTCCCGCACCAACTACGAGAACCGGCAGCAAAGCGAGCGTGGCAGAGATGAGTGCTTCCTTTAACATCATTAATGGCCCCTACCGGTTATGTTTGATCTGTCGAGACCACGCGCCGTTGGAAAGTCACGTTTTCGCACTGTGCTCTCAAGAAGCTCATTCAGCAACATCGTTGCACATCTTCACGGATACGCGCCCACGCGTGCAGGTAGCAGACAAAGCTACCAGCCGCTGAGATTTTCCACGCGTGCGCACGAGGGGGGTCAATTTCCGGACAAATGACGTGCATGCGCGAGCGTAATTCTACGCGACGGCCTATACACACACGCTAGAGAAAAGCCCATTATTTGGCGGCGATACCTTGTGCTCCGAGTGGAAGTCCCGCGTCGGTGTCGATCAATGTCAGGCTCCCGTCATGCTCCACGCGAAAGGAGCGCACCTCTTGTCCGCCGGCCGCTTGCACGTAAAGGAAATGGCTATTGTTGCTCAGAGCCATGTCGCGTAGCGCGCTATCCGGGCCCCCATCGGCGGCGAGCGGATTAATAAGAGTCAATGAGCCGTCGTTGCTCGTAACGTCGTAGCTGGAGATTGTCCCGCTACCCGTATTCGACACGAAAGCCGAGTGTCCGTTGTTGGTGATCGCCACCCAGCACGCGGCTGTTTGAGAATTTGGGACCGAGGCGCTGATCACACTTAAAACGCCGTCGCTGTCTGCGCTGTACGAAGATGCTGCTGACGCGTTTGGCGTGCCGCCGAAAGCTTCTGAAATAACCAAAAAGCCGGGGTTGTTAAACGCAAACCCAAATGGCGTCATACCGCTGGAAGCATTCTCGATAGGTGCACTGGCCAATCCATCATCGTCAACCGTGTACGTATCGATGCGGTTCCCGGCCTTCTCCGTTACAACAAGAAGCGTACCGTCCGGATTGAAGCTGACCTGAGCGGGATCGGCTGCCGTATCACCAATTAAGGGTTGAGTAGAACCGGCCAGTGGCGTCAGTGTGCCGTCGTCCTCTACCCTAAAGCCGGTGATGTTCGGACTGCCGCCTTCGTTTAGCACGTATAGCAGATTTTCGTGCACCGCCAGGCTGATTGGGCGAACGCCTCCGGAATCGACGACATCAATCAGATCGAGTCCATTACTTGATATCCTTAAAACTGAAATTTGATTGCTACCCGCATTGACGGCGAACAAAAATTGGTTGCCCTGACTTAGAATCAATGCGCCTTGCGAAGCGAGTGGATCAGCCGGCGGGTCCTGTGGCTGTGCGACCGGATCTCCAACCCCGCCAGTGGAGAATTCGCCTGCGGGAGTCAGCATTCCAGCAGATGTGCGGCTAAAAACTGCCACGGTGTTCTCGACTTGGTTCGTCAAAACATAAACGGCGCCGGAGTGGAAATTTCGTGCGTGTGGACTCGGTCTAGACCGCGGAGTTGGCGATTGTCGCTGCGCGATTGCGTCGGTAAGTGGTGCCAGCATTAGCAAGCCGGCGACTATTGTGATGATTTTTACTTGATTGCGCATCCTGCCTTCAGTTTTGCTGTCCACAACCGCAGAAGAAAACGCGCCAGCCGGTAAAAGTAAGAATTTTGTTCTCATGTTGTTTATGAGAGAAACACAGTCAGCGGTTATTCCCTTAGATGGACAAGTTTTTGCAAACAAGCGGCAGGTTGAATCAGGAAAAGCGAGCGAAGACGCTTGGCTTGCTTGGAAAGCGAGGAATTCTCCTACGGTTTCGAGAGGAAAAATCTGAGGGCATGATAAGGGCCCAACCTGACCGGTTAGACGTGGAATAAGTCAACGACATGCCATTCTAGCTCGAGGTCGCCCGCTGCGGGTACCGACGTCTTTGCTAGAATATCCGTTAAGAGCTGTCGACTACTCAGGTGTGCGGGAAATATTGGCGCGCTGCGGCAGGCTTATCGTGCACAGCGATCATACAAGCATAACGCTGGTCGACCCATGTGGCGGTGGTCCAGTCTCCTTGGCTTGCGACTGCCGGGCTGCTTGTAGGTTTCAGTCCTGGCAGAGCGGCGCGGTCAACGATCAACAAGTGCGCCACAGTTTGTCCATGGCAAAAGCAAATGAGGGTAACTGGATAACCCCGGAAATAAAGAATCCGACACCCCATTGTCTCAACCGCAGCGACGCCCGGCGGAATCTCGGCCAATGGAGCTTTACGTTCTGCAATCCATTGCTTAATCGGCGCCATTTGAAGGCTTTCCATTTCGAGCGGCGGAGGGAGCTTCACGAAGCTCATCATTTCCTGCTCGTAGTCGCTGAGAGACACGGAGTGTTTACCGGAGTCGCGCCAGACGCTGATAAGCTGCGCAAGAAAAAATAACGCTGCTGCCGTTGCCGCCAAAGCAGCGAGCCAGCGCGATTTCGTATCCGCGCGAGGCGTTACGTTCGCGAGAATTCGCGTTTTCAGACCGAATGGCACATGCACTGAACTAACGTGACCCGCGATTGCCCGATCAAATTCTCGCTCTTCGGCAAACCATCGCGACAGCTCAGCGTTTCGTTCTGTCTCCAGCAACGCTTCCGCAAAATGAGAGTCGAGCCGATCCTGATCGCCAGGGCGATATGCGGCTAAGATTCTTTTTGCCTCTTCGATCGTCATACCATTTCGCGTTTTTCAATGTTTTGCTGTGCATCATTCACGAGTTGCTCGCGCAATCGAGCTTTACCCCGCGAAATCCGCGACATCACCGTGCCCACAGGAAGGTTGAGAGTCTCGGCGATCTCCTTGTACGAATGCTCCTGCAAGTAGAAGAGCGATAACGGCGCGCGATACATTTCCTCCAGATCAAGCAGGGCGCGAACGACCGCGTCGCCGTCAAGATGATTGGCTGCCGTCGGCAGGCATTCGAGCTCGGACACTTGGTCTTCGCTGCCAGACTCCCGAACGCGTTGCCGCTCGCTCCGCAGAAACTCGCGATACAGCGAAGTGAACAACCAAGCCTTGACCTTTGATTGCTCGCGCAATTGATGACCTCTCGAAGCCCAGAGAAAAAAAGTTTGCTGTGTTAAGTCGGCGGCCTCGCACGGTTCGCGCGTTAGTGACAAGGCGAAGCGATAAAGCGACGTGTAAAATTGCTCCACCAATTGTTCGAAATCCAAAGCAGGCACGCTTCTATTTCGAAAGCCAACGCCGTTACACTTGTATCTGATTTGTGATAGCGAATTTGCGTGTATAAGCAAAGAGATCATCCGAAGAGAGTATCCTTCGAGGAGTTTGAGCCAAAAACAGCCCTGATTATTCCCCCTCAGGAGTCAAGTAACGCGTTCAATCCGCACTAGCGCGTGGAAAACGATCTGGACGGGAACATGCCGGAACCGGAGATTACATGTCTCAAAATTGATTCAACATCGCGACGACGGCGGTACGTGAATTTCGCTGCGCGGAATTAGCGATTTTCATTTTCTGCCAGAATGGAGTCTACGAGGCCGAGCAAGTCTTCGATAGCTTGGGCTTCTTTCTTAATACCACTTTGGATCGACCGAACGATGTCGATACCTTCCACAGAAAACGATTCCCGTAGCAGTAGGAAATCGAGCGCCAGCAGCAGCGGAGCTAGCGGTTCGCGCATTTGGTGACTAATGAGCCGAACAAATTTGTGCTTAGCAGATGCCCTCGATTTCTTGTTCGAACGCTCTCTTGGGTGCACCTGAAGCACCGTCTGTTGATTTTCACGGACAAATTGAACCGTCGCTTCGACAATGACGTTGTCGAAAAAAACTTCCACAATTCGCCGCGCACGGCTCTGCCGATCGACATCGGAGAACTTGTCTGTAGCTCCGAGGGACGGAAGCCACGTATCGATAAAATCGCGACGGACCACACAGATCTCGCGAATCAATTCATCTAATTTGTAACCCTGTCTCCAGCGCTTCCAGCCATGCGCCCTTGCATCGCGCCTGGCCTCCTTCTTTACACTCTTGGCTTTCGGATGTTTGAGGAGGGCTGCCAGTTCTCCGCAAAGCGCGGGAAGATGATCGAGCAGCTGTCCACGCGTGAGATTATCCGAAGAAATCGTCGGATTCTTCTCGATCGCACCGATCCAGGACTGAAGAATTTCATCGCGATGGCTGAACACAAAGTCACCAAAGCCACCTACGGATAGACTGCTGGATTTCTTTCCCGCGACACGAGGCACAACGCACTCCTTTAAAGTATTTCGGATTCGCAAGCACTTTGAGATGTAGGTGCTCTCCACAATGCTCGGAACTGATAGCGAGCAGGGCATCTGGCTCGCCGTAAGATTTAGAACTGAAACCCTGTCGCGGCTGGAAAAGTGTTTGAGACTCTAGGAGTTGGGAAGAGCCAATTTGATGTTGGCAGTGTTCGGTCGGCTATCGGATCCACCATATCATCGCCAGCAACCAAACCACCGCGACGCCAACAAACGTCAATAGGCCAGTGGCCACAATGCTGGACCGGAACGCATTGTCCCGTCGAACAACATCACGGCCGGTTTCGGCAATCGTCCGCCACTCCTGTTCATCAGCGCGCCGGATTTGATCTGTTGCGTTGATTGCATCTGCCTGCAGCATACCTCGGATTTGTCCGAACGTGAACGGTCCCCTCTGGTGTCCGTCCTTGTAGAGAAAATATGCGTTGCGCATAGCCTTTGGGTTTGTGGATGTTCTCGTTGGTCAAGAAAAGATCGCAGATCATTGGACAGCTAGTCGTGTTAAAATTACGCGGAACGATTTATCAGCGATTCTCTGATGATTCGCTCAGGTTGCCGGGTATTAGCCGGGTGGACGAACGTGACTCTGCCTCGTGAAATCATTTGCTCCACCGATGAACGTTTCCGCCCGAAGAATCAGCCACCGAATACAAACGCAAACTCGCAGATCAGGGTATTGCGCCGTTTACGAAAGAGACTTGCAACGCATCTGGCCCCTAAACGAGAACAACCGAAAAGCAAAAATCGCGCAGTTCGCAAAGGATTGCGGATTTCAGTTGAGCTTCTATAAGCAGGGGCTATGTGCGATTTTTGAAATGGAAAGTGCCGTTGCCGCTTAATGCAGATGCGGCTTGCCCGGACATGTTATGACTTTCGCGGTCTGCTGTTACGACTAACCTCGCGGAATTGGTTACATTTACCGAAGAAACAGCGGGTGAAGGGAATCGAACCCTCGTGTGCAGCTTGGGAAGCTGCCGTTCTACCATTGAACTACACCCGCAGTGTGATTTTCGACTCTAGATTTTCGATTGCCGATTGCAACCCAAACAACCGGGTATCATTGCCAGGAAATTACGTCGTCGGACCCGCTAAAATTAGCATTGCCTTGCGTACCATCTCTACCGAAGGACCAGGCGATTACACCTGTCCGCAAAGTCCCGGGCCCTGCACCAGTGTCCGCAGTATAGACGTTGGCGATTTGGTTGTCGTAATTGCCATCTATTCGAAGATGGTAAATCCCGCTTTCTGGTTTTCCCGCCGTTGGTCCCCAGGGATCATAGTATTGTCCGTCGCTTCCAATGCCTGAGCGCGGATTCGCCGCGTCTTTCACGCTTGGTGGATTAATGAAAACGATCTGCCGTGGATTGACAGCGTTATTCAAATTCGCGCCAGCCGATACCGCGCGGAGCGTGTAAAATAGGTCGGCATTGTTGCTAATCGTGCTGTCGTCAGTGGCTAACGGATACTTCCCATATTCCGTATAGAACGCGTTCACGGCGTTAACGATTTGGGTGAGGTCGTTTTTGGCCTGCGTTTGTTTCGCCTGGTTTTGCACAGCCCGAAAGGCCGGAAACAGCAAACCGATCAGGACCGCAATGATCGCAATCACCACGAGCAACTCGATAAGTGTGAAACCGCGGTGGTGTGTTTGTAGGGCGTTTGACTCGTTCGCTCCCGCTCTCTCGCCCGGATGGGCTGCCCATCTATGTCGCTCGCCTCCCGGCAGCTCCATTCTGTGAAACGCCGAACGTGAACCAACCAGCGCCTGACACAGGCGCCCTACAATTCTTTTGTAGGGCGTTTCTGTGAAACGCCACGCTTGATGCATTGCGGCCGGATTATGTCGCCTCAAACGACACTTAACAATCATTTCGTTGCTCAAGAAATGTCTCGCAGTTTATGAAACGTTTTAGACGCGAAATCATCAGCATTTTCCATTTGTTTCTGGTTACTGTGTGAGCGTATTAACTTTTCTAACTTATTTCCACCTTTGGAGTTGTTCCGGAAACGGGCATTGCGCGCAGTCGGAATTGTCGCGCATACAGAAGTCCTCGTAAATCTGAAGCAAAGCCTGCTGATTCGCGACGGTTTTCAGGAATTGTTTCCGGCGTGGATCATTTCCGAACAGACGCGTCGCCCCTGTTTCGAGCCGGCGGTTGGATAGTTGCGCCGGTAGCTTGGAATATTCCGTCCAAACATTTTTTCCAGACGACCCTGAAGGATCGAGATCGTGTGCCACCCAAAACGGAAATAATACATTAGCGAGAATATCGGCGACGCGTGCTTCGCCGATCAGGGCCATTTTTCTCGGCGCCGATTTGGAAGTCAGCGTGTAATGAAAATTCCAAAACGGATGATCCAGTGTCTGAAAAAAATGCCGGGCTGCGCTAACGCTGCTTTGACCTGAAGTACGCTGAAGACGTGTCCAGTCGCGCGCCAGCATTGCCAAAGCTGCCAGCCGACGCTGTGGATGATTCAGTGGCCGGGTGCTACTGAAGCTCCAAATTTTTCCGGGCAAAATCAGGCGTTGCAACGCGTCACGATGCGGCCACCATCGGTCCCATAGCTGCCGGACATATTCGCGTGTCGATTTCTTGTAGACATCCAGATCGGCCGTTTGCAGGAAGCCTGCTACGCCAAACAACATCGATTCAGCATCGGAGGCAGCTTCGCGCAACGATTTCAATGACAACCGCTGCGTGATCAGCGTGAAAGGCAGCTTGTTCTCCTTGTAACCGAGCGCGGCTGCCAGCTCCTGAAAAAGGACTTCATCGCGTCCGCGATTGTCAATCTTCTGGCGCATCCGCGCAGCTTTTTGTTGCAGTCGAAATTGTGCCGCAGCATCCAGCACGGAGCGGACCCGCTCTTCAGGCAAATCTTTGAGCGGCGCCTGGCAACGACCCGGTCGCGCAAGCGGAATATTTACACTAAACGCGTCGGGTAGAACGGCAGGATCAATATGAACCTGGGGCACATTGCGGTTCGATTTCGTTCGCGTAAAAAATTCGCGATCGCTCTTCTCGACAAACACGTGCAACACGGTTTCGTCAAAAGCCGGATTGGTTGCGTGACCATGCGTTTCCCAACTGCGATCCAGAAGATCGATCTCGATACACCCGCGAATTGGATCGCCGCCATTGATCCGAACCGCAGCATCACGAAAGTCCGGTCCGGATTCGCGGTTCCATGTGCCGAATTGGACGACCTCGATTTCATCTCCAGCGGTGCTGCGGAAATGCTTCCCGAAATCTCCAGCGAACCAGCGGGCCTGGAGCTCCAGCTCCGATGGGATATTCGGTGAGACAAACAGTGCCCGTTCACGAACACGATCGGAATCACGCAATTGTGCGTAACGATCGGCGAGGGGCATCACACCTCAAGATTATGAGAACCGCACTTCCAAATGTCACGCGCTCACTCCGGCCAGGATGGTAGGGTTGGCGCGCTGCGCCGACCGGACGCCGCAGCCGGCATCTCTACCTTCGCCTCCGTTGCGAGCGCTATCCAACCGGACTCACGGAGTCCGCGGCGACTTGTTCTTGTAACACCGGTTCGCTTAACCGCCGGTTTAGATCGTCAACGATTTGCTCGACCAGTGGCGCTTGCGGTCGCGCGAAGACAAATAAATACCTTGGGCCTTTTCCAGCCTCAGGCGAAATAACAAGGTTCTCGGCAAGAAATTTCGGCTCGCGAATGACGTTCAATCCCTCCAGGTCAATCGCGCGCGCGACCGCGCGTCTACCTTTTCGTGCGACAAAAATGAGCCTGCGCGACTCTTCATTCGTGGCGACGAGAGCGCCAAACAGATTGGCTGGAACTCGCCCGCCTCCGCCAAGGCTACGGCGGGCAGGCCCCCCGCGTCCGCTGACGCATGGCACTGCCCAGGCGATCGTCTCACCCAGAACGTTTTCTTTGCCGAAAACAGGTTCGAGCCGCGCCGGCAATGTCGCTGGTAATTTCACAGACACGTCGCGATCGGCCGGTCCATTTAGTTTTCTCCAGGCCAACCAGATCTTTACTTTCATTCCACGCCAGATTCTTGGCGCAAAGTAGAGGAACGCCCCGATGCAAATCAGAAAGATAACCAGAGCGAGGATGGGATTAAAATGAACCAATGCGAGTCCGCCGAGTACTGCCGCGTCCTCGCCCAGGCTTAACCCGATGTTTGAAAAAGGTTCCGGTGAGGAGTTCGTGGCGAGACGCGTGGCCGCCTTTGCGCTGTGCGCCACCAGGCTGGTGCCACCCGCGAGCAACGCTACGATGACGGTATAAGCGGGACTTGGATGACCCAGCACCTGAATCGCAAGTAACGCGCCTCCAATAGGACGGATCACGGTGTGAACAGCGTCCCACACCGAATCGACCCACGGAATTTTATCCGCAAAGAATTCCAGGAAATATAAAATACCGGCAATCGTGATAATCCACGGGTTACCAAGGATATCGAGCGATTGGTACTGCGGCGCGAGCGCGATCCAGTGAAAATGAATCGCCAGGCCGGTGACGAAAACCGTCAGGTAAAGATTAATCCCGGCGAGCGCAGCAAGCCCGAGGGCGACCGCAAGCAGATCCAGTCTTTCCACGCGGAGAATATCGTACCACGACGCCTATTGTCACGCACTAGCTTTAGTTAGGAGCAAAGGACGAAGCTCGATGACAAATGAATAATCGTCATAAAGGCATTCCTATTTTCCGTTGTAGGGCGGGCGCTTCGCCTCCCATCACGCGACTGCCGATTCATGTCGGTGCCGGCAAGCATGGGCTTCCCCTGCAATATCAATTTCGTCGTTCGGATAGTCATTCCTTCGTGATTAGACATTAGACATTCGTCATTCATACTGCGCCATGCTCGATATTCGTCTGATTCGGGAGAAACCAGATTTTGTTCGCGAGCGCCTTGCCACGCGGGAGGGAGGAGACGAAGCCAGGATCGAGGACATCTTGCGCGTGGACGTTGAACGGCGGCAGACTGATACTGCGCTGCAACAGTTAAATGCCGATCGCAAACGATTGAGCAAGGAAATCGGTAGCAAGAAGTCGCGCGGAGAACAGACAGACGAGCTGGAGCAGCGCGTACGCGGGTTTGGTGAGCAGATCGCGAACCTGAACGCGCAAGTAACCGCCGCTGAAGGGAAGCAAAATGATTTGCTGCTTCGGATTGCGAATCTGCCGCATGAAAGCGTTCCGATCGGAAAAGACGCAGCCGCCAATCGTGTGGTGCGCACCTGGGGCGAGAAGCAGCAGTTAAACAAGCCAGCCGATCATGTCGCCCTCGGCGTCAGACTGAATCTTTTGGACATGGAACGTGCCGCAAAACTGAGTGGCAGCGGCTTTATCTGTTTCACCGGTGCCGGCGCGAAACTGGAACGCGCTCTAATCAATTTCATGATCGACTTGCATACGCGGGAGCATGGTTACACCGAAGTCAGTCCGCCGTTCCTGGTTCGACGCGATTGCATGGTCGGAACGTCGCAACTTCCGAAGTTTGAAGAGGACATGTACGGTTTGGAAGAGAATCAGGTCTTTCTTGCGCCGACCGGAGAGGTTCAACTAACGAACCTTTATCGCGATGAAATTGTGAACGCAGCCGATCTCCCCAGGAAATTTGTTGCCTACACTCCTTGTTTCCGGCGCGAAGCTGGCGCAGCGGGCCGCGAAACCCGGGGCATTCTTCGTGTGCATCAATTCGACAAGGTGGAGCTGGTCAAAGTCACGGCACCGGAAAAATCATATGACGAACTGGAATCGCTTACGGCCAATGCAGAACGCGTATTGCAACTGCTTGGCCTGCACTATCGCGTGGTCGAACTTTGCACTGGCGATCTCGGTTTTGCAGCAGCCAAGAGTTACGACATTGAGGTCTGGTCGCCCGGGCAAGATGCATACTTGGAAGTGTCCAGCTGCTCTAACTGTGAAGATTTCCAGGCGCGGCGAATGCAGCTTCGATTCAAGGATAGCGGCGGGAAAAATCGATTCTGCCACACCTTAAACGGCTCTGGCGTGGCCCTGCCAAGATTGTTCGCAGCCTTGATCGAGAGCTATCAGCAAAGCGACGGCTCAATTCAAATTCCCGAAAAGTTGCAGCCTTATTTTGGTGCCGAAAAGATTAACCACGAATGAACACGAATATTGTAGGGCGTTTCTTTGAAACGCCGGCCGATTGGCGTCTGGCACAGACGCCCTACAATCTGTTTGTGGCGATTGCTCTCAGGTGATTAGAGCCCAAGACCGCCGGTGATTTTGCCCATCTCTGATTGTGCCAGTGCTTTTCCTTGCTCCACAGCCTGCTGAACCGCGCTTAGAACCATTTCTTCGAGAAATTCTACATCATTTGGATCGACGACTTCCTTGTCGATCTTGATGGCCAGGACGTCACCGGCGCCGTTTGCTGTCACTGTCACTTTCCCGCCACCGGCGCTTACCTCGACAGTTTTGCTTTCGAGCTCGGCCTGCGTTTTGGCCATTTGCTCCTGCATCTTCTG
>Ga0081455_10007826_pt1 | contig 11189 bp, 13 predicted proteins | sample TabmetS3T2R1_FD_70207 | JGI IMG/M metagenome (GOLD analysis project Ga0081455, IMG submission 70207) | Tabebuia heterophylla rhizosphere microbial communities from the University of Puerto Rico - S3T2R1 | ecosystem: Host-associated > Plants > Roots > Rhizosphere ... | reverse complement strand
CTACGTCCTTGATCCGCTTGGCCAGGCGCGCCCCCAGTCACACCTCGCCGTGGAATCAACCATCTAGGCGGGGTCGGAGCGCAGGCGGCCGTCGTCGTCGACCAGCGCCAGCGCCCGCGGATCGGGGTCGACCACCTCGTCGGATTCGAGGTAGCGCTCGTAGCTCGGCTGCAGGCCGCGGGCCCGCCCGAGTGCCGCCAGCGGGACGAAGATCAGCGTCTGGATCGCCGCCGGCGGCGAGGCGATCTGCATCACGTCGCGGTAGCCGCGGGCGCTGACCGCCAGCTGCAGCGGCCGCGGCAGGCCTTTGGCGTCCGACCTGCCGTCACGTGCGAGCCCGAAGAACGTCCCGACCATCTCGACGAAGCGGTCGCCGGGCGTCACTTCGACCACCACCTCGGCGGTCTCGTCGCCGACCTGCCACCAGTCGTGCAGGGTCCCGGGTAGAACTTCTGCCGCTTCGCCGGGACCGAGCTCGCGCCGCTCCTCGCCGATCAGGAACCCGACCCGGCCAGCGATCACGTGGAAGCGCTCGGTGATCGTCGGATGGCGGTGGGCGGCGGCGACGCGGCCGCCCGCGGTGACGTAGAGGTGGGAGACGAGCACCCGGTCGGGATGGTCGCGGGGGTCGGTGAGGACGACGGCGCGCTCGCCGGTCACCGGGTTGGCGAAGACCTGACCACGGCGGTCCCTGGGCTGGGCAACGGACACCGGGAGAAGGTACCTGCGCGCAAACGCCGAATCCAGCGCCAAATGGACCGCAAACTCTCCGTCGGGGAGACGCTTTCCGAGGTCTTCGCGATCTACCGCGAGAACGCCGGCGTCCTGATCCCGCTGGCATTCTGGATGTTCTTCGTCGTCGCCATCGTCCAGGGCCTCGGCGAGGACTCGACGCTGCTGCTGCTGATCGGTGCGATCCTCAACCTCGTCGTCTCGATCCTCTACCAGGGGATGGTCGTCAGCCTCGTCCGCGACGTCCAGGACGGGCGCCGCGACCTCTCGGTCGGCGACCTCTATCGGCAGGTAACGCCGGTCCTCTGGACGCTGATCGGCGCCTCGATCCTCTTCGCGATCGCGGTCGCGATCGGCTTCGTCCTGCTGATCGTCCCCGGGCTGATCCTGGTCACGATCTGGGCGGTCCTAGCGCCGGCGATCGTGATCGAGAACCGGGGCGTGACCGACGCGTTCCGCCGTTCGCGCGAACTGGTCAAGGGCTTTGGCTGGCCGGTCTTCGGGACGGTGATCTGCGCGGTGCTGATCACCTTCGTAGTCGGCGCGATCCTGATCTCGATCGCCGCGGCGATCGCCGACGGGCCGATCCTGCGGATCATCCTCGGCCTCCTTGCCTCCTCGGTGACGGCGCCGATCGGTGGCCTCGTCTCCGGTGTCCTCTACTACCGGCTGCTGCAGCTGAAGGGCGACCCCGGCGTGATCGCCAAAGGCGTCGCCGGCGAGGACTACACGCCGCCGCCACCGCCTCCGGTCGAGCCGCCGAGCGGCCCCGTCGCACCTGCTTAGGCGCGCGCCTAGCGAGCAAAATTCAGGATCAGCTGCGCGGTCTCTAGCGGATGGTCGAGTTGCGGGCAGTGACCGGCGCCGTCGAGCTCGATCCAATCGGCCTGCGGGACCCACTCCTCGCGGAAGCGGGCGCCGGCGCCGGGCGGGACGAGGATCCGGTCCTCGGTCCCCCAGACCAGCCGCACCGGGCACTCGATCTTCTCCGCTGCCAGGTTCCAGCCGGCGATCTCGGCGTGCTCGATCAGCCGCACCACCGCCGGACAGTCGGCGGCGCCCCGCAGCTGGTGCAGGATCAGCTCCGGCGACATGTGCTCGGCGGTCGAGGCGTACATCTGCGTCGCGGTGGCACGGCCCTCGGGGCTGGCGACGATCGCGTCGGCGTGGGGGAGCGCCTGCTCGAGCAGGACCTGGGTGGTGCGGAAGTACTCGACCGTCTCGCCGAACGCGGGGTCGCCGACCAGCCAGCCGCCGGCCGGGGCCAGCCCGGTGACGGTGCGGCCGCGGCCGCGGGCGGCGAGCTGCAGCGCGACCCAGCCGCCGAGTGAGTTGCCGACGAGGTTGGCGGTTGCGAAGCCGGCCTCGTCCATCGCCCGTTCGACCGCGGCGAGGATCGCCTCCTCGGGGTCCTCGTCGGCGTCGATCGGCGGCCCGCCGGTGTGGCCGGCGAGGGTCGGCGCGAGGACGTCGTGCTCGGCTTCGAGCGCCGGCAGGATCAGCTCCCAGCTGCGCCAGGTGTCGGTGAAGCCGTGCAGGAGGACGAGCGGCGAGCCGGCGCCGCCGCGATGCAGCGGGGTGTAGGCGTCGGCGGCCATCACAGTTCCGTCGTCGTCCCGATCTCGAGCCAGCGGAAACGCTCGCGCTCCGGCGCCGGGGCGGCGGCGAGCTGGCGCTCGATCGCCGCCCGGCCTTGGCGGAAGTGCTTCCAGCCCTCGTAGTGGATCGGCACCGCGACCTGCGGGTCGAGCGCCTCGACCAGCTCGAGCGCTTCGGCGGCGTTCATCGTGTAGCGCAGCGGGCCGGAGATCGGGAAGCGGACGCCGCCGAGGTGGAGCAGGGCGACCTCGACGTCGAACCGCCCGGCCGCCTCGCGGACGCCGTTGTAGAGGACGGTGTCGCCGGAGATCCAGAGCGCGTAGCGCCGCTCGCCCGCGGGCCGCAGCGCGAAGCCGACGACGTCGCCGACGATCGGGTGGCTGAGCGGCGGCCCGTGGCGGCAGGGAGTGGCCGTGACCTCGAGCGGCGCCTTGCCCGGGGCCTCGAGGGTCGTCGTCTGCCACGGCTCGAGCCCGCGCACCGCCTCGCCGAGCTCGCCATGCAGCCGCTTGGCCCCGGCAGCGGTGGTGATCACCGCGCCAGCGCTCGGCAGCAGCGCCCGGCCCGCCGCGTCGAGGTTGTCCTCGTGGTGGTCGTGGCTGAGAAGGACGGCGTCGATCGCGCCGAGCTCGGCCGGCGCCAGCGCCGGCCCGGCCAGCTTCTCGGACCCGGTCCCGAAGCCGAAGCGGTAGCGGCCACCGGCCGGGTCGAAGGTCGGATCGGTGAGCAGCCGCCAGCCGCCGAGCTCGATCAGCACGGTCGGCCCGCCGACATGAGTCAGCCGCACTCCCACCGCCCCACCCTAACGCCGAGGTTGCCTTTTCAGGCGCTATTCGCCCGAAAAGGCAACCTCGGCGGAGCTACTTGGCCAGCAGGCCGGCGACCGCCGCCGCCAGGCGCTCGCCGCGCGCGGTCAGGCGGTACTCGCTGTGGGGGGGACGGCCGGGGACGAGCGTCCGCTCGACGACGCCGGCCTTCTCGAGCTGGTCGAGCCGCTCTGAGAGGGTCGTCGGCGAGACCCCCGGCAGCGACTGGCGGAACTCGTTGAAGCGGACGGCGCCGCTGGAGCAGGCGTAGATCGTCGCCATCGTCCAGCGGCGCTCGAGGAGCCCCGCGGTGTCGCGGAGCTCCGTCGGGACCGGGGTGCAGCTACGACACCGAGGCGACATCGGCACCGTGCTCCACCGGCTCCAGCGCCAGCCCGAGCACCTCGTCGATGCTCATTACCGGGTGGAAGGCCATCTGCTCGCGCACCTCCTCGGGGACCTCGTCGAGGTCGCCGCGGTTGCGCTCCGGCAGGATCACCTCGGTCAGCCCGGCGGCGTGCGCCGCCAGCACCTTCTGCTTCAAGCCGCCGATCGGCAGCACCCGTCCTTGCAGGGTGACCTCTCCGGTCATCCCGACAGTGTGCTTGACGGGCCGGCCGGTGAGCAGGCTGACCAGCGCCGTGGTCATCGCGGTGCCGGCGCTGGGGCCGTCCTTGGGGATCGCCCCGGCGGGGATGTGGAGGTGGAACTCGCGCTCGAACGCCTCGGCTGGGATGCCGAGCCCCTCGCGGTGCGCCCGCACGTATGACAGCGCGATCCGCGCCGACTCCTTCATCACGTCGCCGAGCTGACCGGTCAGCACGAGGCCCTTGTCGCCGTCCATCGCGGTCGCCTCGATGAAGAGGATGTCGCCGCCGGTGCCGGTCACCGCCAGGCCAGTTGAGACGCCCGGGATCGCCGTGCGCTCGACCGACTCCTGGAAAACCTTCTGCCGGCCCAGCGTCTCGCGCAGGAACTCGACGTCGATCTTCACCTTTCCGGCCTCACCGGCGGCGATCCGAGTAGCCGCGCCGCGCAGCAGCTTGCCGACTTCCCGCTCGAGCTGGCGGACGCCGGCCTCGCGGGTGTACTCGGCAATCACGGAGCGCAGGACCTCATCGCCGACCGCGACCTCCTCGGCCCGCAGGCCGTTTCTCTTCAGCTGCCGCGGCAGCAGGTAGCCCTTGGCGATCGCCAGCTTCTCCTCGGTCGTGTAGCCGTCGAACGGGATCAGCTCCATGCGGTCGAGCAGCGGCGCCGGGATCGTGTCGAGCAGGTTGGCGGTGGCGATGAAGACGACCTCGGAGAGGTCGATCTCGACGTCGAGGTAGTTGTCCCTGAACGTGTTGTTCTGGGCCGGGTCGAGCACCTCGAGCAGGGCCGCCGTCGGGTCCCCGCGCCAGTCGGCGCCGACCTTGTCGACCTCGTCGAGCAGGATCACCGGGTTCATCGTGCCGGCGTCGCGCAGGGCGCGGACGATCCGTCCCGGCAGGGCGCCGATGTAGGTGCGGCGGTGGCCGCGGATCTCGGCCTCGTCGTGCATGCCGCCCAGGCTCAGCCGGACGAACTCGCGCCCGAGGCTGCGGGCGATCGACTCGCCGATCGAGGTCTTGCCGGTGCCCGGAGGCCCGACCAGGGTGAGAATCGTGCCGTTGGCCCGACCGTCGTCCTCGACCTCGCGCTCCTCGCGCAGCTTGCGGACGGCGACGAACTCGGTGATCCGTTTCTTCACGTCATCCAAGCCGGCGTGGTCGGAGTCGAGCACCTCGCGGGTGTGCTGGGGGTCGAGCCGCTCCTCGGAGCGCTTCGCCCACGGCACCGCGATCAGCCAGTCGAGGTAGCTGCGGATCATCGAGCTCTCGGGCGACTGCTCGCCCTGGCGCTCGAGCCGGCGCAGCTCCTTCTCGGCCTGCTCGGCGACCGCCTCCGGCATCTCCGCCGCGGCGATTTTCGTCTCGTACTCGGCGATCAGGTCGGTCTCGTCCTCGCCCAGCTCTTTGCGGATCGACTCCATCTGTTTGCGCAGGAAGTACTCGCGCTGCTGTTTCTGGGCGCCCGACTCGACGTCGTCGCGGATTTTCGAACGGACCTGCAGCTCGGCGAGGCGCTCGCGCTGCAGCTCGACCGCGATCTCCAGCCGCTGGGTGACGTCGATCGCCTCCAGCAGGCGCAGCTTGCCCTCGGTCGAGACGTCGGGGGCGAGACCGGTGGTGTCGGCCAGCGCACCGGGCTCCTCGACCGAACGCAGGAACGCCGCGATCCGGCCGTCGTCGCCGCGCAGCTCGAGGATCTCCTCGACCACCGCGCGATACTCGCGGGCCAGCTCGCGGGTGTGCTCGTCATCTGGATGACCGTCGTGGATCTCCTGGACCTCGACTCGCAGCTGCTCGGGGTCGACGTCGCCCGCCTGGGCGGCGCCGGCCAGCCCGCGATGCAGCCCGACCACGGTGGCGAGCGGCGCGCCACGGCGCGAGACGCCGTGCTCGATCACCTCGGCGACGACGCCGACGCGGCCGTACTCGCCGTCGCGGCGCGGCAGCAGGAAGACCCGCTCCTCCTCGCCGACGTCGATCGGCAGGGTGGCGGTGACGGTGGGGAAGACGATCGCGTCATCGAGAGGTATCAGCCGATAAGTCATAACCAGGTCCACTTTCTGTAGTTAGTCACTACAGGATAGCGCGATTGGTTTCCGCGTCAAGCACCCGCAGGCGTTCGCCGTTCTTCCCGCTTGGCGGGACAAAGGGCGAACGCACCGCTTTGTTGGGCCTAGAGGAGTTCGCCGGGCGGTTCGAAGCGGACGGCGAACGGATCGAGCGTGCCGAACATGGCCAGCAGCAGGTCCTTCACCTTGGCCACGTGCTCGGTGCCGATTTCGATCTTGGCGGGCACCCTGCCGTCCCCAACCGAGTTGACGAGTTCGGAAAGCGGCGAGCCTGGCGTTTCGAGGGCATCGAGGATCCGTTCCTCGTATTCGCCCAGCTGCTTTTCCGAGAACTGCGGCGGGACGAGGAAGCCCTGGACTCGTCCCGGCGCGAAGAGGTCGACCTGGCGCTTGAACTGCGCGAGCTGGGCTGCCTGGTCACCGGTGAAGCCGACCCGGATCACGACCGGGCCGCTGGTATCGAGGGTGTAGCCGGCGTAGGTTTCGGCAGCGTGGCTCGGGACCCAGCGTTCGAGCGCGTCGACCGTCTGGTTCAAGAGTTCTTCGCGGAATTCGAGCCGGCGCAACTCGAGCGGTAACAGCGGCAGGCCCATCGAACCCGCGGTGACGCGAGCAACCGGCTCGCCTCGCCGCCAGTTCACGATCGCTCTGCGGATGCGGCGGTTGATCGCCGCACGATCGCCACGCAAGTCGTAGTCGATGCCGAGGCTGGCGCGGAAGCTGTGGTAGTAGCCCCAGCCGTTGCCCGGCTGCGACTCCTTCGTACCGGGGCAGCCGAGCGGGCGCCCTCCGGAGATGAAGAAATGCGTCTTCACGCGGACCGGTTCGCAGCGGTCTGCCGGCGCGACGCCGATCTTGCCGCGAAGGGTGAGCGGGCCGCCCACGTAGCCCGCGCAGCGCGCGCCCTTGCCAGTTCGCCGGCAGCGAAAGGCGCCACGAGCACCTTCGCCTCTCGCCGCCACCCGGCTGGGAACCGAGTCGAGGTGAACGCCCGGCGCCGGTTCGATCTCAAACCGCATCTTGCCGGGCCTGACGCTGCACCAGACCACGAACTCGATCTGGCCGGCGCCGCCGAGGCGGGTGTCCGGGAGGCAGTCGGGAGGGAGGTGGTTGACATTCGGCGGCGGCGCCTGAGCCCCGGCGGCGGCCGGGAGGCAAACGAGCCCGGCCGCGACGAGCAGCGCCAGCACGCCGACCCAGCCCCATTTCGATCGCATTCCCAGTCTCATGTCCCCCGCCAACCCGGCTGCGACCGCCGCGTTGCGCCGGGGACGATACCTTTGCGATATGGAGGAGAAGCGCGCACGCGAGCTCTTGGCTGCCGAACGCGAGCGGGTCGAGGCCGAGCTGGCCAGCCTGCGGGGCGGCGGCGGCGAAGAGAGTGACGGCAACCGCGAACCGGGCGATCTGACCAGCGAGGACCTCTACCAGGACGAGTTCGACGCCGGCCGCGCCCAGGACCTGCGGCGCAAGCTGGAGGCGGTCGAGCGGGCCGAAGAGCGGATCGCGGCCGGGACCTACGGCCTCTCGGTGCGCAGCGGCGAGCCGATCCCCGATGGTCGCCTGGAAGCCAATCCGACCGCCGAGCTGACGGTCGAGGAGGCGCGGGGCGGCAACGGCTGAGGGGCTAGCCCCTGCCGCCGGCCTCGAGCTGGCGTTTCAACTCGGCGCAGTTGCGGCGGAACTGGCGGCGCAGGGCCGGGCGTAGCAGCGGCTGGGCGAGCCGGGAGACGCCGGTCGGCTGGCCGTGGACGCGGAAGTGGAGGCGGGTGCCGATGCCGACCGACTCGAAGGTGAGCCGCGCGTCGAGCGGCAGCGCTCCCTCGACCATCCGCAGCGCGAAGACGTGGCCGGGCTTCAGCTCCTCCACCTCGACCACCGACTCCATCTCCTTGCCGCCCGGCGCCCGGTGGACCTCACGGATCCGCGAGCCGACCCGCAGCGGGCCGTCCTCCTCGGGGACCGCCGAGACCGTGTTGGTCTGCCAGCGCGGCAGCAGCGCCGGGTCGGTGGCGAAGGCGAACACCTCCGCCGGTGGGCGCGCGATCTCGGTCTCGATCGTGAACTCGATCATCTCCCCGCCCGAAGGGTAGAGCGCGCGGGTTGGACTTAGCCTCGCTATGGCCGGTCGAGTTCGGACGCGTTGGACTTTAGGGCCGCTATCGGGGACTTAAAGTCCAACGCACGGGCTGCCGCCGCTCAGTCGGGCCCGCTGCTGCTGCCAGCCGCCTCTTCTTCGGTATCTCGGCGCTCCTCGCGCACGTCTTCGCGGGCCTTTTCGCGCTCCTCGCGGGCGTCGAGGCGGGCGTCGATCCGCTCTTCGCGGGCTTCGAGCTCGGCCACCGGCGTCGAGCCGAAATGGGCGGTGACGACGGCGACAGCGATCGCGGCGATCACCAGGGCGACGAGGATCGAGCCGACGACTTGCGCCACCTGCGGCGGTAGCCGGAATACGCGACCGTCGCTCATACGACCCCCAGGAACTCGCCCGCCGAGGTCAGCCAGGCGCCGACGAGGGCGGCGAAGAGGCCGACGCCGAGGTAGGGGAGGAGCGTCGAGAGCGAGCCGCCGATCCGCACCGCCAGCACCTTCAGCGCCAGTACCGCCAGCACCGCGATCCCGAAGGCGGTGTGGCCGCCCGAGTCGTCGTCGAAGCCGTAGACCGAGATGCAGGCGACGGCAACCAGCACCGCGAGGACGAGGGCGACGTCGCCGCTGGCGCGGTGGGTCCAGGAAGCGAGGCCCGACTCGAGCAGCCGGGTCCGCAGCCTGCCGTAGGCGACCGAGGCGAGCAGCAGTTGGTAGACGGCCAGCGCCATCACGACGGTGGCGAGGATCACCTTGACCTCGGTCACGTTGCCGTTCGTCAGTTCTTGGATCAGCTGCTCCATCGTCCGTCCCTACCCGGATCTCCCGGAACCGGGCGGTGTAGGCTCGCGGCCGTGAGCGAGGCCAAGCGCCACATGGACGTGATGCTCTACGGCAACCGCTTCCTTACCGAGGACGCGCCCGACGGTCCGTTCCCGGCAGAGGGGATGTCGGCGCTCGACGCGCAGCGGCTGGTCGAAGAGGAACTCTGGGTCGAGGGCGACCCGAACCGCAACCTGGCGACCTTCGTCACCACCTGGATGGAGCCCGAGGCGCAGGCGCTGATCGCCGAGAACAACTACCGCAACTTCATCGACCACGCCGAGTACCCGATCTCGGCCGAGGTCGAGCAGCGCTGCATCCGCATGCTCGCCGACCTCTTCAACGCCCCGGGTGAGACGACCGGCGCCCGCACCCAGGGCTCCTCGGAGGCGATCATGCTCGGCGCCCTCTCGTTGAAGTGGAAGTGGAAGCAGCGGCGCGAAGCCGAATCGGCCTCGATCGAGAAGCCCAACCTGGTCTTCGGCGGCGACGTCCACGTCGTCTGGGAAAAGTTCTGCCGCTACTTCGACGTCGAGCCGCGGATCGTGCCGCTGCAGCCCGGGAAGTACACGATCGGCCCGGAGGACGTCGAGCCCCACATCGACGAGAACACGATCGGCGTCGCCGCCGTCCTCGGCACCACCTTCACCGGCCACAAAGACGACGTCGGCGGCATAAATCAATTGCTTTTGAAGTTGAAGGACGAAAGCGGGCTTGACATCCCCATCCATGTCGACGGTGCCAGTGGCGGCTTCGTCTGGCCCTTCCTCTACCCGCACTCGGAGTGGGACTTCCGGCTCGAGCAGGTGCGCTCGATCAACGTCTCCGGCCACAAGTTCGGGCTCGTCTATCCCGGGATCGGCTGGCTGATCTTCCGCTCCAAGGATGACCTCGCCGAGGAACTCGTCTTCTACGAGAACTATTTGGGGAAGACCGACGCGACCTTCACCCTCAACTTCTCGACCGGGGCTTCGATGCTGCTCGCCCAGTACTTCAACTTCGTCCGCCTCGGCCGCGAGGGCTACTCCTACGTGATCGGGGCGATGGCCGAAAACGCCAAGACCCTGGCCGAGAAGCTCGACGGGTGCGGCCACTTCGAACTGATCGGGGCCGATGAGGAGCAGCTGCCGCTGGTCGCCTTCAAGCTGTGCCCGGGCAAGGACTACGACGAGTTCGACGTCTCCTGGCAGCTCTCTGCCGAGCGCGGCTGGATGCTGCCCGCCTACACGATGCCGCCGAAGGCCGAAGACGTGAAAGTGCTGCGGGCGCTGGTCAAGCAGACCCTTAGCCGCTCGCAGATCGACCGCCTCGCGGCGGACATCGAAGAGGCCTGCGCGCACCTCGACAAGAAGGGCGGCGCCCACCCGGCCGAGCGCGAGCGGATCAAACGGGGCGCGAACTACTAGGCGCTCAGAGACGATCGGGCCGCGACGGCCACCAGGTGCGCTCGCCGAGCCGGTAGGCGATCGCCGGGATCAGCGTGGCGCGGACGACGAAGGTGTCGAGCAGGACGCCGATCGCGACCGTGGCGCCGACCTGGATCAGCTCCTCCAGCGGCAGCAGGGTGAGGGTGGCGAAGGTGCCGGCGAGGATCAGGCCGGCGCCGGTTATGACCTCGCCCGTGGTCAGTAGCGCAATTAAAATTCCCTTATGAGTGCCGCGCGTGCGCGCCTCTTCGCGCGCGCGATTCATCAGGAAGATGTTGTAGTCGACGCCGAGCGCGACGAGGAAGATGAAGGCGAGCAGGACCAGGTTGAAGGCGACCCCTTCGGTCGCCAGCAGCGAGAAGGCGAAGGTGCAGAGGCCGAGCGTGCCGGCGAAGGAGAGGACGACGGTGGCGATCAGGAAGAGCGGCGCCACCAGCGCCCGCAGCACGGCGCCGAGGATCAGGCCGACGACGAGCAGGACCAGCGGCACGATTAGCCGCGTGTCGCGGGCGTTGGTCTGCTCGATCTCGTAGTTCTCGGCCGGGATGCCGCCGAGCAGGCCGCGCGGCGCCAGCTCGTGCAGGCGTTCGCGGATCTCCTCGACGTTGCCGGCGGCTTCGCCCGAGTAGGGGTTGCCGGCGAGGATCACCGCGACGACCGCGTTTTCTTCGCCGTCGCGCGGCGGCACCGGCACCGCGAGGCGGACGGTGTCGAGGTTTTCCATCCCGTCGACGACGCGGGCGGCGTCGGCGGCGGGGACGACCGCGGTCAGCGGCGAGCCGAGCCCGGGCGGGAAGTGTTCGTTCAAGACCTTGGTGCCGCGGCTCGAGTTGGTTTCCTCGGTTTGGCCCTGTCCGAAGCCGATCGTCCCGTGGTTGACGAAGTTGCCGAGCGCGAGGACCGGACGGTTCCAGCGCGACGGACGCGGATCCTCGGGGAAGTGGATCACCTCCATGCGGTGTCAAGAGACATCCAAAACGAGCCCATCATAAGCCAACTCGACGCCGGCAGGCAGGCGCGCGTTCGTCTCGGCGTGGCCGAGATCGTGGCAGA
>Ga0081455_10007825_pt1 | contig 11190 bp, 7 predicted proteins | sample TabmetS3T2R1_FD_70207 | JGI IMG/M metagenome (GOLD analysis project Ga0081455, IMG submission 70207) | Tabebuia heterophylla rhizosphere microbial communities from the University of Puerto Rico - S3T2R1 | ecosystem: Host-associated > Plants > Roots > Rhizosphere ... | reverse complement strand
TAGTTGAGGGTGAGCCCCTGCATCGGCTCGTCGTCGAGATGGGTGATGATGTCGTTGGCCATGACGCCGGCCTTCGCCGCCGGGGTCTCGTCGATCGGCGCGACGACCTTGATCAGCCCGTCCTCCATGGTGACCTCGATGCCGAGGCCGCCGAACTCGCCGCGGATCTGCACCTGCATGTCGCGGAAGCTCTTCGAATCCATGTAGCTCGAATGCGGATCGAGCCCGGCCAGCATGCCGTTGATCGCCGACTCGATGAGCTTGCCGTCATCGGGCTTCTCCACATAGTCCGCCCGAACTCGTTCGAACACATCGCCGAACAGGCTCAGCTGCCGGTAGGTATCGGCGGCGGCCACTTGTGCGCGTGCCCCATCGGACACGATGCGGGGCTCGGTTGCAACCAACGTTACGGCTACGCCTGTCGCCGCACCGAGGAGAATCAGGGAAGTTTTGCGCATCATCATCCGCGAACCTCCTGGCCTTCGTTTACGGCCCAATATGGCCTGGATCGACTTGATTTCCGTATCCCGTCCTTACGGAACTAAACGTAGAGTACGGGATGGTTTGCACCGCCCGCTTTGGCAAAGGCCGATTGGCTAGGCGCCCAGCACTGCGACGGGCTCGCCCATTACCACGAACTGCCCCAAGTCAATGGCGTTCCATCCCATCAAGCAAGACATGAGATTTGTGTTGCCGTTAGATGAGGATCGGCCCATCGAACAAGATGAGCAGAGCGAGCACCTTTCGCACTGCCAGCGCTATTTCGCCAATGACGCCCAATCTGAATGGGCAGCACGTAAAATGCAAATGTGTCCTGACTTCATTCCGAGAGCTGGTTCCTTAGCCTTCGGGCCGGCACGTCGGGTTACACGTCTTTGCGACTTGCGGTCGAGGACATGTCGATGACTTCACCCTCTTGGCGAGCGCTCGGCCAGGTCATCATAGTCTATTTCGCAATCACCGGCTCTGCAGTGACAGCGCAGGACCTGCAGCCTGGTCGCGCAACCTTTGCTGAAATGGTGGCCTTTGCCAGACTTGCTTCAGTTCCCTGTAAGCGTCTAGCGCCCGACGTGGAAGGCTTTCACGCGCTAGTTCTCCAGAGGCTTATAAAACCACCACTCGCCCCGGAAGAGATTGCCGCCAAAGAAAACGAGGTTAAGCGGCTTCGAGCTCGTCTCGGCCTTAGCAGATGGTGCAAGCGTTATGCCGGCAAAATGGAACAAGCCCGTATTCTTGTTCAGGTTCTACGAAGGCAGAATTAGCCGCCCACGTCTCCCCCGCGCATTTCATCGAGGGCTGTCCGCAAATCAAATCCTCTCGCCACTGCGGATCGATGGCGTGCACCGCTGCCAGGTCCCGAACCCCGATTGGGCGCTCCCCGCGTTTGGCGGGGTTCGCTTTTAACCAAAATGTTGACCACGTCGGCCGGTGACCTAAAAACGTCGGCATGGTGCGTGTGTCTGCGTTTATTGAGCCTTACCTGCCATCACGGCTTCGCGAGCATCTTCGTGACGGCTCCGGACGGCCTGAAGCTGCACGTGCGCCGCTACGCGTTCGCCACCCTTCTGCGCAATCAGTTGTATGCGTATGGTCTCGGCCGCACCGCAGCCGACTTTCATTCCGTGGCGACGGCACTGGCAGCCGATCCTGCCAGTCCGCGACTTGTGTTAGCGCTCGATTACCGCGGTCACGGCCAGTCCCAATACGATCGCAATCACAACAACTACAAGATTCGAGTCGCACTCGCCGACCTCTCGGCAGTGCTGACCGCGCTGGGCCGGAATTGCAAATCGGTATCACGCAGCTCGCACGCGAAGGGTCTCCGCCGCCGGGTTTGCGCAGACCTCAGGCGAAGTTGTCAGGGAATTCCAATTAGATAGCTCGCGGACGGATTCGCCAGTTCGAATCCTATATGCTCAGCCAGCCAGTCCGGTCTGTAACGCCTCACGAGTGGATGGCGACCGGGCGCCCGCCGGACGGAAATCTCGGCGCGCGATCGCGTCCTCAGCGACCGACGAACCGTATCTACGTGTGGCGACCGTCGGCACCACGGCGGGCGGGCCGAGCACGGAGAATTAGAAATGGAGTCAGTAACGAGTGAGCCCACGATCGAGGGGCTCGGCGCGGTCATCGTGGAGCTCAGGTTCCTCAATCCGCGCGCGACGCGGTGTGCGGTCGAGGCCATGAGGAGGGCCGGCCTTAGGGTCGTGATCGACGAGGGAGGGCGCTATCGGGTCGTGGGTGTCTGATTGGCGCCGAACCGGAAAGGAGCCCTTCTCGGCATCGGGATCAGGAACATGCTCGCAACAACGAGCGCTGGGTCAAGGCGGAACCTGCGCGGTGCTCGGCAGGGCGGATCCCGGCCTGGGGTTTACGGTGTCCAAGTTGGTCCCCGTGGACGGCTCGGAGCTGAGGTCGGCCGCGATATCGCAGCCTGCTGAGTAGCTCCCATTCTGGCGACTGAAAAAGCGCGCCCTCGCGGATGATCGAGAGCGCGCTGAGACCTAACAGGGACGGACCGTTATCGTCCACGCAGTGGGCGAAATTGAGACCGCCTCCCCGAGGTGGACGCGATGCCGCCTAAGCTGAGCGATCCGGTGAGCGAGCGTCGTCGCCGTGCTGCGGACTACGGGCGGCGCGCTAGAACCGCAATCGAGATCGAGCGCTATCTGGAAATGGATCGGCGGTGGGTTTTCCTGGCTCGGAGCCGTGAGTACGCGGAGCGGGTTGGGGGCTTCATTGCCAGTCGGCCGCGCGATGGCAAGTCCGAGTAACGCCGGACCTAGCCGTCGCGGTCCTGTCCTGCTCGCTCCCTACGACTGCTTGCGCGTGCGCCTTCGCGCCGGTCGCGAAGAGTGGCTTAGGTCGGGTGCGCTCACAGCGCCGTCTTCGGTCGCACGCAGCTGTTGAGCCGTCCCGCCATTGGTTGGCGAACTTCTTTCAGAGCCTGCCGGTCCATTCCCCGACCGCCGTGGCCGCGTTAGTTGATACTCCTCGCCTTCGCCGCGGCTACAATCCGATTGACGCAGTCCTGGATCTGAAGAACAAGTTCGGGCGAAGCAAGGTCGCTGACTATTTCTCCGTACTCAGTGTCACGTACTTGCGATGCAAGGACACGGAAAAGAAGCTTGTCCGCTTCCGCCGGGCTAATCTCCGTCAGGTCCTGCGGGCCTAGAAATTCAAAGCCATGTTCAGGAAACAGGCTCGGCAGTTCAGCTTTCAGCGCGACTGACGCGCGCCCGATCGGCGTTTCGTCAGCATCGGACAACACCACTCCGAACACGTACATGAAACATCCCAAGTGCGCCCCGGCGGCTGGCGAGGCCGCACGCGGCGTTATGCTCCCCGAAGTCGGCATCGGTCAACGGCGGTTTGCACCAAGCTGAGCTATGCCGTGAAGCACAGCTTTGGTTACGAGCCAAGGCACGGCGACAATAGTTGCGCGATGCACATGCGCTAGTGGTCGTTTGGACCCGAAGACAGTCGCTGAACCGGGCGAACCTCAACGCGACGGGGCGGCTCCAATCGGCCCTGGGGTCGAATAGCGCGCCTAACGCTTCTGGGGCAGGATCACTCTGGTGCACCCCCCGAGCTTCGATAGCCAAGCCCGGACCGAACATGGCTCGTCACGAAGGAACATCTCGTGCACCGAGGTCCGGCCAGATCCAAAACGGACATGGCTCGGTTCGTGCAACGCCAGGATTCGTGCGTGATTTAGTGGACCCAACCAGGTCCGGACGGCGGGCGATCAGCCCGGGATGGCAGGCAGGGTTCAATAAACGCAGACACACGCGTGCCTGGCGTTTTAGGTCACCGGCCGACGTCGTCAACTTTCTTGGAAGGCAAACCCCGCCAGACACGGGGAGCGCCCAGGCGGGGTTCGCGGATCCTCAACCTTCTGCCCACAGATGTTGAGGGACCGCTAGCCTAAGCATGCCTCTCGTCAGGCGTCTGCCCGACCCCCGACTCAGTAGCGCAATAAAAGTCCGTCAGCGCCTTGCACTTGCGGTATCGCGCCGCACTACCCCCAAATGAGGGTTGTTGCCCTTCCCGAAGCTGCGCTCAACTCGCAGCGATGTCCCCCTTCTTCTGGGGTTCATCCCTAATAACTTGAGCCCCGCCCGCACGGAGCAGCCGCGCGCGGGGCTATTTCTTCTCTCACCGCCTCCCGCGCTCGCTGCAGCTCCTCGCGAGCGCCGCCATCGCGGTTTCACGCCCTTCACAAGGGCTTCGAGGGCTTGATCGGCCCAATAGAGAAATCGACGCTGGTTACGGTTGCGTCACGGCCCGTCGCACGAACATTCTGATTGGCTAGTCCGATTTCAGCGGTGCTGGGTGCTCCAAGCACGTCAGGAACGGCTTGGCGCGCAACGCTTTCGTCCGCAGCCCGCACACGCACGACAGCCACGAGGTTCACTTTGAATTCAAAGTCTCCGACTCCAACGTGGAGTCGCTCTCTCCGTTCCCGCTTGTCCCTATGCAACCCGGAATCACCGAGTAATTGTTTGTGACGCGCGTCACACCTGTAAGAGGCCGTCCAAAAAAAGTAGCGGGCGCCGAAGCGGCAAGATTGGCATTCTACTCGTGCGACGGAGGTGGTGGACCCGTGGCAGGACGAGAAGCGGCATCGGCGCGCCGACTGCGCGCGCTCATTGATGTGCTAGGCTTTGAGGGGCGGGGCGCTCAAACACGTTTCGCCGAAGAAATTGGCGTGGACCGCAGACGCCTGAACAACGTCCTCGTCCGTTATCCGCTGAGCCAAAAGCTCGCCCAAAAAATCATTGACCATTATCCCGCTGTGTCGTCCGACTTTCTCTTTCTAGGTAAGTCTGGAGGCCACTTAGATCGCCAACTGCAGCGCCGATTGTTGGCCTACGAAAAGAAGACCGGGATTTCAGTCTTTACTTCTTAGTTCACCCAAAGCGAACCGCTGTCGTCGCAAGCGGCAGCGCAGGCAGTGGGTCTTGGCGTTCATGTCGCTCCCGATTTGAAAGGGCAGCGACTAGGCTGCCCCTTCCCTGTGCGCGAGTTGATGCGTGCGCTTGAGGATTAGTTGGGTCATCTACCCCCATCCTCCTCCGCCTCGCGTTTCACGGCCGGCGCGTCCGCTCAGGCTATGTGACGAACATCACAGAAAACACGATTACGTAGAACCCGCCCGCGCAGTGTGACGACCTACCAGGTGATCGACTAATCAACTTCGTGACTTCCTCGGAGGTCCGAGCGCTTGCCCCGCAGGCCGCCGAACTAGTGTCGCGCGCTCTGACCCTAAAGTGAGGAGATACTAATGAGCCGAACTGACAACCTCGATGTCCCCGAACTGGTAGACGACGCAGTCGGCGGGGACGCCAGCCGCCAACTCGGAGGGACACGCGTCATGACCGGAACGTCGGATTGGTTGCTGCTCTATTCGCTGCTGGTGATCCTCGGCGGCGCGGTCGCAACCCAGCTGCTGTAGCAGGCGCGGATCGACCAGGAACAATCGCCCCATGTACAAGCTCATTCTCCATCACGTCTATCGCTCGAGCGCGCCGTTCGTGGACGTCTCCCGGCACGGCAACCACGCCCAGGGCACCAATGTCGGCTGGAGCGCGGACGGCGCCGTGCAAGGGAGCGGCGCCGCGGTGTTCAACGGCACCACCAGCCGCGCGCTGGTTCCGCTGAGCCCCATCTGGCAAGACCTCTACGCGTTGCGGGTCGAGGCGCTCGTCCGCTTCGACCCGGTGCAAGGCACTCCCGGCCACCCCGTGCGGGTGCGGCGGCATCTCATCGTCGAAGGGCCGCTCTCCTTCGTGGTGTTCATCGGACAGGACCGCACCGTCGTGGGCATGGTGATGGGGCTGGTGAAGGACCCCGACGCCGACAACGATCTCTCCGCCAGCGACACGCTCACGGCCACGCTTTCCGGCGGCGGCTCCGTCGACCCGTTCGACACGCTGGTCGCCGACTTGCCGGAGACCTTGCCCATTCCCCCGGGCTACAAGCTCGATTGGGTGCCCGTCGCCAGCACGGCCGAGTTCGCACCCGATGAGCAGAAGCGCACCATCACGCCGGGCCAGTGGACGCGCGTCCGCTTCGCCCATACCGGCACCTCGCTGTTGCTCTACCTGGACGGCGTGCTGGCCGGCGCTCGCCACGACATCGTCTCGCCGGTGCTGCCGGTGCAAGGGACCGGCGTTCACATCGGGTTCGCGCCCGGCGCCTATCCCGACACGCTGCGCGGCCGGGTCGATGAGTTGCGCATCTGGAAATACGATCCTCACTATTTCACCAAGAAGTTCTTCTGCCGGCCGATGAGCCGCGAGACGGAAGCGTGCTGGCGGCTGATGCTCGGGCGCCTCGAGCAGCTCGCCACCGAGGCGGCGACGCGCACGCAGATGCTGGGCGTGCTCGACTGCCTCGATGCCGCGATCACCAAGCTGCAGCGCGCGGTCTTCAGCCGCGGTCAGCCGGCGCTCGACCAGGTGACCCGGTTCGGACGCCGCTACGACGACCTCTGGTGCCGCGGCGCTGTCGACAGCCATGGGATGCGCGCGCTCTCCGGCGAGTTCATCTCCTGGATGGGTCAGACCGCCGGCGATGCGTGGGCGGAATATCTGCGCGACAGCCTGCACTGTATTCAGAAACTGAAGGGCCTGGATTTGGGGCCGGAGGTCTGCGGTGCCGGCGAGTGCGATCCCGCCTTCGCGGCGTTCCTGAGCGACATCAATCGCCAGCTGGCAGCCGACCTGCTGTCCTGCGCGCCCCCGTGCGACGGCAAGCACGGCCGCAAGCGCCCGCCGCCCCCGCGCGAGCGGCCGTGCGGTTGCCGCGGGGGGCATACGCCGCACCAGCCGGACAGCGCGACGCCCTACAAGCCCGACCCCGAGAAAGGAGCCTGACGTGCCGTTCACCCCCGAGCAGAAGCTCCGCCTGATGGCGGCTTATGCGCCCGTCCTCTATCTTCATCGGAGCGAGCGCTTCGTTCCGGTCAGCCCGCCCGCCTATCTCGAGCGCGCAGCGCTCTGGGATGACAACGCGCCGGGGTCCCATTTGCGCGAGGGTTGGGGCCATCCGACCGGGGGCGGCGGCTTTGGACCGCCGCCGGCGTTCCCGCGCGCGCCGCTGCTGGCACCGGGCCAGCTCACCGTCGATCCCGCCGCCGCCGGCGGCGACGTGCACTTCCTCGGCGAGCCGGTCGGCAGCGGGTTTCCGTTCACGCAATCGGACGCCGAGCGCGCGCTGTTCCTGGATTTCCGCGGCTGGTGGGAGGAGGGTACTGTTCCCGAACTCGGCAAGGTGCAGGAGACCACGCAGAACCGCTGGGCCTTTGTCGAGCGGCTGGCGGCGTTGTGGGGTCCCTGGCGGCCCGAGGATCCCGCCGAGCCCGCCCCGCCCGAAATCGCCTTGCTGGAACCGTTCCGGCGCCGGTTGTCGGCCGACGTGCACGACTCGGTGAGCCTGTCGAATCAACTCGGCAAGCCTGAGCTGGTGGCGATGCTGACCAAGATCGTCAACCAGACGGGCAACCAGAACCTCTGGTTCATCTTCTACCATTTCTTCTACCCCGCCCACGAGGAAGCGCTGCGCTGGTGCGAGTTCGTGGCGCTGCTGAACAATCTGGGCAAGGAGCTGCCGGGCGAGGTCCCTGACGGCACCGGTTTCGATTCCGGCGGAGACCTCGGCGATCTGGTCGGCCTGCATCGCGCCGACTATGCCGGCGACTGGAGCACGGTGTGCGTTGTTGTAAGGGCGCCGCCGGGATTGACGTCGCCCGCCGGCGGGATGCAGGAGCTGCCGGCGGACGACGCGGATCTGCCGCCGCCCGCCTATGTCGGTTTCGGCCGGCGCGCCCGCAGCCTGGTGAACCAGGAGGGCCGCTTCACCTTCGACCAGCTGATGCCCGTCACCGAGGAGTTCGGCGTGGTGGGCGAACGCCACGTCAAGGTCTTCGCCGGCCTTGGCACCCACAACAACTTCGCCGCCCCCGGGCAGCACCCCTCGCCGCGCAGCGAGTCCGTGCTCGACACGGCGTGCGACGTGAACGGCACCGACGCCGACTCCGACGCGCCGGTGGATAACAAGCATCGCAAGCGCCGGCTCGCGCTGCTCGGGCTGCTGAAGATCCTCATGGGCATGCTGCTGGGGGTGCCGGTCTGGCCCGAGATGGGCGCGATCGCCTTGGGCCTGGAGTCGATGCGCGACCATGACGACCCCGAGGCCGGCTTCGAGGACGAGCCCACCGAGCAGGCGCCGCCGTCGGAGACGCAGGCGACGACCATTGCGCCCGCGGACGCGCTGGCCGAGTTGGCGCTGCCGTCGGAGCAGGCGTGGCAGACCGCTGCCGCCGATCTTGTGGACGGGCAGATCTGGTGGCCGCCGCCGCTCGGTCCCGCCAACGGCTATCGCCGCGCGTGGGGCGTGACCTGCGCCGAGGATCCCTTCGACGCGCGCAGCGGCATGCCGTTCCCCGACGCCCGCGCCCGCCTGATCGAGTCGCTAGCGATCCTGGTGGAGCAGGAATAGCCGCCGCGTGCAGGGCAATCCGAGCGGTCCGGGGCTCGCCAGCGCGCCGAACGAGAGCTCCTATGCGGTTGTTCGCTTTGCCCCCAGGCGACCGCTAATGACATCACCAACTTTCTTGGTGCCTACAAGGCCACGGTGATTGGCGGACCGTTGGCAGGCCAGGTTTACCGCATCCGCCTCTCCGAGACCAAGCTGCCAAAGGATGCGGCGGCGCTTCTTAGATTTCCTTGGGAAGCCTTGCGAACTGCCGTACTTGACAATTTATCTCGCTTTCCCCATGTAACCAGGGAATTGGTTCATACTTGTTGCGTGTAAGTCGGCAGGAGCCGGTATCACGACTGAACCAATCAGCTCCATAAATTGAGAACACTTCTTCCGAGGGGCATTGTTTTTACTGCCAGTACAAGAATTCGTTGTTGGGGCGGCTCGGCCGCCACGGGAATCGCGTCTGCGTCATGGATTGATGACACGCGGGCGCGAAGCAGGCCACGGGGCTTCAACAGTGCTTCGGCTCGTCAGAGAGGTTCATCACATCAGCTCTGGTTCTTGTACGCAGCACGGGGCGATGACTTGCCACACGAAGGAGTGAGCCATGCTGAATGGCCGAAAGACGAACATGAATCGGCAGCAAAAGAGACCGGCGATTGCTGGCCGTTCGCAGCGGTGGGTATCGAGTGCGCCGCGTCCAGCGCCACAGGGCTCTCACAATGCGAGAAGAAACTATGAACGGTATATGGCATTGGCCCAAGCTGAACTCCAGGCCGGCGATAGGGTCGCGGCCGAGAACTACTACCAGCACGCCGAACATTATTTCAGATTGATCTCCTCGGATGGAGGAGCGAGATAAAGGGCGTTGACAACGACCGCTGTTATCAAAAGCTAATTTCGTTGCCTCTCCGGTTCTAGACTGAGATCGCTAGCGCCTCACCGGGGGCCGTTCCCAAAGTGTCAGGGTTCTTGTCCGACCAGAGCCCAGCGCGGTCTTCGGAGCATGACCTTGTGTTGTTTTGATCTGTGAGAATGCGCCGGCGGACCCAAGCTGCTTTGTCGCTGAGATCGAAGTTGGGCGACGGCGGTGGCCCTCAGGCAAACGGTGCGCCTCATGCGGGAAGGTCAACTTATCTCGCGCGAGAGTAGCGCAGCGTCTTATGTTCAATAAAAAAATTGGATGCAGTGTGAAGAAGTTCACGTTCGCAGTGCCACACCGGTCCTAGCGTCCTGATCACATCGCCCTGGATGGAGCGATCATGTGGGGAGCAAGACCCGCCCGGAAAGCCGGTGACTGTGCCGACGAGGTGACCTTGTCTCGCAAGGGGGCGAAGAGCCGAACGAGCGGTCGCAACCTTCGTTCGACCGGAACGAAGGCGAGAACTTACGTTGACCGCCTTCGCGCATCCAACACCGATCTGGAAGAGCAGCTTAAAGCATCTAGGCGCGAGCTCGCCGAGGCGCGCGAGCACCTTGCAGAGGCGCTGGAGCAGCAGACGGCCACCTCCGAGGTGCTGCAAGTCCTCAGCAGCTTCCCGGGCGATTTGGAGCCCGTGTTCCAATCGATGCTGGAGAACGCGACGCGCATCTGCGACGCTCAGTTCGGGAATTTGTATCTCTGCGAAGGGGACGCATTTCGCATCGTTGCGATGCACGGCGCAGCACCCGCGTATGCCGAGGCTCGCAAACGCAATCCACTTGTTCGACCGCCCCCCGATTCGGCCCTTGGTCGTGTTGCCTTCACGAAACAGCTGGCTCATATCGCCGACGTCACGACGACGCGGTCCTACATCGAGCGGGATCCATTTTTGATTCTTGGCGTCGACCAAGGCGGTTATCGGACGATAGTTGCTGTGCCGATGCTTAAGAATAATGAGCTCATCGGCGCGATCCTAATATTCCGCCAGAAGGTCGAACCATTCAGCGACAGGCATATCGAGCTCCTGAGCAACTTCGCTAAGCAAGCCGTCATCGCCATAGAGAACACGCGCCTGCTCAACGAGCTGCGCGAGTCGCTGCAGCAACAGACGGCGACCGCCGACGTGCTCAAGGTGATCAGCCGCTCGACGTTCGATCTGCAGGCGGTGCTCGACACGTTGGTTGAATCCGCGGTGCGGCTGTGCGACGCCGATATGGCGGCGATTCATCGCCTGAGAGGCTCAATCTACGAACATGCCGCAAGCCATTGGCTCACGCCCGCCCTCCGTGACTATATGACAAAGATCCAGTTCGAACCGGGTCGGGGTACGATCGCTGGGCGAACTGCACTTGAACGCGACGTCATCCATGTAACTGACGTTCAGGATGACCCGGAATACACGTTGGGCGCTTCCGCAAGAGAGATGGGCGCCCGTACCATGCTCGGCGTTCCCTTGCTGCGCGAAGGAATCCCGATCGGCATGATCGTGCTGATGCGCCGAGTGGTACGACGATTCAGCGACCGACAGATCGATCTCGCCACGACCTTCGCCGACCAGGCGGTGATCGCGATCGAGAATGTACGGCTGTTCTACGAGATCCAGGAGAAGAGCCGCCAGCTCGAGCTGGCAAGCCAGCACAAGTCGCACTTCCTCGCCAGCATGAGCCACGAGCTGCGCACCCCGCTCAACGCCATCATCGGGCTCACCGAGATGATGTGTACTAACGCGGCGCGTTTCGGCACGGAGAAGGCACAGGAACCGCTGCGCCGAGTGAATG
>Ga0081455_10002650_pt2 | contig 11191 bp, 6 predicted proteins | sample TabmetS3T2R1_FD_70207 | JGI IMG/M metagenome (GOLD analysis project Ga0081455, IMG submission 70207) | Tabebuia heterophylla rhizosphere microbial communities from the University of Puerto Rico - S3T2R1 | ecosystem: Host-associated > Plants > Roots > Rhizosphere ... | reverse complement strand
CTACGGCCTCGCCGTCATCGACGCGGCACGGCCGGATGTACTGATCGTCGCGCGCAACGGCAGCCCCATCGTGCTGGGGATCGGCGACAAGGAGATGCTGTTCGGCTCGGACTCCGCCGCCTTCGTGCGTCACGCGACCAGCATGGTGCACCTCGACGACGGCGAGATCGCCGTGGTCCGCGCCGACGGCTACGAGACGCGCAAGCTCGATGGCACCAGCACCGTCAAGACCCCCTCGGCACTCGTCTGGAAAGACGAGGCCTACGAGAAGGGCGCGTTCGACCACTACATGCGCAAGGAGATCGGCGACCAGCCCGAGGCGGTGCGGCGGACGCTGGGCGGCCGCCTGGAGTCGCGTTTCCAGACCACGCATCTCGGCGGCATCGAGCTCGCCGCACGTGATCTGCTTGATGTGCGCCGCATCAAGATCCTGGGATGCGGCGCGGCCTACATCGCTGGCGCCACGGCAAGCCATCTGATCGAGCAGCTCGCGCGCCTCCCTACCCAAGCCGAGCCCGCCTCGGAGTTCCGCTACCGAAATCCGGTCATCGAGATGGACACGCTCTATATCGCCGTGAGCCAGTCAGGGGAGACGTTCGACACCCTCGCGGCGGTGCAGGAGATCAAGCGCCGCGGCGGCCGTATCATCGGCATCGTCAATGTCGTCGGCAGCACCATCGCGCGGGAATGTGGTCAGGGAATCTACCTGCATGCCGGCCCGGAGATCGCGGTCGTCTCGACCAAGACCTTCACCTGCAGCGTCGTCGCCCTGGCGCTGCTCGCCATCCATCTCGGGCGGCTGCGCGATCTCTCCAATGCCAACGGCGCACGGCTGATCAAAGGCCTGGAAGCCCTGCCCGACCACATCGCAGCCATCCTCAAACGCGAGGACGAGATCGCCCAACTCGCCAAGTGCTTCCACAAGGCCGAGCATGCGTTCTATGTCGGTCGGGCGGCGGGCTATGCCATCGCGATGGAGGGCGCGTTAAAGCTCAAGGAGGTCAGCTACCTCCATGCCGAGGCCTATCCCGCTTCAGAGCTGAAGCACGGGCCGCTCGCGCTGGTGACAACGGAGACCCCGACGGTCATCGTCCTGCCGCGGGATGATCTCTACCGCAAGAACGTCTCGACGATCGAGGAGATCAAGGCGCGCGGCGGCCCCGTCATCGCCATCACCCATCCCGGTGAAGCGCATGTCGCCTTCGACCGGTCGTTCGAGGTGCCGATGCTCGAGCCGGAGCTCGATCCCCTGCTGCTGAACATTCCGCTCCAGCTGCTCGCCTACCATGTCGCCTTGCAGCGAGGATGCGACATCGACCAACCACGCAATCTGGCGAAGTCAGTCACGGTCGAATGACGCGAAAAATTGATCACCGGCCATCCGGGGACAGACCTGAGAGGTTTCACAGCTTGCCTGGCTTGCGCTAGCCTGACCGGCGATCCCAGACAGATCGCACGCCAGACAGATGACGGAGGGGCACGCCATGACGACAGCCGTTCTCGAGGGCAAAACCACCACCCAATATGACGTCGAGGACGTCGAGTATCTGCGCCACGGCGACAAGCCATTGCTGGCGCGGATCTACAAGCCGAAGGGCGCGGGGCCGTTCCCGGCCATGGTCGAATGCCACGGCGGCGCCTGGTGCATGAGCGACCGCATGACCGAAAAGCTGCGCCACGAAGCCATGGCCAGCCACGGCATCGTGTCGATCGCGCTCGATTTCCGCTCGGGCGACGAAGCCCCCTACCCGGCCTCGGTGCAGGACATCAATTACGCGGTGCGCTGGGCCAAGTTGCATGCGCGGGAACTCAAGACCCGCCCCGACCTGATCGGCATATCGGGACAGTCGAGCGGCGGACATCTTGCGATGCTGGTCGCCATGCGGCCGCACGATCCGCGCTATGCCGCGATCCCGCTGCCGGCTGGATCGCCTGCGCAGGATGCGAGCGTGCGCTCAGTCGTCATGTCGTGGCCGGTGATCAACCCCTTCAGCCGCTATCGCCATGCCAAGCGCAACCTCGCCGGGGCCAATCCGCCAGAATGGCCGAAGTCGATCATTGCGCGACAGGATTCCTATTGGGTCAACGAGGCCAACATGGCCGAAGGCAATCCGATGCTGGCGCTCGAGCGCGGCGAGACCGTGCAGATGCCGCCGGCGGTCTGGTTCCAGGGCCGCAATGACGCGCTGCACGATTACAAGGACGTCGAGTCGGGTTTCGACGGCAACGAGCCGCAGCGCTTCTGTGCAAACTACCGCAAAGCAGGCGGATCGATCGCACTGGAATATCTCGAGATGGAGCGCGGTGTCGGCCAGTCACCAGACTTGGCAAAGAGCGGCGACTTGTTCGACCGCATGGTGGCCTTCATCGAACGGCACGTGAAGGTATGAACATCCCATCTGCTTAGTACGCTTCATCTCGTTCCCCCGGCTTCCGATTGAAGGGCAAAACCCGGGTTCGCATGCTGGTTAAAGGCAGAGCCCTGTTTGGCCGCTGCGGCCCAGCTGTGCTACTTCAAGCGGGCTGCAACGTCGTCGGGGGGAACAAGGATGTCGCAAGCAACCATGGGGGTATCGGGTGCGATACCCCAACTTGATGTAGGGACGCGCCGGCGCGCGATCGTTTCGAGCGCCGTCGGCAATTTCGTCGAGCTCTACGACTTTCTCATCTACGGGCTTTTCGCCGCGCAAATCGCGGCCAATTTCTTTCCCGCCGGCAACGAGACCGCGGATCTCCTGAAGGCTTTCGCCATCTACGGCGTCGGCTTCTTCATGCGGCCCATCGGCGCCATCGTGATCGGCGCATACGGTGACAAGCATGGCCGCAAGAATGCGCTGGTGCTGACGGTCGGGCTGATGGCCGCGGCCACCGCGCTGACCGGCCTGATCCCGTCCCACAGCCAGATCGGCATTGCAGCGCCCTTGTTGCTGCTGCTCTGTCGTCTCGCCCAGGGCTTCTCGACCGGCGGCGAATGGGGTGGTGCTGCCGCGTTCCTCGTGGAGTTCTCGCCGCCCGGCAAGCGCGGCCTGATCGGCTCGGTGCAGCAGTTCAGCGTCGGCCTCGCCCTGATCGCGGCCACTCTGACCGCCGCCCTGCTGAACGGATGGCTCACCAAGGACCAGATGGTCTCCTGGGGCTGGCGCATCCCTTTCCTGATCGGCTTCGTGTTGGCGCCGGTCGGCCTCTATCTGCGCAGCCGCGTCGCCGAGACGCCGGCCTTTAGCCGCACCGTCGAGAAGAAGCAGGTGGCACGCAATCCGTTCGTGGAGTCGCTCACCACCCATCGCCTGCCGGTGTTGGCCGCGTTCGGCCTGTCGGCGATCGGCACGGTGGGCAATTACATCTTCAACATCTACCTGCCGACCTACGCTTCCAAGACGATGGGCATCCCGGCCAGCACCGCCTTCACTTCGGCCACCATCGCCGCGGTGGTGCTCACCATCCTGACGCCGGTCATGGGCGCCCTGTCGGACAAGCTCGGCCGCAAGCCATTGCTGATCGCCTCGGCGATATTCTACGGCGTGCTGTCATATCCCGCTTTCATGTGGCTCGCAGGGACTCATAGCGGCACCAGCCTGATGGCCGTGCAGTCGCTCTCGGCGGTCCTGCTCGCCATGTATGCCGGTCCGCTCTGCGCCATTCTGGCAGAGCTGTTCCCGACCAAGGTGCGCTTCACCGCGCTTTCGATCGGCTACGGCATGTCGGTGACCCTGTTCGGCGGCTTTGCGCCGTTCATCTCTGAGTACCTGATCGGCGCCACGAAGAACCCGGTCTCGCCGGCCTTCTTCCTGATTTTCGCCGCCATCGTCAGTACCGTTACCCTGTTCGTCATGAAGGACCGCACGAATGCTCCCCTCGACTGAGACGGACCGATCGGCTGCGAACGACTCGGGCACGAATGACAGGGAGAAGCCGCGCGCCTGCGATCCGGTGACGCTCGAGATCGTGCGCGGCGCCATCCGGGCCGCGCAGGCCGAGATGGAAGCGCTGATCGAGCGCACCGCGATCTCCGCCTTCATCCGCGAGAAAAAGGACTTCTACACCGCCGTGTTCGACGCCGACGGCGTGATGGCGGTGGGCTCCAACCTGCCGGTATTCGGCGACGTCTGCGGGCCGGTGTTCCGCGACTTCCCGCCCGACACCATGCGCGCAGGCGATCTCTACTGGTACAACGACTGCTACGGCTCGCGCGGCGCTGTTTCGCACTCCAACGACCAGGTCCTGGTGGCACCGATCTTCCACGACGGCCGCCGGTGCGGCTTCGTGATGGGCTGGGCGCATTTCTCCGACATCGGCGGTATGCGCGCGGGCTCGATCAGCCCCGATACGTCCGACATCTTCCAGGAAGGCATCATCGTGCCGCCGACCAAGCTGGTCGATGCCGGCGTCACCAACGAGGCCGCGCTAAAAATCTTCTTCCGCAATTCGCGGTTTCCCGAGCAGAACGTGGGCGACATGCGCGCGCTTATGGCAAGCGCGGCGCTGGGCGTGAACCGCATCGAAGAGATCGTGGCGCGGTTTGGCCACGACGTCGTGGCGGACGCCTTCCGCCAGCTCCTGGCCCGCACCCGCAACCTCGTGCGCACCAGGCTTGCCGAAACCTTCGACTACGGCACGCATCGCTTCACCGATGCGATCGATTCGGACGGCCACGGCAACGGCCCGTTCCATCTCCGCCTGGCGTTGACCCGCGAGAGAGGCCCGGACGGCCAGGACCGCTTCATCTTCGACGCCACCGAAACCGACGACCAGTCGCCAGGCCCGGTGAACCTGCTGATGAATCCCGACGTGCCGGGAACGGCCCTGTCGATGTTCTATCTCGGCGGCGATGCCGCGCAGGTCTGCAACGCAGGCGGCCCGCAGGCGCTGGATGAGGTGCGGCTGCGCGAGGGCTCGCTGCTGTGGCCCAGGTTCCCCGCGCCGCTCGGCATGCGCGGCCTCACCTTGATGCGTTTCCTCGCCGCCGTGAACGGCCTCATCAACGTCGCGGGCGGCAAGGCGCCGGCGGCGCATTCGGCCTATGTCATCGGTTTTATGCGCGGCACCTTTCGCACGGCAGAGGGCGAGCTCGAACCCTTCCTGATGTCCGACGGCATCGGCGTCGGCTGGGGGGCGCGCGCCTTCGCCGACGGCTCCGACGCGGTCTATTTCGTCGCGCAGGAAAACTATCCGGTGGAGTTCCTCGAGAATGGCTATCCGGTGCGGCTACGCACTTACGGCATCCTGACCGATTCGTGTGGCGCCGGCCGTTATCGCGGCGGCTGCGGCATCGTGCGTGAGTACGAGGTGCAGGCCGAGGAAGCCATGATGGCCATCCGCATCGACAGCGTGAAGAACCCGCCGTGGGGCATCGATGGCGGCATGGCGGGCGGCACAGGCCGCATCGTCGTCAATCCCGGCACCAACCGCGAGCGCCAGCTCCAGCCGCTCTCCGACGGCAACGTCCTGAAGAGGGGCGACGTGTTGCGCATCGAGACCGGCGGCGGCGGCGGCCACGGCCATCCATTCGATCGTCCCGCCGACAAGGTGCTGGAAGACGTGCTCGGCGGCTTCGTCAGCGTCGATGGCGCCAAGCGCCTTTATGGCGTTGCCATCGACGGCGACACGATCGACCAGGCCGCCACCTCCAAACTGCGCGCCAAGCGTCCCGTAACCAAAGCGTTCCATCGTCACGCGTATGTCGACACCCTCGCCTGAAACATCCCTCGCCATTGCCATCGATATCGGTGGCACCTTCACCGATATTGCCTTGCATGACGCCAGGAGCGGACGCATCTGGCGCGCCAAGACGCCCTCGGTGCCGACCGATCCAAGCCAGGCCTTCCTGACCGGCGTGAAGCTGGCGTTGGGCGATGCCGGCCATGCCGCCACGTCGCTCGAGCGCGTGCTGCACGGCACGACCGTCGCGACCAACATGATTCTCGAAGGCAAGGGCGCGCGGGCGGCTTTGGTGACCACGGCGGGCTTCCGCCACGTGCTCACCATCGGCCGCCAGGATATTCCGCGCCGCGCGAACTACCTTGCCTGGGTGAAGCCCGCGCGGCCGGTCCCCGCCTCGCGCGTGCTCGAAGTGAAGGAGCGCATCGGTTCGGGCGGCATCGTGATCGAGCCGCTGGACGAAGCGAGTGTTGGCGAAGTGGCCGAGGCCTGCCGTGCGCTGAAAGTGGACGCGGTAGCGGTCTGCCTGCTGCATTCCTTTGCCAATCCCGCGCATGAGCGTCGCGTCGCAGAGATCCTGCGGGAGAAGTTGCCGGGTGTCGCGGTGACGGCGTCGTCCGACGTTCTGCCTGTTGTGCGCGAGTACGAGCGGTCGCTCGCCACTGTGCTGAACGCCATCGTGATGCCGGGCGTATCGACCTATGTCTCGCGACTCGAAGGCCGGCTCGAGGGCGAGAAGGTCACGGCGCCATTGCTGCTGATGCAATCCAACGGCGGCGTGGCGGGTGGCAGCACCATTCGCCGCGCGCCCGCCCTCACCGCGCTCTCCGGTCCCGCCGCCGGCGTGGTCGGCGCCCGCGACGTCGCAGCGGCGTGTGGCATCAAGGATATCCTCACCGTCGACATCGGTGGCACCAGCGCCGACATCTGCCTCATCAAGGATGGCCGCATCGATCTCACGCAAAGCGGCCACGTCGGCGAGTGGCCGCTGCCGCTCCCCATGGTCGACATGGTGACCATCGGCGCGGGCGGCGGCTCGATCGCCAAGGTCGAAGACGGTACGCTGACCGTCGGCCCCCAGAGCGCGGGCGCCGATCCGGGTCCCGCCGCCTACGGCAAGAACAGCCCCTACGCTACCGTCACCGACGCGCATGTCGTGCTGGGCCATCTGCAGGCAAAGCTCCTGGGCGGGCGCATGGCGCTCGACACGGCCGCCGCGCGGGCCGCCGTCGAACGTGAGGTCGCAACGCCGCTCGGCCTCGCGCTCGAGGCCGCCGCGCGCGGCGTGCTCGCGATCATCGACAACAACATGGTGGGGGCGCTGCGCATCGTGTCGGTCGAGCGCGGCCACGATCCGCGCGACTTCACGCTCGTGCCGTTCGGCGGCGCGGGGCCGCTGCATGGCTGCTCGCTTGCCGAGCTTCTCGGCATCTCGCGGGTGCTGATCCCGGCCGCGCCGGGCGTGCTCTGCGCCGACGGCCTGCTCGCCGCCGATCTCAAGGCCGACTTCAGCCGCACCTTGCCCAAAGCGGGCGCCGTCGATGTCGCCGCGGCGCAGGCGATCTATGCCGAGCTCGAGGCGCAGGCCAACGACTGGCTCGCCAACGAGAAAGTGGCGCCGGCCGACCGCCAGTTCCGGCGCGTGGCGCTGATGCGCTATCACGGCCAGGGGGGCGAGGTGTCGGTCGCGTGGGTCGATGACGCCAAGGGCGTGGAGACGGCGTTCGGCAATGCGCACCAGGGGCTCTACGGCTTCAAGCTCGACTCCGCTGTCGAGCTCGTGACTCTGCGCGTCGAGGCGACCGGCCGCATGCCGCCGCCGCCCAAACCGCAACTGGCCGCTGGCCAAGGCGCGAAACCCCACGAGCAGGTGGCGATCCATCTCGCCTCGGGCAAGACTGATGTGCCGCTTTACGATCGTGCGTCCCTGGGAGCGGGCGACAGGATTTCAGGACCCGCGATCATCGCCCAGCTCGACGCGACAACTCTCGTGCTGCCCAACTGGACCGGCGAAGTGCATCCCTCGGGCGCGATCCTGCTTGAGCACCATCCGACGCTGCACAGCAAGCTCGGCGTTTAACGTCGTCACGCAGGAATGCGAGCGTAAATATCGCCTGAGTTTGCGCTGTGCGGCAGGGCAGTGATCCAGTCGGCCAACGCCGTCGCCGACCTCCACTCGCCCAGAGTCTGGGATTCACCGATGGCGGCGTTGAATTGCGTGTAGCCGAGGGCAACACATCGTTCCAGGCATTCGATGCCGACGGCCCGTTGGATCGTCGTGAACTCGAAGGAAAGCGCCGGCGGCGGTTTTGACAGGCCTTGCAGCACCTTTAATTCGAATCCCTCGACATCGATCTTCACGAAAGTCGGCCTGCCATAGGTGTCGGTGAGCGTATCGAGCGTCGTGACGGGAACGTCGAGCGATCTGGACCAGGATTCCCCCTCCCAGCCGACGGCCTTTCGGCTGGCCGCGATGAAATCGTCGGACAACGTCGAAATCGTGGGGTTCCTCGGGTTGATCTTCATTTCGGCCATTCCGCACGTGCCGCCGATCGCGGATGGCACCAGCGTGACGTTCGCGTCGCGCCCATAAAGCAGTTTCAAGGTTCGACAGAGCGCCGGCTGCGGCTCGATGGCGATCACACGAGCGCCAAGACGGCGAAACGAAGCAACGCGGTCCCCGACATGTGCACCGACATCGAAGACCAGATCGCCTGGCCGAATGAAACGGGCATAAAGCCTGTCCATGGCGCGCGCTCGCGCCGGATGACCATAATAGATGCGAAAGGATCGGAGGACGCCGGCTGCTGTGCGTAAATCCTGCAGCATGGCTCAGTCGGCCGAAGCCGGCTCTTCTGTTCCCGACACTGTCGCCGCCCGTCTCCGGAGGGCAACAGGCGGGGCGGTCTCCTCCGGCAGGCAACCAATGCCGAGGCGCTTCAGCACACGACCGGTACCCGGCCACGATGTGATGACGCAAAAGGGAACGGACAGGACAAGTCCTCCCGCCATCAGGACGAATACATAAGGCAAGGCTCGGGGCAGGGTTGCAGCAACAATCGCCAGACTGGCGACACCGAGTGCCGTCTGCGGCCATAGTTCTCGCAACGCTGCCGACCACGAAATGACGTGGTCGTTCCGCACCTGGCCGGTCCAGCCAACGGTCCGACCGGTCAGCAGCCCCAGGAGCGATGTCGTGTGGCAAACCCACATGATCGGAGAAAGCAGCAGCGAGAAAATCGTTTCGGCGACAACGCTACCCAGGAATCGCAAGCCGCCTCCATATCCCATCCGGAGAGCCGGCCGGCTCAACACGTCGATAACCGTTGCGATCTTGGGCGCAAACCACATCATCAGGATGATCCCCAACAACGGCACGCCATACGCCGCGTTGACGAGCGTGCCGGCAGCACCTGTTGCCAGCGTCACTGCGCCCACCAGCAACAGGCCGACCCAGGCCGGGGAGCCCGTGAACATAAGCATCGCCAGGACAAGCTGAACACGGCTGACGGGCCGCAAGCCAGGCAATCCGATGAAGAACAAATATTGCAGCGTCCCGCGCAGCCAGCGCCGGTCGCGCCGGATGAATTCGATCAGGGTGGGCGGATTCTCCTCCCAGCCCAGATCCTCTTCGGGCAGGACGCGGACTTCGTAACCGGCGCGCCGCATGAGAGCGGCCTCGATCTGATCGTGGCTGAGAATATGCCCGCTCAAAATGCCTCTGCCAGGCAAAGGCGGAATCGCGCAGTGTCTCTTGAACGGATCGACGCGAATGACGGCGTTGTGACCCCAGTAAGGACCGCAATCGGCCTGCCACCAGGCGCTGCCGACCGTCCACGAGCGCAAGCCAAGCCGCATGCCGAACTGGAACAGCCGGGCAAAAGCGCTTGATGTGGGCATGCCAATGACAAGGCTCTGCAGAATGCCGAGGCGCGGCTCGTTCTGCATGATATCGATCATCCGCAACATACCCGACGCCGGCATGAAGCTGTCAGCATCAAGCGTCACCATCAGCTCATGATCGTCGCCCCAACGCTCCAGAAAATCCCGAATGTTACCGGCCTTGAACCCCGTGTTGATTTCCCGTCGACGATAAGTGACAGGGATTCGGCCGTCCCACTTCCGGGACAAATCCTCAAACGCCTCTTGCTCGTCGACGATCATGTCCGCTCGACTGGTGTCGCTGAGGACGTAGAGATGGAAATTTTTGGAACAGCCGGCCGCTTCGATCTCGGCCATCATCGTGTCGAGGTTGAGAACCACCCGTTCCGGCGGTTCGTTGCGCACGCACATCAAGATCGCTGTCGATGAGACGGCCGCGCCACGCGCGCGGCTACGAACTGGATCGCGGCCGGTCTGCATGATGACAAGACCGATGATCGCGTTCCAGAACCCCAACGCCAGCCAGGGCGTCGTCAAACTGAACAAGAGGAGAAGCGCGACGCTATTTGCCGTTTTTCCCGGCACATTAAGTGCAAAGAAGGCCAGGACGATCAGCCCCGCCATCGAACCCATCACCAGCGTCAGGAACACAAGACGGCGCCACTGCACGCGCGCATCGGTCGAAGATTGCATGCGCCTCACAGAGAGATGCTTGGCAAACGAATGGCCTCCTTGATCAGCGCATCATAGCGTAAAGAATGCGATCGAAGATCAAATTGAATTGAAAAGGCAAACGAGGCCTATGATGACCGAGATGGCTCGGGCACTTTGGTACACAGGGGCGTGCGAAGCTCAGATCCGGGAAGAGAACCTGGAATTGCCGACGACGGGGTCTGTGCGAGTTCGGGCCATGCACGGCGCGATCAGCCGGGGCACTGAGTCGCTGATTGCCGAAGGACGGGTCCCGCCTTCGGAGTACGAGCGAATGCGGGCCCCATTCATGGGAGGTCATTTTCCGTTCCCGGTGAAATACGGATACGCGACCGTCGGCGTCATCGAGCTTGGCCCCTCTCCCCTTCTCGGCCGCACGGTGTTCGCCCTGCATCCGCACCAGACCGTGTTCAATCTCCCCGGCGATGCTGCAATTGCCATACCGACCGGCATACCCGCCCATCGCGCGATCCTGGCCGCCAACATGGAAACCGCCCTGAATGCGGTATGGGATGCCGGGCCCGGCCCTTTCGGGCGGGTCGCCGTCGTGGGCGCAGGCGTGGTCGGGACACTTACGGGGTTCCTTTGCCGACAGCTCATGTCGGCCGACGTCACCCTTGTCGACATCAATCCCGCACGCGCTTCTGTTGCGAAGGCGTTGGGCCTGCGATTTGCAACGCCCGATGCGGCGCCGACCGAGTGCAATTTGGTCTTTCATGCAAGTGCCAGCAGCGACGGCCTCGCAGCAGCGCTGGCGGCAGCCGCCGACGAAGCCACTGTTCTCGAACTGAGCTGGTACGGGAACAAACCTGTATCGGTGCCGCTTGGAGGTGCGTTCCACAGCCGGCGCCTCAAGCTGGTTGCCAGCCAGGTCGGCAAGGTCGCGCCGTCGCATCGTCAGACCTGGACGCATCGCCGGCGACTGGAACATGCCATTGGA
>Ga0081455_10007824_pt1 | contig 11194 bp, 10 predicted proteins | sample TabmetS3T2R1_FD_70207 | JGI IMG/M metagenome (GOLD analysis project Ga0081455, IMG submission 70207) | Tabebuia heterophylla rhizosphere microbial communities from the University of Puerto Rico - S3T2R1 | ecosystem: Host-associated > Plants > Roots > Rhizosphere ... | reverse complement strand
TCGCGCGTCACGGCGGACGACGCTGCAACCGAGTTCAGCATGCCCGGCGCGCGCGCCTCGAAATACGCACGTAACGTATCCGTCATCAGGCCGATGGTGAGGACGCCGGCGATGGCCACCGCCGAGAAGCGCATGATCTGGGCGGCATCGACATCATCGGCGATGAAGGCGGCGGCAGCTCCAAGCAGCGCGGCACTGGAGACGCGCAGCACCGTAAGCGCAATGCCCTGGCGCTGCGTCTCGCCGCTGCTGCCGGCGATCAGGACGGCGGTGACGACCAGAAGCGCGCCGAGCGCGCCCAGGCGCACCGGCATGTCCGGCGCCAGCGCCTGAAAATCGGTGACGATGAAGGGAACAACCAAGAGCGCACCGACCGCGAGACGGCCGATGCTGCGGTTTTCGGATGCGAGCAGCTGACTGCGGTCGCGCAGCGCCAGCAGCAGTGCGCAGGTGACGAAGCCGGCGAGCTGAAATGCCGACAGCGTGATCGCGTAAGCCGTCGACCAGGCTTCGAGCCCGAACGCGCCGCCAAGGCCGAGCAGCACGGCGCCGGCCACGGCGATCTGTTTTGCGGGGCGCGGCGCATGGCGGCGCAAGATGCCTTCGGTGACGATGAGGGCGCCGAGCGGCACCAAGGCCGCCGGAATCAGCGACAGCCGATCCAGCAAGGCGCTTTCGTGCCACCAGGCGAGGCCGCGGATGAAGAACAGCGCGGCGACGACGCCGAGCAGAAACAAAAGCCGCCGCGTGAAGGGGCCGCCGGGATCGCGGCGATGCAGCGCCAGCATCGCAACCGCAAGCCCGATGGCGGCACAGAGATTGACAATGGAATCGGCGATCGCGGATGGCGTCATCATTCGCCTCCGCGCGGCCGCAGGATGCCGAAGGCGCGGCGGTCGTCCATCCAATGCGCGGCCGGTAGCACCAGGCGCTGCAGCGCCAGAAGTGCGGAGGTCGCGATCAGCGCCGGCATGGAGCCCGCCGGAACCTCGCTGAGCAGATAACGCCGCGCCGCTGCGAGATCGATGCGGCCGACCTGCAGGAGATCGTCGCCGCGCGCATAATCCAGCTCGCGGGCGCAGAAGGCGTTGTATTGCTCGTCGCGGTGCTTTGGCGCGACGTCAAAGGTTTTCTTCAGCACGTCGGAGCCGCCGGTATAGGCGTCCGTGATCACGAAGCGCGCTTCGTCGAAGCCGGCCTCCTCGCCGACGCCAAACACCGTGCGGTGGCGGCGCATAATGCCCCGGGCGAGTTGCAGATGAGCGAAGCTCGCGCGGGCGCCCGCTTGTGGCGAAGGAAACACGTCGGAAAAGGTCTCGCACACCATGCCGCACACCGCTGGCACTTGCGTCACGCTGGATATCCATTTTTGCCGCAAGCCGCCGCGGATGAACAGCACTAGCGTGGTGAGGCCATAGAGCACCCAGGAGAGCCCCTGCCCCTGCGCCTCGGGGTCGACCATGACAAGGCCGAGATGGGTGACTTCGGCCGGTTGCCCGTCGAGCTCAACCGACAGCACCGACAGCGCATTGAAGGCGATCGGGCGGCCGCTCGCCTCCTCGCAAATCACGGTGACGATGGCGCGCGACAGCCGCTCGCGCTCGCCGGAAAAAATGCCGTAGGTGAGATCGCCCGCTGGCAGCGTCTTGCCGGCAACGACGCGCAGCTGCGCCACCAGCCGTTCGAGATCGTCTTCGGAGAGCGCCCTGCCCGGGCTCTCGACGATCCGCGTGGTCAGCCCTTCATGGGTGCGAAGCGTAAGATCGATGGTGGGTTGGGCAAACGCCTTCAGCCAGAACGCCGCGTAGCCGCGCAGCTTCGCCACCGCCGACCGAATCTGCATCCCGACTGACGCCATGCCACTTGCCCGTGATCGCGGAGGATGTGTGCACGATGTATCTTAAGGAGGTTTGACAGGAGCGGAATGGGTTGCGGGAGGGTAAACGATGTTTGAACGGTAGCGCCGGAATGTCGCGGATGCCGACGAGATCAAGCCTTGCGGCAGAAACAGTGGGTGAGGAGCGAGCACGCACCTGCATTGAATGCACCGAAGAGGCTGCTGATCGCTATCAACGGATACAGCGTCGGCGGCACCATCGGTTTCTCCAGGTGGATCGACAGATAGAGGAAAAATGCGAAGGCAACTCCGGCTCCAACGACCGCTCCGACGATGGCAGTCAAGGCCACCCTCGACCAACCGGGCACGAAAAAATCAAGAATCCCGTCAACGGTTCCCGCAATCGCGCATACGATCAGGCTGAAGAACAATACGAACGGAATGCCGTCGAATTCGATGGTTCCCCCGCTCACAACGTGCAGCACTGAAAAGAGCGCAACAACGACGAGGACAGGTCCCAGCACGAAGATGAGCGGTCGCAGCCAAATCAGGTGCCCATCAAGCGGATCCTCGGGATGCATGAACGTTCTTTTCTTCGGCTTTGTCCTGTTTGGCAATTTGCCGCCGCCCAAGGCCCAGGCAAGCCAGACAGACAAACTGCGATCGCGGAAACCCCGATAGACTCGTCTCATCGGCCAGCCTTCTGTTCAGTTCCGCAACAGGCTGTTTGCCCGCACCGCGGGGCCCTGGCAGCTGTAATCGTTCGCAAGCAGCGAACATGTGCCCATGCAGGTTGCGCCGCCAATCGCAAATAATTTCAAGGACGACGGCGACAGGAGACAACCTAAAACGAGGTAGGCGAGGCCGGACGCAATGATCGCGCCGATCGCAGCGATCAGCGGAGCCCGCAGCGGAATCGCGAAAGCACGCTCAAGATAAGCATCGAAAGAAGCGGCGATCGAGGCCACCGGAAGGGCGAGGAAGAACAGGACAACCGCCAGAGATCCTGCGTATTCACGGACTGGCGCTCCGGCCGTCTGCACGATGACCACGATGGCAACGGTGACCGACGCCAACAGCGGGCCAAGCACTAGGAAAATGAAAGCTCTTCGCATCGAACTATCCCTTCATCGATGAGATTGCGGATCGGCCTCACGAGCCGCAGGCGGCGGGCATTGCCGCCCGCCTTCCCGCTTCACCTCCCTTCGTCCTTACGCCGCGCGCGCGTTGCGCTCGACTTCCATCAGGAGACGCTCGGCCTTGGCGTCCTCGATGCGGTTGACCAGCTTGCCGCTCTCGTGGTTGTCGCGCATGGTCTTGGTCATGGTGATGCAGGACTGCACCAGCATCAAAAAGCCCATGGTGAGATAGCCCTTGATCGACAGCTCCAGCGGCAGGAACCAGATGCCGATGCCGACCATGAAGGCGGAGGCGGCAAACGAGATGTAGGTGAAGGCGACCCAGGCGGGGCTGTGCTGGGCGGCGGTCGGGTGGTTGTTCATGGCAGTTCTCCTTGTGAGGTGGGTTTAAGGTTTCAGCTTCAGTTCGACGGTGGTGGTTCAGTCTTCGTGCGTTTGGCGTTCAGCCGCGCGAGCACGTCGTCCGCGGTTGACTTGATCCGGGGCCCAAAACCCTGCTCGGCGAGTTTTTCGGCGGTGGCGATCGGGCCGCTTGCGGCATCGAGCTCGATCAGCGCCTCGTCGGCCGCCGCGGCCTCGATCTGGCGTTCGCGCAGGCGTTTTAGCGTCGCTTCCGCTTCCGGCAGCGTCGACTCGTAGGGCCGTGCCGCCTCGATGCCGCCGCGGCGCAGATTGCGCACCGCTTCCGAGGCGCGCGCGATGCGGCGGCCGCGGTCGAGCTCGGTGAGACGCGCCTCGGCGTTGGCGACGTGGCGCTTCAGCCGGGCGATCTCCTGGGCGAACAGCGTGCGCGCGGTCATCGCGGCGTCGCGGTCGGCCTCGAGACCCGCGATCTGCTGCGCCGCCTCGCGGGCGAGATCCTCGCGGCCGCCATCAAGCGCTGCGGTGGCGCGCAGCTCGAGATCGGCGATGCGGGTGTTGGTGGTCTCCAGCCGGCGGCCTTCCTGCTGGTCCTGCGCAATCGCCAGCGCCAAGGTGCGCTTGCTCCGATCGACAGCGGCGGCCGCATCGCGCATCTGCTGGTCGAGGATGACCAGCGCGGTGCGGTCTTCCAGCTCTTCGCCGGCAACCGCGATGCCGCCGCGGAAAAGTGTCAAAACGGTCTTGAACATTGTTGGCTCCCTGTTATGAGCATTGCTCACAGGTGCTTTGTAGCATATTTTGAGCGTTGCTCAAGATATATTTGAGCGGCGCTCACGAGAAAGTTAACAAATGACTAAGACCTTGGAAAGACGCGCAAAACAGCGGGAGGCCCTGATCGCCGCGGCCGAGAAGGCCATTGCGGCGAAAGGTCTCGCCGGGCTGAAGAGCCGGGAGCTGGCGGCGGAAATCGGGGTGGCCAATGGCGCAGTGTTCAATCTCGTCGACGACATGGACGAGCTTGTTCTGCGCGTGGGATCGCGCACGCTGGCGCGACTGGACGCCGCGTTGACCGCAGCGGAAAGCGACGGCGGTCCCTCGCCCGACGAAAAACTGGTGCGCATCGCGGTCGCTTATTGCGATTTCGCGGCTGACAATCTCGAGCTATGGCGCGCGCTATTCGAGCACCGGATGGCGCCGGAAAAGCCGATCCCGGAATGGGCGGTCGAGGAACAGATGAATCTGTTCCGTCACATCTACCATCCGCTGGCAAAACTGTTTCCGAAATGGAGCGCGGACGAGCTCGGCATCACCGCGCGCAGCCTGTTCGCCTCCGTGCACGGCATGGTCAGCCTCGGGCTCGAGCAGAAGCTGATCGCCGTGCCGGTCGCAGCGCTACGCGACGAGATCGCCACCATCGTCAAGGCGACGATCAAGGGGTCGAACTAAAGCGTGTACTCGTAAGTGGCGCGTGCAAACCAGAAGCGTCCGCTATTGCTCCCAGAACGGTGCAAGAGCGAGACACCGCTTACAGCGAAAGCAACGGATCTTGATAATCCCCGCCGGCCGAAGCGCGCGCTAGTGACCCAATATATGGTCACGCACAGGACCCAACGTCTGGCGGATATCGCTAAACAGCGTAGCTATCTGGTAGCTCAAGAAGAACGCGCTCATATAGAACACCGCCGGCGACGACTGCTCCCACCGAATCAGTTTCTTGCCCGTCGAGATTGGCCAGCTCATTTGCGAAGCCCACACTAGAGAAGCAGCGAGCGCAGCGCCGGCAATCAGGTCGGAGGGATAGTGAGCGCCTATGTAGGTGCGAGCGGACTCCACGATTATCGTCCATGCAATCGCGTAGATGACGAAACTTGGGCGGGCGATGTAAAGGACGACCGCTAACCCGGCAAAAACTGTAGCGTGGTCACTCGGAAACGAGTCCCAGGTATTGTACGGTGCTTCATGGCTCAACGGCAGATGAAAACCCAGAGCCGGATCATAATACGGACGCGGATGGGTCGGTAATGAATGTTGCAAAGTGCGACTGATACACCCGGCTGCGACGGACGCCAGCGTTCCGACCAGGACACGAGCGCGACGCTCCGTGTCCCGGTCGTCGAACCAGCAGTACCAGATCATGGCCATCAGGAGCACGCCAGAAAAGGTCGCGTACCTGTTTGAAGCATCCACGAAGTAATCGAACAGCCAAGACCGATCGGCGACGTCGTTTATCAGCCGAGCCGTCGGTCTATCGAACGCCGCCGGAACCAGGGCCAACGCAAAAGCACAGAGGAAGACCAGTCCGGAAATGACTATGTTACGCAGGATTTGGCCGTGAAGACCGTCCCTTTCTTGAGCGTCCAGACCAGCTGTCACTAAATCACTCCAACGAACAAAACGGCTCGACAAACTCATTGCAAGAAAGAGGGAGGGCGAGGCCTTGGGTCAATCTCCATGCAGGTTGGGCCGTTCCAACATCCCGTAAATCCGTTTGCACCCGTCGAGGCCACGAAAAACCTGCCCGCGCACAATCAACCCAATCGACCTCCGTGGCGCCACCCACAAATGTCAAATGCGCTCCAGCTCGGCATTGCTGACAAATCTGCGCGCCTTGCAGCCACGCTAGATCAATCTGGCTTGGCCGCAAATAAGACTCGCCGGTTAAGCTTGATGCCAGCGTTTTGGGTTAATAACGCACGCCATTTGGGCGGGCTGTGGTCGTAAGCCTAGCGGGCTTGAAAAGGGAGCGGGGCTACGCCTCCGAAGCGCCCGAACCTGGGCGAAGCACATTGTATCGGAATGCCATCATAGGGCGGCTTGTGCTCAAACCGCGCCGCTTGCGGTCACGCTGCGGCGCGGTGGCCAAATCAGAGGTAACGGTCGAAATCGCCATTCCTCGGCTGATCGTCTTTGGCCTCGCAGACGCTTTACGTCGCAGCTTCCGGAGTATCTGATGCGACGTCTTTAGTGCCGCTTCTTGCCACGTCCGAGCGCGAATTGACCGACCGGGCCCTCTACATGGAATTCGAGCCCCGTCATTTTTGCAAACAGATCGATGTTGCTGGTGCCGATGGCGCAGCCACCAAGGCCCATATCGGTTGCCGTCAGGTAGAACGTCTGGATCATGCTGCCGACATCCTTCAGGATCAACGAATATGCAATTGAGCTGTACTTCCAGGAGATCCGCCCGAAACGCGCGGCGATCGTGATCAGGACCTGCGGCGGACCGGGTGCGTCCATGGCAAACTGGGCTGCCGCCGAAAGCGCCTGGAGTTGCAGCGCGGAGGCTCCGATCGCTACCAGCGCGTGGCCGCCCGCGTCGTAGTGGTACAGTCCGCGTGCAAGCCCCTCGCAGTTCGAAACCGCCAGATACAATTCCAGTTCGTATGCGCTGCCCGCCGACGGGTAGGGTCTTGTGCTGTAGGCGATCTCAGGACCGCTCTCGAAATTCGCGCCGCTCTTCCATTCCGACAGCACCCGGGCAGCGCTGTCCAGGAACTGCGCAAGCTCGGCGAGCGTGATCGGATGCTCGTCATCAAAATCCCGGACTGAATGGCGTTCGCGCAGCAGCCCTGCGAAGGACGAGACCGGATCCGAGGTGAAGAATTTGAACAGATCGATCTTCTTGCCGGGCCAAGGCGGGCGCACCGCGGGCAGCGCCGAGACGACGCTTGCATAAGCGAAGGTGCTGCCAACCGGATTTGTCTGGCGGCCCTCCGTGCTCCGCGTGTGAAACACGAGATCATGGAAATCCCAGAGAACGAGATTGCCATCGCCTTCATTTTGCCGAAGGCCGTCGCCGCTTTTCGCATCGAGCTTGAGCAGGAGCTGGCTATCCAGCAGCAGTTCGAGCAGATCGAGGTTGAAGGCGGCCGCGTGGCGGCGAAGCCTGCTGATCTTCTGAGGCCGCGACAGCGCAGCGAGGGTGGCGGCAATGGCGGGATCGCCAATTCGAAACAGCGCGCCGGCGCGCGGCGATTCCAGCACCATTTCGTTGCCGCGCCGGCGCAGATAGGCAAAGCGCGACAGCACGATGGTGTCACTCTCGCCGAGCTTTGCGCGTTGCGGCCAGTAATCGGAGACCTGAGGCTCGATGACCACGAGGTCCTGCTCGTCACGCGGAAAGGACAGGCGATATTCGAGCAGCCCGTGCCGCGCCAGTCGATGCACCAGGACGTCGACTTCCCTCGCGATTGCGCTCTTGCCGGCAAAGGACGCGAGCGGCAGGCCGTCGGTCAGATTCCGCGCACGGTCCATCGCGGCCGGGCTGAGGTGTCCCAGATTGACAAAATAGCCGTCCACGGAGGCGGCGATGCTTCCGTCCGCCTGCATCTGCAGGGAGAAATGACCGTTCAATCGGGCGGCAATGACTGGCGCGATCTTCCTGGTCGGCTTTTTCCTGACAGCGCGCACGAAAGGCCGGCCTTTCAGGTGTGCGGCAGGAACGGAGTGAGTTCGCTTTCCTGCCGCGGGCGATCCAATAATCCAAGCCTCACCGGAACATCGTAAAGCCGGCCCGGTGCGAAGCGGCGATAGAAATGCCGCAGGCCCGGAACAAGCACGCGAACGACGGGAACCTCAACGTCGGGCCGCGTCTGGTCGAGCACGAGGAAATCGTAACCCGCGTTGGTGGCGATCTCGACACAGGCATTCACCTGATCGCGCGTATTGTCGTGAAGCCTAAGGCCAGGTGCCGGCGGAACGATCGGATTGTCACTTGGAATCAGGAACGGATAATCCTCCAGGCGCAACGGCGTGACACCGTCAAGCGTCGGCTTCTCACCGCTTGCACCGCCCATCATGCCGACTGACATGAACTGGGTCAGTTCGGTGAGCGAACGCAGCAGGGCGATGCGGCGGTCGAAATGCGCGCCGGAACCGAACTCGATATTCTCGTGGCCGTTTTGCATCCAGTGCATGACCGCCACGTAAGTGGGAATGCCGAGATCGCTGGTGACGTCGAGCACCCACAGCCGGCGCCCGGCATCAGCAAACTGGGCTTGCAGATCCCGGACATAGGAATCGTCGAATTGCTTGAGGTCGACCCCGGCACGCTCCAGCCGGTTGTACCACCAGATGGCGTAGGCATCGCGTTCGACGAGTTCGAGGAAGCCCTGAACGATGGCTTCCTCGCGGGTGTTGCCGGCTGCGCAACCGTTGGAGTCCGTATGGAAGCCGCCATAGAAGAAGTAGAGCAGGCCGGTAGGAAGGTATATGAAGCGCTTGTCGCGCAACGACCAGACCGGCGACCACTCGGTCCTCCTCGAGGGATCGAACGGCTCGGGAACCGGATGTGAATCGTCCGGCTGCTGGGCATACCTGTTTTGAAACTGCGTTTCGCTGAAAAGTTGGATGTCATTGGGGTGAAGGGCGTCGCCGGGAGCGAAATCGGTAAAGCGGCGCGCCGTCCTGATCTCGTCACCCTGGAAAATGCCCGAATAGCGCTCGATCGCCTCCATCAGCGCGCTGGCCTCGCCCTGCTCGGCCGTGGAGCCCTTGCCGAAGCTGCCGCCGCTCAGTCCGGACCTGAGCTGGTCGACGCTTTGGGCCGGCGCAGAGAAATTGTGGTAGGCGAAAAAATTGGTGTTCATCGGCAGATCGACCTCGATCCGCTCGAGCCGCGAAACCACGCCGGTCAGCGGGCTTACATGCTTGCGGAAGCGCGCTACCGTGGCTCGCGACGTCACGGTGCGGTATCCGCCGCTGGTCATGATGAGCTGGCTGCCTTCGGCGATCTCGATTGACGTCGCCGCCCGGCGTGGATTCTGCAGTTTCTTGCTTCCGCAGGTGAGACATTGCGGGCGCCGCGCCACAAAGTGCTTGGCGATGACCGCGCCAGTCAGATCGAGGCTCGCAATATGATCGCGCAGATCGGTGCGAAAGCCCGAGGCAATCGCTTTCGCGATTTCGACGGCAGCGAAGTGAAACGCGGTCTGTCCGACGGTGTCCTGGACCAGAGGCGATACGACGACCGCCTGCGCCGGTCCGCGGTCGAGAAATCCCTTGATCTCCCGATTGCGTATCATGCGATCGAACAGACAGTTCCAGCAGGCGCTCTCGCCCGGTTTGAACACGGGGCCCACCAGCGGAAACACGCCGGACGGCTGCACAAGCAGCCAGGGCGTCTTGTCGGCCACGCGTTCCCGGTTCATCTCGGCGAGTCGCCGGTCAAGATAGTCGTTCACCAACGTGATCGTGAGTTTGGGTGAACGCCTGGCGATCTGAACGCCGAGTTTGCTCAAGGCTGCGGCAAGTTCTTTGGCGCCTTTAACATCGATTGCTTCGACCCGCACGGGGCAATTGCGCAGATTCTGCTCTGCGACCTCGAGAGGCAGGCCGAGGCTCGCCCAATATCCGGCGACGGCGCCATCGAATGCGTGCGAAGCTCCTGTAACGACGTATCGGCGCTCCAACAGCCGCCTGATCGCCTCTTCTATCTTGTCGATCGGAAAGCTCTTCGATAGCTGGCGAACGATCTCCGGCGCAGACTTTCCATTTTTTCCGATCGCCGTGGCCACCGCACAATAGAGCTCGCCGTGCAGGAAGAACTTGCGGTCCTCGGAATAGAGGCAGACCACGCCGGGAGGAAGTACATAGGCGGTGAAGTTCGGCGCGAACCGCAAAATATCCTTGCCGGTCTGCTTCGCAACACGGGTCTTGCGATTGGCTGTCATCGGGTCAGCACGCTGATCCTGCGCCTTTCATTTCGGATCACCAGCGCACGACCAACCGTTCGTCCCACGGGATCCGTGCGCTCGGTTGCCCATCGGTATTGTTAATTGGAACACGCTCGCCCGCCACCGGCTGAGCATCGCCATGTGGCGCGTCCTGGCCGTGCTCTCGAACGACGGTGGCCAGCGTCAGATCGACCTTGCCGGCAAGACCAGCATCGATGTCTCGACATTATCGCGCGTCGTCACCCGGCTCGTGAAGATGGGGATGGTGACGCGCAACCGCTCCGCGACCAACAGCCGCGAGGTGGAGGTCCGCCTGACCGCCAAGGGGCTCGCCGTGCTGGCGGAGGCCATCCCGAAGGCGATTGCCTGCGAACGCATGGCGATCGCGGGCGTGCCGGCCAAGGATCTCGCCGTGGTCAGGCGCAGCTTGCGGCGGATGTACCAGAACCTCGCGGGCTCGGCGCACGCTTCCGATCCGCTCGCCGCCCTCGAGCTTTCCGGCGTTTCATCACGCCGTCGACCAGGAGCCGCGCGAACTCGGCGCTGATCCGCTCCACCGTCGCCTCCTCGTTGTGGTACCAATTCGCCACCGAATTGGCCATGCCGAGTATGCCGAGCACCGCCAATCTGGTGTCGAGATCGGAACGGAACTCGCCGCGACGTACGCCTTCCTTGAGCACGTCCTCGAACACCCGTTCCAACCCGCGCGACAACTTGCCGATCCGCCGCCGGCTCTCGACCGGCAGGTGCTGGCGCTCGTTAAGGAACACCCGCACGAAGTCGCTGCGGTCGGCGAGCGGCGAGAGATGCGCCTTGATCAGGCGCGAAAGCTTGTCCGCGGCGCTGCCGCCTCCCTTCGCGATTGCCTTGGCCGCCTCATAGAAGTCGCCGACGCCGTGCAGGCAGACCAGCTCGAGCGCGCCCTCCTTCGACGAAAAGTAGTAATAGAGGCTGGCTTGGCGGATGCCGAGAACGTCGGCGATGTCCTGCGTCGTGGCGCCATGGAAGCCGCGCGCCGCGAACACCTGCGCGGCGGCTTCGATGATTTCCGGCGCGGCTTTGGCCGGCGCGCTCGACAATCCCGGCACTGGCGGCCTGCCCGCCTTCACAACCGGCAGCGTCAAGGCGATGACCACGCCCAAGGCGATGGCCGACAGCGGCTGGAGCAGCGCTTCGCGGGA
>Ga0081455_10007823_pt1 | contig 11194 bp, 10 predicted proteins | sample TabmetS3T2R1_FD_70207 | JGI IMG/M metagenome (GOLD analysis project Ga0081455, IMG submission 70207) | Tabebuia heterophylla rhizosphere microbial communities from the University of Puerto Rico - S3T2R1 | ecosystem: Host-associated > Plants > Roots > Rhizosphere ... | reverse complement strand
GAACGTGCGCGTAGCTCGGCAGCTCGGCGCCGAGAGCGCGCAGGATCGGGATCTGCCTCGGCGTGTTCGAGACGTGGTCCTGGCCGCGGATCACGTGCGTGATCCCGTCGAGCATGTCGTCGACCGGGTTCGCGAAGTTGTACGTCGGCCGGCCGTCCGAGCGCAGGATGATGAGGTCGTCGAGGTTCTCGTTCTCGACCTCGATCCGGCCGCGGACGACGTCGTCCCACCCCGTCGTGCCTTCGTCGGGCATTCGGAAGCGGATCGCGCCCTCGTCCTCGTAGGCCTTTCCTTCCTCGACGAGCTGACGGGCGAACCGCTGCGCGTCCTCCATCCGGTCGAGCTGGAACCGGACGTCGCCGTCCCAGTCGATCCCCAGCCACTCGAGCGACCGCTGGATCTGCTCCGTCGCCTCCGCGACCTCACGACTCGTGTCGGTGTTCTCGATCCGGAGCAGGACCTCCCCGCTCTGTGCCCGCGCGTGGAGCCAGTTGAAGAGGAACGTCCGGACGCTCCCGATGTGGAGGAGGCCCGTCGGGCTCGGCGCCATTCGGACGCGGACGGTCACGCCACTATCGTAGGGGCGTGCTCTTCGGCGGCCACGTTTCGGGCGGCGTCAAGGCCGCTCCGGAGCGGGCAGGCGAGATCGGTGCCAACGCGCTGCAGCTCTTCGTCCAGAGCCCTCGCGCGTGGCGCTTCCCCAACCACGACCCGGAGGTGCTCGGGGGCTTCGCGGAGCGGGCGCGGTCGGCCGGGATCGAGGCGACGATCGTCCACGCGATCTACCTCTGCAACTTCGCCAGTCCCGACGACGAGCTCTACGGGAAGTCCGTCGCGACCCTCGGCAGCACGGTCGACACGGCATGCGCGATCGGCGCGGACGGTGTCGTCTTCCACGTCGGCTCGCACCTCGGCAGCGGCTTCGAGGCGGGCCTGAAGCGCGCCGTTCCGGCGCTCGAGCAGGTGCTCGAGCGCTGCTCGGACACGACTTGGCTGCTGGTCGAGAACTCGGCCGGGACCGGCGGGACGATCGGGCGCTCCCTCGAGGAGCTCGCGATGATCGTCGAGCGACTCGACGTCCATCCCCGTCTCGGCATCTGCCTCGATTCCTGCCACCTCTGGGCGTCCGGGTACGACGTCACCGACCCATCCGCGCTGGACGAGCTGCTCGACCGGTTCGACGCGCTGATCGGACTGGATCGTCTCCGCGTCCTCCACGTGAACGACTCGCAGACGGAGCTGGGGTCGAACCGGGACCGGCACGCGAACCTCGGCGAGGGGCTGATCGGCGACAAGCTCTCCGTCTTCCTCGGCAACCGGCGACTCCAGGACCTGCCGGCGATCGTCGAGACCGAAGGCCAGCAGGGCAAGGGTGCCGACGAGGTGGAGATGCGGAAGCTGCGCGCGCTCTGGAAGAAGGGAACTAGGCGGACCCGCGCACCTGCGCGAAAACGCGGAAGCTCGGCTCGCCGACCGGCAGCTCGTGGAACTCGGGGTTCACGCAGCCGAGGTCGTCGGAGCGGCTGAGATACGTGCTGTCGACCTCTGCCTGGCACATGGGCAGGGGCTTGCGACTAGCCCGAACAGCACCAAAGCCCGGGGCTCGGGCTTCGGCTTCACGGAGCAGCTCCAGGTCGATCTCGACCGAGAAGACCTTCTGCATGCAGCCGACGTACGTGCGCCCGACCTCCTGGAACGCGTAGAGGAACGGGCAGGACCGCGCGAGGCACGCACCCGGATAGACGACCTTGTCGCAGTGGACTCCGCAGCGGCGGCATTCGACTTCGTCCTGCGGCCGGAGCGGAAGCTCCTGCGGCGGACTGGCGGTCTCTCGCGACGCCATGCTTGATTCTTGTCGACAGTTTCCGCCCGGCGCAAGACTTGACAGGACGAGGCGGAGGCGCTAGGCGCGAGCGCGCAGCGCTGTCCGCGAAGCGGACGGTGGAAGGGGTCTGGGGAAACCGGGAGGGGGTTTCCCCAGCTACCCGGCGAGCCGGTCCACGACGTTCAGGACGTCCATCTGGGTGAACGCCTGGTAGTCCGGCTCGACCTCGACGGGCCCGTCGTCGGCGCGAAACCAGAGGGCCTGGACCGTCCGCATCCCGACCCGCGAAGCGCCGGTGACGTCGGCCTCGAGCCGGTCGCCGACGAAGAGCGCCTCCACCGGAGCGACGCCCAGCTCGTCGAGCGCACGCTCGAAGACCGCTGGGTGCGGCTTGCGCTTGCCGACCTCCGAGGAGAGGACGATCGCGTCCACGCGTTCGACGAGGCCCATCCGCTCGAGGATCGGCTCGATCAGCCACCACGGACTGGCCATGTTCGACACCAGCGCCAGCTTGAGCCCGCGCGTCCGCAGCGCCTCGAGCAGCGCATGGGTCGACGAGGCGAGCGCGTAGTGGGCCGCCCAGACGTCCTGAGCCGCCCGGAGGTAGGCCCGGATTTCCTCGTCCGCCAGGTCGACCCCTTGCCCGCGGAAGGCCGCGGCGATCGCGGCCGGAAGGTCGAGCTCGTCGTCCGTCTGGGGCGGGAAGAGCTCGGCGTCGTGCGCTCGGAGGTAGCTCGCGAACGCGTCGGCGTCCGGGAGCCCGTCCCGGCTGAGTGCCGTGAGACCCGCCCGCAGGCCCTCGAACGCGATCTCGTCGCTCCACTCGTCGTCCATGAGCGTCCCGCCCCAGTCGAGGAGAACCGCGCGCAACACGGCGGTTAGGGTAGTGGCGTGGCCAGGAGGATCCTTTGGGGCTCCCTCGCCCTTGCTCCGGTCACGATCTTTCTCCACTACGCGTTCCATCCGGGCGGCGTCCTGGAGTTCGTCCTGTCCGCGCTGTCGCTGATCCCGCTGGCCTGGCTGATCGGCGAAGCGACCGAGCAGGCCGCACATCACACCGGCCCGGGCATCGGCGGCTTCCTGAACGCAACCTTCGGGAACGCTCCCGAGCTGATCATCGCGCTGATCGCCGTCAACGAGGCGAAGTGGGAGGTCGTGCGCGGCTCGCTGACCGGAAGCGTGGTCGGCAACCTGCTTCTCGTGCTCGGCTTCTCGCTTCTGTTCGGTGGGCGCGGTGCGCTCGACCGCGAGTCCAGCTTCGTCTCGCTCGCCCTCATCGGCTTCGCCGTCCTCGTCCTGCTGATCCCGTCCGTGCCCGGCTGGGAAGGGGATCCCGAGCGGGACTCGATCGCGCGGCTCTCGGTCCCGGTCTCGATCGTGCTCCTGATCGCGTATGCCGTCGTGACGTGGCTTTCGCTGCGGCGCCACCACAGGCTGCACGTCTCCGACCAGCCCGAGCGAATCGCGGCCTGGTCGCTGCGAATGGCGCTGCTCGTGCTCGCCATCGCGACCGTCGTGACGGCGCTCGTCGCCGAGATCCTCGTCGGCTCGCTGGAGGAGTTCTCGGAGAAAGCGCACCTGTCCGAGTTCTTCGTCGCCGCGGTGATTGTCGCGATCGTCGGAAACGCCGCCGAGCACGGCGGCGCGGTGGTCGTCGCGGCGCGCGGGCAAATCAAGCTGGCCGCCGAGATCGCGCTCGCCTCGAGTGCGCAGGTGGCCGTCTTCCTGATCCCGGCCGTGGCGCTCCTCTCGTGGCTGATCGAGCCGCTCGCGCTCTCCTTCCGCCAGGTCGAGATCGCGGCGCTCGCCGCTGCGACGGTTTTCACGTTTGCCCTGCTCGTGCAGGGCCAGTCGTCGCGCTTGCGCGGCGTCCTGCTGATCGCGGCGTACGTCGTCGTCGCCGCCGCATTCTTCGTGGCCGGCGACCGCTAAGACGTGCCGATCCGGCGAGGACGCGGGCTTCGCCGCCCGCCGATTCGGCGGACGGAGGTCAGCGGCATCCCCTGCTTCTGGGCGGACGCCCCGGCTCCCTTCACCGCGACGCTCGTCTTCCGCGTCGGCCGGGCCGACGAGACGCTTCCGACGGCAGGCATCACGCATCTCGCCGAGCACATCCTCATGCCCGCCACGCCGCCGCGAGAGCTCGAGCGGAACGCGCGAGTCGAGGACATCTTCGCCGTGTTCTGGGCGTCGGGCAGCCCCACGCAGGCCCTGCGCTTCCTCGAAAGCCTCACCGGGCTCATCGCCGACCCGCCGCTCCACCGGCTCGAGACCGAGCGCTCGATCCTGCGCACGGAGGCGGCGAGCAGCGGGCCCCACCCGGTCAACGCGTCGATGGCGCTCCGATACGGCGCCGCTGCGCACGGGTTGATGGGCTTCGAGGAGCTGGGCCTGAACACGGTCGGCTCCGAGGACGTCGCTCGGTGGATCGGCGAGTACATCACACGCGAGAACGCGTCCCTCTGGCTCACCGGCGAGCCGCCGCGCGACCTCGCGCTGGCGCTGCCGAGCGGGAGACGACGATCACCACCGCAGCCGGCTCCGCTGGGCGAGGTCGTCTTTCCCGCCGTCTATCCGTTCGGCCCGGACGACACCATCGTCGTCGCGTTCGACGGGCGCCGAAGCCCGGCTCTCTCAATGGCGTCGTCGATCCTGCTCGACCGCGCGTGGCAGACGATCCGGTACGACCGGGGCTGGGCGTACGACGTCGGCCAGTACTTCGAGCCGATCGCGCGGGACGTCGTCCACGGCACGCTCTGGGTCGAGTCGCTCACGCAGAACGTCGACGTCGTCAGGGACGCACTGATCGAGTTGATCCGCGACCTGGCCGATCGCGGAGCAACGTCCGAGCAGCTCGGCGAAGAGCTGGAGCGGATCCGCGACGATCTAGCCGAGCCGGCCCAGCTGCCTTCCTACCTCCACTACGCGTCCTGCGAGCACCTGCTCGGTCGCGACTACTCGGATGAGGAGTTCCTTCGCCTCCGCGAGGCGGTCACGACCGACGCGACGAGCGAAGCCATGCGTGCGGTCATCGACCGGCTGCTGATTGCCGTTCCGAGCGAGGAGCGCGTGCCCGAGGGCTTCAATCCGTATCCAATGACGTCGTCGACGGCGGTTGCCGGCAAGGTGCATCGCCTCCGTGCGCTCCCGCTGCGCCGCGCCGTCCGCCGGATATCGCTCACGGTCGGCGCGAACGGCGTCACGCTGCACGGACCGGACGGGGAGCCGGTCACGGTCCTCTTTCGAGACGTCGCGGCCGTCGTCCGCGAGCGCGACGGGAGCCGGACGTTGTTGGGCCACGACACCACGAGGCTCGTGGTCGACCCCGACGACTGGCGCAAGGGCAAGGACGTCGTCGCCGCAATCGATGCGAGCACCCCCGACGAGCTGGTCGTCAGAGCTGAGCCGGAGCAGATGGCGGTCGACGATCACGTCGAAGAGGTGGCCAGGCGAACGCTCAAGCGGCGCTGGGTCGTCGACGAGGAGCTCACGCTTCTGCCGGACTCACTCGACGTCGGTGAGGAGGTGCTGATCCTCGCCGAAGCGAACCGCGGCCTCCGGTCCGGCCTGCTCGCGGCCACGGACAAGCGTCTGCTCTGGCTCTACAAGATGCGCAAGGAGAGCCGACTCGAGATCGCGTACGAGGACATCGAGGACATTCGGTTCCGGAAGAAGTTCCTGGAAACGTCGCTCGAGGTCACGACCGGCGGAGAGACGCTCTCGCTCTCCGAGATCGCGCCGAAAGAGCGGGGCCCGGAGCTCGAGGCGCTAGTCCGCGAGCGACTCGCTAGCCGAGCGTCTCGGGCGTCCGAGTGACCGGGTAGGTCGCGAGGTAGAGCTTGACCGGCACACCCGCCTCGTCGCGCACGATTCGGAGCAGCTCGCCGCGCTCGAGGCCCTGCGCGACGCGGTAGACGTCCGGCCCCTCCTGCTCGTACACGGAGCGCCCGAGGTCGAGGCGCGCGTCAGACGAGAGCGACTCGAGTCTGCCGTTTCGAAACGAGAAGACGAGCTCGTGCCCCTCCGACCACCAGCGACCCAGGACCCCCTCGAGCTCCTCGGGCGCGGCCTCGCCGGGTCGCCACTCGTCCGGGATCGGTGGATACGCATCCGCGGCGGCGAGTGAGAGCCGCACGCCGAGCTCGGAGATCGCGACTCCGGCGCCGGCGTTCGTCAGGACGGCAGCACCCGTCTTCGCCTCCGGCTGCGCCGAGACGTGAGCCAGGAAGCCGGCGTGGGCGCCGTCGTGGCCGGCGAAGAGCCTGTCGTCCACGCGGTAGAGCGCGAAGCCGAGCCCGTACCCGAGCCGCCACTTCGTCAGGTCGACCATCGACTGGAAGGTCCTCATCTCCGCGACGGTGTCCGGCGAGAGCACGGCGGGATCCGGGTCGGCGATGAATGCCGCCCAACGGCAGAGGTCGCTCGGGGTGCTCCAGAGCTCGGCCGCCGGCGCGACGGCGTTCCCGGCGATGACCGGCTCTTTCCGCGGGACGTCGGCGTAGGGGTCGACGAGGTAGCCCACCGCCGCAGGATCCTCCGCAGTCCACGTCGTCCGGTTCATCCCGAGCGGGCCGAGGACGCGCTCGTCGAGATAGCGCTCGGCGGGCTGCCCTGAGACGCGTGCGACGACCTCCCCGAGGAGCGCGAACGCGAGGTTCGAGTAATGCCAGTAAGCCCCCGGGGCGAGAAGCTGCTCGCTCTCGGCGAGCCGCGGCAGAAGCTCGTCACGGGTCGGCATCTTCAGCGTTTCCCAGACCTCCCCCGGCACCTCGCGCTGGATCCCGGAGAGATGCGTGAGCAGCGCCCGGATCGTCGGCTTGTGCGCCGCCTGCGGCAGGTGTCGCTCGAGCGTGTCGTCGAGATCGAGCTTCCCCTCGTCGCGAAGCTGCATCACCCCGACGGCGGTCACGGTCTTCGTGATCGAGGCGATCCGGTACTGGTGGTCCGGTGTCGCCACCTCCCCGCTCTCGGTATCCGCGAGCCCGACGGCCTCGGCCCAGACGATCTCGCCCTCGTGGACCGCAGCCGCGCTCACGGACGGCAGCCGCTTCTCGGCCTGAGCCGCCCGGACGATCCGCTCGAGCTCGGTCGTCACCGACTCAGGCGCGGGCAAGGGTTCCCAACGCTTGTGGAGCGAGCTCGATCGCGCGCTCGATGTCTTCGTCGGTGACGTCCAGGTGCGTGACGGCACGGAGTCGCGTCGGATGCACCGTCCCGGAGAGACCGACGCCTGCCTGATGGAGGCGCTCCAGCGCGTCCGCCTGAGTCAGACCGAGCGGCGCAACGTCGACCTGGACGAAGTTCGTCTCGACGTTGTCCGGCTCGACCGGAAGCCCTGCCGCCGCGAGCCCTTCAGCCAGGCGCTTGGCGCGGGCGTGATCCTCGGCCAGGCGGTCGATGTTGTGCTCCAGTGCGTAGACGCCGGCGGCGGCGACGATCCCGGCCTGGCGCATCGCACCGCCGAAGAAGTGCTTGAAGCGCCGGGCGCGGCGCATCGCGTCGTGGGAGCCGGCTACGAGCGCGCCGAGCGGGCAGCCGAGCCCCTTCGACAGGCACACCGTCACGGTGTCTGCGTGCCCCGCGATGTCGGCCGCGGGCACGCCGAGCGCAACGGCCGCGTTGAACAGCCGTGCGCCGTCGAGATGAAGGCGCAGGCCAAGCTCCCGGCAGGTCTCGGCCATGGCGACGACCTCCGCCAGCGGCCACACGCGCCCGCCCGAGGCGTTGTGCGTGTTCTCGATCGAGACGATCCGCGTCAGGGGCGCGTGAAGGTCGCCCTCGACGGTGTAGGCGGTCTCTCGGATCTGCTCCGGCGTCAGCCGGCCGCGGTCGCCCGGAAGCGGCCTGGTCTGGAGGCCGCTGTGCGCGGCCGGCCCGCCCAGCTCGGCGATCAGGATGTGCGAGTGCTGCTCGGCTAGGAGCTCGTCGCCCGGCTCGCTGTGGAGCCGGAGCGCGATCTCGTTCGCCATCGTCGCCGTCGGGACGTAGACGGCCTCTTCGTGTCCGAGCAGCTCAGCGGCCAGCCGCTCGAGCCGGTTGACCGTCGGGTCCTCGCGCTTCTGCTCGTCGCCGACCTCGGCGGACGCGATCGCCTCGCGCATCGCCGGGGTGGGCTTGGTCAGCGTGTCGGAGCGGAGCTCGATCACGGCCGGATTCTTGCAGCGGCGCCTCGACCCGCTTGCCGGCAACGAGATACAGCGCGGCGCCGACGACGCCGACGGCGAGGACGACGAGCCACATCCCGGCATCGCCGAGCTGAGCTCGCGCCTGCAGGCCGACGGCCGGCCCGAGCGCCATGCCCGTCCAGCTCGCGGCATTCGCGGCGCCGAGGTACAGGCCGCGGAGGCCCTCGGGCGCCATGTTCGCGATCAACGCCTCGGACGCCGGCGCCCACAGCATCTCGCCGAGCACGACGACGAGCAGCACCACGACGACGACCGCGAGAGCCGCGCTGAGCTCAAGCAGCAGGTAGGGCGACGCCATCAGGAGCACGGCGAACGCCAGCTTGGGCGCGCGAGGGACGGGCGCTGTCCAGCGCGTGACGCGCAGCTGGAGCGCGACGATCACGATCGGGTTCAGCGCGAAAAAGACGCCCCACGTCGCCGGCGCCAACCCGTGGGTCTGGGTCAGGGAGACCGGCGCGAGCAGCTCGAACGCGCTGTAGACGAACCAGCTTCCGAGTGTCGCGCCGAACACGAACAGGAGCGCGCTGTCGCGGAACAGCGGCGCGAGCGAGGTCGCCGCACCGACCGACGGCGCTTGTCGAGCGCTTTCGGGGAGACGGACCGCAGCGACGAGCGAGAGCGCGTAGGCGCCGACGATCGCGGCGAAGAGCGCGTCCCAGCGCCAGGTGATGAGAGCGGCACCGGCCAGTGGGCCGAGCGTCGCGCCGAGGTTGAGCACGACGCGGAACGTGCCGTATGCCTCTTCGCGGCCCTCGTCCGCGACCAGATCGGCGAGCAGCGCACGCTGGGAGGTGCCACGCACCGGTTGGATGAAGCCCATGACGACCAGCACCCCGTACGCGAGCCAGATGGGCAGTTCCGGTAGGAGCAGGGCAACCGGCGTGACCGTTTGGACGATCGAGGCCGCGACGATCACTGGTTGGCGGCCGATGCGATCAGAGAGGCGCCCGCCGAGCAGGCTGCCGACCACCGCCGCCAGCGCCGAGCACGTGTAGGCGAGGCCGACCTGCGTGGCGTCCGCGTCGCGGACGGACAGCGCCCAGATCGCGAAGAACGCGAAGAAGGCGAACTGTCCCAGCGCGCCGAAACCGACCGAAGCCAGCACGGGCTTGAGGACAGGGTCTACGTCGCCGCCGAACACTCGCCGGAAGGTCATGCGCCCGAGTCTGGCTGCAGCGACCTATGCATCGCAATACCGATTTCTTGTTGATCTCTACACTTTGGTAATGCTCGACCCACGTCGCCTGGCGCTCCTCCGTGAGGTCGCACGCCACGGATCGTTCTCGGGCGCGGCGACGGCGCTGTACCTGACCCAGCCGGCGGTCTCGCGTCAGATCGCCAAGCTCGAGCAGGAGGCCGGGGTCCGGCTCGTGGAGCGCGGCGCTCGGGGCCTACGCCTGACGGAGGCCGGCCGTGTCGCGGTCGAGCGGGCCGACGTGATCGCCGGCCAGCTGGCGGCGGCCGAGGCCGAGCTCGAAGCGATCGCGACCCTCGGCGCCGGGCGGCTCAGGATGACCGCGTTCCCAACAGCGGCCTCGACGCTCGCGCTGGATGCGATCAAGACGTTCCGTCGCAAGCATCCAGATGTCGAGCTGACGTTCGTCGAGTCGGGGACGAACGCCGGGCTCCGCCGGCTCCGCGCCGGGGAGGTCGACCTCGCCCTGGCGTTCCGGGAGAACGGACGCCCCGCGCCGTCGGAGTGGACCGACCTCGAGACCGAGTTCCTCCTCGTCGACCCGCTCTACGTCGCCGTCGCAGCGAACCATCGCCTGGCCGGGAGAGCTGCGATCCGTCTCCGCGACCTGGCCGACGACGGCTGGATCCAGGCCGTCCAGGCCGGGGCAACCGGCATCACCTTCCAAGCCTGCCTGGCCGCCGGCTTCGAGCCGCGGATCGTCGCGCTCAGCGACCACGCTCCGATCACCCAGGGGCTCGTCGCGCTCGGCGTCGGCGTGACCCTGGTCTCGAGCCTCTCGGTGCCTCAGGCGCGCAGAGACATCGTCGTCCGCCCGCTGAAGCCGTCGGGCCCGAAGCGAGACGTGTTCGCCGTCACGCTCCCCGGGCGTCTCCCGCCGCCGGCGATCGCGGCGATGATGGCGATCCTGAAGAAGAGTGCGGAGCGCTACCCGGTCGAGCCCGGCGGCTCGGCGCCGCGCTCGACGAGCAAGTCGTAGAGCTCGTCGTTCCCGCTCTGGACGGCGGCGTCGATCGGGCGGAACCCGCCCTCCTGGCGTGCGTTCGGATCCGCACCGGCGTCCAGCAGGAGCCGAGCGGTCTCGGTCGCGCTCACCGCCGCCGCGCTGTGGAGCGGCTGGACGCGCATCTCGTTCTCGGCAACCGCGCCGGGGTCGGCGCCGTGCTCGAGGAGCACTGCGGCGACCTCCGGAGTGCCGAAGAACGCTGCATAGTGCAGAGGCGTAAAGCCGTCCGACGAGCGGCGCGTCGCCAGGCTCGGGTCGCTTCCGAGCAGCTCGCGAACCCGCTCGGCGACGCCGAGAGAAACGGCCTCGTCGATGCCGACCTCGGCGTTCGCGGCGAGCTCCTCGGCCCGCACGCGGTCGCCGCCGTACAGCGCGGCCATGATCTCGCTCACGCTAGACCCCTTTGGGTGCCTCGGCGGCCACGCCGGCCGTCGGCTCGGCGGCGAGATCCGGGTGGTCCTCGAACAGGTAGCGGACGACCGCGCGCTTCGCGGCCTTGACCTCGTCGACTCGCCCGACCGGGCGGCCGTGCGGGGCATCCTTGATCAGCTCGGGCCGCTCGGCGGCGTCGCGCACGATCTCGAGCATCGCGTCCACGAAGTCGTCGAGCGTCTCCTTCGGCTCGGTCTCCGTCGGCTCGATCATGAGCGCCTCCGGGACGATCAGCGGAAAGTAGACCGTCGGCGGGTGGAAGTCGGAGTCCATCAGCCGCTTCGCGACGTCGAGCGCCGTGATGCCATGGTTGCGTTTGAGGCCCCGGGCCGAGAGCACGAACTCGTGCATGCACAGCCGGTCGAAGGGGAGCTCGTACGCGTCCTTGAGCCGCGCCAGGAGGTAGTTCGCGTTCAGGACGGCGACCTCGGACATCTCCCTGAGGCCCGGCCCGAAGGCGCGGATGTAGGCGTACGAGCGGACGAAGACGCCGAACGGGCCGCAGAAGCCGCGCACCTTGCCGATCGTCTTGGGACGGTCGTAGTCGAGGC
>Ga0081455_10007822_pt1 | contig 11196 bp, 10 predicted proteins | sample TabmetS3T2R1_FD_70207 | JGI IMG/M metagenome (GOLD analysis project Ga0081455, IMG submission 70207) | Tabebuia heterophylla rhizosphere microbial communities from the University of Puerto Rico - S3T2R1 | ecosystem: Host-associated > Plants > Roots > Rhizosphere ... | reverse complement strand
GTGAGCGGCTCGGGCACCACTCGCTCGAGCGCGGCGGGATCGGTGCGATAGGGAATGATGAGATATTCGCGATCGACGAAGCGATAAGGCCCAGGCGGGAAGGCGGGGCTCGTCAGCGGCATGGCGAAGGCACGTTTCCGGACTTCGTCGGTCTTCATAGGGCTCGTTCCTTTGGATTGGTGTCGAGCTCGCGGGTGAGGTCGAGCACCTTTACGCCCTCCTCCGGGCGGGTGCGATTTTTCCAGTCGGGATGCTTCAAGCTGCGCTCGACGTCGTGGCGGCCCGCCTGCCAGTGCTCCTCCATCGAGTAGCGCGAGAACTCATAATCGTTGGATTGGGTCCAATAGGCCGCGCGGCGGTGAATGAGGAGAACGATGGTGACTGCGGCACCGCAGCTCACACTATCGAGGAATTGCCAGTCGGGGTCGTTTGCGAGTTGCAGCGGCATCATCGCGCGCAAGCGCCGAATAGCCCTGCGGATGGTTTGTATCTCGCGGAAAATGTCGGTGTTGAGCCGGGTTCGACTCGAGTAACGGATCTCCTTCTCCCGCTGCGCGATGTCGAACAAGTTTTCGGGCATGCCGCCTCTGGCGCTGAACAAATCGATTTGAAAGATGCACATGTCCGTGCGCGGACCACTGCGCTCGAGCACATATTCGAGCGGCGTGTTGGAGACAAGCCCGCCGTCCCAATAAGGCTCGCCGTCGATCTCGATCGGTGGAAAGCCGGGAGGCAGCGCGCCGCTTGCCATGATGTGCTCCGGGCCGACCCTTTGTTTGGCGGTATCGAAATATTTCATGTTACCGGAGAGCACCTGCACCGCGCCGATGCTGAGCCGCACCGCGCCGGAGTTCAAAAGATCGAAATCGACCAACTCGTTGAGGGTGATCTTGAGTGGCTCAGTATCATAGACACTGATGGCCTCCGGCGTGCCCTGTGGCATGAGCACGGCAGGAGGGATTCGCGGCGCGAAAAAACCGGGCACGCCGCCGATCGCAGCAAGCGTGGCGCTCGTCTCATTGAAGAGGCGGCGCGAATTGTCGTCCGAGCCAAGCGGCCAGGCGAGCAGCCGGCTGGAGACTCGCTCCCAGAACTCGCGCAAGCGCTCGGCGCGCCGTTCGGGCGGATTGCCGGCGATAATGGCGGCGTTGACGGCGCCAATCGAAATGCCGGCCACCCAACTCGGCGCTTGACCCGCTTCGCACAGGGCCTGGTAGGCACCGGCCTGATAGGCGCCGAGCGCGCCCCCGCCTTGAAGCACGAGAACGATCTTTTCGTCGGAAGGGGCCACGCGTTACCTCTACCGCCTGCGTGCGGGCCGAACGTGAAGGCGCCTTAAGCTTAAGCGAGTGTCAGGCGCCGTGGGTATCCTGTACGAAACGCCGCCAGCGTGAATTGGATCACGCCGCCACATTCGCTGCACCTACCCGCTCTGGCGGGATGCAGTCAAGGCGAGGACGAGAGGCAGCAAAGCTGCCCTCGTCATGCCCGGTCAATCCGGCTCAAACAACGTTGGCCTACTAGAAGCAGGTGTTGATGTCGACTTTGGACACATAGTCGCACGGCGTCCAGTCGGGGTCGTTAGCCTGTCGCAGGTTCGGTGCCATCGGCATCTTTCTCACGTCGGCATGGCGTTGATACGCCGAGACAAGCCGCTGCTGATGAGGCGCCGTGGGCTCGTTGCCATAGTCTGCCAGGGCAGGCGCCGCAGAGGCGGCGACCAGGGCAAGCGCGATAAGAAGTTTCTTCATCGGTGGATCTCCGTGATTGGATGGTTCGCTGAACGGGCTCGCGGGGAGGCATCTCTTGCACGAGCCATCGCGGAGATAGGGCGCGCGTGCCCTTCCGGCTTGTCTGATCTTGCTGCCCATATCCCGGGCTTGCGTCGATCGCGTTCCGCTAAGGGCAAATGGTTGGACTGCGATGGGCAGGTGCCGTTACTGCGTTTTAACTTGTGGCCATAACCCGCGAAAAATAAACTGATAGTCCCGCATAAGAAAAAGCAACTCGTCCAAGGAGATCGGCTTTGAACCAGCTTCGGGTAACGTATCTCTTCGCAGCGTTTAGCGTCATTCTTGCCCCGCAATATGCCGCCGCGCACGACGGGATCACCAGTCGCGATCCCAGCGAAAAAATTGAAAAGCAGGTCGCCGCCCTGCGCGACAAAATGGCGGCCGCCAAGGCCGCCGGCGTTCCCGCCGAGGCGCTGCAGTCCGCAAGGTTCGTCTATCTCGCGGGTGTCGCGTGGCCCAATCCCGTCATCACCGTGTGCTTCTGGAACGGGTCCAAGCAGACGCAAGACTTCGTAATGAAATTCGCCAACGATTGGGCGAAATATGCCGCCATCAAGTTCGACTACAAGACCGACGGCGTGAACCGCATTTGCCAGGATGCGCAAAGCGCAAACATCAGAGTCTCGCTGGATGACGAGGATGCGCGCGATCTCTACGTCAATCAACAAGAGAACAGGAAGGGCAACTGGTCCTATCTCGGGAATCTCGACCTCAGCAGCTTGTTGGTGACGCTCAACCTGCCCGATGTCGTGAGACTGAGGAGCGCCGATCCGTTATGGACGCGCCACGCCATCCGCCATGAGTTTGGCCATGCCCTCGGATTGGAACACGAGCATCAGCGCACCGAATGCGCCGGGTGGTTCAACCTGGAGCAGATCGCGAAAGACACGGGTTGGACGGTGGATCAGGCGAGGGCGCAAGTTGGAACCTTCCCAGACTCGGATTTGGCCGGGCTCGGCTTCGTCGGCGACTACGACAAGGAGTCCGTCATGCAGTACAACTTTGCGAGGAGTTGGCTGCTCGAGAAGCCTGGGGAAACCAATCCTTGCATCAGAACGGACATCGAGAATCTGTCCGAGAAAGACAAGCTCGGCATTCGGGTCCTTTATCCGCCCGTGGCGGCCGCACCCGGCTCCCAGCTCGGGCAGCGCTCTGCCAAGGAAGGGGATGAGGCGTCGGCAGAGCCGAGGCCGATCAGTCCCGAGGACATTGCCAAGGAGCGCGCGAAGCTCACCGAGATCCAGGCGAACCTCCAGGCGAGAGCCTTGCAACGCTCCGGCAATGCCGAGGCAGACGCCAAGGCGAGCAAGGCTGCGTCAGCCTTGCAGGATGTCATCACCTCGCTCGATCAGGTCACGAGCGCGATGGCGGCACCTGCGGCAGCCGGGGCAAAGCCCGCAGCTCCCCCTCCGGCGCCTTGACCGGATTTGGCCTTTCGTCGCTGTGAGGCCTAGGCTTGCAGGATGGAATTGTCCGCGCAGTTCGCCGGTGTCGCGCGCGCCGGCGGCAGAGTCATCAAGGGTTGATGCGGCTGATCTTTGAGCCCTCGAGCGTCAGATTATACATCAGCCCCTTCTGGTCGATGATGAAGCCGATGACGGGCTGGGTGACCTTGTCGGTATCGATCGAGCCGCCGATGCCGACGGTGATGATCGCCACCGAGCCATCGACGCCGACCTTCCAGCCGGCCGTGCGGTCGAACTGATCGAGCGCGTCCCGGGTCATGAACATGATGATGACCGACCGCTCCTGCACGCCGAGCTGGAAGCCGAACGAGGCAGATATCAGGTTGTAGTAGCCAACCACCCTTTGCTGATTGAGCATTATTCCTTCGCCGTATTCGCCGCCCAGCCCGATCCCGGCTTTAACCACGGACGGAAATACGAGAATTCCCGCGGCCTTGTTGGCGAGCTCGCGGGCGCCCGAGACCTGCTCGACAAAGCTGTGCAGCGTGTTGTTGGCCTCGCGGTCGATCTCGGCGGCGGACGCCGCCAGACCTCGTCCCGGCTGCGCAACCGTCGCCGCCGCCACAATGAGGGCGAGGCAAATCGCTTTTAGCGCCGTCATGTCCGAAGCCCTCCCCAGAGCCATGCACTATCTTCAATCTAACATTGCGGCGCTTCCGCGACGAGCGGCGTCCTAGGCTACGTAGGCTTAAGCGGCGCCGAGAGGCGACGATGGTCGGCGCGTGCCGTTGGCCGAAATCCGCCGATAGCGGGCGGCGGGCATGCGACACGGATGGCCCAACCTCGCGGCCCCGTTTTGCTCTAGAATCGAACGTGCCCTGAGGAGATTCGTGTATGAGCCCGGGACGTCCTTCCTTGCGTGTCGCCATCGGCTTGGCAGCAATTCTCTGCTGTACGTCCGGTCCCGCGCCGGCAGAGGATGCGGACCACAAGCCTTGCATCGAAGACGCCATGCTCGTGTTCGACGCCTCGGGGTCGATGGCGGGCAACGTGAACCAAGGCATCGCAACCATCACGCCGCGGATCGACGCCGTGCGTGCCGCGCTCGCCACGATCCTGCCCAGCGTCACGCGACTTCGGCGCGTAGGGCTCATCACGTATGGGCCGGGCCCGTATCAACAGTGCAACGTTCAACTCAATCTCAAGCCGACGCCGAACGCCGCAGAGCTCATCATGCGCGCGGTGAACGCCCTGACCCCGGGAGGAAAGACGCCGCTCACCACCGCCGTCGGGCAGGCTGCGGAAGTGCTCGACTATCGCGCCAAACCCGGCGTCATCGTCGTTCTGACCGACGGCGAAGAAACCTGCGGCGGCTCGCCATGCAATCTCGGTAAGGAGCTGCATGCACAGGCGACCAACCTCACCATCCACGTCATCGGCTTTCGCATGAAGAATTTCTCGTGGACGGGCGAGCAAAGCATTCTCGACGTCAAATGCCTCGCCGACCAGAACGGCGGGCTCTATGTGAGCGCCGACACCGAGCAGGAGCTGACCGAGGCGCTCGAGAAGACGCTCGGTTGCCCGATGTTGTCGGAACTCACTCCGCGCTAGATACCTTGATAAGGCGTGGGTAAACGACCGACCGCCTTGACCTGTGGGCCAGTTTTCCATTCATTGCATTAACTCGGCGGCTGCTCAGAGGCCCTAAGAGAGGCGCGCGATGCTGCGATGGTTCCAGCGATTGATGCCGCGCCAGAAGGTCTTCTTCCCGCTATTCGAGCGGCACGCCGCGGTCATCGTCACGGCGGCGAGGGCGTTGCGCGAGATGCTCGCCGGCGGCGACCAGCTCAAGCTTCGCTTCCAAGAGGTTCTGGCGCTCGAGCATGAGGCCGACGGCATCACGCGCGAAGTGCTTATCGGCCTGCGCACCACCTTCATCACGCCCTTCGACCGCGCCGATATCCAGAGCCTGATCACCTCGATGGATGATTCAGTCGATCAATGTAAGCAGACGGCGAAAGCGATCACACTGTTCGAGGTGACGGCGTTCGAACCCGAAATGCGCAAAATGGCGGACGCAATCGTGGAATGCGCCGAGCTCGTGCAGCGCGCAGTCTCGATGCTGTCTGACGTGGCCAGACATGCCGCCGAGCTCAACGAGATCGGCCTCCACATTACTCGCATCGAAGGCAACGCAGACGACATCTACGACCGAGGCCTTGAACTGCTCTACCAGAAAGTTAAGGGAGGGGATGCGATTGAGTTCATTCGCGGCAGCGAGATCTACAAGCATTTAGAGGATACCGTGGACAGCCTTGATGACGTCGCTGACGAGATTCAAGGCATCGTCATCGAGCACGTTTGAAGGCGCGCATCCATGATGGCAGGCTCGCTTTCACTCATCGTCTTGCTTGTCGCCGTCGCGCTCGTCTTCGATTTCCTCAACGGTCTGCATGACGCCGCCAACTCGATTGCGACGGTAGTCTCGACGCGCGTGCTGTCGCCCAACATCGCCGTAGCCTGGGCCGCGTTCTTCAACCTCATCGCGTTTCTGTTCTTCGGTTTGCACGTGGCGCAGACCGTGGGCACCGGCATAATCTCTCCGGACATCGTCGACTGGCGGGTCATCTTCGGCGCGTTGATGGGCGCCATCGCCTGGAATCTCATCACCTGGTGGGGCGCAATTCCCTCTTCCAGCTCGCATGCGCTGATTGGCGGGTTGGTCGGCGCGGGAACGGCTAAAGGAGGGATCGGCGCCGTGGTCTGGTCGGGCACGATGAAGACAGTCGCCGCCATCGTATGGTCGCCGCTGCTCGGCTTCGTGCTCGCGCTGTTGTTGTGGCTGATCGTGGCGTGGCTGTTGGTGCGCAGCACGCCTTTTGCCGCGGATCAGAAGTTTCGCGTGCTGCAGTTGGGCTCGGCGGCGCTCTATTCGATCGGCCACGGCGCCAACGACGCGCAGAAGACGATGGGAATCATCGCCGGCCTTCTGTTTGCCGAAGGGCTCCTCGGACCGGACTTCTATGTGCCGTTCTGGGTGGTGCTGTCTTGTCAAGCCGCGATGGGAGTTGGCACGCTAATCGGCGGCTGGCGCATCGTCAGGACCATGGGATCGCGGATCACGCGGCTGAAGCCAGTGCAAGGCTTCTGCGCCGAGACGGCGGGGGCGATGACGCTCTACCTCGCGACCTCGCTCGGCGTGCCGGTCTCGACCACCCATACCATTACCGGCGCAATCGTGGGGGTCGGCGCGGCGCGCCGGGTGTCGGCGGTTCGCTGGGGCATCGCGGGCAGCATCATTATCGCCTGGATCATCACGCTCCCCGGCGCGGCGCTGATCGGAGCCGTTTTCTATCTGTGCGCCGCGCTGATACCTTGATCCTGGCGCGGCCGAGGCCTGCCCGGCTCAATAGAGCAAATACGGCTTCCTGCTTTCCTCGAACTCGGCCTCGCCGGGCGCCCAGCTCTCGACAATTTCCTCGACAGGCAGCTGGTGCTCGATCTGCACGCAAAGCTCGGTGGAGCCGGCGAGAATGTCGATCGGCATCTTGTCGTGCTCGTATTCGTAAGGAGGATCGCGCCATTTGAACTGCTTGGGCGCCAGGCCGTAGCTTTCGCGGATCAACGCCACGCCTGCCTTGACCGGCTCGAAGTCCCGCCGCGACGTGACATGGATCTGGCAGCCGCCACAGCTCGTGCGCGCGTGTTTCTGGAAGGTGGGCTCGAACGTCACCGCGCGGAAATGCGCGCCGGCCAGCTCCATCCGGTTCATGCGCGCGGCAAGTTCCTCGCCGTCGAGCCAAGGCGCCCCGATCAGCTCGAAGGGGCGCGTCGTGCCGCGTCCCTCCGACAGCATGGTGCCTTCGAGCAGCACGGTGCCGGGATAGACCGTGGCCGTGTCGAGCGTGGGCATGTTGGGCGAGGGCATCACCCAGGGGAGGTCGGTGTCGTCGTAATACATGTCGCGCGACCAGCCTTGCATGGGCACGATCTCGAGCTCGGCGCCGATGCCGTGATGCTCGTTGAACAGCCGCGCGAGTTCGGCCACGGTCATGCCGTGGCGCATGGGCATGGGAAACTGTCCGACGAAGGACTCATAGCCCCGCTCGAGCATCGGCCCTTCGACGGCAACACCGCCAATCGGATTGGGGCGGTCGCAGACGATGACCGGGAGCCCGTGTTGCGCAGCGGCGCGCAGGCAATTGGCCATGGTGTAGATGAAGGTATAGATGCGCGCGCCCACGTCCTGGAGGTCGATCACCAGCACATCGATCAGGTCGAGCATCTCGGGCGTCGGCTCGCGCGTCTCGCTATAGAGCGAAAAGATCGGCACGTTGCGGAGCGGGTCCTTGGCATGCGGGCTTTCGATCATGTTGTCCTGGAGATCGGACTTGAAGCCATGCTGCGGACCGAAGATCGCGCCGAGCTTCCAGTCCCCGGCCTGGGCGAGGCGATCGACGATATGGCCGAAGCCATGGTCGATCGAGGCGGGATTGGCGAGCACGCCGACCCTGAGCCCGTTCAGGCGTCTTGTCGCGAGCAGTCGTTCGGAGCCAAGCAGCATGGTCGTTGCGAGCGGTCAGGCGGGAAGGGAGCTGAACCTTGGGGAGGTGGGACTGTGACATAAAGCCTTCCCCGCCACCAAGGGCCATCGGCGCTTTGAGCTCCCGGTGGCAGCGGGTTTCTATCAAGGATTCGTGCTATCGTCGCCCGCGGCTGGCTGCTAGAAGCCTTTAGAGGGGGCTGCCCTAGATTTTCATATGGGATTGTCAGGGGGGCCTAACGGCCGTCCGAGAGCCTTCGCCTGCGTTTGCCTCTGGTGGGCTTGGGTTGGGGTTTGGTAGGGGATCGCATGAGTAAGGACCGCAAACGCCTTATCCCGGCTTTCATCGACCTGGGCGCCCAACGCCAAAGGATGGGCGACCGCATCGAGCGGGCGGTCGCCCGAGTCTTGAGGCACGGCCAATTCGTGCTGGGGCCTGAGGTCGCCGAGCTTGAGCGGCAGCTTGCGGAATTCTGCGGGGCAAGACACGCGATCGCCTGCGCCAACGGAACCGATGCGCTCCGGCTTGTGCTGATGGCCGAGGGCATAGGTCCCGGCGACGCGGTGTTCGTGCCGGCCTTCACCTTCGTCGCGACGGCGGAGGTGGTGGTGCTGGCGGGCGCCACGCCCGTGTTCGTCGACGTGCGGCCAGACACCTTCAACCTCGACGCCGATAGCCTCAAGGCCGCGATCAGAGAGGTGGAGAGCCTCGGGTTAAGGCCGCGTTGCGTGATTCCCGTCGATCTGTTCGGGCAGCCGGCAGACTACAGAGCCATTCGTCGCATTGCCGAGGCCAACGATCTCATCGTGCTCGCCGACGCGGCGCAGAGCTTCGGCGCGAGCCTGCACGGGCGCGCGGTCGGAACGCTCGCGGCCTACACGGCAACGAGCTTCTATCCGTCAAAGCCGCTTGGCTGCTACGGCGATGGCGGTGCCATCTTCACCGACGACGACGCCAAGGCGAAGCTTCTCACCGCGCTGCGCTGCCATGGCCGGCACCCCGATGGAACGGAATGCGGGCAGGCCGGCATCAACAGCAGGCTCGATACATTCCAAGCCGCGATCCTGTTGGAGAAGCTCGCGGTCTTTCCGCAGGAGATCGTGGCGCGGCAGAAAAGCGCCGAGCGCTACGCCGAAGGCCTCGGCACGATGGTGCGGGCACCCAAGCTAATGACCGGCGCAAGCTCGGTCTGGGCCCAATACACGATCGTCATCGAGCGGCGCGATGAGCTTGCCAAAGCCTGCCGCGAGGCCGGCGTGCCGACGGCAATCCACTATGCGAGCCCGCTGCATGCGCTTCCCGCCTACCGGCAGTTCCCGGTGGCGCCGGGCGGCCTGCCTCAGGCGGAATGGCTGGCGGAGCATGTGATCAGCCTGCCCATGCATGCTTATCTCGCCGACGAGGCGCAGGACCTCGTCATCCGAACGGTGCGCGGGGCGGTGCGCTCCCTCAAGGCCGGCGAGGCTCATGCCGGCCTCGCGGGGACGCCGCCGCCGGCCGGATAGGGCTTGCGCCGCGCCGCGTTGCAAGTAAAAGCGATAGAAGCCATGGCAGACCAGATCAGCGTCGCCGTCGTCGGCACGGGCTATTTCGGGCGCTTCCATGCGGAGCACTATGCCCGCAACCAACGCGCCAAGCTGCTCGCCGTGGTCGATACCAATGAGGAGCGAGCTCGCGCGGTCGCGACCGAGTTCGGCGCCGCGCCGGCCTTCGACTATCGCAGCATCCTGGGGAAGGTCGATGCGGCGAGTGTGGCCGTGCCGACGCCGCTCCACTACGAGATTGCCCGCGAGCTTATTGCAGCCGGCATCCATGTTCTCGTCGAGAAGCCGATTGCCGAGAACGTCGAGACCGCGAGCGCGCTCGCAAGCCTCGCCGAGCAGCGCAAGGTCGTCCTCCAGGTCGGCCATATCGAGCGCTTCTCGAGCGCCTATCGCACGCTCGCCAAAATCATCGCTGAGCCGCTCTATTTCGAGAGCTACCGCATCTCGCCGTGGAAGAATCGCGGCGTCGAGGTCGATGTGATCCTCGATCTGATGATCCACGACATCGACATGATCATCGGGCTGGTGGATTCGCCGGTGAGCAAGGTGGACGCGGTGGGCACGCCGGTGCTCGGCCGCAGGATCGATCTTGCCAATGCGCGCATCAATTTCGAGTCGGGCTGCATCGCCAACGTCACGGCGAGCCGGGTGAGCTACAAGACCGAGCGGAAGATGCGCGTCTTTGCGCGCAACCATTATCTCAGCTGCGATCTCGGCGAGGGCCGCATCTCGGGCTACAGGCTCAAGGGCGATCCCGCCGTCATGGGGCTCGCCGCTATCGAGAGCGAGAGCTACCAAATCGAGAAGCAGGACAGTCTCGCCAACGAGATCGATGCTTTCCTCGACTGCGTTTCGACCGGCGTCAAGCCGCTGGTCGATGGCCGCGCCGGATGCGAGGCGTTGCGCGTCGCCAGCATGATCAACGAGAGCATCGAGGAGCATTTGCAGAAAGTGCAAGGCGAGCCCAGCAGGTCGGCGACAGGAACAAAGCGCCCGTCTTCACTCTAGAGGCGTCAGCTAGCCCGCATTTGCAGGAGCCTGGGCTCCCTCCGGGACCCGGCCTTCCACGATATCGAGCACGACTTTGGCGGCGCGCTCGCTTGGCGCCGGGCTACGTTCGCCTAGCACCTTGATTACGTCGCGGAAGCCATTGCTCTGAGCATCCCTCGCCTTCTTCGAGCGGAGAAGCTCGTCGATCGCGGCGGCGAGGCGAGGGGCCGTACAAGCCTCTTGCAATAGCTCCGGAACGACCTCGCGCCCTGCCAACAGATTCACCAAGGAGGCGTGCTGCACGCTGACCCCCATGCGGCGCACGAGAAAAGCGGTCAGCGCACTCACTCGATATGCGACCACCATCGGCACATTGGCGAGCGCGAGTTCGAGCGTCACGGTCCCCGATTTGGCCATCGCCGCATTGCACGCGGCAAAGGCGTCGCTCCGTTCTGCGATGTCGGCGAAGATCACCGGCAACGGCCAATCGCGCGTGAGGCTTCGCACCGTCTCGGCGGTCGAGGGCACCTCGGGAATGACGACGCGCAGATGGGGATAAGTCTCCTTAAGCAGGACGAGTGCCTCGCCGAAAACCGGGAGCATGCGGCGCACCTCGCCGGGTCTGCTGCCCGGAACGACGCAAAGAACGGGCGCATCTTGCGGCAGATCGTGGCGCGTCCTGAAGGCCGGCCCGTCGCCGCGATCGACGCCGGATTCGATGGCGGGATGCCCGACATAGGTGCAGGGGATGCCGTATTTGGCGAAGAAGGAGACCTCGAAGGGTAGGAGCGCCATGATGTGATCGAGGCGCTTTGCGAGCTTCTTCGCGCGGCCGGGGCGCCAGGCCCAAAGCTGCGGCGCCACATAATGGATGATGGGAATGCCGGAGCCGCGGAGATGATGCGCGAGTCTCAGGCAG
>Ga0081455_10007821_pt1 | contig 11196 bp, 9 predicted proteins | sample TabmetS3T2R1_FD_70207 | JGI IMG/M metagenome (GOLD analysis project Ga0081455, IMG submission 70207) | Tabebuia heterophylla rhizosphere microbial communities from the University of Puerto Rico - S3T2R1 | ecosystem: Host-associated > Plants > Roots > Rhizosphere ... | reverse complement strand
ACGGGAGCTGGCGGAAGAAAGGGCGGGTGCGCAGGACCCGCCTTTTCTTTGGTCCTTTGCGCGGCGGCCCGGAATGCGTCAGGGTCCCGCGTCGATGGTTCCAGAGGCGTCACTCGAGTCGACCGACGAAGGGCTCGTCCCGAAGGGTGAAGGCTGGTTCGTGCTCAACGCACGTGAGGCGCGCTGGGCGCACGAGGAAGGGCGCACGGCCATCTGCCTCTTCGAGGGCGAGCCGGACTTCTCGCAGCTCGGGATCAACATCGGTGTCCTTGGCCCGGGCGAGCCGATGTCGATGTACCACTGGGAGGCGGACCAGGAGGACTTCCTCGTCCTCGCCGGTGAGGCCCTGCTGATCATCGAGGGCGAGGAGCGGCCGTTGCGCCCGTGGGACTTCGTGCACTGTCCTCCCGAGGCGAAGCACACGATCGTCGGGGCAGGCGACGGGCCCTGCGTCGTCGTTGCCGTGGGAGCGCGCGACCGCTCGATCGGCCCGGACTGGGGCCGCTACACCGTCGACGAGGCCGCGCTTCGCCACGGCGCCGGCGTCGAGAAGGAGACGAGCGACCCGGACGAGGCGTACGCGCCCTTCCGCCGGCGCAAACCGACTCGCTACCGCGAGGGCTGGCTCCCGGACTAGGGAAGACCTCGGCGGGCCTGGGCTCCGACGCGGGTTGTGGTGTCCAGCTGCAGCCCGTGAAGATGCGACGCTGGCGAGCTGTAACGTGCGACCGCCGAGTGGTGAACGCTCCCGCGAGGGGCATCCAGGAAAGGAGTCATTGGTGGCGCCTCAGACTGACCTCGAACTTGAGATCAGTTCGCTCGCGCTTGTGGATACGCACGAGCACTTGTTCCCTGAGGATCAGTGGGCGGGCGACAACGCGAAGCTGATCGAGCGAATGAAGGAGGCTGGCGAGTCGGGGTGGGGCGACGACCGCCCCGACATCCTCCAGGACCTCTTCATGAACTACGTGGCGAGCGATCTTGAGGTTGCGGGTGCGACGAAGGAGGCGATTCAGCGGCTATTCGACCCGGCGGCCGGTGATCTCGAGGCTCGCTTCTCGGGGATCCGTGATGCCTGGGAGGCGACGCAGTACACCGGCTACGGTGAGGCCGTTCGGCTGATTGCGCGGGAAGTCTATGACCTCGATTCGATCACGCCGGCGGGCTTGGAGGCTGCGCAGCGGCGGCTAGAGGAGCTTCGGCGGCCTGCCGAGCGGCTGCGCCTGCTGCGCGAGGTCGCTGGTCTCGATCACGTCCAGATCGACGACTTTCAGTGGGCGTGCGAGCCGGATGCGTCCGGCCCGGACTTCTTCCTCTACGACCTTTCCTGGGCCGGCTTCGCCAACGGTGACGTCAAGCTCGAGGAGATCCAGCAGGAGACTGGTATCCAGGTTTCGCGGCTCGACGATCTACGCGAGGCGTTGGTCGCGATCTTTCGGCGTTACGCGCCCTGCGCGATCGCCGTCAAGGCTCAGCACGCGTACACGCGCACCCTCCGTTGGGAGGAGCGGTCGGACGAGGAGGCGGCACGGGCGCTCGCCGCCGTACTTGCTGGTGGCGAGGAGGAGGCGACCCGGCTGGCGTTGGGCGACTGGTGCTGGGCGCGCGGCGTCGAGCTTGCCGTCGAGCACAACCTGCCGTTCAAGCTTCACACGGGCCATCATGCGGGCACGGGCGAGATGCCGATCGACTGGGTCCGGGCAGGAAATCTCTGCCCCCTCCTGGCGCGGTATCCCGAGGCGCGGTTCGTGCTGATGCACACCGCATATCCGTACGGCGATGAGCTGGTCTCGATTGCCAAGCACTATCCGAATGTGTGGGTCGATCTGTGTTGGGCGTGGTCGATCGACCCCTACAGTTCTGCTGACTTTGTGCGTCGCTTCTTGCACACTGTCCCCAGCAACAAGCTGTTCGGATTCGGCGGCGACACCATCTGGCCGACGGCGGCCCTCGCCTACTCGATCCAGGCCCGGCGCGGCCTACAGCGCGCACTCGAAGCCGAGATCGCCGAGGGGGACCTAACCGAGCCAGAGGCGATCACAATCGCCCGCCGACTGATGCGCGACAATCAATACGCCTGCTTCGACATCGAGGGCACTCGCGCGGCTATCCGTGCGCAGCTCCAGCTTGCCGGAGTTGCGTAGGCCCGAGGCTCTTAGAGTGGGGCGTCGAAGAGGCCGAACCAGCGCCCCAGCTCGGGCTCGATGGGGAGCTCCTTCTCGAGTTTCGCCTTCAGCTCCAGCTCCTCGGCGTTGTCGCGCTCCTGGCCTTCGCCCGTCGGGATGAACGGCCAGAACGCCCCACGCTTGTAGCCGTAGATGAGGATGACCGGCCGCTTGGCGCCCTCGAACCTGAACGCCGCCGCCAACAGCTGCTCGCTGAAGCCCCTCGCGGCCAGCTCCGAGGCGATCAGATGCACCGTCGTGACCAGATCTTCGAAGTCGTCGTCACGGACGATCAGCCACTCGTAGCCGTACGAGTCGGTGTTCCGATCCACCTTCGAGTTCGACTCGCGCGCGGCGACGTCCAACAGCTCCTGCATCTCGTTCTCCGCCCGCACGAACTCGCCGGCCGAGAGCGGCTTGAAGATCACGGCGGCAACGCCGGCCGGCTTCAGCCCCAGCTCGACGTCCATGGTCACCGCCGCCGCCGGCAGCGCGAAGAGCGCCTCGCGCTCGGCCTTCTTCCCCCTGCGTCCGAAGAGTGCGTCGCGGAGGCCCACTACGCCGCCTTCCCCAGCTCCCGCGAAAGCTCCTCGAGCCGCTCGAGCCGCTTCTCGAGCGGGGGGTGATCCCCAAAGAGCTCGAACCGGCGCCAGCCGCGCTTGCGCGCCGGAAGGATGCAGAGCGCCTGGACGGCCAGCCCACCGCGAAGGTCACCGCGCGCCGGGCGGCCGCCGAGCTTCTGCAACGCGCTCATCAGCTGCTCGGGAGCGCCCGTGATCTGCGCCGCGCCGCGATCGGCGATGTACTCGCGGTAACGCGACAGCGTCCACATCGTCAGCAGGCCAACGAAGAAGAACGGCCAGTAGAAGAGGACGAAAACGATCTTCCCGCGCCAGCTCCTCTCATGCCACATCGCCGACCCGAGCAACGCAGGCGCACTCACGAACGTCATCACGACGCCGTCCCGGTTGGCGATATGCGAGAGCTCGTGGGCGACCACCGCCTCCAGCTCGCCGGGAGTGAGGTCGCGCCGCAGGAGCTCGGTCGTGAACGCGACAACCGCCCGCTTCTCGCTCAGGCCGACGCTGAACGCGTTCGGCGCCCACGAGCGCGCGATCGCCACTCGAGGCGCAGGCAGATCCGCCTGGGCGGCCACGCGCGCGACGAGGCCCTGCAGCTCGGCCCTTTCACCCGGCTCGAGCTTCTTCGCCCGAGCCGCGCTCAGCCCGAGGGACTCCGAGTTCAGGAACTGCTCCGCCAAGGCGATCGGCCCCGCGACGGCGAAGAACAGGAGGGCCAACACCGTCTCCCACGTCGGATCCTGGACGACCGCGATCACCACTAGCAGGCACAGCGCGAGCATCAGCAGGTACCAGAGCACGATCGGGATGAGGGCGATGCCCATCCGAATCGTCAGTCCGAGGTCGCGGCCGTACGGCCGACGCTGCATCGCAGGAGGTTAGACCTAAACCGGGCGGCCCATCTCGCGCGCGATCTCGGCCAGGCGCGCGAGCCGCTTCTCGAGCGGCGGGTGGGTCATGAAGAGCTCGGCGAACGTCGACTTGACGCTCGTCGGGACGATGAAGAACGCGTTCATGCCTTGCATCTCACGGAGGTCGCGCTGCGGAATCTGGGTCATGCTCGACGAGATCCGCTGGAGCGCGCTCATCAGATTCTCGGGTGCGCCCGTGATCATCGCCGCGCCGCGGTCGGCCGCATACTCGCGGTAGCGCGAGATCATCATGATCAGCACGTAGCTGAGCACGTAGGTCAGCAGCGAGACGGCGAACAGGATCAACCAGACCGGCGCGCCGCCGGAACGGTCACGGCCACCGCCGAACATCCCGCCCCAGAGCCCCATCCGCATGAGCAGGGCGGCGACCATGGCGAAGAAGCTCGAGATGGTCATGATCGCGACGTCGCGGTTGCCGACGTGCGAGAGCTCGTGGGCGAGCACGCCCTCGATCTCCGGCTTGCTGAGCCGATTCCAGAGGCCCTCGGTGACAGCGACGACGGCCTTCTTGGGGCTCCGTCCGGTGGCGAATGCGTTCGGCACGTCGGTCGGGATCACCGCCACACGCGGCTTCGGCAGGTCCGCCATCGCGCTCAGCCGCTCGATCATGTCGTGCAGCTCGGGCGCCTGGTCGCGGTCGACGATCTTCGCCCCGGACGCCGCGAGCGCGATCTTGTCCGACGTGAAGAACTGGAGGAACGCCAGCCCGCCCATGACGACGAGGATCAGGAAGAACGGCGCCTGGACCACGCTGATCAGCACGACGAAGAACGCGACGTAGAGCGCGCCAAGCAGGAACATCGTCGTCACCATGCGTGCCGACAGGCCGAAATCCCGTCCGTATCCCTTGCGCTTCATGGTGAAAATTTTAGCTCTGGCTCTCCTCGTGGCCGCGGGAGTAGCGTCGCCTGCGAGCGCCGCCGAGCGCCGGGTCGTCATCGTTCCAGGGCTCGAGCTGGCTGACCTGCGGCCGCTCTCGGAGCGGGGCGCCGTCGGCCTGCTCGTGCCCGATGCCGGACCGGAGACGAGCGCTACCCGCGCGCTGGCCGCGCTCGAGCACGGCGAGGTACGCAACTCGCTCCTCGGCGAGGATCCATCCGGCAACCGACTGGTCGAGGCCGAGTTCGCCCAAGGCCCGCCGCCGGGCCGCGTGATCGTGCTCGGCCTCCCCCGCGGCGGCACCCAGGCCAACGATCGCCGCTACCCGATCGCCGTTCTCGGTCCCGGGTATCGGGGTCTGCTGACCTCCGACTCGACACGGATTCCAGGGCTCGTGTCCATCATCGACGTGGCGCCGACCGCGCTCGACCGCGAGGGAAGGCTCGGCTCGGAGGCGGCAGCCGACCCCGTCGGGGAGCTCACCCGGCTGGACGACCGGATCACCGCAAACCGCGACGCGAAGACCGCGGTCCTGCTCGTTTCCCTGGCGCTGCTCGTCGCCCTCGCGGTCTTCGCGCCGGCGGCCGTCCTTCCGGGGCTAGCCGGCGTTCTCCTCGCGAACCTCGCGCTCGGGATCGCGGGCGCGACGGAGGTCTGGGTCGACGTGCTCGTCATCGTCCTCTTAGTCGCCGCGTCGCTGGTCTTCCTACGGCTGCCGCTCGTCGCGCACGGCTTCCTGCTCACCGGGGTGCTCGGCGCCTACCTGGTCGCCATGGGAATCGACGACCGGTGGGTCGCGCTCTCGCCCCTCGGCCCGACCCAGAACGCCCGCTTCTTCGGTCTCTCGAACCTGCTTGCGACGTTCCTGCTCGCGCCCGCCCTCGCCGGCGCAGCGATCCTCGGACGTCGGTACGGGCTGTGGGCGTTCGGCGCCGTTGCGGCGCTCGCGCTCGTGACGGTCGGTGGGAGCCAGTTCGGGGCCGACGGCGGCGGTGCGCTCGTCCTCCTCGCCGGCTACGGGGTCCTGATCGCGTTTGACTACGGGCTGACCAGGCGGACGGCGATCGCGGCCGCCGTCGCCGCCGGCGTCCTCGTTCTCGCGCTCGCCGTCGGCGGGGGGAGCCACGTGACGTCGGCCTTGTCCGATGGGCCGGTAGGGCTCGCCGAGGACTTCTGGCGGCGACTCGAGCTGTCCTGGCTCCGGGCGACGTCGGGCTGGGGCGTAGGGCTGCTCGTCGGAGGTGGCATCGTGGCGCTCGCCCTGCTCGCTCTCCGCGAGCGACGAACGCTTCTGACCGCCTACCTCGTCGCGCTCGCGGTCTCGCTGCTCGTCAACGACTCGCCGAACGACGTGATCATCGCCGGGCTCGCCGGGTATCTGGCCCTCAGCAGCTCGCCGGGGGTCGCCCCACCAGCAGGCGAACGAGCGAGGCCGGCTGCTCCGGGACGGCGAGCGCAAAGCGCCCCGGCCGCGTCGCCGTGAGCTGCGTCATCCCGCTCGAGACACGCTCGACGCAGACCGAGCCTGCTCGCACGCGCCAGTACCGCGTGTAGCGGATCTTCAGTGAGTACGTGCCGGGCTCGGTGAGCACGCCCTCGATGCGCGAGTGGTCGAGCCGCGTGATTCGAGGCGAGCCGGGGCCGGTGAGAATCGGCGCGGCGCGCGGAAGCTCGTAGATCGCGACCTTGCTGTCGAAGAACACCTCCTCGAGGCCCGAGGTTCCAGAACGCAACAGCGCTGCCTCGCGCTCCTCACCCTTCTGGCCGAGGCGCGTCTCCGGCAGGACGACGAAGCGAACGCCCATCCGCCGGAGCCAGTCGCGGTAGGCGGCCGCCGCCAACGGCTTCTCGTAGAAGAGCTCGTTCCGGGCGATGTCGATCTGCCGGTACCAGCCTCGGGCAAGCGGAATGCCGGCGCGCGGCAGCCAGTACGCCTCCCAGTGGTCGAAGGTCGGGACGACCTCGACGCGGTAGTTCGGACCGGAGTGCTTCTGGAGGAAGCCGAGCGCAGGCGCCCAGAACGCGCCGTGAGCGGGTCGCAGGTCCGTTCGCTCCACCATCGGCGCGATGTAGGGCGCCACGTTGTAGACAAGCGCCGCCGAGACGGCCAGGGTGGCGAGCCAGCGGGGCCGGAACCTGGCCACGAACGCGGTCAAGAGCATCAGCGGGAAGACGAGCGAGCGAAGTCGCGTCAGGTTCTCCCCAACAGGTGTCGCGACGAGGAACATCAGCACGCTCGCCGCACCCCAGACGAGGAAGAACGCGGCCAGGGGCGCTCCCCGCGACGTCTGCCGCGCCAGCGCCGCCCCCAGGACGGTGACCGTGAGCACGGCGCCGAGCTCCAGCAGCCGAAACGGATACGGGCCGCTGCTCGGGAACTTGATCAGCGCCATGAACTGCACGGCGGCGATCCCCGCGATCACGGCGGTGAAGACGACCGCGCTCCGGCCGAACCGCCCGCGAACCAGCGCCAGCGCGAAGAGCGCAAGGCAGAGGAACACGAACGCGAGCGGGCTGAACCCCAGGGTCAGCGCGGCGGCGGCGGCGGCCAGCCATCGCCGTCCCCGTTGGAGCGCGCACAGCGCTCCGAGCCCGGCGGCGAGGCCGAGCGCGTAGCTGTAGGTCCCGACGAACATCGGGCCGGCGGCGAGAACGCCGAACGCTCGGGCCGGCCAGATCCCGGCTTCCCCCCATTCCCGCTCGACGAGCGACGCGAACAGGACGGCGGAGAGGACGACGGCGCCGAAGACGAGCGGCAGGTTCCCGACGAGCGCCGCCGGGACGTAGTAGAGAAGGCTGTACGAGGCAAGCGGATAGTGGCCGCCGTACCAGAGGTTGTCCCAGACGAAGACGCCCTCGCGCACGAGCAGGGTGCGGTAGAGGTGCGCCGGCGCGTCACCCGTCGGCGGCGCGAGGATGACGAGCAGCGCGGCGCCGACGCAGGCCAGCGCACCCGCAAGCACCACTTCGCGGCGCGGTGAGACGAATCGTGAGATCGCGGCGGTCATGGCAGCGGGCGTAGTCTGCCGCCCCGTTAGAATCGCCGCTGTGCGCCGCGTCGCCCTGATTGCCATTCTCGGTGCACTGGTCGCCGGCTGCGGGGGCGAGGAGACCATTTCGCCGACGGCCGAGACGGTGGTCGGCGAGCAGCCTCAGGCCCAGCCGCAACCGCAAGGCAATGCGGCTGCCGGCAAGCAGGTCTTCGACTCGAAAGGCTGCGGCGGCTGCCATACCTTCCAGCCGGCGGGCTCGACCGGGACGACGGGGCCGGACCTCGACAACCTCGCTTCGTTCGCCGAGAAGGCCGGTCAACCAGTCGAAGAGTTCACGAGCGAGTCCATCACCGATCCTGGTGCTTACGTCGAGCAGGGCTTCCCCGAAGGCGTGATGCCCGCCTGGAGCGGGACCGACCAGGAGCTCAGCGACCTCGTCGCCTTCCTGACTCAGCAACAGTAGGCCGTGATTGACCTCAGGGCCGCGCGCAGCGATCCCGATCGCTTCCGGGCGGACGTCGTGCGGAAAGGCGGCGGCGAAGCGTTCGACGAGCTCCTCCACGCCGACGCGCGCTGGCGGGAGCTGATTCCACAGGTCGATGAGCTCCGGTCGCGACAGAAGCAGAAGGGGAAGCCGACGCCCGAGCAGGTGGAGGAGCTGAAGCAGGTCAAGGAGGACCTCCGGCGGCTCGAGGAGGAGCTCGGCGCCGCCGAGCGACGTCGGGACGAGCTCCTCGCGCAGGTGCCGAACCCGCCGCACGAGTCGGTGCCGGACGGCGCGACCGAGGAGGATGCCCGCGAGGAGCGCCGGGTTGGCGAGCCCGGCGCGGAGGGGCCCGAGCACCTCGAGCTCGGCTGGTTCGACATGGAGCGCGGCGCCCGCCTCTCCGGTTCCCGCTTCGGCTACATCGTCGGCGACGCGGCTCTCCTGGCGCTCGCCCTCTACCGCTGGGCCCTCGACCGCCTCGTCGCGGAGGGGCTCACGCCGGTCCTACCGCCCGTTCTCGTGCGTGAGGACGCGATGTACGGCACCGGCTTCTTCCCGGCCGAGAAGTCCGAGTACTACGAGATCGGCGAGGACGGCCTCTACCTGACCGGAACGTCCGAGGTCGCCCTGGCCGGGCTGCATATGGGCGAGATCCTCGACGCCGAGGGGCTGCCGCTTCGCTACACGGCGTTCTCGGCCAACTTCCGGCGCGAAGCCGGTGCGGCAGGACGGGACACGCGGGGGATGTTCCGCGTCCACCAGTTCAACAAGGTCGAGATGTTCTCGTACGTCATGCCCGAGACCTCGTGGGACGAGCTCGAACGGCTGCTCGCGATCGAGGAGCGGCTCGCGCAGGAGCTCGGTCTCCCCTACCGCGTCCTGAACATCGCCGCCGGTGAGCTCAGCGCGGCTGCGGCCAAGCGCTACGACATCGAGGCGTGGTTCCCGTCTCAGGGGCGGTACCGGGAGATCACGTCCGCGTCGAACACGACCGACTACCAGGCCCGCCGACTCGGCGTCCGCTACCGAGCGGGCAGCGGCACCGAGTTCGTCCACACGCTCAACGGCACGGCCGTCACCGACCGGTGGGTGCTCGCGATCCTGGAGAACTTCGGCGGCGACGTCCCCGAGCCGCTGCGGGAGTTCGGCGCCCCGGAGCGGGTTCGGCCGGACGCGTAGTTCGCACTGTCCCCGCCGGGCAGGTCCCGGTGTCCGACACCAATCCGTGTCAAGGGGCGATTGCGCCGAATGTGTAACAGGTCGTCCACGAGGACACGGTCGCGCGGCGGGGTCAGACACCGGTCGTGGCCCCAGATACGCTGTCCGAAGGCGGGGTGCCGGAGCGGACGAACGGGGCGGTCTTGAAAACCGCTGCTCGGCTAAACCCGAGCCGTGGGTTCGAATCCCACCCCCGCCGTGGGATCGGAGAGGATGTCCATCAGCGCTCGCATCGTCGCCGCCACCGCAGCCGCGCTGTGCATCGCGGGCACCGCGGGCGCCGGCCGGCCGCCTCCACCGCCCGACTGGAGCTCACGCCTGAGCCAGCCCGTACTGCGCCCCGGCACGCTCGTCACGTACCGCTACCAGGCGACATCGGCAGATCCACTCCAACTGCGAGTGTCCGTCACCGCCCTCCCCCGCCAGCTTCGCCTCGCCGGCAAGGCGACTTGGCTGCTCGAATTCCCAGGCGACGCGACCGTGACCCGCCGGGCGGGCATCCGGATCCGCGTCCGCTCGACTACGCGCCTCGGGCGCAAGCTCTGCCTGACCGTCCTGCAGCGCGCGCTCAACGCCGGCGCCGACGACCTCGTCGCGAAACGCGTCTGCGGTCGGGTCAGGAGCTAGAGGGACGCCGGGAACGAGCCCGGCGCCCTCACCGCTCGGATCAGTCGACGTCCACCCGCCCGGCATCGAGCTGCTGGACCAGCGTCTCCGTGCCGCTCCACAGCGACGAGAAAACGAGCGTGTTGCCGTTCCAGACCGTGATCGCGATCGAGTCGCGCATACCGTCGACGGCGGTGATCTGGAGCGTCAGGCCGCTCGCGACCTGCACGGCGCGTCGCCCGCTGCTTGTGTCGGCGAGCGTGGCGGTGCTCCGTAGCTCGGCCACGTTGCCCGAGACACCGAGGGCGTCGAGCTCGCCGCTCTCCAGCTCGTAGCGGCGGCCACCGGATCGGAACTCGATCACGGCGTCCCCGTCGAGGTAGTTCTGCCCGTTGTCCTTGAACCGCCCGTCGAAGTCGAACTCGACGCGGGACCCGTCATCCGCCGCGTACGTCCCGGAGGAGTCCGTCGCGACGATGCTCCCGTCGGCCCTCACACGCGCGTCGTCGGCCCGCAGGACGACGACCGTGCCGTTCGAGCCGCCCGTGTAGTAGTTGCCGACCGCGATGCCGACGGCGTTGATGCCCCGTGGCAGAGTCGCCGGGCAGCTCGCGGCTCCCACCGCTGTACCGGCTCCGAGACGCCCGACAGGCACGGGGCCGCACACCGTCGCCGCGCTTCGCGTGAAGGTCACGGACGCGTTCCGGATGTCGCCCGGCGCACCGTCCTGGCTATCGACGATCGTCGCCCGTAGAAGGAGCGTCGCCGACGAGCTGCCCGGCGCCGCGTACACGAGCCTGTCGCCCGTGTACGTCGCAGCCGCGTCCTCCGGCGTGACACTGATCATGAAAGTGGTCGTCACCGCGTGACCCGCGTCGTCGGTGACCGTCACCGTCACCGGGTACGTCCCCGGCGCGGCGGTGACGCTCCCCGCGACCGTCCACGTCCGGCCGTTCGCCGACGTCGTTCGGACCGCGAGCGACAGCCCGGCCGGGAGCCCTGAAGCCACCGCGGACAGCGCCGACCCCGCGGTGTCGGCGTCGGTCGCTGAGATCGTCACTGTCGGCGACAACGCGTCGCTGTACTGGACGACTGCGCCGCCCCCCGGCGCGTCGTTCCCGACCACCGGCAGAGCGCTGATCGTGAAGTCGGCGTTGGAGAGGTCGAAGAAGACGTTCCCGAGCGCCTCGACCTTGATCCGAGCGGTGGTCGTGGCGACGTTCGGCAACGTCACCGACTCGGACCCGTCGTTCGCCGTCGCAGCGGCGAGCACATGCGGGTAGGTCAGGCCGCCGTCCGTCGAGAGGCTGATGCGCCCCTCCGCCGCGCCGATCG
>Ga0081455_10007820_pt1 | contig 11197 bp, 13 predicted proteins | sample TabmetS3T2R1_FD_70207 | JGI IMG/M metagenome (GOLD analysis project Ga0081455, IMG submission 70207) | Tabebuia heterophylla rhizosphere microbial communities from the University of Puerto Rico - S3T2R1 | ecosystem: Host-associated > Plants > Roots > Rhizosphere ... | reverse complement strand
GGTGTTGATTCCATTCCTTGTTTTTCATTTTTTATACCTGAAGGAACACTTGAGACGTTTCCTTCAATAACAGGTTGGATAATGTTCAATCCTTGGTCTTTAAGAATATCTGCTCCAGCAGGCGATAAGATAAATGTGGCAAAGGAAGTAGCTCCCTCTAGATTCTTGACTGTATTTGGTATTGTGAACGAGAAGTATATCGGCTCTCCAAAGACTGTTTGACCTTCTCCATTATCTAAAGTATATGATGCTGTCCTGTAGAAATTAGAAAATTTAGGATCGGCTAAGTTAATTTCAGGTGGTAATATAATATAGGGAAGACCTCTAGCGACAGCCTCATGTTTATATGCTGCTACGGCATCCAGTTGACCTTGTTCCAGAATGGTTTTGAGTGTTTCTTCTGGGAAGATTTGGGTGGGGTTTCGATCTTCTCCCAGCAGTCTTTGCTTTATTCCTGAATCATTATAATATTTGTTGGCAAGCGCTGCAGCTATAATCATGTAATATCCTTTCGGATCAAGCTCAGGATCGGTTCTTCCGAACTTGAGATCTGGATTAGACAGAACTTGATACCAAGGAATTTCTCCTGTACGAGCCTTTTCCAGGTCATTGAAGAAGCGACTGTTGGGAGAATAAGCTATTACCATTTCAGCAGCACCAAATTTCACTAGCCAATCCGCAAGAGGATCTGTGTCATTCATTAACTTCATAACAGGAATGGTACCTGCACTTACGAAAACATCTGGTCTCCTTAAACCGTCAAGCATCATGTTAGCTATCTGTACTGATCCACGGGCTTCTCCTTGGTATGGATATCCTGTATCCGCTTCAAATTCAGGTCCTAGACTCTCTTCGAATGTTTTGAGAAGAGAAGCTGCGTACATGACAGAAACAGGATCCTTTGGTTGAAGAGTAGTCTGGGAATTGTTCGTAGTTGTTGTTGCAGTAACAGATCGGCCGTCTGATATGATAGTGTCATATGCCACTGAAGTAAGAAGTACCAATCCGAAAATGATAACTATACTCGTAATCTTAGACGAAATAGGTTTTTTAATACTCAATTGTACACATTATACCTCCTAATGAAAATGAAAGAAGTCAATTGATATCTCCCGAATATGATTGTTATTAAACCTATGCTAACTGATCAATGGTAGTAGGATTGTATTTCGGACAGGTCGATAGATCTAAATAGCTATGCCAACACTCCTAACTCTTACTACATTAAAAATTACTTTATATTATTCAGATGGACACAAAAGGTATGATTGATGATGACTATATTAGACCCGACAATTCGCATTCTGCTCTACTTGTAATTGATGTCCAACGTGATTTTACTCTAGTTGGAGCTCCATTTGAAATACCAGGTACATTCAATGCTGTAAATTATATTAAAAGTCTAGTTTTGGATTATAGAAAAAAAGGCTATCCGATAATTCATGTTATAAGACTTTATAGTGCAGACGGGTCTAATGCTGATCTGTGTCGTAGAAAGATCATAGAAAGTGGAAAACGAATGGCTATACCTGAGAGTGATGGCGCTGAGCTGATGGACGAGCTTAAACCTTCACCTGCTGTCAGATTGAATTCAAATTTACTGCTTTCTGGTAATCTTCAACAGATTGGACCCAAGGAATGGATAATGTACAAATCTAGATGGGGTGCATTCTACAAAACAGCATTAGAAAAGCATCTGCACAGTCTAGATGTTAATACAGTGGTTATATGTGGGTGCAACTTTCCTAATTGCCCTCGAACAACAATCTATGAAGCAAGTGAACGAGATTTTAAAATTGTTCTGGCTAAAGACGCAACATCAATTGTTTATGATATAGCATTACAAGAACTAAAAAATATAGGTGTATCGTTAATGGAAAATGATGAATGTATTGCATGGCTTGGAGACTCTTATGCGAAAATTATTGAGGATAAACCTTTGTAACAAGATTCGAAAATTAATTAGATATCCTCAATATATTGAAACATTAAAACACACCTGATCACAATTTGATAATAGTAGATGCAATTTTAAGTAGGAATAAGAAATGTTGACTGATCCTCATTAAGAAACCCAAAAAAAAAATAAAATCTTAGAATAGTAATTCTGAACAGTGTGCACGTCCAGTAAATTCTCCATGTGAGCCATCAATAATTCTAAAGTTTATTCTTTGGTTGGTCCCACAGTTTCCAGATATTGTTACTTCCTTAGGTACATTACCACCACACAAAGTATCGATAGATTCTCGGCCTTTCAATTCGTACTTTGTTTTATCTAAAGTGCCCCCTGTTATTGTACCTTTCTTCTCACCAAATTCAGTACCAATTATATGCCATTGTCCTTTCAATATGCCTCCCTCTTTACTAGCGCTAAGATGTATACCGAGAGTAGGTGGATTTGTTGCAGTGCCTGTACTTGTGCACTGGTAATTCTTGCCGGAGCTAGAAATAAGTATGCTGTTTGCTGGGCCACCCTTAGCAGCAGTAGTAGTAGAAGCAGTAGTATTTGCAGATTCAGTCTGTGCTAATGTACCGTTTAATAGAGTTGGGGCTGCTGCCAATGCTGCAACGTATATGGCTATTTCTAGTATTTTTGGCCCTGTTCCTTTAGAAATATTCATAAACGCCTAGAAGCGACTGATATATTTAAGTACTATCTAATCCGGTTGAGCTCTGTTAGGTTCTATAGATTTGCCTATAACCAAGAGGCGATCACAGAAGCTGACATAGTCAAGTATGTTATTAAATATTCTGCGCTAGGAGGAATGCATGCTGGTTATACGATAGCGGCTTTTTTATCTGTCACCTGTACAGGATCATTAACGTACGAAACCCTTCTTTTCCATATAACTTTCCCGTACCCACTTCTCTAGATCTCTGTCCGATAGTTCTGCTCGTGCTTTAAAGATTGACTCTGCGTCTTTTCCCACAGGATACCTTAATTCTGGGCTTGGAGAATTCACTGCATTTAGAATTACTTGTGCTACATCAACCGGATGAGATGAACTAGCAAAAAATGATTCCAGTCCTTGGAACATCTGTTGAACTGTTTTGGCATATGGGGATTTATTTGAATCAAATCCTCTAACTGTCTTAATGTTATCTACAAAGTTGCTTCTGATGGCACCCGGTTCAACTAGTATGATGTTTATGTTAAATTCAGCAAGCTCATGCCTTAATGATTCCGTTAATCCTTCTATAGCAAACTTGCTTGCGTGATATGAAGTTCCAAATGGAGTTAATCCTAATCTCCCACCAACAGAACTTATATTAACTATAGTACCACTCCCTTGTTTTCTCATGGTTGGTACCACAGCTTTCGTGGTTCTCACTACACCAAAGAAATTTGTTTCAAATTGCTCTCTTATCTCCTCAATACTTGCCTCTTCAAGAGAACCAAACAAGTCATAGCCGGCATTATTGACAAAAAGATCTATCTTGCCATTTTCTTTAATAATGGAATCTATTGCATTATCTACTGATGAGTCATTGTTTACATCTAGTTGAGCTACTTTTAGTGGGATCTTTTCCTTCGTTGCAATTTCCCGTAATCCCTCACTCTTATTCAAATTCCTCATTGTTGCATATGTTGTAAATTGATTTCTTGCCAGCAGAAGTGACGTTTCATATCCTATTCCACTTGAGCTACCTGTCACGACAGCCACCTTTGCCATATTATTTGAATGATGCATTATACTATATGAATACATGCCAGGTGGTGGCATTATTCACTAATTTGTTCTCCAACACAGGAATTGATACCGCAATTATCTCGAGGACCACCTAGGAGAAGCAGCTAAAAGATGTTGTAAGAAGTGGATTGCAAAGATAGTATTATTAACTGAAAATAGCCTTCTGGATACAGGGAAAAAGGGATAGAACTAACTAAGATAACTAAGATTACCTACCCTTATCTATCCAGTCAGTCAATCTAAGAGTATGGCCTTGGTAAAAGAGGGAGCTGCTACTGATATGGTTTTCAGTGTCAGAAATAGTCTAGGGCTAGGTCATTTATGTGACTACTGCAACATTAAGCAAGGTTGGAGCGTCATATTCAACTCATTCGACGAGTACGTCAATCATGTTGTCAATAATCATCCAGGATTGAAGGCATGCCACGATAACAAAACCGACTTGCACGCTTTTGCAGAAAGAACTAGAAACGAATGGGAACAGTTTTTAAAGAAACGTCAAAAAGAATATCTAAAGCATCTTTACGGACCGGGATTTGTCGGCCTTCCTTCTACTCTCTAACTCAACGTCTTGATTCATATGAAGACATTAAAAGTGCTGCCAAATGTGTAGTATACAGGAAGATATTAAGATGGTAACTGGTCTTGGATGTAATGATCAACCGACACCATATTATCATTCTTTCATGTGAGTGGAAGATCAGATATTAAATACATTAAAAACAAAGTAGGACGACTAAAAGTGGATTTGTTGAGGTTGGTCGTCCTACCTAATCATGCATAGGAACTTACATTCCTTTCCTAATTTATAATAAAAGACATTACCTAACCTAGTTACCTTCTTCCTGCCGTAGAAAGAGTAAGCAATGCGGTTGTTAACGTTCTTGCATTAATATACATACACTGTAATGCTTTGTACTCGTCGATATTAAATACAGCATAACGCCGCCTTAAAAGGAGTTTTTATGAATTTAGACGGACTCGACAGGACTACTAATCAGGTTGAGATAAGAAGTGAAGTAAAAGTTCTTTGTCCAAAGTGTCAGACTGAAGGAAAGAAGAGTAAGGTCATCTTATATCCAGGTCAAACAATACCAAAAATGAAGTATACTGATGGCTATTGGAACGAGAATGGGGATTTCATTGAGTTCAATGAAGAGATTAAAGTGCCATCGTATATTTGTAGCAATGGGCATATACAGCATGTGATCCAACGACAGATGAACTAGTTGATAATCGCATTTACGGACAGCAGACCAAAAACTGCTCCTGACGACATGAAGATCTTTGGCAGATCGTACCTTACATGTTTGCAAGGTTCAAAGTTAGTCCAATTGTCTGCAATGGATACGTTACTTATCTCTAGTAACGAATTTTCGGGCTGTCACATAATATTTGTAAATTGTAAGTAGTTTTACATTATATTACAGATATACAATTTCTAAAGATGTATCCCAAGCCGAGCAAACACCTTGCAGTTATTATTTTATCGTTGTTGTTCTACTACAAACTATCGTTAAATCTGTTTCAAATTCAAAATGGTTTATCGCTTAATCTTTTAATTAAAGAAAGATTGCGTAGGGCTGAACAGACACACCAATTAAATAAAAGAAAAGGAGCATTATTGATTATGGATATGAAACTAGAAGTTTTGTTCGTACCTGTCTCTGACGTCGATCGGGCCAAGCTCTTCTACGAGAAACTGGGATTTCGCTTGGATATCGACGTCGCCAGCGAGGACTTCCGGGGGGTACAATTTACTCCCCCCGCTTCGGAGGCATCCATCATCTTCGGTAAAGGAATCACTTCCGCCCAGCCGGGCTCGATCGATCCCCTGGTTCTGGCGGTGAAAAACATCGACGCTGCCCGCGACAACTTGATCTCCCGCGGCATCGACGTGAGTAAGGTGTTTCACTATGCTGGTGGCCCCTTCAACAACACCGTGGAGAATCCACGCGTCGGCGGACACGACCCACAAGGTCGTTCCTACCACTCATTTGCATCGTTCGAGGATCCGGATGGGAATGGCTGGCTGCTCCAGGAGATCCAGACTCGGCTTCCCGGTCGCGAGGGGAACTTGATGCGACCACAGGCCATGGATGTTGCAACCTTGGCAGGGCTCCTCCGCGAGACTGCACAGCACCACGACCGCTTCGAGAAAACGCACGGAGAGCATCATTGGTGGGACTGGTACGCGTCTTATCTGAGCGCGCGCCAGAGCGGCAGCAATACAGGGGACGCAGCCGCAGCCGCCGATCGATACATGGAGGAGGTCCTTCACGTTCCTTCCCGATGATGTTGTTCGGGAGGCCGCACTATCAGAAAAGGTCGACTGAGTGGCGGTGAAGGCTTACGCGCGCATGCTTAGCGCGCGACGCACAGTTACAAGTTGTTCGACAGTAAAGTCGACTGACTCTACGGTGCGGAGCAATCGTACAAGCATTTCACAAATTAAAAAATAGACCTATTTCTTTAATTTAAGCTATTTGAGCTAGTGATACACGTCGCAAATGAGAGTTGATATCCATCTGGTTCACGTATATGAAAATATCTTTCTCCCCATGGAGCATCGGTAGGTGCATTTTCAAATGTGACTTCAGATGAAATAGATTCATTATTCTTGAAATAATCATAGAGCTTGTCCACGTCATCAGTATGAAAAATGATCCTTCCAAAATGCGTTCTTGCTGTAGCAATAACGTGATCATATTGAATATTTTGATCATTGGTTTGGTGAATCAATTCTAGATTTAAATAAACCTTTGAGCTATTTGAATCACCAATTTCATAGGTACTAAACATGTCATTAACTGATCCCCCGAATACTAGTCTGAATCCTGGTATTTGAGAATAAAAATGACATGACCTGTCCATTTTCATGATTCTTAAAGTGATGGCAGAGATCTCGTATACTTTCATTTTATTTGCAGTGTGACCAGTAATTGCCTGAAATATAAAAATATGATTAATGAACAGTGAGCATCGCTTCCATGAAATTTGTACTTCGGGCCTTTCAATATAACCAATGCCAGGAATTCAGATGGGTGTTATTTGAGCAAACCGATTCATGCTGCAATAGAAATTGTAGACATGTGATTGGCTAAATTAACCATACACATATATTGATATCTACTTAAGTTCATATTGCGTGCACCCATCCAGAGAAAATTAGTGAAAGCTTGTTTAGTTGCTTTATCATCATTTTCACCTTGGTCACATGCTAAATTATTTGATGTACGATAAATTTTTGTGCAAGGTATAAGTTGGCTGCCAGTTACAAAGAGCAGAGTCTTAATCTAAATCTAAAAAGTTATTAGCACCAAATATTTCAATTTAACAACATGGAAAATAGGGTATCCAAGAGGGAAAAAGAAGGATTATCATCATCATCTGACACTGGATTCCAAGACTATTTGACAGACACTTTGAACAAGGGTATGCTTGCTGTAATGCTATCGATAGGTCATAGAACCAAATTGTTTGACATTATTTCATCTCTTAGTAATCCGTCTACAAGCGAGGAGATCTCATTGCAGGCGAAACTAAATGAAAGATATGTTAGAGAGTGGCTAGGCGCAATGGTTGTAAGTAGGGTTATCGAGTACGATCCGGCACATAAAACATATTGGTTTGATAAAGAAAAAATGAGTTCTTTAACAAGGGCATCGGGTTCATATAACTTTGCAGCTTCCATGCAATGGATTCCTATACTTGCTCAAGTAGAAGATGATATTGTAAACTGCTTTCAAAAAGGAGGCGGCGTACATTATGATTCTTTTAAGCGCTTTCATGAGGTGATGGCTGAAGAAAGCGCTCAAACTGTTGTGGCTGGTTTATTCGATTTCATCCTTCCACTAGTACCAGGTTTAGAAGAAAACCTCATGAAAGGTATTTCTGTTTTAGATATTGGATGCGGTAGCGGTCATGCTATCAATACTATGGCATCCAGATATCCCAACAGCAGGTTTGTAGGATATGATATTTCCGAAGAAGCCATTGGCAAGGCTAGAGCTGATGGACGACAGATGGGCAACAAAAACGTATCCTTTGACGTAAATGATGTTTCAAATCCACAAGTCATGAAGACAGATTTTGATCTCGTTGTAGCATTTGACGCTATCCATGATCAAAGAGATCCTACTAACGTGCTGAAAAATATTGCCAGCATCATCAAGCTTGACGGAGGTATATTTCTAATGCAAGATATCCTAGGGTCTAGTTATCTTGAAAAAAATATCAACCACCCTCTTGGACCATTTCTATATACTATCTCTTGCATGCACTGTATGAGTGTGTCTTTAGCTCAGAATGGAGCTGGTCTTGGCGCAATGTGGGGAAAGGAGAAAGCTATTGAGATGCTTAAAAATGCTGGTTTTAGCAGTGTTGAGGTCAAGACACTTGCACATGATTTTCAAAATTATTACTATATTGCAAAAATGTCTTTATAGCAGTAACAGTCATCTCGCAGATCGGACTTGATAACAACTTATATATTGATATAGATTAGAGCGTTATCATCATCAACAGATTTATCTCAATCTATTAACTATACAATTAGCTGATTTAGCATTCATGTCCGAAGATTGAACAATATAGTTTGTAATCGGATTTAAGAGACCAGGATAACTTTTATGATAGTCGCTCACACTCCCACTATGCTGTACCTAAATCAAAGCTTTAATAGGTATGCTGTAGATTATGATGGTATGCAAGGTCTTCAAAAACTAAAATGTGCCACTTGTGGTACGATGTTTATGTCAGAGACGGAAACTAATACATGTCCATCATGTTCAGAACAAAACCATACCCATCACGAACATGGAAGCAGCGGTGGCATGGGTGGCTGTGGCTGCGGCCACTGAATTTTTTACATAGTCAAGATCTAACTAGCTAACCAACTTAGCCAATCTTGATACCTACGTGATGAGCCTTCTCTTCTAAAGAAATTCTAACTCTAAAAAAGAGAATCACCTAGATTAGAAGAGTAAGAGGAGCAACACGTAACCAATCATTGGATTCGTTACGATGTTGTTTGGGACGGGACCAACTGAATTGAATGGGCTACTAGATAGACAAAATTGAAATCATTTCATCATCAGTAACGGAATGGCATGCATACGATGATCCGAAAATAGCTAGGTAATTCATCGATTTCTTTGATTAGAAATTCTCGAAGACTTTAATTGGAGGTAGTAAAGATGATGTCTAAGCCAACAAGAATTTAATTTGTTCTATCTACATAATAAGATTAATGAATTTGTACATCCGCGCCAGATCAGATATCGATTCAACAGTTCTGGAAAAACATTGGCGAAAGTGGGTTCTTGCAAGATGATCAATGACTCTAGTCCAACCTTCGAGCTTTATTATAAGGTGGAAGTAATAACATTTCATTTGTCACAGTTTTTGCCGTGTCGGTATAAATCTGACTTATTTTCTTATTGTCGGTAACGGCATCAAAGATTACCCTATGGCATGAACGGAGGGGAATGTAAATAAATTCATGCCAATGATAGTCCTCGAATTAGTTAAGGAGATTTGCTTGTCCATCTATTTTTGTTAGAGTCTATTATTTCTTTATTAGTCCCTAAATACTTGGATATTTTGCTCAATTCTTTATAATGCTGAAATAAGATTGACATTAATATAGGTTGTATTCTTATAGGATTGGCACAACACACGCAGGCAGAATTGTACAAAACAGATATGAAAAACATATTATCGAACAGTTTTCTATCAGCCTTGGGAAGCGCTCTTCGAAAGTTCTTCCATTCCATAAATTCCATTTTGTTAGCTATACGAAATGATGGTATGGTTCTTCCCATGTCTACTTATTGATCTAACGATATAGTACCGTAAAGTACCTAATAACTATGAAGATTGTAAAACACTGTAGAAGGCATACAAAACGGAAAACCTTATTCTTGGTTATTAATTAGAACGTCAAAAATAGATGCTTATTTGAGAGAAAACCAGTTGCATATACTTTGATTATTTCATGAGAATAAAGGATCTAGTAGACGCAGAAGAATTGAGGTTTTACTGAATTTTTTTACAAAGGTATATTGAATTAATCAGAGGAAAAAAGGAAGTCCTTTTGTTATTAATGCACATTCTAGAAAACTAACAGGAATAGATATGAACTCAGTCTCATTTTTTGAAGAAGATGGTTTTATTATGACTATGTTGGAACCACTCAGCCAAGTATCAGCCGTTATTAGTTTGACATTACAAAGCAAGGTTGAAAACTCACTTTTCTTTATTTAGTAGATGCACTTCTCTAGTTGCATCCCACTAATATTAGTATTATTATCATGTGATCTAAGATGACACATACATACAGTTATAGGGTATAACCATGTTCCGGAATACATTTTATTCTAGAATTCTCTAATAATTATACGATGAAAAGAATAGAAGTAATAATTCCATATCGCAACATGTCCTAAGCTATCAATGAGTTGGAATCATTAGGACTACATTTTACACATTATGAGGTAAAAGGTAAGGGCAAAGCTCCAACGCTTGCAGTAGAATATGATAGAGGAACTAGTACAATGATAGAAGAATATTGCACAAATATTTCAATTTCTACTGTGGTTACGGATTCAATAGTAGATAGCGTAATTCAAAGGATCCTCAGTATAGGAGATAGTGAAGGAAAAATTTTTGTCTACGAGGTTTTGGATGCTATAGATATAAAATCCAAAAAACGTGGAGAATCTGCACTCTAGCTATGATATTTTAGAATGCGCAACAGTACCAGTAGAACAGTAGTCGTGTAAATATCCTACAGGATCCAGTAAAAACGGATAGAACTAACTAAGATAACTAAGATTACCTATCCTTTTCTAGGCGGTTATCAATGTATGGACATGGTCATAATAAAAGAAGGAGTTGCTATAGTTCGCAGTGTTAGAAACGGTCTAGCGCTAGGTCATCTATGTGACTACTGCAACATTATGAAAGGTTGGAGCGTAGTATTCAACTCATTCGATGAGTACGTTAATCATGTTGTCAAGAATCATCCTGGACTAAAATCATGTCACGATAACAAAACTGACTTGGACGCCTTTGCAGAAAGAACTAGAAATGAATGGGAACAATTTTTAAAGAAACGCCAAAAAGAATATTTAAAACATCTTTACGGACCTGGATTCGTCGGTCTTCCTTCTACTTTCTAACTAAACACCTTCATCTTTACCTTACACTACTTTCTCATCACAGAACTAACTATTTTCGCTCCTTTCATTACGCCGAACTAACTCTTTCCATCACTGCTAAGAATAAACTCAGCAAAACCAGTAACCAGTATTTGTTGGCGGTACTTCGTTCTGACCGACTAGGTTTGCGGTAAAGTTTTGCTTCCCTTGCGCCAACTCCAAAGCTGGAAAGTTGGTAGATGATGATGACATCATATTTGTTATGATGTGTGACCTCAATTATTATATATGATTCCTGAGTAATTGTACCGAAAGAAAGTGATATTATAACCCATATGAAAA
>Ga0081455_10007819_pt1 | contig 11197 bp, 7 predicted proteins | sample TabmetS3T2R1_FD_70207 | JGI IMG/M metagenome (GOLD analysis project Ga0081455, IMG submission 70207) | Tabebuia heterophylla rhizosphere microbial communities from the University of Puerto Rico - S3T2R1 | ecosystem: Host-associated > Plants > Roots > Rhizosphere ... | reverse complement strand
GGCGGAAGAGCTCCGCCCGAGCCTTTCCGCGGCCCGGGAGACGCTCGCGTCGACGAGGAGCGCGTCGAGCGTTACGAGCAGATTGGCGTCGACTTCCTTTAGGTGCATGAAGTGCAATTATTCTGCTGAAAAGAGTTCACTTCGTGCATGTTACCGTCTGCGCTAGTATTTTGACAAGGCATCCGGCTGCCCAGCCCGGATGCCTGAGGCGTCCACGGCTAACCCCGCAGACGTTTCCTCATCTCAACCTTGCGGCGGCCCTAAGGTCTAGGCCAACGGGCCGTCGCATTCCTGTTGTTCGCAGGCGCGTTTTGCCTGCTAGGGGTGCTGATGATCCGAGGAACATTGAAGGCTTCGCCAGTCGCGATCGTTGCGATGGGCTGTTGTTTTTGCATTTCGCCCGCCTCCGCCGACCCCACGCCCAAGGACGTGCTCAATACCTACGCAGACATCGCGCAGGCTGCCTACACCGACTCTCTCGACACGGCGCGAACGCTGAAGCTCGCGGTCGATGCGTTCGTCGCCAATCCCACCGAAGACAATCTGCGCGGCGCCCGCGCTGCCTGGATCGCCGCCCGCATCCCCTACATGCAGACCGAGGCTTACCGCTTCGGCAACGCCATCGTCGACGATTGGGAGGGCAGGGTGAACTCCTGGCCGCTCGATGAGGGCCTGATCGATTACGTGTCTTCGTCCTACGGAACGGACTCGGCGGAGAACGAGCTCTATACCGCCAACGTCATCGCCAACAAGACGCTCATCATCGGCGGCAAGAAACTCGACACCTCCAAGATCACCAAGGAGCTTCTGGCCGACAAGCTGCAAGAGGCCGGCGGCGTGGAGGCCAATGTCGCCACCGGTTATCACGCGGTCGAGTTCCTGCTCTGGGGTCAGGACTTGAACAGGACCGGCCCCGGCAATGGCAACCGTCCTGCAACCGACTACGACGTCAAGCAATGCACCAACGGCAATTGCGACCGCCGCGCCGAATACCTCCGCACCGCGACTGACCTTCTCGTCGACGATCTCGCCTGGATGGCGGCGCAATGGGCGCCCGGCGGTGAGGCGCGCAAGCATGTCGTGGACGGCAGCGACGAGGCGGGACTGACCGCGATTATGACCGGGCTCGGCAGCCTCTCTTACGGCGAGCTCGCCGGCGAGCGCATGAAGCTCGGGCTCATGATCCACGATCCCGAGGAGGAGCATGATTGCTTCTCCGACAACACCCACGCCTCGCACTTCTTCGACGCGCTCGGCATCCGCAACGTCTATCTCGGCACCTATCGCCGCCCCGACCGGTCGGTCGTCACCGGGCCGAGCGTGTCCGACCTGGTGAAGGCAAAGTCGCCCGAGGTCGATGCCGAGGTGAGGGCCAAGCTCGATGCGACCATGGACGCGATGAACGCGCTTTATCTCCGGGCGCTCACCACCGAGTCCTATGACCAGATGATTGGCGAGGACAATGATGCTGGCAATGCAGTGATACAGCACGCCATCGACGCGCTGCTGGACCAGACCAGGTCACTCGAGCGCGCCGTCGCCACGCTCGATCTCAAAGGCATCGAGTTCGAGGGCTCCGACAGCCTCGATCAACCCGACAAGGTGCAACAGGAGAGCAAGGCCGCGAGCGACGGGGTTGGAGAACCGCATTGACGCGGGCGGCCGGATGGTCATACGTTATAACATAACACTGTGAACTGAGTGAAGATGCAGAAGCCGGGGGGCTCAAGATCATGACTGGCAGGCGCAATTCGCCGGACGAGCGCGGAGGACGACCATCCTCAAACGCTCCCGCCGGCGGCCGGAATCCAGTCTGGGGCGCCTACATCCTGCGGGCCATCGGCCTCCTCGCCGTCGCCGCCTTGCTCTGGGGAGCACCCACCGCAGCGCGCGCCGTGTGCGTATTCACCGAACCTGCTACGGCACATGGCGTGGACGGCGTACCAGAGGAGTCCGCGCTCTCGAGCCTCGGGCCAAAGATGGCAACCCTCGGCGGCCTGCGTCCTGTGTTGGCGCGGCGCGGCATCGCCGTCAGTGCCACTTATATCGGTGAGGTGCTCGGCAACCCGTCAGGCGGCGTCAAGCAGAGCACGCACTATGACGGCCTCCTCGATGTGCATTTAGATGCCAACATGGAGACCATGATTGGCTGGAAGGGACTTTGCTTTCACACCAACATGTTCCAAATCCATGGGACCAGCATCACTGCCGAGAATCTCGGTAGCATCGTTGCCGCGAGCAACATCGAGGCCTTTCCCTCGACCCGCCTGGATGAGATGTGGTTCGAGCAGAGCTTGTTCCACGAAAAACTTGCGGTCCGTTTCGGCCTGTTGGCGGCAGACACCGAATTTATGTTCGCTGATAGCGCCGGCGCCTTCATCGATTCGACCTTCGGTTGGACGACGCTCAGTTCGGATAATCTCCCCTTTGGAGGCCCGATCTATCCCTTTGCATCTCCGGGCGTGCTCGTCACCATGAAGCCGAATGATCGCCTCAAGCTCATGACGGCAGTCTACGACGACAACCCCGTCGGAGATTGCGCCGAGGATCTCGACCCAGGTCAGTGCAACGAGGACGGTCTTGATTTTAGCTTGGATGATCCGCCCTTGCTGCTGGCCGAAGTCGATTATTCTTACAACCAGAATGGGTCACGGCCTGGCACCATCAAGTTTGGCGGCTGGCAGGATTTCGGCAAGTTCGCCGATCAGCGGTTCGACGTGCGCCATGGATTGCTGGCGATCACCGGCCTCGCTCCGCTGCAACATGATGGCACTTATGGAATCTACGGAATCATCGATCAGGTGATTTATAAAGTGCCCGGGGAAGATGGGAGGAACATTTCCGTCTTCGGCCGGGTGATTGGCAGCCCGTCGGATCGCAATCAGATTGATTCCTATTTCGACACCGGCATCGTCTTCACAGGCATGCTGCCGCGCCGCCCGAATGACGTCTTTGGCATCGGCATGGCCTACACCGGCATCTCGGACCGTGCCTCCGACTTCGACCGAGACGCAGGTCTCTCGGTCATCCGTAACCGCGAAGTCTTGCTGGAGATCAGCTACACCGCGGAGATCGTGCCCGGCTGGACGCTGCAGCCGGATTTTCAATACATCTGGAACCCCGGCGGCCATGTGCCCGATGCCACAGGGACGCAGGCGATCAAAGATGCAATGGTGCTGGGGGCACGTACGACAATCAGTTTCTGACGAAGGATTAGTGCACTCACCCCATTCCAAGCTTCGCGATCGCGCAACGGAGTCGTCAAAGAAAGCATCGCTTGCGAAAGCGCACCGCGCGCGTCTCGCCGGCGCGATTGCTTTCGGAGCGGCTCTGCCGCTTCTTGCCGGCATCATTCAGAGCTACGGGGCCGACACCGACGGCGCACAGCCAAGCCTGCTCGCGCCCCCCACCGACTTCACCAAGCTCGAAGAGGGCGAGGACAAGCCGGGCGGCGGCGCCACCTCGCGCGGGTCGACCGACACGGCCAACGCCTTCTCGCTCTCCTCCGGCAACATGGATTTCAAGCGTGAGCTCGACTTCAAGGTCGGCAATGGCATCTTCCGCAAGAACTGGGTGTCTGCGCCGTCATCGACAGACTCTTCTGACGGCCTCGGGCCCTTGTTCAACTCGCGCGCCTGCCAGAATTGCCATCTGAAGGACGGGCGCGGCCACCCGCCCTTCTCATCCGATGTCCCCGACGATTCCGGCTCGATGCTGGTGAGACTCTCGGTTCCGGCGACGACCGATGAGGAGAAAGAGCTGCTCGCGGCCCATAAGGTCAACTCGCTCCCCGATCCGACCTATGGCGGGCAATTGCAGAATTTCTCGATCCAGGGCTTCAAGCCCGAGGGCCAGCTCAAGATCGACTACACAGAGAAGGAGGTGAAGCTGGCTGATGGCGAGACTGCGAGCCTGCGCGAGCCGCATTATTCGCTCACCGATCTCGCCTATGGCCCGGCCAGCCCCGACCTGATGATCAGCCCGCGCGTGGCGCCGCCGATGATCGGCCTCGGGCTGCTCGAGTCGGTGCCTGAGGAGCAGATCCTCGCCGGCGCCGATCCCGACGATGCTAACAAGGATGGCATCTCCGGCAAGCCCAACCGCGTCTGGTCGCGCGAGCATGACAAGGTGATGCTCGGCCGCTTCGGCTGGAAGGCCGGCATTCCCAGCATCGCCCAGCAGGCGGCAGAGGCCTCCAATGGCGATATCGGTCTGTCCACGACCATGATCCCGCACGGATCAGGCGACTGCACCGAGAAGGAGAAGGACTGCCTCGACGCGCCGAGCGGCAACTCGCCGAAATATCAGAACGTCGAGCTTGGCGACGAGCTGTTCCGGATGATCGTGTTCTACTCTGAGAATCTCGCGGTGCCCGCGCGGCGGAATTCCGACGATGCGGAGGTGCTGAAGGGCAAGGAGGTCTTCTATCAGATCGGCTGCACGAGCTGCCACAAGCCGAAATTCATGACCGGCGACGCGCCCGGCCAGCCGCACTTGTCGCATCAGCTGATCTATCCTTATACGGATATGCTGCTCCACGACATGGGCGAAGGGCTCGCCGATAATCGCCCCGAGGGCGAGGCGAATGGCAATGAGTGGCGGACGGCTCCGCTTTGGGGTGTCGGCTTGACCCAGACCGTGAGCGGCCACACGCTCCTGCTGCATGACGGCCGCGCGCGGAACGTGACCGAGGCCATTCTCTGGCATGGCGGCGAGGCGCAAAGCGCGCGCGACAAGTTCGCCGCGCTGTCCAAGGCCGACCGCGCCGCGCTGCTCGCCTTCGTCAACTCGCTGTGATGCTTCGTATGGTGAGAGTCCCCCGCGAGCGCCAGCCCCTCTCCCTCGATGGGAGAGGGTGCCGAGCAGCCGGAGGCTGCGAGGCGGGTGAGGGTGGGCCCAAGTTTGGGAGTCTCGCGATTGCGATCCTCTTGACGTCAATGGCTTGGGCTGGTTCGGCGCGGGCCGAGGTGGATCATGCAGCGATCGCGCGCGCTTCCCTGACCGAGGTTATCCGCCCAAGCTACGCTGCGTTCGGTGAGGCGACCGGCGCGCTCAGCGGCAAGGTCGAGGCCCTGTGCAACGCGCCGTCAGACGCCTCGCTTAAGGACGCAAAGGACGCGTTCGCGGCCACGGTCGCGGCCTGGAGCAAGGTCGAGATCTTCCGCTTCGGGCCGATCAACGAGGATCATCGTTTTGACCGGCTGTTCTATTGGCCGGACCCCAAGAGCCTTGGTCTGAAGCAGGTGCAGGACGTCCTTGCCAAGAAGGATCAGTCGGTCACCGAGCCGGACGAGCTCGCGAAGAAGAGCGTGGCGCTACAGGGACTGCCGGCACTCGAATATCTCCTCTACGGCGACGGCGCTGAAGTCCTCGGCAAGGGAGCCAACGTCGTCGATGGGCGCGAGCCGCTCCCTGACGTCGACAACGACCGTGCTTTTCGCTGCGGCTTCGCCGAGAGCATTGCCACGAATGTGGATCGCATCGCCAAGAATGTCATCGAAGGATGGCGCGAGGGGTCCGATTACGAGAAGGCCTTGATCGGCCCGGCCCCCGACAATCCGCTTTATCACGCGCCCAAAGAAGTCACGCTCGACCTGTTCAAGACCTTCACCGCCGGCATCGAGCTCGTGCGCGACCAGAAGCTCGGAAAGCCGCTTGGAGCGAAGCCCGAGGAAGCCAAACCCAGGCTCGCCGCGTTCTGGCGGAGCGGCCTCACCTTCCCCAACATAGTCGGCAATCTCCAAGGCGTCCGGCTTCTGTTCGACAAAGGCGGCTTCGCAGAGGTCGTGGCTAGTGACTCGCCGGGAGTCGAGGACTCGATCCTGTTCGATCTCGACCACGCCATCGCGGCGCTGAGCGGGATCGACAAACCGATGGCGGAGGTCGTGACCGACGATGACCTCCGCGCGAAGCTCGAAGCCCTGCGCGTCGGCTTGAAGAGCGCGGGCCAGACCGCGGGCGACATCATCGCGCGGAGCGCGGGGCTCAGCTTCGGGTTCAACGCCATGGATGGGGACTAGTTGTGGTCGAGCTCGATCGCCGTGAGCTTCTCTTAAGTCTTGCCGGCAGCGCCGTCGCGCTCGCTCTGCCGAGGCACGCTCTCGCCGCCTTCCAGGCCGAATGCTTCGCCGCCGCCCGCAAGGACGATCGCGGCACCTTCTCGGCCGCCTTGTTCAGCTTGAGCGGCGACGTGCGCTCGGTCGAGCTGCCGGGGCGCGGCCACGACATCGCCCTTCGTCCCGGCGGCGGCGAATGGGTCGCCTTCGCGCGGCGTCCCGGCCGCTTCGCCGTCGCGGTTCCAATCGGAACCCGTCCGCCGGTCTGGTTCGCCGCCAAGCCAGACAGACATTTCTTCGGCCATGGCGTGTTCTCAGCCGACGGCAGGTTGCTCTACTCGACCGAGAACGACTATGCGGGCGCGCGCGGTGTGATCGGGGTGCGCGACGCGGCGGGAGAGTATAGGCAAATCGGCGAGTTTCCTGCGCACGGCATTGAGCCGCACGATATCGCGCTGCTCTCCGACGGCCGCAGCATGGTCATCGCCAATGGCGGCATCCGCACCCATCCCGACAGCGAAGGCGAGCTGAACCTTCCCGACATGCAGCCCTCGCTGGTTTATGTCGATATCGAGACCGGCGATCTCCTCGAGGAGCATCGTCTCGCCTCGGAGCTGCATCAGCTCTCGATCCGCCACCTCGCCATTGGCGCCGGCGATGTCGTGGCGTTTGGCTGCCAATATCGCGGCCCAGAGGAGGACGCACCGCCTCTAATCGGCTTCCACCGCCGCGGGCAGGCGCCGGTCGTCGTGCCTGCGCCGGATGAGACGCAAGTCGGTCTGCGCAATTACATCGGCTCGGTCGCGGCCGACCGGAGCGGCGGCATCGTCGCGGCATCGGCACCCAAGGGCGGTCTCATCACCTATTGGGACGTGGCGAACCGGCGCTATCTCGGCGTCACCGGCCTCAATGACGGCTGCGGGCTCGCGCCCACCCACCACCAGGCCAATTTCCTGCTCACGAGCGGGGAGGGCTGGCTCGCCACCGCCGATGCGAGCGGCGCGATGCAGCGCCAGGCCTCGAGCTTCCGATGGGATAATCACGCCATCCTGGTCCGCTAATCGGGCCCTGGGGGCGGACTCGATGCCTGGCCAATTCCTATTCTGACCTTATTTATCGGTCTAATGTCGGGGCTGATCTGTGCCGAATGGAACAGCCGCTAACGCATAAACTACAGGCGCAGGCCCGCGCCCTGTTGGACGCCACGAGACGCGGCCCGATGAAGCTTCTGCTCATTGCCGCCGGCGGCATCGTTGCGCTCGCGGTGCTCGCCCTGATCGCCGTCAACCTGCTGATCTCGGCGGATGCCGTGCGCGACCGCGTCGCGGAGCGCATCAAGGAGCAGACCGGCCGCGAGCTCAAGGTCAACGGCACCACCGCGCTCCTGTTCACGCCGGGTCCGCATATCGTCATTACCGACGCGACCTTCACCGACCCGGAGGCCCGCGCCGGCACCACCGACGTTTCAGTGGCGCGGCTCGTGATCGACCTCAGCCTGAGCGAGCTGTTGAGCCGCCAAGTGGACGCCGAACACGTGGTGCTTGAGCGGCCGGTGGTGACGGTTCGCCTCGGCTCCGACGATCGGCCCGCTGTAGAGAAGCCGAAGACGCATGACATCGCCAGGGCACCGCCCGATCCGGACAAGCCCAAACGTGACATGCAGCTCAACGACCTCCGCATTCAGGAGGGCACCGTCAATATCGTCTATGACGACAAGGGCACCGAGAAGCGCGTCGAGCATATCGAGGCCGCCATCAGCATGCCCGCGCTCGCCGATCCCGTCACCGGCAGCGGCAAGTTCGATTGGAAGGGAGAGACCGTCGATTTCAGCTTCGAGCTGACCGCGCCGGCCGATCTCCGCGAGAAGCGTCCCGCCAAGCTGCTCCTTGCCCTCGACACGCGGGCCATTGCCGCGCGCTTCGACGGGACCGTGATGACCAAGCCCGACTTCACCGGCCATGGCCAATTGTCCGCCAAGGCCCATTCGATTCCCTCGCTGATCGCCTGGATGCGCGAGAAGCCGTCGGCCACGATGGCGATCGGCGACGGCGAGCTTGCGAGCCATCTCGCCTGGACCAAGGAAGAGGTGACCATCAGCGACGCGCGCTTCGCCCTGGAACACGCGAGCGGGCAGGGCCAGGCCGTCGTCACCTTGCAAAGCCCACGGCCGCATGTCAGGGCGGCGCTTGCGCTCGACCATCTCGATCTCAATCCATTTCTATCGAGCCCTGCCGCGCAAGGCGGCGATGCCGCCGCCAAGACGCAAACCGCTGCGCCGCCTCCGCCAAGCGATACGCCTCAAGCCGAAACCGCGGTGCCCCGCACCAACCCAGGCGGCACGCCTAGCAAGGACTGGTTCAGCAAACCCGACGCCGATCAAGACGCGGGCGCGGCAGAGGCCGAGCCTGACGCCGCTCCGCCGGCGCCGGAGGCCGAAGCGGAGCCGGCGGCGCCTCAGGCTCCATCCGCTCCTGCTGCGCCACCGCAAACGGCGGCAATTGCCCCGGCGCCAGCGCCGGCCGCTCGCCCAGCCGCGTTCGATGCCGACGTCAATGTCAATGTGCGGCAAACGCGGGTGGGGCACCTCGAGCTTGGACCGAGCTCGCTCGGTCTTGCCTTTCGCGACGGCGTGCTCAACGCGACGCTCGGTGGCTTGGAGCTTTACGATGGACACGCCACAGGCAAACTCACGCTCGACGCGTCAAAGCCTGTGCCGGCATTCAACGGAGACTTCCTCCTCGACGGCGTCCAGGCCAAGACGCTGCTTTCCGATGCCGCCCAATTCAGCCTGCTGTCGGGCCACACCAAGCTCGCGCTCCAGATCAGCGGCGCGGGCAACAACGCCGAGGAGATCAAGTCCTCGCTTGCGGGTCAGGGCAATCTCGCCGTGAGCGACGGTGCGATCGAGGGCGTCAACATCACCGAGCTCATCAACTCGGTTGGCGCCGGTCAGATACCCGACCTGCGTCAAGGCCCCGGCGCCAAGACGGCGTTCAGCGATCTCGGCGGCAGCTTCACCATCGCAAACGGAGTCGCCGAGACCAACAACCTCAAGATGATAAGCCCGCTGCTCAAGCTGACGGCGGCTGGCCGCGTGAGCCTCACACAAAGCACCATCGACATGGTGGCTCAGCCCGAAATCACGGCGGGACCGGAAGGCAAGGGCGGGGCCAACAATCTCGCGGGGCTCAGCGTGCCGATCCGCATCGAAGGTCCCCTGGCCGATCCCTCGATCAAGCCGGACCTCAAGGGCATGTTCGCCAATCCCGAGCAGGCGGGTAAGACCGTCAATCAGATCGGCGAGGCGTTGCAGAAGAAGTTCAAGGGGAAGCCGGTCGGCGAGGCGATTGGGCGCTTCCTCGGCAACGTGCAAATCGGTCCACGCAGGGACAACGCCCAGGGCGACGAAGCTGCGCCGCCGAGCCAGAAACAATCGGGCAGAGGTGGCTCGCAGCAGGCGAAGCCTGCGCCCGAAGCCGGCGAAGCGGATCAGGGCGACGGCGACGACGCTCCAGACCCCGATCTCGACCGCATCCTCCGCTAGCAGTGAGTTCCAGCTACTATACCACCGTCTCTGCCGGGGAGCCCGACGGCTCGCCGGCAAAAGTGATGAGCGTGCGCATCTCGGGATTGCCGAGCCCGACGCACATCGGCGCCCTGACGCCCGGAATGAAGCACGCGTCGAACAGCTCGCGCACCGCGCCTTCGAATCTGATCCAGTGCATGATGTCGCCGGTGCGCGTGTCGATGATATAGGCGCCGCAGCGCGGCTCCCCGTCGCGCGCCTTGACGTTGTCCTCGAGCTCGAGCCCCTTGAACGCCCCGTCGCGGGGCAGCGAGGTGGCGACCAGCGCGTAGCCCCGCCAGAACGATAGCCCGCGGGCAAATCCCGGACAGAACGCCACTGGCTCGGCCTTGCCGCTCTTCTCCTCCACCCGGCACAGATAGCCGCGGCCCGAATCGAGCACCCACAACACGCCGGCGTTGAGCCGCGGCGAATGCGGCATCGACAGATCCTCGGTGACGACGCGGTCGGTCTGCACGTCGATCAGGATGCCGCCTTCGTGGCGCCGCTCGCGCCAGCCATCGACCACGTCGCAGCGCGAGACGGCGGTCACATATTTCGCCGCACCGTCCTTCATAGCGAGTCCGTTCAGGTGGCAGCGGTCCTCCGGCGCGAGCTTGGTGATGAAGCGCGGCTTCCACACCGGCTTGAAGCTGTGCACGGTGTCGAGCGTGGCAAGGCACGAATATTTGGTATTGACGAAGATGAGCTGGTCGCGACCGTCGACGGCGAGCTCATGCGCGTCGATGTCCCCCGTCGTGTGCGACATGCGCGGGACGTAGAGCCGCTCGTAGTGCAGCGATTGCTGGTTGGCGAGCTGGCCGGGGCCGAGCACGTTCTCGAGCCGCCAGATCTGGGCGATGGTGGAGAGATAAAGCCGTTGCGGGGTCGCGACGAGCCCCATGGCGCGCACGAAGTTCCGCTGAAACACCGACAGCCTGCCGTCGAGCAGCGGGCCGATCAGCATGAGCTGTCCGGTCTGATAGGAGGTGAGCGCGAGGCTGAGGCGATTGGTGGCAAGGAAATCGACGAAGCCGCGTGAGGTGGAGATGGTGGTTTGCTGCTGCTGCTCGGCTGCTGGCTGAGCTCCTGGCTGCGGTGCGAGCGTCCCTGGGGCCGCTTGAGGCGGAGCCGCCGCCTCCGTATCGCTGGCGGGGGCTGGCGCGCTGCTCTCGACGATCGGCTTGGCGCGCGCCCGAGCAGGCTGTGCCGTGGCGGCGCGGGGCTTCGCGGCCTTGCCGCGCCCGGATGTCTTCCTATCAGCCACGCTACTCCCTCGCGCCGTTGACGCCCAATCTTGCGAGTATAGTCGGGAAGTCGTGGCCTTAGATAGGCAGCCCTGGCGAGAGACCGCCGCCCGGCGCTTGGGCCTCATCCTTCAGCGCTTTGGTCCTTCCATGCCTGCCTCGTGGGGAGGGCCTGCGCCCTTCCACTCGTGTACCTCCGCGCTCGCGGGGAGGTTCGGCGAACTTCTCCTCTCCCCGCCGGGGAGAGGAGACAGGTGGCAGGGGAAATAATCGGGCTGGATCTACCAGCTGACGCGCATGCCGGCCTTGCCGCCGACGCCGTCGAGATC
>Ga0081455_10007818_pt1 | contig 11198 bp, 12 predicted proteins | sample TabmetS3T2R1_FD_70207 | JGI IMG/M metagenome (GOLD analysis project Ga0081455, IMG submission 70207) | Tabebuia heterophylla rhizosphere microbial communities from the University of Puerto Rico - S3T2R1 | ecosystem: Host-associated > Plants > Roots > Rhizosphere ... | reverse complement strand
GCTCAACGTCCAGATGGTCGATGTCGAAAGCGCGCGCAGCGTCCGTGAACGGCCCACCAGTCCCGACGCGTTCGACCTTATCTTGCAGGCGCGGGCGTTGCACTCCCAGCCACCCAGTCGTCAACGGGAGAGCCAGGTGTTGGGGCTGTACGAGCGGGCGTTGCAGCTTGATCCGTCGTCGCTGGCCGCCATGCTGGGCATTGCCAACAACATCATCAACCGGAGCCTGGGCTTTCTCGGGCAATGGGTGACCGCCGATGAGCTCGCCCGTGCCGCCACGCTAGTTGAGGAGGCCCGAGCCATCGCACCGAACGCCGAAACCGTGCTGGAGAACGTGGCACTGCTGCACCAGGCGCATGACCAGTGGGACGATACGGCCACTGCAGCGGCCCGACTGGTCGAGGCCTATCCGAACAATGCCGGCGGCTACGAACTGCTGGCCACGGCCAAGCGCTACACTGGGCACGCGGACGAGGCGATCGCCCTCTACGACACCGCGATCCGGCTCAATCCGCGCAATCCCAACCTGTTCCACCTCTACTCATTCAGGGGGTACGCCCTGCTGCAGCTCGGGCGCTACGACGAGGCGGTGCCCTGGGGTGAGCGCTCGCTCGCCGCCAATCCAGAGGCCGCTGCCCCGATCCGCTCGGCTCGCTATCGCTGGATAGCATCGGCACACGCCCTGGCCGGACGGCTCGAGGACGCCCGCCGCGCCCTCGAAGCGGCCAATAAGCTCTGGCCGTTCGCGACCGTCCGCCAAAACGCCCCCGAGAATCTCGCCAGCCCTGTGCTGGCTGCGCAGATCGCCAGGTTTTGGGAAGGGCTGCGTCTCGCCGGCCTGCGAGACCATGCTGACGAGGACGCAAATTTCAACGTGCCGTCGAGCGGCGAACTGAGCGGGACCCTGGCTGGGTGGACGCCGACGACGGTGCCTGGCGCGGTCACGATCCGGACAGCGGAGCTGCCGGCACTGCTGGCACAACGTCAGCCCGTGGTGATCGACACGGTCACGCATTCCACGGGTCGATCGATCCCTGGCGCCATTGGGCTGAAGCACGCTGGCTCTGGCGGCACCTTCGGCGATGCGGCCCAGCAACATCTGCGCCGCAAACTCCTGGAGCTGACGGGAGGTGACCTGACACGGCCGATCGTGGCGGTCGGCTACAACTCGGAACGCTTTGACGGGTACAATCTGGCGCTACGGCTCGTGGCGCTCGGCTACACCAATGTCTATTGGTATCGCGGTGGTCGCGAGGCATGGGAGGTCGCTGGCCTCCCCGAAACGCCGCTGGCTCTCCAGGATTGGTGAGCCCCCCAGCCTTCCCTTCCAATCCCCCCTCCTGCGCTGTATGTCCAGGCCGCGCTTTGCTATGCTGCGCCTTGCTGCGGGCTGCTCTGGCGGGGCTGCCGGGGCGCGGGGGGCGCGCGGGAGGAGTCGCGGCGAGGGGTGGCCGCTGAATTGCCTATCCGCCTCCCGCGAGGTCAGCACCAAAAGGCTGTTTGAATGTCCTATCCGCATGAATGTCTCACGGCGATTCACAACTTTTTCCTCATGCTAACAGACAGGACGACCGCGGCAGAGCGGTTTTTCGGGCAAAAACTTCGTTAGATGTTTGCTGCCAAAATGGCAGCAGTTGAGATTCCACCCACCCCCCTCAGTCCATCACAGCGAGCCATGGGCTGGGCCAAAGAGGATAGGGTGGCCAGCGCCATGATCGAGGCTGAACTTTGCCAGCCAGTGAGATGGCACAGAATATGGTGACGGTGCTTGACGGCCCGATACTGCACATTTCCAATGCATTTCCATTCGGCAGTGACCAAATTCTGAAAGATTTTCGACCGATGCTTGCCAAGATCGCGCGGGAGCTTAAGAACGATACCAGTCGTATTGCAGTGATTGGCCACATGTGCGACCCCCTTTGAGAGGGTCACAATCACGCTGCTGGCATTGCCAGAGGTCATGACACTTGACGGCCGCTCCGGCCTCCGGTAGGGTTAGAGGCTCACGGTGACTGGATTGGGAAAAGCTCCTCACTTATAGGAGCTGACTACTACGGGGATGAAGGTAGACAAGCCTTTAAGGGTCTTCACGCGGGAGTCCACACCCCTAACCCCACGCACGTGAGCACGGTGCTTGCAACGCACTATAGCTATAATAGAGAGAAGCGATAGAGTCCCCATCATGGAAATTACCATTACGATTCCTGAAGAGTTGACTAACCAATTGCATACGGATACGCAGGAGCTTGAGCGCCGCGTGCGGGAAAAAGTCGCAGTGGAACTCTACCAGGAAGGGGCGAGCGAAGAACAAATACGCCGCTTGCTCAATCTGGACACACGCTTTGAGGTGCATGCGCTTCTGAAGCGCCACGGCGTGCCCCTGCGGTATACGCTCCAGGATCTGGAGGACGATCGGGACACCTTGCGCCGTTTAGGACTCTAATGCACGTTGTTGCAGATGCCTCGCCGCTGCGGTATCTCATCCTTATTGGGCATATCGATCTTTTACCAACCCTCTTTACGCAGATCATCATCCCACGTGCCGTGCTGGGTGAGCTTCAGCGCGCGCAAACGCCACCTGTGGTGCGACACTGGATGCAACACTTGCCTGTCTGGTGTGTCGTGCGCACGTCCCAGCAGCCCCTTGGCACCGGGCCGGAGGTGTTGGGTGCAGGGGAACGTGAGGCCTTGGCGCTCGCCGAAGAGCTGCACGTTGATTTGGTGCTCATCGACGAAGATAAAGGACGCCAGATAGCCCGCTCGCTCGGGCTGCGGGTCACCGGCACGTTAGGCGTGCTCGACATAGCGGCGGAACGGGGGCTTATCGATTTGCCAAACGCCTTGACTCAATTACAAACCACCGATTTTTATGTAACGCAAGGACTCATTGATGCTCTACTGGCGCAGGACGCGGCGCGGAAACGTGCGCAGTTCCCTGAACATACCTGAAGAGGAGACATGATGACACCTCACACGGTCGCCCTCACCAGGCCCGCCATCCCCCATCGACGTGGAGAATAGTCCCGGTCACGTACGACGCCGCAGGCGAGGCCAGAAAGATAATCGCTCCCAGCAACTCCCCTTCCCTGCCCAGCCGCCCCATCGGCGTGAACAGCTCCATACGCGCCCGCTGCTCGTCGTGCACGCGGCCCAGACGGGGATCAGTGATCATCTCGGTGGGAAACCAGGAGGGGGCCAGGGCATTGACGGTGATCCCGTACGGGGCCCATTCTACGGCGAGCTGGCGCGTCATATTAGTCACCGCCCCTTTCGTCGCGGCATAGCCCACGGTTTTGTGGACCGCATTGGCCCCTTCGCCCAGGACTGAGGAGATGTTGATGATACGGCCGCCCTGCCCGCGGGCGATCATCTGCTGCCCGACTTTCTGACAACACAGAAACACCGCCGTGAGATTGATATCGAGCGCTTGCTGCCACCTGTCGAGTGCATGCCGTTCGGCACGACTGACCGGGGCTATGCCAGCGTTGTTCACCAGAATATCAATAGGCCCCAGGGTCTCCTGGGCCTGCTGCAGCGCCGCGTCAATCTGCGCTTCGTCGCGGAGGTCAGCCTGGACAGCGTGAGCCCGTACGCCAAACGCCTCAAGCTGCCTGGCGACTGCCTGCAAGCGCTCGAGCCGGCGTGCCACCACGGCGACATCCGCTCCGGCCATGGCCAGGCCCTGCGCAAACTCAACCCCCAGTCCGCTCGAGGCCCCGGTCACGAGCGCTACTTTCCCGTGTAAGCCAAAGAGCTGGTCCAGATGCTCGGCACTCATGCACGTACCTCTTGGTGAAAACGTGTCGCCCGAAACAGGGAGATATCATGGCGGGTGCTGCCATCCTGGGCGAGGTCGGCGAGGATTTCCCCCACCACACTGCAAAATTTGAAGCCATGGCCAGAAAATCCGCCAGCGATGAAGACATTGGGATCATCCGGATGGGCGTCAATGACAAAATGGGTGTCAGGGGTGTTGGTAAAGAGGCACGTATGCATCGACAGCGTCGGCCCATCCCCATCAGGAAAATAGCGGCGCACAAAGGCCCGTAAGATGGCTTCATCTTCGGGATGGCAGTCCCGATCCAGGCGCGCTGGATCATCGATTGCCTGCTCCAGATGGTGCCAGCGCGCACACTTGAAGCCGGGGATACTATAGATGGGAAAGCCGTAGAAGGTACCTTCCTCGACCGCCATGTTGAACACCGGGAAGGCGTCAATCTGAAAATGGGCGGGCACGCGTGGCTGCATCCAGATCATCACCTGGCGCTCTGGTTGCAGCATACCTTTACACTGAGTCACGAGCCGATGTGTCCAGGCGCCAGCCGTCAGCACCAGGCGCTGTGCCCGATACGTCCCACGGGAGGTCCGCACCACGATGCCGTCCCCCCGGCTTTCCCAGCCCTGCAGCGCTTCACGGCCATGGATGTGGGCCCCGTGGCGGAGAGCGGTATTGACGTGGGCGACAAGACAGCGCTCTGCCGCGAGCAAGCCACCCTGGGGCTGATAGAGGCCCAGGAGGGGGGCTTGCAGGCCATAGCCTGGAAAGCGTCGGCGCAGCGCCTCGGGCTCCAAGACCTCGTGCACCAGATGATGTAACCGCGCCGCTTTGAGCGCTCCGCCAAACACCGTACTGTCTGCAGTGCCGATGTCGAGAGAGCCCGTCATGATCAGCAGTCGCTCCTGGACCTCGCGTTCCAGCGCCCACCACAGCTCATAGGCGCGGTGCAGCAGCGGGACATAGGCAGGATGCTCAAAGTAGGCTAGACGAATGATGCGCGAGAGGCCGTGCGATGAGCCACGATCATGGGGAATGTCATACTGCTCAAGCCCCAGCACCAGGACCCCGCGTCGCGCCAGGTGTGCAACTGTCGCACTCCCCATACCGCCAACGCCCACCACGATGACGTCATACGCCTCCACGGGTAACTCCTCGCTGTGCCACCCAGGGGGGCGCCGCTACACCTCGCCCACGGACGAGCGATTGCGATAGATCATCAAGATGCGCTGGGCCATAGGCGCCTTTGCTTTGGGCACGTAGATCTCCGCAGCACCAAGGACGCCATGGGAAAAGGGTAGCTGCGGCACGCGCCGCGACCTGACGCGGCACTCGACCCCTTCCCCACCTAAAATGCCTGTGATAAGATGCAGCTCAGCGTCGTTAAAGGCCGTGTGGATTTTCTCCCAGGTGTCATCATTGAGCGGGAATTTCACGGAGCGTACTCCATCCATTGTCTGTCCAGGGGCGATGACGCGGCGACGCGACGTCACGGTGATGCACACCATGCCTGGGGCCTCTGCACCGTGTCCCCGTGTCTCTGCCGTAGTAGACCGGCCCTGTGGCTAACGATTCATATGGAAGAAAAACCACAGGCCAAAACCTATCCAGAGCACAATGAGTGTCAAGCACCCATAATGGATGACCCGTTCCTGCTGCTGTTGCTGCGCTTCGGCTTCGGGAGAGAGCGCCGGTTTGAGGGCTGCAGTATCGCCCACATATTCGCCGCATTGGTAACAGTAGTTGTAGCGCTCTGGCATCTCGGAGTGGCAGAGCGGGCACATCTTCATCATGGCCACAGCTTCCCGCAGGCATGCACCCGTGTAGGCAGCCTGCTCTGTTGGCACCATCCATCATGGAGCATATCTGTGCAGCGTTGTCTCTTCCTGCTGCCATGTCTCCTGCTTCTCTGCTGCTGTCTCCCCCAGACTCTCGTCGCAGCGCACGCAGAACCCGTGCCTGTGCCTGACACTCTGACCTCAATGTTTGGGCTGATGCATGAAGCACTGCACCAGGCATTGCAGCTGCGCTTCACCACGGCCTTTGAGGTCGCTATGCGCCTGGAACAGCCCTCGCAACCCCTGCTGGAAGCGCAGTTAGTCCGAGGGATAATAGCGTATTTCCAAGCGCGCTGGCAAATCCCTCCGCTCTCGGCCACGCGCCAGGCCGGCCTGAAGGGGCTCACCGCGCTCCTTGAGGCCGGCCAGCGTCAACTCACGCGCTCGCCGCGTACACCGCGGTTGCAACTCGTCCTCGGACTCGCAGCCGTCTTTCAGGGACTGCTGCAACAGCAGAGCGGCGCGTCCCTTGATGTCGCCCTGCTGGCACAGGGACGCACCTGGTTGCAACAGGCGCTCATGGCGCCCGAGACCATGCCCGACGCGCACCTTGGGCTAGGGTTGTTGTACTTTATTGACCTTGGACGCCCTGTGCTCTTGCCACGCTTCGATAGGTCCGGGTCTGACCATACAACAGAGGCCATCTACCACCTGCGCCAGGCGGCAGAGACCGGGCATTTTAGTGGGGAGGTAGCGCGCACGTTTCTGGTACGTGTCTATGAATTAGAGAAGCGCTATCAGGAGGCCATTGCCCTGGGACAGGCCTTGCAGGCCACGTTTCCTGGCAATGGCTATTACGCCCTGAGCAGCGGGCGTAGCCAGTGCGCCCAGGGGCAATATGAACCGTGTGCCGCCACCCTGGGCCAGCTGGCTGCCAATCTCCAGGCTGGGGTCATTGCGCCCCTGTCGCGCGACGACCGCTTTGATCTGTATTATTTTTGGGGTCAGGCCCTGTACGAGACGGGACAAGATGCGCTGGCGTTCGAAGCCTTCCGGCAGGCCCTTAACCAGGATCCAGGTAATACCAGAGACGCCAGTTTGTGGGCCAAATACTATCTGGGTATCCTTTATGAGCGCCGTGGTGCAGTCACAACTGCTCGGCAGCTCTACCACACCCTTCTGCGCGGGCGCAATGTTGATGACCTGCATCAACAAGTCGAGCAGCGTCTCGCCCAGCTTCGGTAAGGCTGGGTATACGGGGTATCCACAGAGAAGGAGCATGCGGATGATGGGGTTATGGATAGCACTTATATGGCTCATCTGGGTAAGCGTATCCCCTGCCCTGGCTGAGGTCTATCGCTGGACGGACAATGCTGGGAAAGTCCACCTGACGGATAATCCTGACACCATTCCGCCCGCCTACCGCGCCCGGGCGCGTGCCTCTGGGGCTGGCACACCAGCCACTAATGAGACACCAGCTGTTGATGTGCAGCCATCTCCACCACAACCACTGCCAGCAGAGCGTATGCCAGCCGCACAGGCATCAGCACCTTCTGCCACACTAACGACACCAGAAATTGCCGATCTCGAACAGCAAATTGCCGCGGCGCGCCAGGAGCGTCAAACCTATCTTGAGCAGCTCAGCAGCGAACGGCCGGTGTATGCTAACCCTCTCTTTGTGCGGCAGCGGCGGCAGATTGCAGAACTGGGGTACGCCCTGTTGACGGTGGAGCAGCAGCTCGATACGTTGCAGGCTGCATTGGAGCAGGCGCAGCAGCACCAGCAAGCCCTGCACGCCCCGCCTCCAGAACAGAGCGGGATCGTTCTCGACCAGGCCGGAAACGACGCGACCTACTGGCAACGGCGTATGACCGCGGCACGTGAGCGGCTGCAGCAGGCACAGATGCAGCGGCGCGACCTCCTGACCCAGCTCGCTGCTGTCGCTGACGGAGAGCAAGGCGTTATAGGGCGTCAAGGGTACGAGATGCTGCAGCAGGCGCAAGCCCTCCAGCAGACCGAGCAGGAGATCGATGCTGCCGAGGTGGCTCTACAAGCCATGCAGCAAGAGGCCGTCCAGGTTGGCGCCCCGCGTGCCTGGCTGCAATAGGCCGCTGCGCTATGCCGATACCTACGGCTTGCGGCGCTGCTCCTTTCGTGCTATTGCTTTGCGCAGAACATTGGATACCATCCCCTGCGGGATGGAAGACGGAGCAACAGATGCTGACGAATGCTGATCTCTATAACCAGGACCTGTACGCCTGGACGCAGGAGCAAGCTGCCTTGCTGCAGGCCGGCTGCTTTGACCGCCTGGATATTCTCCATCTCGTGGAGGAGCTGCAACTGATGGGTGGCAGTGAGCGCGGGGAACTCGCCAACCGGTTGATTGTGCTGCTAACCCACCTGCTCAAGCTGCATGTCGCTGCCCAGCACCTCCCCATGGATCTGCAGCGCGCAGGTACGGGCTGGCACCGCACCTGCCGCACGCAACGCCTGCATATCGCCAAAGTCCTGCGCCGCAACCCGAGCCTGCGCCGCACTGTGCCTGACGAACTGGTCGACGCCTACGAGATCGCCCGCGTGGAGGCCGCTGGGGACCTCGCGGTCGCGGAGGAGACTATGCCCACCAGGTGCCCGTGGAGGGTGGAGCAGATCCTGGACGCCGACTTCTGGCCAGAGGCGGAGGCCGCACGATAAGGGCTTCTGAACACGATACCTTCCAAACGATCTGCAACGCCTAGGATTGCGCTTTACCTTTGCAGAAAACGTTTTCTACTTTGGACCTCAGTAAAGGAGACACGCATATGCCTCTCATAGCCGGGCGACAAGCCTTTTTGGAAATCCTGCATGCTGCAGGCGTGGAATACATCATCGGCAATCCTGGCACCACCGAACTGCCCCTCATGGATGTTCTGCCGGATCACCCGGAGTTCAAGTACATCCTCACACTGCAAGAAGGAGTGGCCATGGCCATGGCCGATGGCTACGCCCTGGCCTCAGGCAACCTGGGTGTGCTGAATGTGCACGTGGCGCCGGGTCTGGGGAATGCTATGGGCATGCTGTACGATGCCGCGAAAACGGCGGCCCCACTCCTGGTTACCGCTGGGCAACAGGACGGACGCTTCTCTCTCACGGAGCCTCTGCTGTGGGGGGACATGGTGCGCATGGTGGAGTCCATGACCAAGTGGGCCTACCAGATCGAACGCGTAGCCGACCTGCCGCACGCACTGCGACGCGCCATCAAGGTCGCCACAACCCCGCCCACCGGCCCGGTCTTTCTCGGACTCCCCATGGACATCATGATGGCAGAAGCGGAACTTGATATCTCGGCTCCGTCGCTTATTGCACCGCGCATTCGTGGGGATCTCGAGGCGATGCAGCGCGCTGCCGATCTTCTGGCGCACGCACAACATCCGCTGATCATCGTTGGAGATGAAGTGGCCAAGACCGACGCCCTCGACGAACTCGTGGCAGTAGCTGAGGCGCTGGGTGCCCCGGTGTTTGCCGAGACCGTCCCCAACACCACCAGCTTCCCAAGCGATCATCCCCTGTATCAGGGCTTTATGGCGCGGACGCAACGAGGCGTCCGCTCAGTCTTGCAGGACGCGGATGTGGTATTCACGGTAGGAGCTGACATGTTTACCATGTCGCTATACACCGAAGTAGACCCCTTCCCACCTGGGGTAACCTGGGTGTCCCTGCATGTTGACCCCTGGGAAATTGCCAAAAATCGGCCAGTGGAGGTCGGTATCCTGGGCGATCCGAAAGCCACGTTAGCGGAATTCCTCCCCATGCTGCGCTCGCGCCTTGACAGTACCAGGCAACAGGCGGCGCGGCAGCGTACTGAGGTCCTCGGTCGCGCCAAAGCGGAAGCGCTGCAGCGTCTGGCCGAGCGCGCCGCCGAGGAGGCACAGCGGCAACCCATGTCAGCCCTGGTGATGAACAAGGTCATCGCCGACAGCGTGCCGCAGGACATTATCGTGGTCGATGAATCGATTACCTCGGGTGCGGGTCTGCGCGAATTTCTGCCGCGCCGCCATGCCCGGGACTATTTTGGCCTGAAGGGCGGCGGCATTGGCTGGGGCTTGCCGGCCACCATGGGGGCAGCGCTGGCTTTTCCAGACCGGCCCGTGCTCGGAGTGATCGGCGATGGCAGCGCCATGTATAGCATTCAGGGGCTGTGGACGGCGGCGCGCTATGGCCTGCGCAGCATTTTCGTCATCTGCAACAACAGCCAGTACCTCATCCTGAAACGACGCCTGCACGCCTACAACGGGCCAGCTTCTAAAGCACAGACCTACATTGGTATTGACCTGAATGCGCCAGCGATCCAGTTTACCGGCCTGGCGCGCTCTTTAGGGGTGCATGCGGAGCGGGCGGAACGCCCGGCAGACCTGCAACAGGCGCTCAAGGAGGCGTTGCAGCGGCAGGGGCCAACGCTCATTGACGTGCCGCTCGACTCCGATATGCCGGCCGTGTAACGCTATCCCCACAGGAGGCCTGGGCTGTATGACCGACGCATCTGCGTATTTTCCCCCGCGTTTACGCGGACAGGTGGCCGTCATCACTGGGGCCGCCCGCGGCCTGGGGCGGGCCTATGCCCTGCGCCTGGCCAGGCTCGGGGCCGATATCGTAGTGAACGATATTAACCTGGCGTCGGCTGCCGATGTCAATGAGACGCTCACGGCGGACACAGTGATGGATGAAATTCGCCACCTGGGCCGTCAGGCGCTGGGCATTGCCGCCGACGTAACGTCTGAAGCCGATGTCCAGCGCCTGTTCGAGGAAGTTTTCGCGACCTTTCCGCAGGTCAACATTCTCATTAACAACGCCGGGGGTGGACGTGGCGGTAATAGCGTCACCGCCTGCTCTGCCGATGCCTGGGACGCGGTGATCGACAAAAATCTGCGCTCGACCTTTCTGTGCTGTCGGGCCGTAGCGCCCCACATGCGCGAGCGCCGCAGCGGCAAAATTATTAACGTCGCCTCCGTCGCCGGGCTGCGTCCCCTGATGCCCGTGCTCGCCCCGTATGCCGTAGCCAAGGCCGGCATTATGCAATTGACCCGCGCCCTGGCTCTGGAACTGGCGCCCTATGGGGTAAACGTCAATGCCATTGCGCCAGGTTATGTGACCACGGTGAACTGGATGGGCGGTCTCGGCAAGATCCAGGACGAGCTCGTGCCGCAGATCCCGATGGGACGTCTCGGTACCCCGGAAGACTGCGCTAGAGTCATCGAATTTCTCGCCACCGATCTGTCGGATTTTCTCACTGGACAAGTCATCAGTGTCGATGGCGGTATGGGGCATCTCAATCCCTACTACATGGGACAGGCGTATCGCTAGGTGCTGCGCAAGGCTACTGCGTAGGGCTAATTCCCCCCGCCAGTTTGGCGGGGCACTCCCTGGCTTGCCCGGTGGAACCGTTCGAGGTGCTGCCGCAGCAAATCCTTGCCGTAATCGTTGCCGTTTGGCGTGCGGACCATGATGTGGATGTGGAACTTCTCCGGCTCGTCATTGTCCAGGAATACGCCCTTGTGCATGTCAAACTCGACGAGCAGCACGGGACTGTGCACCTTGTAATAAAACACGTCGTTGTCGCCAAAGCCGCCCATCCAGGCGAACCAGGTCTCCGACAGGTGCTGCTTGAT
>Ga0081455_10007817_pt1 | contig 11199 bp, 11 predicted proteins | sample TabmetS3T2R1_FD_70207 | JGI IMG/M metagenome (GOLD analysis project Ga0081455, IMG submission 70207) | Tabebuia heterophylla rhizosphere microbial communities from the University of Puerto Rico - S3T2R1 | ecosystem: Host-associated > Plants > Roots > Rhizosphere ... | reverse complement strand
GCATCGGCATTGTCTTCCGTGAGTGTGGCAACCCCGACCAGATTGCCTATCGGATGGGAAGTCTGGGGGGTGGCATGGGCACGAACGCCCGGAAAAGCGAGCACTTCCCAACGCCCCGGCATCTCTGGGAACGCAAAGATATTGTTTTCAAGTGCCAGTAAGATGGCTTCTTGGCTGGCTGCCATGGTCTCTCTCCTTACAAAAGGTACCCGGTGCATCGTCGAGAGCTACTCTCTTCACGCCACAAGCCATTGTGCCAGTGGTGTGCCCGAACGTGGCAACAAAGACGATATCGTACGTGAGCCATACGACGACAGAGGTGATGGACCAGCCTCACAGAACCGACACGGCGGATGTTGTGTTCCACATAACACCTACTGCGTACTTTATCCCGAGATTGGACGTAGCGCAAAGAAGGGGAGCCGTGTCGTCATTCGTATCTCTATGACACGGGAGTGATGCCTGGAGCGCTGTAGTGATCGAGGTCACGGAGCGTCTACTCGACCTCCGATGTATCGGTAAAGCCTACGACTCTATTTCAGCACTGCTATCGGGTAATCTGGTACCGTTTCCGGTTTGTGTATGGTCGGGTGCTGGTTATTATTGGTGAGCTTTGGTACCGTACGCTGCACGTATGTAGTGAGCTCAGAGAGGTGCAGCATATCATCTTTCTCATAGTCAGCCGCTCCGCGCATACCGTCCAACAGGGCTTTCGTAAACGCACCGTGCCCCCAGGCTGAATCTTCCACGGAAAATTCGCGCCCCATGGAGGCCATAAAGACCACCACACCGGTCTCCCACCCGACGAAGGCGCGGACCAGCTCCTCCGGGTTCCAGACACTCGAACCGTCACGCCGCTTGTTTTCCCGGGTCGCTGCCCCAGCATGGCAGGCATCAGCCATCAGGATCACGACACCCGGGAGGGCCTGGAGCGTGTCCCGGAGTTCCGTCCACTTAATACCCGTCTGGCGCAGCTTGTCGAAATCCGCATCATGTCCCAGAAAGTAAAAGTGATTACTGTCAGAGGTCTGACCATGACCAGCCAGAAAGATGATCGCCATATCGTTCTGGGCCATACCGCCGAGCCAGTCAAGACCTTCCAGGATATTCCCGCGCGTCGCCTGCTCGTCGAGCAGTACTTTGGTATGGACCTCGCTGAACAGCCTCCGTTGCTGGGCAGTGAAAAACCCGGCGAACTCCTCGGCGTCCTGGCGCGCGAAGTTCAGGTTGTACAGGGGATTGGCATAGCGGTTCACCCCCACGGCGAGAATGAAGAGTCGGCGTTTCAGCGCGTCGGCATTGGGCCCCGGTTTTTGGGCCAGTACCGTCAGCCGTTCGACGGTGACGCCGGTTGGGTTACTGCGGGCATAGCGGGTGGCAGCGACCACCCGCACCAGGTTGCGGCCCGGCACCAGGGGGATGGCCAGTTCATGGGTGATCTGCCGCGGTTCCAACTCTTGCGCATCCGCTTTGACTCGGGTCAGGCCTTCCGTCTTACGAATCGCTCGACCATTCACCAGTACGGTAACCTCACTCAGGGGATCGTCGTTCTGCTTGAGGATCTCGAAATGCAAGGGGAGTTCCGCAGCGTCGAGCTTTATCCCGTCTTGAGGAGCCAGTATCCGGACCACCGGTGGCGCGTGTTTGACCACAGCCACAGGGCTGTGCCACGTCTGAGGCCGTCCGAGGGCCTTGAAGGCGGCTTCCTCCGATCCCAGCTCCAGTGTTTTGGCCACCACATCGGGTCGGTAAAAGGTGGCGGCGAACTGATCGGCCCCGTACCAGTCGGCGGCTCGATCCAGACCACGGTTCATGTGCCAGCCGATATGGCGATCGCCCCTGGGTGAAGCGGCATAATAACCACTCTGGGTCCAGGCCACCCATTCACCGTCCTGGCTGGGAAAGATGGTCACCAACGGCGACACCTCAGGCACCTTGTGCGTGCGCATGTTCATTTTCTGCATGACCATCAATGCCGTCTGAGAGGTTACCTCCTTCACGCGCATGGCAAGCGCTTTTCTCATTCTTTCGACGGCCTCCTCGTCCACACTATTGAAATCTACCGGTGGGAGGTCCGCCAGATTCCAGATGCGCAGCGTCTGGTCTGCCCCGGCGGAAAATAAATACCGACTATCAGACGAGACTGCCAAAGCATAAATGGAGCCCTCGTGGCCGGAAAGCGAGGCAACCTGTTGCATGTCTGGCACGCGGAACAAGTGGATGGCTCCCGTGGAGTCGGCGGCTGCGACGTACCGGCCGTCTGCGGTAAACGTATATACATTGAACAACCCGGTCACACTCATTGCAGAACCTATTACCTGATCGTCTTTGTAGAGCCTGAGAGCTGGGCTCTTGCCTGCCTGGTGCATCCGCTCCGGGTCAATCTGCTTCACGTCCTCTACATCGAGCTGTGGCCCCTGTATACGATATGGGCCATGTACAAGCCTGGCCTGATCAAACCTGGCTTGATCCTGGGAGAGACTGGAGGACGCCAGGTGCCAATCCCCCTGCGCATCCCGTAGGGCAAAGGTCTGCGTCAAAGCACCAAATTTCTCTGGGCACATGAGTTGCCCGGGACACGGGTTTTGAAACCCGAACCCCACATCCCGGCCGTCCTGGGAGACGCCGAGCGCATAGATCGCTCGGCCCGCGGTCTCTAACCGCTGTCGTACCTGGCCGGTGGCGATGTCCCAGAGCAGGATTTCATTAGCATCGATACCAATGGTTACCGCTGTTCGGCCATCCGGCGCAATGGCGACACTAGAGATCGCAGAGGCATGCTCGGCAAAGGCAAGCAGTGTGCGGCCGTCAGGGACAGAGTAAACGTGGGCGTGAAACGGGGGTAAGTGGGCATCCGTCAGTAACTTATTACCGTCCGGAGACAATACGAGTCTAGCAGGAAGGCTTTCTTCTGTGACAAAGGGCCGGAAGGGTTTCGCAGTGCGGCTATCCCATAGACGGATGGTACCATCTGAGCTCGTTGTCGCCACGAACCGATCTTGAGGATCCCAGGCCATGTCCAAGGGCATAGCTTTATCGACGCGACCTTCCCCTAGCTTGGCACCTGTCCCCACAGACCAGAGCCGTAAGAGACCAGCCGGTGTGTAGGTAGTCCCGTCCACCAGGTGGTGTGCTGATAGCGAAGCCAACCGCTGTCCGTCTGGTGAAAAAGCGATCCGACCAAACAGGCCTTGGTTGGCATTCACTACACTCTCATTGTCTCCCAATACCCGAAGCGTACGACTCTGTTTCAGCTCCCAGAGCCGTATAGACAAATCCAACGCTATCGAGGCCAGTAGTCGTCCGTCCGGCGAGAAGGCGAGTGCATTGACAGGGCTGGTATGCCCCTTGAGCACCCCCACCATTTTGCCGCTCACAAAATCGTAGAGGCGAATGACGCCCATATTGATCCCTGCATTTAATACCTTGTCGAAATCCGCTCCAACCGGGGCGAAGATGCCACCGACAGCCAATATCTTACCATCTGGAGATAAGGCCATGTCCCGGATCTCCCCCTCGCGCCCTTGGCCTTTAGACCCCAGAATTCTGCGCTCAGTCCGTCCGCTTGCGAGGTGCCACACCCGTATCTCCTTGTCACCAGCGGAGACTAAATACCTGTTGTCAGAGGTGAAGAAGACTTTGGAAACCTCTCTCTTGTGGCCACCTGCATCAATGGTCATAAGCGGTTCGGCCTTGTAGCTGCCCAGGGACACGACTTCGACCCGCCGGTTCCGATCCCAGGCGTCCGGTGTATCGCGAGGATCAAGCGGTGTGTTCTGGCCGTAGCCCCTGGCGATCAACCGATTGCTCGCAATACCGAAATGATCGATTAAGTAGCTGCGTACGCTCTCTGAGCGACGTTCGGACAGACGCATGTTGTGGTCCGCAGAGCCACGCTGGTCGGTATGGCCGCCGATTTCGAAGGATAATCCGGCCATCTGCTGGATCGCTTTGCCCAATTCGTCGAGCTGCCCTCGGTACTGCGGGAGGAAATCTTCCTGATTGGTAGCAAAATTGACGGTAATGCGGATGCGACTAGGATCTTCGATCATTGCTTTCGCGGTCACCAAGTTGGGAGCATTTTGCCGAGTACGGTTTGGCTGCGCCGTGCGCTGCGCCGATTCCGGTGTGGTGCCCGCCGGTGGGGAGGCATTTTGCCGAGTACGGCTTGGCTGCGCCGTGCGATCCTCCTCAGTCTTTGCGAGGGCCTCTCTGACCTGCTGGACATAAGCCCTCATCTTGTCAGCGTCAGGACCGGTCCGGCGAGCTGCAATACCTTCCAATGCTTGCTGAAACTCGTATACCCACTGCGGGTTTTCTGCCGTCAACTGTTTTAGCTTTTTCAGATCGTTATTCTTTAATGCGGTCACGAATTCCTGGCGGAATTGCTCACGGGTGCGTTCCGCCCATGCGGGCGCTATGATTAAAATCACTACACATAGAGCTCCAAGTACTAAAAATCGTATGTATACATGAGAGCTTTTCATCACACCTCTCCTCTAATTTCTTCGCCTGTCCAACTGATTTCGCATATCATAACATGGATAGCCTTGCTATCAGGCTGCCAGGTCAAAAACCGCTAGGAAATTCAAACGCTATTATGCCATAGCGCGACTTGGAGTGTACCCCCTGGAGTAGCGTAGAGAGGGAAAACTATGATGTCAAACAGAGGTGTCGTTGTAGGGCTAAGCCGGTTACGGACGGGGAGTACATGAGGCGTGTACTTATCAGGGTATCAGACCCCAGTACTCCTGAGCCAGGATATACCCACAGCAGTTCGGGGCACCACAGTTGCACGGATTCTCCTGATAATTTCTGGCATCATAGCCGTAGTTGTACGAGAGTTCCTCCCCTGCAGGGATATCCCGCACTGCCACAATCCAGATGGTGTCAGGCGTTTTCTCGACTTCACAGTTTGGGTCACACGAATGATTAATATACCGTGCCGTATTCTCCAGGGTCTGGCCATCAATCGCGTAACGGTACGTTAGATGAAAGATATAGGCATTGCCAGCGGCTAAACGACGCGCACGTTCTCGGCTCGAAATCTTCTCCCCGATATACTGCATAATGCGCGTGCCTTTCTTGAGAGGTTCTACCGCGAAGAGGCCTTGCCCAGCAATCCGCGACGGACCCACACGGACCTGAATGTTCACCGCGTCACCTTTCTCCTGGCACACGTTTTGCCGATCACAGGTACGGAAGAGATGGTGTGTCGCACTGCGTTACACACGACAAGGAGTACGACCGATGGTTTCTCGTCGACATATCATGTGTCTGGCCCTGGGGATACTGAGCACCGTCATGGCGTGTGCTGTAACCCCTCCTGCAACGCCGCCTCCTCCAATGGTACCTCCTCCTGCAGCGGCTCCCACTGCAGTTGCTCCATCCCCGACAGTTGCGCCTCCTGTACCGCCTGCTCCTTTAGTCGTCCCTCCTGCAGTGGCCCCTCCTCCCTCTCTCTATCCTCCCTCTGCAACCGGCCACAGAGGACCAAACGTCTACCAACCCTCCCCATACGAGCGTAAGATGGATGAGGAAGAACTCGAATATCGCAAACGGCGTAGTGCCCAGGAGCAGGAACAGGAGCAGCGCTATCAGCAATGGCAGCAGGAGCGAGAACGTGAGCGGGATCCACGCTATGAATGGATGCGGTGAGCTTATCCTGGCCATGTGTGCATCAGTATCCTCGTCATAAACACCTCATTGTGCCACGTATCCTCCATCTACCGTCATCGTATGCCCGGTGACAAACGAGGCCGCATCCGAGCAGAGCCAGACCACTGCTTCAGCAATCTCTTCTGGCTGACCCATTCTCCCTATGGGATGGCGGGCAACGATTTGGGCTTCCATCGCGGGTTGACTCGTCAGCAAGCTTTCTAACAGTGGTGTGCGAATGTAGCCTGGACAGACACAATTGACCCGGATACCTGAAGTGGCGTATTCCAGGGCTGCCGTTTTCGTGAGTCCCACTACCCCATGTTTACTGGCAACATACGCTCCAGAGCGACTCCAGGAGCCCACTAAGCCCATGATGGAGGCGGTATTGACAATCGTCCCACCGCCCTGCGTAAGCATCTGGATAATCTCATACTTCATGCATAACCACACGCCCTTCAGATTGATGTCGATCACCCGATCCCAACTCTCCTCCGGAAGTTCATGCAGGAGGACCCGAGGTCGTGAGCCGATCCCCGCATTATTATGCGCACAGTCCAGGCGGCCATAGGTGTCAACGGCTTTGGAAATCAGCGCTTCGACTGCCTGGGCCTGGGTGACATCCACGTGGACAAAGGTCGCGTCTCCACCCTGTTCCGTGATCATATGGACCGTCTGGTGTCCACCGTCCTCCTGCATATCGGCAATAATAAGCTTGGCCCCTTCTCGGGCAAACGTCAGTGCTGTGGCTCTGCCGATCCCTGAGGCACCTCCAGTCACAAGGGCTACTTTGCCTTCGACTCGTCCTGGCATGTTCTTCCCTCCAGCAGCGCACTGTATGCTCACACATCAATCCTGCGACATGGTTGTATCATGTTTCGACTGCGAGCGGAATCGTCGTGTGCAGGACGGGCTCCTCACGAGGATGAGCACAGCGGGGTAGCTCGTGGTTCAGCGGGGCAGAAGAGAGGCCCCTGGCAGATGGGCACGGTAGAGGTGAGCATAGCAGTTTGACCCGAGAGATGGTCCAGTGTACGATGCCGTGTCCTGTGCGGCGTCATGGTGGTGAGCCTCTGGAGAAGCATGGATGAGCGATGATATTCGAGCCGAGGCGGCAAAGTACTACGATGTGAATCCGACAATCCCGGATGATATCCCCTTCTATCAGGCACGCCTCCCCTCGTCAGACGCCGTGGTCCTGGAATTGGGCTGCGGTACCGGTCGTGTGCTGCTCCCACTGGCGGCCGTGTGCGGCTTTATCTACGGCCTCGATCAGTCCCAGGCCATGCTCGCGCGTTGCCTGCAGAAGTTACAGGCGGCAGCGATACCTCCGACCAAAGCGCGGGCAGAGCACGGTGATATTACCCATTTTGCCCTGGGCCAGCGATTCGATCTGATCATCGCCCCCTATCGCGTCTTTCAACTGCTGGAAACCGATGCGCAGGTCGATGGCCTGTTCCAGTGTGTCCGTACATATCTGGTGCCTGGGGGGACCTGCATCTTGAACGTATTTCATCCGCAGGGCGGCTTCGCACGCGTGCAACAGGAGTGGGGGACAACGACCGAGGTGTTCCGGTGGGAGGTGCTGGTCGATGGCGTACGCCTGCGGTGTGATGAGCGACTGCTCCGCCTCGACCCTGAGAGGCGCATCCTCTACCCGGAGTTGGTCTATCGCCGCTTCGTAGGAGATACGTGGGTCGAGGACGCGGTGTTGCGGATCCCCAGACGGTGTTATGCTCCAGAAGAATTCGAGCAGGTCATCCTCGATCACGGCTTTCGGATCGTGCAGCGCTGGGGTGGGTATGCCGGGGAGCGCTATGGGGAGGGACCGGAGCTGGTAGTCCAGTTCGGTGCGTAGTGTGCGACCACAGGGGTGGACAGCATACCATAAGCGAGTCGTCGTGTGCTGTCCCGCGTGTCATGCCACCAGGGGTCATCGCCCTCCTTCTGATAAGTAGGCCGTCAACAGTATGAGAGCAGAGAGGGTGGTCTGATGGGTAGCCCAGGCAAAACCTATCGAGGTATCGTGGTGCCAGGGAGGGGTTTTGGGGCACAACGCATGGCCAACCCTGCCTTGCTGCAGGCGCTGAAGCGTTTTACGGATCTCACTCTGGTACCTGGCACGCTGAACGTCCGACTTCCCCAGCCCTTTGACGGCACGCTGACAGGGTATCTGACTGAGGACGATCTGGGAGGGGCAGTCTGGCGTGATCATGCACCGCATCGCCAGGGTATTCGATTTGGGGAGGTGCTCATTGCCGGGCAATACCGTGGAATCATGTTCCAGGGCGATGAGCCCGAGTATCCGCCTGCGCAGGTGGAGATTCTCAGTGACCATCATCTCCGAGCCACCCTGGGATTACGCGATGGTGACATGCTCGAGTTCACACTCCTGACTGACCAGGGAACCGGCAAGAGACCGTGAGGCCCTGCACGAGGATATCTGGGCGAGGGACATGCGTATGGCCGATACAGAGCTCGAACAACTCCACACTGCCATCAAACGCCAGTGGTCACGAGTCCCCGGCAAGAAAGCCAAACCCTACGTCAATGCCTTTTCTGCCGCTGAACGGCGTGGCACAAAAATCACCGCCAAAGTGGTTGGGAATCATGGCACCTACACGGTCTCGATCCAGCTCGATACCCAGGGTCTCACGTCCGCCTGCAGTTGTTACATTGGCAAACACGGCTACTGTCATCACTGCGAAGCCTTAGCCATCACGTTTGCCCAGAATCCCAGCCTGTTTCAGGTCGTCACCCCCAAACAGCGTAAGGACGTCCGCAATCTCACCGACGTGCAGGCGTACCTGCAGAGCGTGACCCTGGAGGCCTTGTTGACGCAGCTCAAAGACAAGGGCATCACCCAGAAAGCCTTTGCAGAGCAGATTGGGATGAATACACGGCACTTAGCGGCCATTAAATCGAGCGAGTTACGCCATCACTATTTCAATGAACTGGGTGCCACCAAGCTGGCTTGCTTGTGGGTGTTAGAACATCTGGGAAAATCTAAGCGCAGGTAAAGGACACATGGCACAGCGCATCGATGCTACTTACCCAACTATTGCCCAATGGGTGATGGAGTATGGATGGATTGAGATCGGCCAGGATCACATGAGCCAGTCCTTCGTCAGGGCCCTCGATGAAGGTGGCCTGGTCTGGGAAGGGCAGGCAGCCTATGCCACGCTCGATAATGTGTCCAGACTTCAGGATACAAACACATCTCTTTGACCAGCACGACCGGGAGCGTTCCCAGCGACTCATGATGGCAATTGATGCGATCAACAGGGAGTGGGGCTCTGGAACGATATGCTATGCGGCTTGTACGTGTTCACCGTAGTAAGCGAACAGCTCTGCACAGGTGTGCTCTGGCGTGAAATAGCATTCTCGGTGTAGAGTGGCTTCGGTTTCTCGTCCCCACTGACGGGCTTCTGCACGAGTGGGAAAAGTCGCTGTACGTATCGGCTTGCCTTGCAACCTTACACGAACACGATATACTGTTTGCCCATTGCGCCCATTGCGCTTGTCGATAACAGTCATTGTTGCACTCCCATTGGACCAAGAGTGGACCATGGAAGAATGCAATGTCTCTCGCCGCTAGGCGTGCCCCCTTAGCTCAGCTGGATAGAGCATCGGACTTCTAATCCGAGGGTCGGGGGTTCGAGTCCCTCAGGGGGTACTGAAGAAAGACAAGAAAACCATCATGTACAGCGCTACATGAAAGGTAGTCTCTGACTCTTCCTTAGTTTGGTCTGGGCCGGATCATACCTCAACAATCTTTGCGTATAGAAAGAGCTCTACCATCATAAGTACAAAAGAGACAATAAGGCCAAGGATTGCAAGTTCAAGTAATCACCAGTATTCCTTACTCCAGCCCGCGATGGTTGCCTTGACACTCGACCACCAATCCTAAAGAGCCCGTAATTTCTCCAGGAGATCATCGCCCTGCATCCCTTAGCACCACCGCCGCTAAGTTAATCCGTTATCCCTTTGATCGTGTGGGCCATGCAGCATAGAGTGTCAGGCCATATCATCCCTTCTAAGGAGGAGTTTGGTATGGCCAGTTTGGATGCCCACGACCAACGTGTTGACCTGCTGGGTACGGTGCAGGTGCTGCATGAGCACTTGACTGCTAGCGTATGTCAGGCGGTGTTTGAGCAGACCCGCACGACCGAACGCGCCCGCAAATGGACCTTGGAGGCATTGGCGGAATTCTGGACGGCGGTGATCCTCCGGGCGCCCCAGTCGTTGACCCAAGCCTTAGAGGAGGCCGCCGCGGGTACAGGGGCAGGCTGGCCGGTGGTCCAGGCCAGTCCTGAGGCGTTTTTTGAACGCTGCCAAAGCTTGCACTGCCGCTTCTTTGCTAAGCTCTATGAGGCATTTGTCGCCCATGTGCTGCCCGAGGCGCGCCCGTGTTACGCCCAGCCCTTGCAGTCCTTGCGCCAGCACTTTCCGGACGTGTGGGTGGTGGATGGATCGCGCCTGGACGCTGTGGCCCATCGCCTCAAGCTACTGCGCGATGTACGGGCGTGTGTGTTGCCCGGCTGTCTTACCGCTTTCTATGATCTGTACCGCGGCATCGCGCGCCATCTGGCGTTCGATGCAGACGCCGCCGCTGGTGAACTGCCCCGGACGATCGCCGCCCTGCAGCACGTCCCCCAGGGAACACTGCTGGTGGGGGATCGCTTGTACGGTGTCGGGAAGTTCTTTGCAGCTTTGAGCACTCACAGCCTCGCTGGCCTCTGTCGACGCAACGGGCGCCAGAGCTGGCGCTGGGTGCGTGACCTCTCAACGACCTATATCGCGGGCGGCACGGCCAGCGACATCCTCGTTGAGATCAAGGGCACAGGGGACATACCCACGCAGCACCTGCGGTGGGTGCGGTGGCGCAAGGGGCGAGACGTCCGAGAGCTCTTGACAAACGTCCTGGAGCCCAGCGTGCTGTCGGTCACTGATGCGCTGAGTGTCTATCCCTGGCGGTGGAAGGTCGAACGGCTGTTTTTCGATCTCAAAGAAGTATTGAACTTGCATCGTTTTTACACCAGCAGCCCGAATGGAGTGGCCATGCAGGTCTATGCGGCCGTCTTGGTGCATACGGCGTTTCGGGTCGCGCAGGGCCATGTGGCCGAAACCCTCGAGGTAGCCCCTGAGGCGATCTCGCCCGCGAAGTTTTTCCCGCGCCTGGCCACAGCTTCTATCGGCCTGGTATGGTCTGAGTTGGCCTTTATCGCGATCCAACAGGCCAATCCAGGGGTGCGCTTGCACAAGCCTGACTGGCAGGATTGCGCCTTTGCCTGGACGACGTTGGACCGCATCCAGGTCGAGACGCGTACAGGACGCCGGAGGAAACGGCGCTTCTGTCGAAGCCGTAAACATTGGAAATCCTTCGCGCATATCCCTGGAGGAAAAAAATTAACTTAGCGGCATCGAAGTTAAGTGTGTAACTTTTTCACACCTGTACCCGATCCCCAAACAGCATCACGAATTGATTCAGGGCCGCTTTCCACTCCAGAATTGGTTGGGTCCACTTTTTGGCCACATGCT
>Ga0081455_10007816_pt1 | contig 11200 bp, 10 predicted proteins | sample TabmetS3T2R1_FD_70207 | JGI IMG/M metagenome (GOLD analysis project Ga0081455, IMG submission 70207) | Tabebuia heterophylla rhizosphere microbial communities from the University of Puerto Rico - S3T2R1 | ecosystem: Host-associated > Plants > Roots > Rhizosphere ... | reverse complement strand
GCCCGTGCACGTCCTTGCCGAGCGCGACCGACAGCGGGTGCTCGTCGTCCGTAGCGGCCTTCGAACGCAGGATGTCGCCCAGCATCACGAAGTCGCGGACCTTGTTCGGCACCTCGACGCCGATCGCCGACTTGCCCGGGATCGGCGCGATGATCCGCACGTCGGGGGTCGCGAGCGCGTACGCGATGTCGTCGGCGAGCGAGAGCACCTTGTTGACCTTCGTGCCCGCCTCGACCTCGACCTCGTACAACGTCACGGTCGGCCCGCGGTGCGCCGCCACCACGTGCGCCGGCACGCCGAACGTGTGGAAGGTGCGTTCGAGCGCGGCCTTCTGGTGCTCCTCGTCGCGGTCGCTGCCCGCCGAGGGCGGCGAGGTCCGCAGCAGGTCGAGCGGCGGGAGCTCGTAGTCGTCGTCCGATCTCGGCCGGACGAGCGCGGGGACCTCGATGTCCTCCGGCTCCTCCTCGTCCTCGTCTTCCTCGGGGAGCTCGACCAGCGCGAAGTCGCCGGAGCGCTCGACGTGTGGTTCCTGGGGCACGTCGGCGATCGCGACGACGGGCTCCTCCTCGTCCTCCTCCTCGCCGAGCTCCTCGCGGGTGAACGCCTCCAGGAGGCGCTCCCAGATCGACGAGAGCGGCGTCCCGGTGAAGATCAGCAGGCCGAGCAGCACGGCGCCGCCCCACACGATCACGACGCCGATCCCCGAGACCAGCTTGCCGAGCGGCCACGAGGCGATGGCCCCGATCACGCCGGCCGAGTCCCCGACGGCCACGTAGCCGTCGAGCGGCCGCGGGTTCCCTCGCCACAGCGAGAGCAGCCCGAGCACCCCGATCGTCGCGATCGCGAACCCGATGAACATCCGCAGGCGCTCCTGTTCGGGGGCGCCGCGGAGCAGGACCAGGCCCCAGTACAGGGCGAGCAGCGGGAAGACCACGGCCGCGAGCCCGAACGTCGCGTGCAGCAGCCAGTCCAGGCCGCGGCCGACCGGCCCGGCGGCCTCGAACCACAGCCCGAGCACGGCCAGCAGCGCGAGCACGACCAGGCCGATCCCCAGGGCGTCGCGGGCCCAGGGCTTGAGATGGGTCCTGACCGAGGTGCGCGCGGTCTTCTTGGTCTTCCGGCCTCTCGAGGAGCCGGCCACCTACACCTCCACGATCACGGGCAGGATCACGGGCTTTCGCTGCGTGACCTCGTAGAAGTACTTGCCGAGGACCCGCCGGATGTTCTGTTCGAGCACCCCGCGGTCGACCACCTCGGCCTCTGCGCTGTCCTTGAGGGAAAGCATGACGCGTTCGCGCGCGGCTTCAAGGATGTCGCCCGAGGTCTCGTCGAACACGAACCCGCGGTTGACGATGTCCGGTCCCGACAGGACCTGCCCGTGATGGGCGTCCACGGCCACCACGACCACCACCACGCCGTCGGCCGAGAGCTTGCGGCGGTCGCGCAGCACGATCTCGCCGACGTCGCCGATACCCAGCCCGTCGACGAAGGTCATGCCGGCGGGGGCCCGGTCGACCACCTGCACCTTCTCCCCCACCTCGACCACGTCGCCGTCCTCGCAGATCAGCACGTGCTCGGCCGAGATCCCGACCTCGGTCGCGATCTTGGCGTGATGGGCGAGCTGGCGGCGCTCGCCGTGGATCGGGATGAACCAGCGGGGACGCACCAGCGAGAGCATGAGCCGGAGCTCCTCGGCGGCCGCGTGGCCGCTCGCGTGGACCGGGTAGGCCGGCAGGTGGAACACGTCGGCGCCCGTCCGGTACAGGCCGTCGACCACGCGGTGGATCGCGGGCTCGTTGCCGGGGATCAGGCTGCTCGAGAGCACGACGCTGTCGCCCGGCTTCAGCTTGACCCACTTGTGCTCGCGCGCCGCCATCAGGCTGAGCGCCGAGTACGGCTCGCCCTGCGAGCCCGTGCAGACCACGACGACGCGCGAGGGGTCCCGGGAGTCGACCTCCTCGATCGGGATCACGTCGGTCTCGGGCACGTGCAGGATCCCGAGCGTCCTCGCCGCCTCGACGCTCTGATGCATCGAGCGGCCGAGGAACGCGACGACGCGCTCGTCGGCGCGGGCGGCGTTCACGACCTGCTGGATGCGATGGATGTGGCTGGAGAAGCACGCGACCACGACCAGCTGGGGCGCCCTCGAGATGATGTCCTGGAGCACCGGGCCGACGCTCCGCTCGCTCTCGGTGTAGCCGGCCTCCTCGGCGTTGGTCGAGTCGCTGAGCAGCAGGTGCACGCCGCGCCCGGCCTCCTCGGCCAGCGCGTGCAGGTCGGTCGCGCGTCCGTCGAGCGGCGTCTGGTCGATCTTGAAGTCGCCCGTGTGCAGGATCGCGCCGAACGGCGTGTCGATCACCACGGCCATGCCGTCGGGGATCGAGTGCGTGACGCGCAGGAACCGCATCGAGAACGGCCCGACCGTCGCCGCCTCGCCGGGCGTGACCTGACGGAACTCGGCACGGTCGCGCACCTGATGCTCCTCGAGCTTGCCCTCGAGCAGCGCGAGCGTGAACGGCGTCCCGTAGACCGGCAGCGCCGGCCCGTCGAACTCGCGCAGCAGGTACGGCAGCGAGCCGATGTGGTCCTCGTGCCCGTGGGTCAGGACCACGGCCTCGACGTCGTCGATGCGTTCGCGCACGTACTCGAAGTCGGGCAGGACCAGGTCGATCCCGGGCATCTCGGCGTGCGGGAAGGACAGGCCGACGTCGACGATCAGGATGCGGCCGTCGAGCTCGACGCAGGCCATGTTGCGGCCGACCTCGCCGACCCCGCCCAGGAAGACGACGCGAGCCGGGGCGTTCGGCTCAGAGGAGTCCGGCATCCACCAGCGCCCCGCGGATCCGCTCGCGCTCCTCGTTGGTCGCCGGCACGAGCGGCAAGCGCGGCGGCCCCACAGGGTGTCCGACCATCCCCAGCGCGGTCTTGACGGGGATCGGGTTCGAGGTGATGAACAGCGCGTTGAACAGCGGCGTGAGCTCCTCGTGGATCTTGCGCGCCGCCGGGATGTCGCCCGACTCGATCAGGTCGCACATCTGGCGGATCTTCCCGCCGACCAGATGGCTCGCCACCGACACCACGCCGACCGCGCCGAGACACATGTAGCCGAACGTGGCCCAGTCGTCCCCGCTGTAGACCTCGAAGTCGGGCGGGGCCTCCGAGATCAGCTTCGAGATCGCCTGGAAGTCGCCGGTGGAGTCCTTGACCGCGACGATGTTCGGGACCTCGGCCATCTTCAGCAGCGTGTCGTGCTCGAGCCGGATCCCCGTTCGGCCCGGGATGTTGTAGGCGATCACCGGGATCGAGACGGCGTTGGCCACCTGCTTGAAGTGCTCGAGCAGGCCCCGCTGCGGCGGCTTGTTGTAGTACGGCGTGACGAGCAGGAGCCCGTCGGCCCCCAGCTCCTCGGCCTCGCGCGAGAGCTCCAGGGTCTCGGCGGTGTTGTAGGTGCCCGTGCCGGCGATCACCTTGCCCTTGCCCCGCGCGACCTCGACCACCGCCTTGAAGAGCTCGAGCTTCTCGCGGTGGGTGAGCGTCGGGGATTCGCCGGTCGAGCCGGCGATCACCAGGGACTCGGATCCGCGCTCGTACAGGTGGGCCGCCAGGGAGCGCGCCGCGTCCAGGTCCAGCGCGTGGTCGTCCTTGAACGGCGTGACCATGGCGGTGAGGACCGCCCCGAACCTACCGGCCATGCCTGCTCCTCCTTCCGTCGGCACGGGCGCGTTGCACGGCTCGCACCATCATCACATCTGCAACATGTTGCACATGTCTACCATGGGAGTCGCGTGGGTGCCGAGCAACGCCTTGCAGGTGCGGAAGGGTCGTTCGCTGGTGCCTCCGGCATCTCCTGCGGCTCCCGTGGTGCCTGCGCCCACGCCCGGACGGGCGGGGGGCCGCCGCTATCCTAGCCAGCGTGCCGCGCATCTACACCGGGACCGGCGACGACGGCTCCACGGGCCTCCTGTTCGGCGGGCGGGTCTCCAAAGCCGACCCGCTCGCGGAGGCTGCCGGCGCGATCGACGAGGCGGTCGCGGCGCTCGGCCTGGCCCGCGCGCTGGCCGAGGACGCGTCCCTGCGGGCCGAGGTCCTGGGGCTCCAGCGCGAGCTGTTCGTCGCCGGCGCCGACCTGGCCACGAACCCGGACGAGCGCGAGCGCCTGGAGCCCGGCGTGTCGCTCGTGACGGCGGAGATGGCCGCAGGCCTCGAGGGCCGGATCGACGAGCTGGTCCTGGCCCATCCCCTGCCGAACGCGTTCATCGTGCCGGGCGCCAACCCGGTCTCGGCCGCGCTCGACGTCGCGCGCGGCGCGGTCCGCCGCGGCGAGCGGCGCGTGGTGGGGGTTCGGGACGCGGGCGGGTTCGCGAACGCGGACCTGCTGCTGTACCTGAACCGGCTCTCGGACCTGCTGTTCGTCCTGGCACGGATCGCGGCCGGCGAGGCCGAGCCGCTCAGTCGCGAGGACGCCTAGGCGGTCCGCACGAACGCGCCGTAGTTGTCGGCGCCGAACAGCAGCACGAGCAGCCCGATGTCGTCGACCGTGAGGTCGTCCAGGCGCACGTCGAAGGACGCGGTCTCGCCCGCCGCGATCGGGGCGGCATCGAGGACCGTCCCGTCGACCTCGTGCCCGTCGGCCGCGTCGAGCACGTACAGGCCCGGCGCCTCGAGGTCGTTGTCCGAGCTGTTCTTCACGTCCATCGTGCCGTCGCTCCCGTCCAGCTTGACCGTGACCAGCAGGCCCTCGTTCGCGTACTCGTAGGTCGCGGTGCCCGGGGCGCCGGTGAACGTCTCGGCCGGCGTGGGGACGACGGCGCTGCTCGTCTTGGTGGCCGCGTTCGAGGACTGCCCTCCCCCGTCGCACGCCGTCAGCGCGATCGCGAGCACGAGGAGGGCGGGCAGGAGGACGCGGGTAGGCTTCATGGGTCGCGGCATGCTACACGACGCCCTCGGGAAGGAGACCCGTTGCGAACGCTCGAACTGCGCCGTCACGCCCGCCGCGACCCGAACGCGGATCGGCTCTCGGACGAGGGACGCGCGCAGGCGCAGTCGGTGGGCGCGACGCTGGCCGGCGGCTACGCGGTGCTGTTCGTCTCCCCCGCCGAGCGGGCGGCCGAGACCGCGGCGTGGATGCTCCGCGGCCTGGGCGAACAGCTGCCGGCGCACGCGGTGATCCCGGGGCTCGCGGCCGAGGACAACGACGGCTCGCCCCTCGCGATGGCGGGCGTGGTCTCGGCGCTGCTGGACGCCGTCCGCGAGGACGAGCGCGGCCTCGCGATCTCGCACACCCCGCTGATCGAGCGGGCGGTGCTCGGCCTGACCGCCGCCGAGATCGAGCCGCTCGCCGAGTGCGAGGGCGTGGTGCTCTCCCGGGCGAACGACGACGCGCCGGTCGAGCTCGCCGAGCTCAGGCTCCCCTAGCCCGCGTGGACCTCTCGCTGACGCTCGCGGCGTTCGGTCTGGGCGTCGCGCTGGGCGCCTCCCCGGGTCCGGTGCAGCTGCTCCTGTTCTCCGAGGCCTCGCGCGGCGGCGCGGGACGCGGCCTCCGGGCGATGGCGGGCGCGAACGCGACGTTCGGCGCGATGATGCTGCTGCTCGCGGCGGGCCTGTCCAGCGTCGAGCCCTCCCAGTCCTTCCTGCGCGTCGTCAAGGTGATCGGCGGCGCGTTCCTGGTGTTCCTCGCCTACGACGCGATCCGCGAGAGCCGCAGGCCGCACGTGGTCGAGGAGGATCCGCGCGGCGGACTGCACCCGACGGTGCGTGGGATCGTCGCGGTGATCCTCAACCCCGGCGTCTACGTGTTCCTCGCGACGACGGGCACGGCGCTCGTCGCGAGCGCGGTCAACCAGGGCGGTCGCGGCCTCGCCGTGCTGACGGTGTTCGCGCTGCTGATCGGCGTGTCGCTGATGGACTCGGCGATGGTGCTGCTCGGCGCCGGCGCCCACCGCGTGAGCGAACGCTTCTTGCGGATCCTGACCGACGTGCTGGCGATCGCGATGGGCACGCTCGGGGTGTGGCTGATCGTGCGCGGGATCGCCGGCTAGAACTCGTACGGGGACCACGGCGCCGGGTCCCAGCCGAACATCGCGTCGGCCCTCGCGAGCGCCCCCTCGGCGCGCTCCTCGATCCGGCCGGCTCGGTGCAGCTGCCGGAACGACGTCCCGCCGAGGTAGGTCGCGCCGAGGTCGCTCGCGGTGCAGACGATCTCGGCGGGATCGGTCGTGGGTTCGGCCACGGCGGCGCCGTCCTCCCCGATCTCGAGCGCGTACGCGCGCTCGTTCCACGGGCAGAAGGGGTCGGCGACCTCGAGGACGACGCGGCCGGCCGACGCGTACCGTCGCGCGCCGAGCGCGCCCCGAACGTCGACGAGCCGGACCCACAGGCCGTCCGAGAGCCTCGCGCGGAGCCGGCGCGGCTCGCGGAGCAGGTGCACGAGCGGCTCGTCGCTCGGGCGGTTCCACGCCTCCACGTACGTGACGAGGTCGACGTCGAACGCGAACCGCCACAGGTCGGCGTACGCGCCCGGGTTCGCCGCGACGAGGTCGCGGACGTTCAGCGTCGAGTCCGGCGTCCCTTCCGGCCAGTGGTGCGCCACCTTGTAGACGAGGTAGCCATCGACGCCGTCCGGGCCCTCGTGCAGCGCGAAGAAGTTCGGACGCTGCTTGTCCTCGCCGTGCGCATGGTCCAGCCCGTACACCAGGCGCCGCTCGTCCAGGTGCACCATCCCCGGGGTGACGAGCCGGGTGATCTCGTGCACCGCCAGGATCTCCTTGATCGCGCGGTCGCGCTCGACCAGGCGGACCCGTCCCGAGGGCTCGTACCCGCGGACGAACGCCGACCTCGCGGTCTCGATCCGGAACGAGAGCCCGATCGTCCCGAGCCCGAACCCGTACCGGCCGTAGATCCCGCCCTCGGACGCGTACAGGATCGACAGCGGCTCGCCGCGCCCACGCCCGTCGTCCAGGATCGCACGCATGAGCCCGGCGGCGATCCCGCGGCGGCGATGGGTCGGCAGCACGCCGACCAGCGTCGGATAGCCGATCTCGACGACCCGACCTCCCGGGACCGTCATCGGCATCGTGAACGCGCCGGCCGTCCCGACGATGTCGGGCCCGTCGAACGCGGCGAAGTTACGTTCGGGTTCGGCGATCGAGCGCTCGCGCTCGATCTCGTCTCGGTCGATCGCGCTGCTGGAGGCGGTTTCGGACGCGGTCAGGAACGGCTCGAGCTCGTCCTCGGTGATCCGGCGGATCTGTACGTCCATCCGCCGAGCTTACGAGGCCGGCAGACCCTCGAACACGTCGCCCAGGACCGGCGCTCCGGACTCGCGCGGCGGCCAGGCGATCACGAAGGACTCCTTCCCCAGGATCTCGGGCCACAGGTCGAACGGCAGGTCCTCGAGCTCGGCCTGCGTCTTGTGGGCGCGGATCGCCTCGAGCTTGCGCTCGTACACGGCCGAGCCGTCGACGGTCACCCCGATCGTGTCGTCGGGGACGCCGCGCGGCATGAACGGCTGTGTCGGATCCATCGGCTCGAGCCCGCGCTCGCGCAGCAGCTCGTTGGTCCGTTCGAGCTCGCCCGCCGGGATCGCCTGATGCAGGAGGCGCTTCATCCGGGCGGCCTCGCGTTCGGCCAGGAACGCCTCGGTGGTGGCCTCGCCGATCGTCACGTGGTCCTCGTGACCGGTGACCCCCTCGGGCCCGAACGTGATCACGAGCTCGGGCCCGGTCTCGCGCAGGATCTCGCGGACCTCGGTCACCAGCGCGTCGCGGAGCCGGCGGAGCCCGCCGTCGGGGTGGCGCAGGAACCGCAGGTCGGGTTCGAGGCCGAGCGCGCGCCAGGACGCCTCGTCCTCGGCCTCGCGGACGCGGCCGAGATCGTCTCGCGACGCGAGCGACGGGTCGGCGATCTGGCCGGCCTCGCCGCTCGTCGCCAGGACCACGGTGAGGTCGATGTCGCCCGCGTGGAGCGCGAGGCTCGCGGCCGCGCCGAACGTGTCGTCGTCGGGGTGGGCGAAGACGCAGGCGACGCGCCGCACGGGTTACGGCATCGGGGGAAGGTCGAGCAGCGGTTCCAGCCCGACCGTGAGACCCGGGCGCGTCATGACCGCGCGCGCGGCCATCAGCACGCCGGGCATGAACGACGAGCGGTCGGTGGAGTCGTGCCGGATCGTGAGCGTCTGCCCCTGCCCGCCGAAGATCACCTCGTGGTGCGCCACCAAGCCCGGCAGGCGGACCGAGTGGATCCGGATCCCGTCGAGCTCGCCGCCCCGCGCCCCATCGATGGACTCGGCGTCGGGCCCGCGCCAGCCCTCGCCGCGCTCCTCCTGGATCCGCCGGACCGTCGCGATCGCCGTCCCCGATGGCGCGTCGGCCTTCTGGTCGTGGTGCAGCTCGATGATCTCGACCGCCGGAAGGTAGTGGGCGGCGAGCGCCGAGAAGCGCTGCATCAGGACGGCGCCGATGGCGAAGTTCGGCGCGACGACCACGTTGGACTCGTGGGCCTCGTCCGACAGCAGCTTGTCGATCTCCTGCAGGTCCTCGGCGCCGATCCCCGTGGTGCCGACGACGACGTGCACCGCGTGCGAGATGCACCAGCGGATGTCGTCCATCACGACGTCGGGGTGGGTGAAGTCGATCGCGACGACGGCCTTGGCCTCCAGGAGGCGCTCGAGCTCGTCGGAGACCGGCACGTCGAGCTCGGGATGGCCGATCATCTGGCCGACGTTCTGGCCGATCTTCGAGCGGTCGACGGCCGCGACCAGCGCGAAGTCCTCGGAATCGGCGAGCGCGCGACAGACCATGAGGCCCATGCGTCCGCACGCGCCGATCACGCCGACGCGGATCACGCGATGGCGTCCTTGCCCGAGAAGGGCCCGAGGACCGTGACCGTCATCGGTTGCGAGAGTACCCGCTCGGCCGCGCGCTCCGCGTCCTCCGGCGTCACGGCCTCGATGCGGGAGAGCAGCTGGTTGACCGTCAGCGACTCGCCGTGGCCGATCTCGGACTTGCCCAGGCGCGACATGCGCCCGCCCGGGTCCTCGAGCGAGAGCACGAGCGAGCCCTTCATGTGCCCCTTGGCGCGCTCGAACTCGTCGGGCGCGAGGCCCTTGTTGGCCACGTCCTCGAGCTCCGCGCGCATGATCGCGAGCGTCTCCTTGGCACGCCCGGGGGTGGTGCCCGCATAGGCGCAGAACACGCCCGCCTCGGCGTACATCGAGTGGTACGAGTAGACGCTGTACGCGAGGCCCCGCTTCTCACGGATCTCCTGGAACAGGCGCGAGCTCATGCCGCCGCCCAGCGCGTTGTTCACCACGCCGAACGCGAACCGGTCCGGGTCGGTCCGCGAGAGCCCGCTGGTGCCGATGCAGATGTGCGCCTGCTCGGTCTTGCGCTTCTTCACCAGCGACCGGCCCGAGGGCGCCGGCACGTCGCCGGCGGGCCGCAGGTTCCACGCGCTCGGCCCCTCCGCGCGGGGCGAGCCCGGGTCCATGTGCTCGGAGACCAGGTCGAGGAGCTCCTCGTGGCGCAGGTTCCCCGCCGCGACCACGACGACGTTTCCCGGCAGGTAGTGCTTGCGGTAGAAGCGCCGGACCTGATCCCGCGTGGCGTCGGTGATGCTCTGGCGCGTCCCGAGGATCGGGCGGCCGAGCGGATGCCCGGGCCACAGCGTCTCGGTGAACAGGTCATGGACCAGGTCGTCGGGGTCGTCCTCGTGCTGGTTGATCTCCTCCAGGATCACCTGCCGCTCGGCGTCGAAGTCGGACGTTCGAAGCACCGAGTGCTGGAGCATGTCCGACAGGTGCTCGACCGCCATGGGCAGATCGCGGTCGCGAACGCGGGCGTAGAACGCCGTGTATTCCTTGGCGGTGAACGCGTTCACCTCGCCGCCCACCGCGTCGAACGCCTCCGCGATGTTGCGCGCGCTCCGCAGCTTGGTCCCCTTGAACAGAAGGTGCTCGAGGAAGTGACTCGACCCCGAGATCGGCGGCGGCTCGTCTCGCGAACCGGCCAGCACCCAGAAGCCGAGCGTCACCGAGCGGACGCCGGGCATCCGCTCGGTGACGACGCGCAGGCCGGAGGTGAACTCCGTGCGTCCGATCGACATCGGCTACGCGGGATCGCGCGGTTCGCGCTCGCGGTCCCGTGGACGCCGGTCGCGGTCGCGGGGCCGGCGATCGCGGTCGCGATCGCGACGCGGGGGTCGATCCTGCGCCTCCTGCTCCATCCCCTCGGGGATCGCCCATTCCTCGCCGACGGGCCTGAGCGAGATCTTCCCGCGATCGTCGATGTCCTGGACCTCGACCTCGATCGTCTCGCCGACCTTGACCGCGTCCTCGACGTTGGCGATACGCTTGCCCTTGCCGAGCTTGGAGATGTGGATCAGGCCGTCGCGCCCCGGCACCAGGTTCACGAAAGCACCGAACGTGGTCGTGTTGACCACGGTGCCGGTGAAGTGCTCGCCGACCGTGATCGGACGAGGGTTCGCGATCTCGTCGATGATGCGGGCCGCCTCGTCCGCCCCGCCGGCCTCGCGGGCCCCGACGAACACGGTTCCGTCGTCCTGGATGTCGATGTCGGCGCCGGTCAGGGCCACGATCTCGTTGATCTTCTTGCCCTTGGGACCGATCACCTCGCCGATCTTGTCCACCGGGATCCTGATCGTGAGGATCCGCGGCGCCTTCGGATTGACCTCGGTCCGGGGCTCCGGGATCGCGTCGCGCAGCACCTCCAGGATCTGGAGCCGTGCCTCCTTCGCCTGATCGAGCGCGCCCGCGAGCACCTCTCCGGGCAGGCCCGTGACCTTCATGTCGAGCTGGATCGCCGTCACGAACTCGCTCGTCCCAGCCACCTTGAAGTCCATGTCGCCGAGCGCGTCCTCGGCGCCCAGGATGTCCGTCAGGGTCACGAACGTCTCCCCCTCCGCGATCATGCCCATCGCGATCCCCGCGACCGGGGCCTTGATCGGGACCCCCGCGTCCATCAGCGACAACGTCGAGGCGCAGACGCTCGCCATCGACGTGGATCCGTTGGAGCCGAGGATGTCCGACACGAGCCGGAGCGCGTAGGGGAACTCCTCCTCCGTCGGGACCACCGGCACGAGTGCCCGCTCCGCGAGCGCGCCGTGGCCGATCTCGCGACGCCGAGGCGAACCGATGCGGCCCACCTCGCCGGTGGAGAACGGCGGGAAGTTGTAGTGGTGGATG
>Ga0081455_10007815_pt1 | contig 11201 bp, 9 predicted proteins | sample TabmetS3T2R1_FD_70207 | JGI IMG/M metagenome (GOLD analysis project Ga0081455, IMG submission 70207) | Tabebuia heterophylla rhizosphere microbial communities from the University of Puerto Rico - S3T2R1 | ecosystem: Host-associated > Plants > Roots > Rhizosphere ... | reverse complement strand
ATGTTCGATGTCTTTAGCACGCAACGAAGCAAGCAACTCCTCCAACGGCAAAGAGATCGGATCGGCAGTCCGGTCGAAGTAGCACACTTTCATCGCCGCCCCCGTTGTGTTCATTTGTTACAATATAGCGCCGTGGGTCTGTGGGTTGATCCAAGCCCATCAACGTTCGCGAATTTTCCGGCCAGTAGTGGCGCAAATGCCACTCGCGGACATCGAGACCGACATAGATCACTCCAGAGTCGGCTCGTCGCTAGAGCCGGCGGGCATGAGCCAATCCTCGTGCAGGTCGATCGACAGCGTGTCATCGCTACTGCCGCCGAACACATCGCGCACCCGGAAGAGCACGCTGCACAGAGGCGGATAGACGCCGCGGTGGTCGATCGGATTGACAATCGAGCCATGCAGCACGGTGACGACGCCGCTCTTGCCGCGAATGTAGTGAGGCGTGCGCGGATTGCCGGTGGGATTCACGCGCTCGACTTGCACGGGATCGCCGACCCGAAAGCGGTGCGTGGGCTGGGAGGCGGGCATGCTGGCCCGGCGCTCAGAGCCCGCCCTGTGGTAGCGCCGCGGGGTCGACGGCGGGCGCCGTGCCGACCAGGCTCTCGATGGTCACGAGCCGCGCCAGCTGCTCCTCGCTCCAGCCGTCAGTGCCCGCGGGTCGGCACGGCAGCACCATCCAGCGCACGTCGCTGGTGCTGTCGTGGACGCGCACCTCGACATGGTCTGCCAGGCGCAGGTTGAACCGCTCCGCCAGCATGCCGCGCGCGTCGCGCACGATTCGCTCCTTGTAGCTGTCGTCGCGGTACCACCACGGCGGGTCCCCAAGGAGGTCGTGCGGATAACAGGAGCAGAGCGTGCACACCACGATGTTGTGCAGCGTCGGCGTGTTCTCGGCGACGCCGAGCTTGCCAAGTCGGCCAGGCGGAATGTTCAGCTCGCGCACCGCCTCGCGGCCCTTCGTGAGCAGCGCCTGCTTAAAGGCGGGGTCGACCCAGGCGCGGGCGACGATGCGGGCGCCGTGCCAGGCGCCGCGACCGGCGAGGAAGGCGCGCTGCTGCTCGATGATCTCCGCCGTCAACACGCCTTTGTCCAGCAGCGCGCGCGTGAGTACGTCCAGGAGATGTCGATACTCGCGTAACTGGTGCTCCAGCCGGGCGATGCGCCCTTCCAGCGAGCCGTCGTGCGACGGCTTGGCAATGCGGAAGAAGTCGTCATAGTCGCCGCGCTCCTTGCGGGTGTCCTCAATCACCGAGGGATAGCCGGGGCCGTCGAGCGAGATGAGGTTGATCCCACGGATGTAATCATCGAGACCATCTTCGAGCGCGCGGATGCGGGCTTCGGTGTCGTGCGCGACCGCAGTCGTCGGCGCTGCAGGATGAGCGGTAGCCGTGCGTACAAGGTCATAGAACGTAAGCACGCCGCGGCGGTGGAGTTGAATGAGACGGGGCTCGAGACGCTTGGCGCGCCAGTACTCAAGATCGGCCTCGACCGCCTCAACGTGGCCCTCGAAGTCGTGCATATGGCTGTGCGCCGCCTGCTTGCTGTGCGCTTGTGCCATCGTTTCCGCCTGTAACGTCCTATAGGCCCGAGCATGGCACGGGCCGGATGCGCTGTTCAACCGACATCCCCGATGACATTATTCGATAGCGTCCACAAAGCGATCGAATAACTTTTCGATGTTATTGCCGCCTTTGACGGCATCTCGTTGTCGCTGCTGCCCCGTGAAGGAGGTGCGGCGGACATCCTCGCGGTCATGCTCAAGCACAGCGATCCTGCGCTGACGCTGCCGTTGTTCCTGACGTCGCAACCGCACGAAGCCCTGGCCGAATGGAGGGCCTGGAGCGAGGTGCTCGGAATGCCTCGCGTGCTCGCGAAAAAGCATTCGGCTTCAGTCTCGATTGCGCATCTCGGGCAGTTGCGCATAGAACGGCCACGCCCGCGGCGTCGCCGTCGGAGCGCACTGAAGGCTCGCCGGCCGTCTATTCTCCTTCGGCGAGGGTTTGGCAAGATTACCGAGGCGACGCCCGTTCATCGCGGCGAGCGCGAGATCATCGCTCGAAACTAACCTTTACACCGCTGCAGCTTCAGGGCGCCGCCTTCCATGACCAGTTCGATATGGTCGGGATCCACTTTCCGCAAAATGTAAGACGTGTGGCCGGCACTGATCTGTCCCGTGGTGAATTCGTCGACGATGCGATAGCTCGATGGACCTTCCGCGGTGACCGAGCGATTGCGGTAGCTGGGCACGCCATTGCTGTCGGTGCGTTGGTTTCCGATAAAATCGATGACCCGTTTGCCGACGCAGTTGATCGCGCCTTTTTCAGAATTTGTGCTTTGGCCCCATCGACCCTGGACCGGATAGGTCTGTGCCAGTGCCGGCAAGGCAAGGACGCTGAAAAATAATGCAGCCGTTATGGTGCGCATGGGAGAAGAGTCGCATCAGCGGCGACAAAAATAAAGCTCGGCGACCGCGGATGCTTAACGACGAGTCCCCGCTAAGCTGTCGCCATTAACTCTTAATCCGCTCCGTAACCGCCTGCCGTTGGCGTTTGAATGATGACGGCCTCGTCCTTGTCGATGACGGTGGCGTCGGAACCCTGCAGGCGTTCCATACCTCCATCCATGCGCCGCACCCAATTTTCGCCGACTTGCCCGGCCTCCCCGCCGGCGAGCCCGAATGGCCTGACGCGCCGGTGGCCGGACAAAATGGTGCACTCCATCTTTTCGAGAAAACGGATCGTGCGGCGAATGCCGTTGCCGGCGTGCCACTTGCCCTGGCCCCCGGAGCCCGGGCGGATATGGAAGTCCTCGAGTACGACGGGATACCGGAATTCCAGGACTTCAGGATCGGTCAGCCGCGTGTTGGTCATATGCGTATGGACCGCATCGGTGCCGTTGAAGCCCGGACCTGCCGGCGAACCGGAGCAGATCGTCTCGTAATATTGGTAGCGTGCGTTGCCAAAGTTGAGGTTGTTCATGGTGCCTTGCGCTGCGGCCAGCGCTTCGAGGGCGCCGAAAAGACAATTGGTCACCGCCTGGGAGGTCTCCACGTTCCCGGCGACGACGGCGGCGGGAAATTCCGGCGATAGCATCGAGCGTTTGGGAATCACGATATTGATCGGCCGCAAACAGCCTGCATTCATCGGTATCTCGTCGTCGACCATGACGCGAAAGACGTACAGGACCGCGGCGCGAGTCACGGGCTCCGGAGCATTGAAATTGGTCGGCTGTTGCTCGCTCGTGCCGGTGAAATCGACAGTTGCCTCGCGCCGCTTCTTGTCGACTGTAATCTTCACCTTGATCTTCGTTCCCTGGTCCATCTCATAGGTGAATTCGGAATCATGCAGACGATCGATCACGCGTCGGACACTTTCGGCGGCATTGTCTTGCACATGCTGCATATAGGCTTTCACAACCGGCAGCGTGAACTGTGAAACCATCTTGCGCAGCTCGGCGACGCCCTTTTCGTTGGCGGCAATCTGCGCCTTGATGTCGTTGATATTCTGCACCGGGTTGCGTGCCGGGTATTTGGCCCCCATCAACGCCGCCATCAGCTCTTTTTCCCGGAAGCGGCCCCGGTCGACCAATTTGAAGTTATCGAACAACACGCCTTCCTGCTCGATCGTCGTGGCATTCGGCGACATCGATCCGGGCGAAATGCCGCCGACGTCCGCGTGGTGTCCGCGGGAAGCGACCCAGAACAGAATGGTTTTCTGTCGGTCATCGAATACCGGCGTGCAAACAGTGATGTCCGGGAGATGCGTGCCGCCATTGTAAGGCGCGTTAATGGCGTAGACATCGCCTGGACGGATACGAGCTGCATTTTCACGAATGATGGTTTCGACCGCGCGGTCCATGGAGCCAAGGTGAACCGGCATGTGCGGTGCATTGGCGACCAGCGTCCCGTCATGCGCGAATACCGCGCAGGAGAAATCGAGGCGCTCCTTGATGTTTACCGAATAGGCCGTGTTCTGCAGCGAGACGCCCATCTGCTCGGCGATCGACATAAACAGGTTATTGAAGACTTCCAGCATCACCGGGTCGGCGTGCGTACCGATCGCGTGCACGCGCTTGAGCTTCGTGGCGCGAGTCAGCAAAAGGTGATTTTTTGCAGTCAATTCGGCCTGCCAGCCAGGTTCGACCACGATGGTCTGGTGCGGCTCGATGATGATAGCCGCGCCTTTGACGCGCGCTCCGGGTTTGAGCTGGTCGCGGGTATACACATTTGCCTTGTGCCACTTTCCGGCAGAAAAAAATTGCGTGCGCAGCGCCGGCTTCGGCAAGGTCCCACGCGAGCGGCTAACCGCCTTTTCAGTAAATTTTGCGCCGCCGCCGACCGCTTCAACCGATACGGCCTCGACCACCAAGTCCTTCGCGCGGTCGACGAAGCCGAAGCGTGACCTGTGGGCCTTTTCGAACGAACGCTTCATCGCGGCGGCGCTGCCGGCCGGCACGACGAGCGCCGTATCGGTACCCGCGTAGCGTATATGCGCGCGCACGAATATCCTGATCTTGCCCGCCGGCACGCCCTGGCCGGCAACTTCGGCTTTTGTCGTTTTGCCGAGCGACTTGCCGACGCGCGCGATCATCTGCAGCGCCTTCTTGCCGAAGGGCAACTCGATTGCCTGTTCGCGCGTGGCGCGGATATCCGCCAGACCCATGCCAAAGGCCGACAGCAGCGACGAGAACGGATGCATGAGCACGCGGGTCATGCCGAGCGCATCGGCGACCAGGCACGCGTGCTGGCCGCCGGCGCCGCCGAAGCAATTGAGCGCGTAGCGCGTGACGTCATACCCACGCTGCACGGAGATCTTCTTGATGGCGTTTGCCATGTTTTCCACGGCGATCTTGATGAATCCGTCGGCAACCTCTTCCGCCGTGCGGCCCCCGACCTGCTGCGCCAGGTCCGCGAACGCATTGCGCACGGCTTGCGCGTCGAGCGGTAGATTCTGCGCAGGGCCGAAGATCTTCGGGAAGTAATCCGGGATAAGCTTGCCGACCATCACATTCGCGTCGGTGACGGCCAATGGACCTCCGCGTCGGTAACATGTCGGCCCGGGATTGGCGCCCGCGGAATCAGGCCCGACACGGAAACGTGCTCCATCGAAATGCAGGACCGAACCACCGCCTGCCGCCACCGTATGAATGAGCATCATCGGCGCGCGCATCCGCACGCCGGCAACTTCGGTTTCGAACGCGCGTTCGTACTCACCCTCGAAATGGGACACATCGGTCGAGGTGCCGCCCATATCGAAGCCGATCAGGTGTTCGAAACCGGCTTGCCGGCCGGTTTCCGCCATTCCAACGACTCCGCCCGCGGGTCCGGAGAGAATTGCATCTTTGCCCTGAAACAGACTGGCGGCCGTCAGTCCGCCGGACGACATCATGAACATCAGACGCGCTGCAGAGCGTTTTGTGTCGAGGTCCTTGTCCACCTGGGCCACGTAACGACGAAGGATCGGCGACAAATAGGCATCCACAACCGTGGTGTCGCCACGGCCGACCAGCTTGATCAGCGGGGAGACCTCATGGCTCACCGAAACTTGCGCAAAGCCCATTTCACGCGCGAGCGCGGCGACACGTTTCTCGTGCTCCGGAAAGCGATAAGCGTGCATGAACACGATCGCCACGCCCTTGATGCCGGTCCATTTCGCGCCTTCGAGATCGGCTCGCAGGGCGTCGAGGTCCGGTTCCTGCTCCACCGTGCTGTCCGCGCGCACGCGCTCATCTACTTCGATGACACGCTCATAGAGCATGTCGGGCTTGATGATCTGACGCGCGAAAATCTTCGGGCGCGCCTGATAGCCGATCTTGAAAGCGTCACGGAAGCCCTTCGTCACAAGAAGGAGTGTGCGTTCACCCTTACGTTCGAGAAGGGCGTTGGTGGCGACGGTGGTGCCCATCTTCACCGCGCCAACACACCCCGACGGGATTTCCTCGCCCGAGGTGAGCCCAAGCAAATTGCGAATGCCTTGCACCGCCGCATCGGCGTAGGCTTCCGGATTCTCTGACAGCAACTTGTGGGCGACCAGTGTGCCGTCTGGGCGCCGCCCGACCACGTCGGTAAAGGTGCCGCCGCGATCGATCCAGAAGTCCCAGAGGCGTGGTGAAGATTGTTTGGGCATGAGCTTGGCGGCGCGAAAACACCACTATGTCCGGCCTGTCGGGGTCAAAACAAGCCTGCTAGGCTCAGTCGGGGGAAAAGTTGATGACCTGGATGAAGATATTGTGCGCATTTGTGGTTGTGTCGTTGGGCGCCGCGTCGTTCTCGCAGGCGGCGGAAATCAAAGTACTCAGCGGCAACGGTCCAAAGGCGGCGGTGCGCGAGCTTTGCGCGCAGTTTGAAAAGGCGACCGGGAACACGATCGATCTTCGCTTCGGCGTCAACGTCGATGTCAAGAAAAAGATCGAAGGCGGCGAGCGCTTCGATGTGGTGATCGGGAATCCCCCGATTATCGATGCGCTGATAAAGGACGGAGCAGTCATCGGGCCACGGGCCGATATCGGCCGTTCCGGCCTCGGCGTCGCGGTACGTGCGGGCGAGACGAAACCGGACATTGCCACAGTCGACTCATTCAAACGCACGCTGCTCGCGGCGAAGGCGGTCGCCTACCCCGGCAGAGGAGCCAGCGGCATATATTTCGTGAGCCTGCTCGAGCGCCTGGGGATCAAGGGGGAAATGCAAGGCAAGCTCAAGCCGATGGAAGCAGAGGACACGGTCGAGGTTGTCGCGCGTGGCGAAGCCGACATGGTCGTTGTGGTCGCAACGCGCATTTCCGACGTCCCGGGCGTCGAGCTTGTTGGACCGATCCCTGAAGAACTGCAAACGAAGATCGGATTCGCCGCCGGCCTGGCAACCTCGGCAAAAGACTCCGAGCCAGCAAAGGCTTTGGTCCGCTTTCTGACCGCCCCTGCTGCGGCAGTGACGCTGCGCGCCAAGGGTGTCGATCCGATTTGACGCGCCTGTCCCAAGTCGAAACAGCGCATTCCAAAGACTATTGCCTGCGAACCAAGCCCCGCGTCATCATGCGCTAGGGGGATCGCGCATGATACGCGTTTTTCTCGACAGGCTGTATCTCTTCGCCGGCTATGCCGCGGGAGGCTTCCTGCTGGCCATCTTCGTCTTGATGATGCTGCTATCGGTCGGCCGTCCCTTGGGGCTGAATATTCCCGCCGGTGACGATCTTGTCTCCTGGTGCATGGTGGCGACGTCATTTCTCGGGCTGGCGCACACGTTTCGTCACGGCGAGATGATCCGGGTCGGACTTCTGATCGATCGGCTGGAAGGTCGCACTCGCCACGTTGTCGAAATCGCCGCGCTGCTGATCGGCGGGTTCTTCGTCGCTTTCTTTGCCTATTACGCCACGCTGCTGACCTACGATTCCTGGCGCTTTCACGACATGGCTCAAGGTGTATTGCCTGTGCCGCTGTGGATTCCGCAGCTCGGATACAGCGGCGGCTTATTGATTCTGCTGGTCGCCTTTATCGACGAACTCATCCACGTCGTGCGCGGCAATCCACCACGATACGAAAAGCCGAAGCCGAAGACGGCCGAAGAGGTTGTCGAGCAGGCTATTCAGAGCGGTGTTTGAGATGGCTGAACTGGTCGGCATCTCGGCGCTGCTGCTTGTCTTTCTGACGGTCCTGCTCGCGGGCGGAGTATGGATCGCCATGGCTCTGATGGCGACCGGGTATGTCGGCATGCAATTCATTGGCGGCGGCATTCCGTCCGGCCCGGTTCTTGCCACCACCATCTGGGGCAACAGCAACTCGTGGACATTGGCGGCGCTGCCGCTTTTCATCTGGATGGGTGAAATCCTGTTCCGCACCAGGTTGTCGGAGGAAATGTTTCGTGGCTTGGCGCCGTGGCTCAACAGAATTCCGGGACGCCTGATGCACGTGAACGTGCTGGCGTGCGGTATTTTTGGCTCCGTGTCCGGTTCCTCGGCCGCCACCTGCGCAACCGTCGCCAAGATCGCCTTGCCGGAGTTGAAAAAGCGCGGCTACGACGAAATGGTTTCCCTCGGCTCGCTTGCCGGCGCCGGCACGCTGGGAATTCTGATTCCGCCGTCGATCACCATGGTGGTCTACGCGGTCGCCGCCAACGTTTCGATCATCCAGATATTCCTTGCCGGCTTCCTGCCGGGCTTTCTGGTGATGGCGCTTTACTCGGGCTACATCGCCGGCTGGTCGCTCGCGAATCCGGAAAAAACGCCGCCGCCGGAACCGCCGATGACTTTCCGCGAGAAGCTGCACGAATCCAGGCAACTTATTCCGCTGGCTTTGCTCATCCTTCTTGTCTTTCTTTCGTTGCTGCTGGGCTGGGCGACCGCAACCGAGTGCGCGGCCTGGGGCGTGATGGGATCGTTGGCCATTGCCTGGTGGCACAATGCCCTGACCTGGGAATCCTTCTGGGCCAGCGTCATGGGAACGGTTCGCGTCAACTGCATGATCATGCTGATCCTCGCGGGCGCGTCCTACATGTCGACATCGATGGCGTACACGGGAATTCCGGTCGCGCTCGCAACTTGGGTCGACAGCTTCCATCTGAGCCCCTACGCGCTGATTGCCGCGCTCACGGTGATGTACATGCTGCTGGGCACCGCCCTTGACGGCATTTCAATGATCGTGCTCACCACGGCGATTGTGGTTCCCATGATCAAGCAGGCCGGCTTCGACCTCGTCTGGTTCGGGATTTTTGTGGTGCTTGTAGTGGAAATGGCGGAGGTGTCGCCCCCCGTGGGTTTCAATTTATTCGTGCTTCAAACAATGAGCGGAAAGGATTCGAACACGGTGGCCCGGGCGTCGCTGCCGTTTTTCTTCCTGCTCGTCTTGGCGGTAGCGATTATCACGGCGTTTCCTGATATCGTAATGGTGCTACCGCGCCTGGCTTTTCCCGGGTAACTCGTGACAGAGAGGCGTTCCATGATCGTGCTCAGAAGTTTCGTTCTTGCTGCAGCCACAGTCGCCGTTTTGGCGTCGCAACCGGCTTCAGCCCAGACCAAATGGAATTTGCCGGCCGCGTATCCGCCGGATAATCCCCACAGTGAAAACCTCGCGCTGTTTGCCAAGGATGTCGCCGCCGCAACCGACAACAAATTACAGATCACCGTTCACGCCGGCGCTTCGCTGTTCAAGGCGCCGGAAATCAAGCGTGCGGTGCAGACTGGACAGGCACAGATCGGCGAAGTTCTGCTCTCGCTGCACGAGAATGAAGATCCCATTTACGGTATCGATGTCATTCCGTTCCTTGCCACCAGCTATCCGGAATCAATGAAGCTGTGGCAATCCTCGAAAGCCGCGATCGAGAAGAAGCTCGCATCGCAAGGTCTGATCCTCCTGTTTGCCGTCCCTTGGGCGCCCCAGGGAATCTACGCGAAAAAGGATCTGAATTCCGTTGAAGACATGAAGGGACTGAAGTGGCGCGCATACAATGTCGGCACCGCGCGTATCGGAGAACTGGTTGGCGCGCAGGTCGTGACGGTACAGGCGGCTGAACTGCCGCAAGCTCTCGCCACCGGTGTTGTGAATTCCTTCATCACTTCGGGGGCGACCGGCTACGACAGCAAGGCGTGGGAGACGATGACGCATTTCTACGACACCCAGGCATGGATCCCGAAGAATGTGATTTTCGTGAACAAAGCGGCATTCGATGCGCTGGATAAGCCGACGCAGGAGGCCCTGCGTAAAGCTGCGGTCACTGCGGAAACCCGCGGCTGGAAAATGTGGCAAGACAAGGCCGGCTGGTATCTTGAGCAACTTAAAACGCACGGCATGAAGGTGCAGCCGCCTGGGGACACATTGAAATCCGGACTGAAGAAAATCGGCGACCAGCTGACTGCCGACTGGCTGAAGAAGGCGGGTGCCGACGGCGAAGCGGTGATCGCAGCGTACAAGAAGTAGGCTCCTTCGAAGGGGAGTTCGATGACCAGGACGATCAATGTCCTTGTTTCGGCCTGCATCCTCGCGGGGGTGGTGCCTTCGCGCAAACGCAATGGGATTTGCCGACCAATTATGCGGCAAGTGCCTTTCACACCAAGAACATCGTCCAGTTTGCGGCGGACATTGAAAAGGCGACGGCTGGCTCACTGAAGATCGTTGTCCGCCCGGGCGGCGAAATGATCAAGCACGCCGAGATCAAGCGCGCGGTCAGCGATGGAAAGGCTGCGGTGGGCGAAGTGTTGATTTCGCTCGCCGCGGAAGAAGCACCTGTCTATGGCGTCGATTCGATCCCGTTCCTTGCCACAGGATATGACGGCGCGCGCAAGCTGTATGAGGCGCAAAAACCGTACCTGGAAAAACAGCTTGCGAAAGAAGGATTGGTACTTCTGTTTTCGGTTCCGTGGCCGCCGCAGGGCGTCTATGCGAAACGTGAAATTCAATCGATCGGGGAACTGCAGGGACTGAAATTCCGCACTTACAACGCAATGACCAGGCGGATTGCCGAACTGGCAGGCGCGCAGCCTACGCAAATTGAAGTCCCTGATCTCCCCGCCGCCTTCGCATCGGGCCGCGTCGATATCATGATCACCTCGGCATCAAGCGGCGTGCAGTCGAAAGCCGAACAATATCTGACGCATTACATCGACACCCAGGCCTGGGTGCCGCGCAACATGGTGTTTGCCAACAAGGCCGCGATTGACCGACTCTCTGCTGCAGAAAAAAAGGCGCTTACAGTAGCTGCAGGCGCGGCAGAAGACCGTGGCTGGAAGCTATCGATCGAGGAAATGACGATAAAAACCAAAGCGCTCAAGGACGCCGGAATCATCGTGCTTTCGCCAAGCGCGGAACTTCGATCCGGCTTGGCAAAGATTGGTGGCGTGATCGCGAATGAGTGGGCAGCGTCCGCAGGCGCGGACGGCGAAGCGATGCTTGCCGCGTATGGGAAGTGACGAGCAATTCGCTCGGTTTGCCCGTTCAAAAACAAAAAAGATATTTGCTGGTTCTAAAAGGTCATCGTGCGCGCGACAAAGAAGAAGCACCGGCTGCCACATTCATGTCGCATAAAGCCAAATTCATCTGCTGATTGTCGCTTACGGCATACTTTCACGCATTATCCGCCGCTTTTTCTAGACTGATGCTTTGGCCACCGTCTATATGCGCGGCGGCAACATCAACACTGCAAAAAAATTGAGAGTAAAGTTCGATGCAACGGATATTGATTCTGTTGTGGCTTGGCTGGGGATTGATCGGAACTG
>Ga0081455_10007814_pt1 | contig 11201 bp, 7 predicted proteins | sample TabmetS3T2R1_FD_70207 | JGI IMG/M metagenome (GOLD analysis project Ga0081455, IMG submission 70207) | Tabebuia heterophylla rhizosphere microbial communities from the University of Puerto Rico - S3T2R1 | ecosystem: Host-associated > Plants > Roots > Rhizosphere ... | reverse complement strand
GTGACCAGCGCCACCGAATCCGCAGCAATGATTTCGAAATTCCTGAGCTAGACCGGGCGCGTCGACACCCGCCGACCGAGCGGTAAAAAAAACGCCCCGATCATCGCCGGGCGATGACCGGGGCGCGCTGGGTGTACGTGCCACGCCTGGGCAAGCGCGACGAGACCGACGGTAATCGCAGCGCCGTCGGGCGACAACGGCGCGCGTGCGAAAATGACGGAGTGTGATTGCATTGCATCGCCTCGCAAGCGAGGCCTTGCAAGCCGGCAAGCGGATGGGTCGCCGCCGCGAGACCACCGGTGCAAATCAAATCGCCGCGGACGCAACGTCCGTTCGCAGCGGCTCGGCCCGTCATCAATCTGTTACGCAGCCGTCATAAACCCATGCGAGGCGTGGGGGAGAGGGCGGCAACCCCGGACATAGAGAGAACCGAACGTGAAGATGTGTTGCGTCGTCGCGGCAGCGGGCGTCGTCGCGGCGGCCGCGATCGCGCCTGCCGCAGGTGCCGAAGTCTCCGGCGCCGGCGCGACCTTCCCTTACCCGATCTACGCCAAATGGGCCGAGGCCTACAAGAAAGAGAGCGGCGTCGCCGTCAACTATCAGCCGATCGGCTCGGGTGACGGCATCAGGCAGATCCAGAGCAAGGAGGTGACCTTCGGGGCCACCGACATGCCGTTGGGCGCCGCCGACCTGGACACGGACCATCTCGTGCAGTTCCCGACGGTCATGGGCGGTATCGTCGTGGTGCTCAACATCGAGGGCGTCAAGAGCGCCGAGCTCAACCTGGATGGGCCCACCGTTGCCAGGATCTTTCTCGGCGAGATCCGGTCGTGGAACGATGCCGCGATCCGCAAGCTCAATCCGAATCTGAGACTGCCCGCGCAGGCCATCGCCGTTGTGCATCGCTCCGACGGCTCCGGCACGACGTTCGCCTTCACCGATTACCTCACCAAGGTGAGCGCAGACTGGAGGTCGAAGGTCGGGTCGATGACGTCGGTCGAATGGCCGACCGGAATCGGCGCCAGGGGCAACCAGGGCGTGGCGGATCGCGTGGCGCAGACCAAGGGGGCGATCGGCTACGTCGAATATTCCTATGCCAGGCAGGGCAAGCTCAGCGCCAGCCGACTGATCAACAAGGGCGGCAAGGTCGTTGCGCCCGCCATCCAGGCATTCGCCGCCGCCGCCGGCAACGCCAGCTGGGAAACCGCGCCGGGCTTCGGCGTCATTCTGACCAATGAACCGGGTGCCGAGACCTGGCCGATCACGAGCGCCAGCTTCGTGCTCATGCACAAGCAGCCGGCCGATCCGGCGGCCGCCGTCGCCGCGCTGAAATTCTTCGACTGGGCCTATGCCAAGGGCGGCGCAATGGCGGAAGAGCTCGATTACGTCCCGGTGCCGGCAAAGGTCGTCGACGCCGTGCGCAGGCTCTGGGCGGCCGAGATCAGGGACGCGCGCGGCCGGCCGATCTACGCGCCGCCGAAGTGACCGGCGCGGGCATCTGCTGAGACAGACCCATTCGAGCCGCATCTCGGGACCGGTCAGCCGCCGGCGTGGAACACGAAGGTGTCGTTGCCGGCATTGCCGGTCAGCCGCGCTTCATTGCGATGGATTGCCGGGTCAAGACCCGGCAATGACGATGGTGTGCACGGCGGCATCGTCGATGCCGTCCTCGAATGGCGCGGGAAGCGCGGGTCACACGCCATCCTCCTCGATCGAGATCACGCGCTGGATCTCGTCGGAGACGAAGCCGATGGCCGCCGGGTTGCGCACGCCGGGCAGAACCGCGACGTCGAACAATTCCCGCACCACGCCTTCGATGCGCAGCCACTCGACCGTGTCGCCGCTGTTGATGTCGATCACGAGCAGCCCGCAGCGCGGCTCGGCGCCCCGGGCGGCGAGCGCGCCGTCGAGTGGCAGGCCCTGGAACGTGCGGTTTTCGCGCGCCAGCGACAGCCCGACGATGGCGTAGGAACCGACGAAGGCGAGCCCGCGCGCATAGCCGGGGCAGAATGCGACGGGCACGAATTTCTTCGCATCGCGATCGAGGAAGCCGAGCTCGCCGGCGCCGGAATTGAGCAGCCAGACCCGGCCCTCGTGCAGGCGCGGCGAATGCGGCATCGACAGGCCGCGCAGCAGCGGATCGCCGGTCGCGACGTCCATCAGCATGCCGCCGTCGGCGCGGCGGTCGCGCCAGCCGTCGGCCACGTCGGAGTTGGCGACCAGCGTGACGTAGCGCGGCCGGCCGTCCTCGAGCGCGAGCCCGTTGAGATGGCAGCGGTCCTCCGGCGCGAGCTTGCTGACGAACGGCGGCCGCCACAGCGGCTTGAAGCTCGCGCCCTCGCTCACCGTGGCGATGCAGGAGAACAAGGTGTTGACGAAGACCGGGCGGCCGTCCGATCCGAAGGAAACGTCGTGCGCATCGACGTCGCCAGTGATCCAGGCGACGTGCGGCGAGAACACCGCGTCATGCTCGCCGTGGGCGCCGCCCCTGGGGACGACGTTGTCGAAGCGCAGGAGCTGGTATTGCGTCGCCAGCGCTAGCGAGCGGGCGTCCGGGCTGACGCCCAGCCCCATGCAGCGCGCGAAGGTGCGCTCGAACACCGCGAGGCGCCCGCCCGCCTTGAGCCCGATCAGGAACAGCTTGCCGGCCTGGTAGGTGGTGAAGGCGAGGCTCGCACCCGCGCGCGCGAGCCAGTCGGGAAAATGCCGCGACGAGGTGAGCACGAACTTCTCTTCCGGCGCGGCGGCGGCCGGCAGCGCCGTGGGGTTAGTGGCCATCGAAGGGGCCTCTGCCTCTCTCGCGCGAATGCTCAGGCGTGCGTGACCGCACCTCATTACCCTTGGAGCCCGCCGCGGGCAATGGCGCGCAACCGGGCTGCGGGCACGTCCCACCAACAGAACATCGGTCGAATCGACCGACGCGCCGTTCAAGAAGGTGATGATCTCATTGCGGGCGCCGAGGCCGGAGTGGACCTGCCATTGGTTGGCCGCACCGACTTCGGTGAATGTGCCGCCGCGATGTCGGCGATGGCATGACGCTTCGCTTAGACCGTTTGCAGCACCGTCGCCGCGGCCTGCATCTCGGCGAAGCGCGCCGCGCGGCGCTCGAGCGCAAGCGCGTCGCGGCCCCACAGGTCCATGTTCCAGTCCTCATCGACGTGGGAAGCGTTCCATGTGGCCTCGAGCGAGAGCGCGCCGCGCATGAGCGCGAGCGCCATCAAGGCCGAGCCGGTCAGCGTCGTCACCGAATGAAGGGCGCCGAGCGGCCACGGCGCGCGCGGAATGGCGACGCTCGCCGCGGCGAGCGCATCCGGCGACTGCGCGACGAAGATGATCCCCTCCGCCAGCGTGAAGCGCGCGCCCAGCGCATCGCGCGCCCAGGCGAGTACCGGGTCCCAGGCCGCGGCCTGCCGCGCGACCAGGCCGGCAGGGGCCGGCGCGCGATAGAAGACGAGATCGCAGGCAAGATAGCGCTCGACCTCCGCCGCCACCGGCGCCGGCGCCTCGACCACGCCGTCGATGATGGTGTTGGCGAGTCGCGTCAGCGGCATCCTGGCGGGATCGATGACGTCGCGCTGCGCGTCCCATTCGGCGGCGAGCGCCTGTGCGAGGGCGCTGCTCGGCGCCGCGAGCGGGCGGCGCGCGGGGGTCTTCACCGGACGGCCGTCGAGCACTATGCCGAACTCCCCGCCCCCAGCTTCGACCTCGGCCCGCCGGTAGAACCGCGGCCGCAACTGCGGCCGCATCGCGCTTCGCGCGAGCTGCGTGGGATCGGACGGCTCGTTCTCGAAAATGCCCTCGAACAGGTCGCGCATACGGACAAGATGGGCTGCAACCGCCGATCATTCAACATGGTCGGCTCGCAGTCGTCCTCCTTCCGCATGCCCGCGGTTGCGGGGGCAGCTTCCGCGGCGGGACCGCACGCGTCCTTGATTTTACCTTCGCCGCGTCGGAAATTACCCTGGCACGGCGGCAAACCCATGAGCGCGCAAGCCAATACCTCGCGATCCTACGCCAAGCTGACCCCGGGCGATCCCGCGCCGTGGTTCCACCAGCGCGCGACCAGCAATCCGAACTATGCCTTCGACACCGCGGCAGGACGCTACGTCGTTCTGTGCTTTTACGCCTCGGCCGGTGACGCTGTCGGACGCGCCGCAATCCAGAGCGTCCTCGCCCATCGAAAGCAGTTCGACGACGAGCGGTGCTGCTTCTTCGGCGTCAGTCTCGATCCGCGCGACGAGGCCGAGGGGCGGGTGCGCGAGAGCCTGCCGGGCATCCGCTTCTTCTGGGACGCGGACGGGACCATCAGCCGCCTCTACGGCGCGGTCCCCAAGGACGCGAAGCCGGGCGAAAGCGCGGTCCCTGCCCGCCGCTTCTGGATGGTCCTGGACCCCACGTTGCGCGTGCTGCGCGTCGTTGCGTTCGCGGCAAATGACAGCGGCGCAGATTCTCTGCTGCGCTATCTCGAACAGCTGCCGCCGCCCGAGCGCTTCGCGGGCATCGAAATCCAGGCACCGATCCTGTTCCTGCCCAACGTCTTCGAGCCGGAGTTCTGCCGCGATCTGATCCGCCTGCACGACGAGCACGGCGGAAAGGAATCCGGCTTCATGCGGGACGTCGAAGGCAAGACGGTCGAGGTGCACGACTATGGGCGCAAGCGCCGCTCGGATTACATCATCGAAGACCCCGAGGTGATCCGCCAGACGCAAGTCCGGGTCCTGCGCCGCATCCGGCCGGAGATCCTCAAGGTCTACTCCTTCAACGCCACGCGCATGGAGCGCTACATCGTCGGCTGCTACTCGGCCGAGGACGGCGGCCATTTCCGCGCGCACCGGGACAACACGACGAAAGGCACGGCGCATCGCCGCTTTGCGGTCTCGATCAACCTCAATGCCGAGTTCGAAGGCGGCGAGGTAAGCTTCCCCGAATATGGACCGCGCAGCTTCAAGCCGCCGCCCGGGGGAGCCGTCGTGTTTCCCTGCGCGCTACTCCATGCGGTGTCACCGGTCACGCGCGGGCGCCGTTACGCGTTCCTCCCCTTCCTCTATGACGAGGAGGCCGCGAAGATCCGCGAGGCCAACAGCCAATTCCTCGCCGAGGGCGGCGGGCTTTACAAGGCGAACCAGCAGACAGGCAAGGCAGCGGCAGCCACGCCGAGAGCACGGAACGGCGAAGCGAACACCGCGACGGAAGCATCGGCCCGTCGAGCTCCCCGAACCACCAATTGATCGCTCGGATCGACCTCGGCTCGATCCACGATCCAGGAGACGCGTTGCAGCGAGCGTGAATGAAGTTCGGGATTTTCGACCACCTCGACCGCAACGATCGTCCCCTGCACGCCTTCTACCAGGAACGGCTGCAGTTCGTGGAAGCCTACGATCGCGCCGGCTTCTACGCCTATCACACCGCCGAGCACCACGCGACGCCGCTCGGACTTGCCGCCTCGCCCTCGGTCTTCCTCGCCGCGGTGGCCGAGCGCACGCGCAACCTGCGCTTCGGCCCGCTCGTCTACACGCTGCCGCTGCACCATCCGCTGCGGCTCGCGGAGGAGATCTGCATGCTCGACCAGCTCAGCGAGGGACGCTTCGAGCTGGGCGTCGGCCGCGGCATCTCGCCGATCGAGACCGCCTATTACGGGGTCAACCCCGACCATCGCCAGAAGATGTATCTCGAGGCGCTGGCGATCCTGCGCCAGGCGCTGACCAGCCGCACAGTGACCTTCCGCGGCGAATTCTACGACTATGCCGACGTGCCGGTGGAGATCGAGCCGTTCCAGAAGCCGCATCCGCCGTTCTGGGCGGGCGTGGGCACGCCCGACGGCGGCGAGAGCGCGGGCCGCAACGGCTTCAACATGGTCGCCAATACGCTGACGCCGCAAGTGCGCGCGATCACCGACCGCTATCGCGCGGCTTCCACCGCCACGCATACGCCGCTGCTCGGCCTCGCCCGCTTCGTGATCATGGGCGAGACCGACGCCGAGGCGCTTACCATCGCGCGCCGCGCCTATCCGCTTTGGCACCGCCATTTCCACCACCTCTTCCGCCAGCACGGCACCACCCCGGCGGGAGGCGAGCGGCCGCCGCACTTCGACCAGATCAAAGACGGCGGGCGCGGCATCGCGGGCTCGCCCGCGACCGTCACGCGCATGATCAAGGCGCAGATGGAGGAGGCCGGCACCAATTACTTCGTCGCCCAGTTCGCGTTCGGCGACCTCACGCGCGCCGAGGTGCTGCGCACCGTCGATCTGTTCGCGCGCGAGGTGATGCCGGCGCTCGCGCGCGCCTGAAAGACCCCCTCCACAGGTCTCCTCCGGCGCAGCCGCAGGCTCGCCACTTTTGTCCTGCAATGCACCATTGCGCGAAGCTGGAGAAAAGAACGATATCAATGGGTTACGCCAGCAGGCGGGCCGTTACGGATTTTTTACCGCGACGCCCGCTACCTTGTGGCCGCTGTGCGCTGCAAAGTGACGCTGCAGGTTGTAAAACCCTGTTATGACAAATGTATCGGTGGAATTTCGGGGGGGTCTCCACTACTATCCGCCCGGATTCGGCGGACCACAAGCCGAACCTTCGGAGGACGACCGGCCGACGTTTGTTCGCGCATGGTCCCAGGGGCGCGGCCAAGCGTGCGTGCAGAGGAGTAGATGAAACCTACCGACATTTCGGCACCGGACTACTTCCACAAGGTCGTGGATTGTCAGTGGGCGTGTCCGGCGCACACCCCCGTCCCCGAATACATCCGGTTGATCGCCGCCGGTCGCTACAGCGATGCTTACATGGTCAACTGGAAATCCAACGTGTTTCCCGGGATCCTCGGGCGCACATGCGATCGGCCATGCGAGCCGGCCTGCCGGCGCGGACGCGTCGAGAAGGACCCGGTCGCGATCTGTCGCCTCAAGCGCGTTGCGGCCGATTTCAAGGACGACATCCGAGGGCGTTTGCCCAAGCCGGCGGCGGCGAAGAACGGCAAGCGCATCGCGCTGGTGGGCGGCGGCCCCGCTTCCCTCACCGTCGCCCGCGACCTCGCGCCGCTCGGCTACCACTGCGTGATCTTCGACCAGGATCCGCAGGCCGGCGGCATGATCCGCACGCAAATCCCGCGCTTCCGCCTGCCCGAATCCATCATCGACGAGGAATGCGGCTACATCCTCGATCTCGGCATCGAGTTTCACGGCGGCAAGCGCATCGACAGCCTCAAGGCGCTGCTCGCGGAGGGCTGGGATGCGATCTTCGTCGGTTCGGGCGCGCCGCGCGGGCGCGACCTCGACATTCCCGGCCGCAAGGAAGCGGCACCCAACATCCATATCGGCATCGACTGGCTCTCGTCGGTCTCCTTCGGCCACGTCAGCAAGATCGGCAAGCGCGTCATCGTGCTCGGCGGCGGCAACACCGCCATGGACTGCTGCCGCTCCTCGCGCCGCCTCGGCGGCGAGGACGTGAAGGTGATCGTGCGCTCGGGCTTCGAGGAGATGAAGGCGTCCCCCTGGGAGAAGGAGGACGCCATGCACGAGGACATCCCGATCCTCAATTTCCTCGTGCCGAAGGAATTCACCCACGAGAACGGCCGCCTCACCGGCGTGGTGTTCGAGAAGGTGAAGGCGGAATACGACGCCAAGGGCCGGCGCAACCTGGTTCCGACCGGCGAGGCCGACCAGCATGTGCCTTGCGACGACGTATTGGTGGCGGTCGGCCAGGAGAACGCCTTCCCCTGGATCGAGCGCGACATCGGCATCGAGTTCGACAAGTGGGACATGCCCAAGGTCGATCCCAGGACCATGGCCTCGACCCATCCCAAGGTGTTCTTCGGCGGCGATTCCGCCTTCGGCCCGAAGAACATCATCTGGGCGGTTGCGCACGGCCACGACGCCGCGCTGTCGATCGACAAGCTCTGCTCCGGCCTCGACATCAACGACCGTCCGCTGCCGATGGTCGAGATCGTCAGCCAGAAGATGGGCATCCACGAGTGGAGCTACGACAACGACATCGCCCCCGACCGGCGCTATCGGGTGCCGCTGCGCGACAAGGTCGTGGCGCTGCGCGACATCAAGGCCGAGGTCGAGCTCGGATACGACCTCAACCTGGCGCTCAAGGAGGCCCACCGCTGCCTCAATTGCGACGTGCAGACCGTCTTCACCTCGTCGCTGTGCATCGAATGCGACGCCTGCGTCGACATCTGCCCGATGGACTGCATCACCTTCACGGCGAACGGCGACGAAGCCGACCTGCGCACGCGCCTGCGGGCGCCCGCCAAGGACGTCACGCAGGATCTCTACGTGGCCAATGACCTCAAGACCGGCCGCGTGATGGTGAAGGACGAGGACGTCTGCCTGCATTGCGGGCTGTGCGCCGAGCGCTGCCCGACCGGCGCCTGGGACATGAAGAAATACCTCATCGACATGACGCACGCGGATGACCAATGCCGAGTAGCAGCCCGATCAGCAGCGTAAACGACTTCGTCGTCCGGTTCGCCAACGTCAACGGATCCGGCTCCGCCAGCGCCAACGAGCTGTTCGCGCGCTCGGTGCTGCGCATGGGCGTGCCGGTCGCGCCGCGCAACATCTTCCCCTCCAACATCCAGGGCCTGCCGACCTGGTACGAGGTGCGCATCTCGGAGGCCGGCCATCTCGGCGCGCGCGGCGGCACCGACCTGATGGTGGCGATGAACCCGCAGACCTGGGACAAGGACGTGGCCGGAATCGAGCCCGGCGGGTACCTGCTCTACGACTGCACCAAGCCGATGCCGAAGTCCAAGTTTCGCGAGGACATCACGGTCATCGGCGTGCCGCTGACCGCCATCTGCAACCGCGAATACACCGATCCGCGCCAGCGCCAGCTGTTCAAGAACATCATCTATGTCGGCGCGCTCTCCGCGCTGCTCGACATGGACGTCAAGGTGATCGAGCAGCTCATCGGCGAGCAGTTCAAATCGAAGGAGAAGCTGATCCAGGCGAACTTGCACGCGCTCCATCTCGGGCGCGACTGGGCGCTGATGAACCTCGAATGCCCGATCGGGCTGCGCCTGCGCCGCGCCGACACCGTGGGCAACCGTATCTTCGTCGAGGGCAACTCGGCCGCGGCGCTGGGCGCGGTCTATGGCGGCGCCACGGTGTGCGCGTGGTATCCGATCACGCCGTCATCCTCGCTCGCCGATGCCTTCGGCGCCCATTGCCGGCGGCTGCGGGTCGACACCGCGACCAAGCGCAACAAGGTCGCCATCGTGCAGGCCGAGGACGAGCTCGCCTCGATCGGCATGGTGATCGGCGCCGCCTGGAACGGCGCGCGCGCCTTCACCGCCACCTCGGGGCCCGGCATCTCCCTGATGCAGGAATTTTTGGGGCTCGCCTATTTCGCCGAAATCCCCGCGGTCGTGTTCGACGTCCAGCGCGCCGGCCCCTCGACCGGCATGCCGACGCGCACCCAGCAATGCGACCTGATCTCGTGCGCCTACGCCTCGCACGGCGACACCAAGCACGTGCTGCTGTTCCCGGAGGACCCGGCGGAAGCCTTCGACTTCGCCGCCGACGCCTTCGACCTCGCCGACCGGCTGCAGACGCCGATCTTCGTCATGCTCGACCTCGACATCGGCATGAATCATCGCCTCTGCCGCCCGTTCAGCTGGGACGACAGCCGCAAATACGACCGCGGCAAGGTGATGACCGCGGCCGATCTCGACGCCGGCAAGGAATTCGGCCGCTACCTCGACGTCGACGGCGACGGCATCCCCTACCGCACCTATCCCGGCACCCATCCGAGCAAGGGCTCGTTCTTCACCCGCGGCACGTCGCGCGACCGCTACGCGCGCTACACCGAAGAGGGCGCGCCCTACGCCGACAACATGCAGCGGCTCATCCGCAAGTTCGAGACCGCCAAGGACCTGGTGCCGCGTCCGCTGCAGGCCAACGCCGCCAGGCCGACGAAATACGGGGTGATCTATTACGGCTCGACCTCGCCGGCGATGGACGAGGCGATCCACATGATCGAGGCGCGCGGGCAATCGCTCAACCGGCTGCGGGTGCGCGCGTTTCCGTTCCATTCGAGCGTGACCAGCTTCGTCGCCGACCACGACTTCGTGTTCGTGGTCGAGCAGAACCGCGACGCCCAGCTGCGCTCGCTCATCGTCAACGAATGCGGCATCGATCCGATCCGGCTGGTGCCGATCCTGCATTACGACGGCACGCCGATCACCGCCCGCTTCATCGCGCGCGCGATCGGCGATCATCTCGACGCGCTGAAAGTCACTCCGCTGCGCAAGGTGGTGTCATGACCTATATCACCAAGCCCAAATTCCACCATCCGGCGCTGCCGACCAACGCGCTCGGCTATACGCGGCGCGACTACGAGGGCTCGGTATCGACGCTGTGCGCCGGCTGCGGCCACGATTCGATCTCGGCCGCCCTGATCGAGGCCTGCTTCGAGCTCGACATCGCGCCGCACCGCGTCGCCAAGCTCTCCGGCATCGGCTGCTCGTCGAAGACGCCGACCTACTTCCTCGGCAGCTCGCACGGCTTCAATTCCGTGCACGGCCGCATGCCCTCGGTCCTCACCGGGGCGAACCTCGCCAACCGCGACCTCATCTATCTCGGGGTGTCGGGCGACGGCGATTCGGCTTCGATCGGGCTCGGGCAGTTCGCGCACGCGCTGCGGCGCGGTGTGAACATGGTCTACATCGTCGAGAACAACGGCGTGTACGGCCTCACCAAGGGCCAGTTCTCGGCCACCGCCGACCGCGGATCGAAATCCAAGCGCGGCGTGACCAATACCGACAATTCCATCGACCTCGTCGCCATGGCGCTGCAGCTCGGCGCCACCTTCGTCGCCCGCTCGTTCTCGGGCGACAAGGAGCAGATGGTGCCGCTGATCAAGGCCGCGATCGAGCACGAGGGCGCCGCCTTCATCGACGTGATCTCGCCGTGCGTGGCGTTCAACAATCACCTGGGCTCGACCAAGAGCTTCGACTATGTGCGCGAGCACAACGAGGCGGTGAACCGCCTCGATTTCATCACCGGCCGCGCACCGATCACGGTCGCCTACGAGCCGGGCACGGTCGAGGTCGTCGAGCAGCACGACGGCTCCAAGCTCGTGCTCAAGAAGGTCGCCGCCGATTACGACGCGCACGACCGGCTCGGCGCCATGAGCTTCCTGGCGCGGAACTCGGCCATGGGCCAGGTGGTCACGGGGCTGCTCTTCGTCGACCGCGAGCCG
>Ga0081455_10007813_pt1 | contig 11202 bp, 9 predicted proteins | sample TabmetS3T2R1_FD_70207 | JGI IMG/M metagenome (GOLD analysis project Ga0081455, IMG submission 70207) | Tabebuia heterophylla rhizosphere microbial communities from the University of Puerto Rico - S3T2R1 | ecosystem: Host-associated > Plants > Roots > Rhizosphere ... | reverse complement strand
GCCTCGCCGCCGGCGTAGTCGAGCGGCACCGGCTCGATCGCGTCGCGCTCCCCGCCCTCGACGTCCCGCAGGCAGAAGTAGAGCGACAGCCGGTCGTAGACCTGGAGGAGGCGGTAGTTGATCCAGCGCTCCTCGTCGCCCACGCGGAGGTCCGCGGCCAATCGGCTCTGCAGTTCCTCCTGCTCGGCGACGAAACCCTCCACCTGCTCCCGCACCTCGTCCGCGAACGTGAGCCTGAGTGACGGCTGCGTGCCGTAGCGGCCGCGATAGATCCCGGCGCCGTGCATCGAGACGAGGAGGCCTGCGTAGGCGTCCTGGTCGGTGACGGCGGCGATCATGGCGCGGTAGAAGGCCAGGTGCGACGGCACCTCGACGTCGAGGAAGTTGCGCGGGCCCGTCCCCTCCCGGTCGAGACCCGGGGCGCGCTCCCAGACGGCCCAGCCGTCGTCGTGGCGCGCCGCGGCGACCGCGACGGAGTCGAGCGGTGCCGGCGAGGCGATCCCGTCCGCGTTTCCCCACGCCCGAGCGAGCTGGCCGGACAGGTCGGCATGGTCGGTCTGGAGCACGACCTGCCAGGCGTCGCCGCAGTCGCGGACGATCACCGCACGCCCTCGCGCTCGCGCACCCACGGGACGAGCCCGCCTGCCTCGGTGAGCTCGCGGACGAGCGGCTGCACCGGCTCAACGCGGAAGCGGGTTCCGTCCACCTCCACCTCGCCCGAGTCGGGGTCGAAGCCGACACGGGAGCCGTGCGAGACAGCGGCGGCCGCCTCTCGGCACGCGACGATGGGCAGTCCGAGGTTGATGCAGTTCCGGTGGAAGATCCGGGCGAAGCTCTTGCCGAGGACGAAGCGCACACCCCAGGCCTTCATCGCCAGCGGCGGATGCTCGCGCGACGAGCCGATGCCGAAGTTCTCTCCGACGACGATCACCGCGTCTCCGGCTTCCAGCTCCTTCCGCAGGCTCGGGTCGTAGCCCTCGAAGAGGTACTGCTTCATCTGCTCGGGATCGCCGATGTTCAGGTACGCGCCCGGATACATGACGTCCGTGTCGACGTCGTCCCCGGGGATGAGCACGGCCCTTCCCTCAATCATCCGGGCGTGCCCTCCAGCACCTCTGTCGGGTGCACGATCTCGCCGGCCACCGCTGCGGCGGCCGCCACGTACGCGTTCGCGAGGTGGACGCCGGCTTCTTGAGACCCCATGCGGCCCTTGAAGTTCCGGTTCGTGGTCGTGACCGCGGTCTCGCCCGCCCCCAGGACCCCCATGTGGCCGCCGAAGCACGCGCCGCACGTCGGCGTGGAGACGATCGCGCCCGCCGCCACGAAAGCGTCCAGGAGCCCCTCCCGCAACGCCTCGCGGTAGATGCGCTGCGTGGCGGGCACGACGATCGCGCGACAGTCGGGGTGAACGCTGCGGCCGCGCAGGATCTCCGCCGTCTGGCGCAGGTCGGTCATCGTCCCGTTCGCGCAGTTTCCGATGTAGACCTGGTCGACCTTTCGCCCCCGCGCCTCGTCGACCGGGACGACGTTGCCGGGCAGGTGCGGCAGCGCGACGAGCGGCGGCAGCGATGACAGGTCGATCCGGAGCCTTCGGAGCACCTCGGCGTCGGGATCGGTGCGCTCCGCCGCCCAGGGAGCGTCGACCCGACCCTCGAGGTAGCGGGCGGTCGTCTCGTCCGCCGGGAAGAGCCCCGTCTCGGCGCCCGCCTCGACCGCCATGTTCGAGACGGCCAGGCGCTCGTCGATCGAGAGCTCCGCCGCGCCGTTGCCGCCGAACTCGAGCACGGTGTTCGTGCCGCCGCCCACGCCGAGCTCGCCGATCGCCGCCAGGATCACGTCCTTGCCGGTCACGAACGGGCGCTTCGTCCCCTCGAGATCGATCTGAATCGTGCCCGGGACCCGCTGCCAGAACGCTCCCAGCGCGAGGCAGGCGGCGATGTCCGTCGAGCCGAGCCCCGTTCCGAAGGCGCCGAGCGCCCCGTACGTGCACGTGTGCGAATCGCCTCCGGCGACGACCGTGCCGGGGACGATCCAGCCCTCCTCGGCGAGGAGGGTGTGCTCGATGCCGCCCCGGCCCTGGCCGTAGAAGGTCACGCCCTGGGCGTCGGACCACTCCTTCAGGCGCTTCTGCAACGCGGCCGAGCGCGCGTCCTTGGCCGGCATGAAGTGGTCGGCGACCATGACGACCTTCGCCGGGTCGAAGACACGGTCGACGCCCATGCGCTCGAGCGCCCGGAAGGCGACGGGCCCGCTCACGTCGTTCGCCATGACGACGTCGCAGCGCACCATGACCGCCTCGCCGACCGCGAGCTCGTCCTCGTCGGTGTGGGCGAGCAGGATCTTCTCAGCGAGCGTGCGTCCCAGCGAGCTCCTCCAGGTGTCCGAGCGCGTCCTCGAGGGAGACGACGTTGCCGTACTTCGCCTCGATGTCGTACAGGTTCGCCTCGTGGGCGCTCGGGTTGCGGTCGCCGACCGCCTCGCGGGGGACGATCGGCCGGTAGCCGTGCTGCAGGGCGTCAACCGCCGTCGCCCGCACGCAGCCGGACGTCGACGCGCCGGTGACGACCAGCGTGTCGCATCCCGCGGCCGTGAGCAGGCTCGAGAGCGGCGTTCCGAAGAACGCCGAGGCGAAGAGCTTGGAGAGGACCGGCTCGTCCGCCTGCGGGGCGATACGAGGGTCGATCTCCACCCACCGGCTCCCGGCCTCGAGCGTCAGGAGCGCGGGCACCTTCTCGATGAAGGCGGCCGCCGTCCGCTTGGCGCCCTCGTCGTACGCGACCGTCGTGTAGACGATCGGGAAGCCCGCCCCGCGGCATTCGCTCAGCAGACGGCCGATCGCCTCCACGACCTCCTCGAGCGGGCACGCGAGCGGCGACTCCGGGTCGGTGAACCCGACGTTCATGTCGATGACGACGAGCGCCGGCCGCTCGCCGAAGCCCATCCTGCCGCCGAAGCCGGCGTGCGTCATCGGCCCTCGCTCAGCGTCATCTGCCGGTCGCCCAGCTCGCGCACGCGCTTCAGCGCATCCTCGCCCGACTCCATCGGCGCCCAGCGGAGCGGCTCCGGCGGCACGGGCGGCTCGTGGCCCGTCTCCTCCCGCGCCTGCGCCCTGATCTCGTCGAGAGGCGGGCCGAAGTCGAAGTCGAGCACCTCGCCGCGCTCCTCGCGGAGCCGGGCCCGCAGCTGCTCCGTCGCCTCGGCGTCACCGACGACGACGCCGTAGTCCCGCTGGGCCTTCTCGCGCGAGACGAGCCCCTTGGCCACGTCGGCCTCGACGACCTCGGTCGGGCGGTCGAGCGGATCCTTCCAGCCGCCGCCGCCGGCCGTCCGGTAGACGAGCACGTCACCCGGCTCGACCTGCACCTCGTCGCACTTCGACGGGAGGAGCTCCTCCGTCCCGTCGGCGCGCCTCAGGATCTTCTCGGAGCGCATGCCCGGCGTGCCGCCGAGGATGCCCCACGGGTACGTGAACCAGCGATCGTCGTGGATCGAGATCTCGCCCGGCTCGAGGTACACGTAGCGCTTCTCGATCCCGTTCCCGCCACGGTGGAACCCGGCGCCGCCCGAGTCCTCGATCGTCGTGTAGCCATCGATGCGCACCGGGTAGTAGGCCTCGAGGTACTCCGTCGGGATGTTCTGGAAGAGCGGCCACCACGAGTGGCCGTCCATCCCGTCCCCGATCGGCCGGCCCGGGATGCCGCCGTAGGAGATCTCCATCAGGTAGAAGAAGTCGCCCTTCTGATCCCAGCCCGAGTAGAGCATGTACGGGCTCGTCCCGTAGCCGGCCGCGGTCGTGTGCTCGGGGCTCTTGCGGGCGAGCGCGCCGCCGAGGACGTCGAAGAGGCGGCTGAGCGCGTGCGTCCGGCAACCAAGCGAGGACGGGAAGCGGGGATGGAGCAGGCTCCCGTTCGGGATAACGACGTGCAGCAACGGATAGAAGCCGTCGTTGAAGAGGATCTGGGGATCGAACACCATGATCAGGTAGACCCCGATGAACATTTTGAACATGGCCTCGGAGAGGTAGAAGTTCACGGGGCCCATCGCCTGCGGGTCGGTTCCCGACCAGTCGAAGTACGCGTGCTCGCCCTCGCGCCAGATCGTGAGCTTCATCTTGTACGGGCCGTGGCCGAGGCCGTCGTCGTCGATCCAGTCCTCGAACGACTGCGGCTCCTCGGGAATCGCCGCGAGGATCAGCTTGGCCATCGCGCTGTACGTCCGGTCGAGCATCGCCTGGCAGGCTGCGAGGTAGGTCTCCTTGCCGAAGCGCTCGCACAGCTCGAGCACCCGTTTCTCGCCCGTCCGGCAGCCGGCGATGATGCCCATCAGGTCCGCCCGGTTCATCTCGCGCATGCGGACGTTGTTGAGGATGACGTCGAGAACGTCCTGGTTCAGCACGCCCTCGCGGAAGATCTTGACGGGCGGGATCCGTACCCCCTCGCCGAAGATCGTCTTCGCCCCGGTCGGGAGTGACCCGGGAAGCGGCCCGCCGGCATCCATCTGGTGGCCGAACATGCTCGCCCACCCGATCAACTCGTCCTCCCAGAAGATCGGCAGGCAGACGAGCCAGTCGTTGATGTGCGAGATCGACCCGCCGCACTTGTAGGGATCGCTCGTCATGATCACGTCGCCGGGCCGCACCGGCTCCTCGAAGGCCTCGAGCATCTCCGAGATGTAGGAGCCGAACTGGCCGACCACCATGCGGCCCTTCGGGTCGGTGATCATGGGGAACTCGTCGTGCTGCTCCCGGATGACCGGGCTCATCGCCGTGCGGAAGAGCACCGCGTCCATCTCGAACCGCGTGCTCTTCAGGGCCCCCTCGATGATGTCGAGGGTGACCGGGTCGACCGAGATCTGGGGGATGTCCGCGACCTTGACGCCGTCCATCGTCACTCCTCCGTCGGGTTGATGATCAGGTTCAGATAGCGGTCGACCTCCGCGGCGTGGCCGGCGAGGACGACGGTCGTCGAGTCGAACTCCGTGATGATCGCGGGGCCCTCGACGCGGTGCCCTGGGCTGAGCCTGCCGCGGTCGTAGATCCGCGTCGGCAGCCATTCGCCCTGGAAATACACCTCGTGCTCGTCGACGACGGCGTCCGAGGCGTCGCCCGCGCCCGGCTCCTCCTCGGGGAGGTGCGGCTCGGGCACCTTGCCGTACCCGATGGCGCGGAGGTTGACGATCTCGCACGCCGTCCCCTCCATCTGGAAGCCGTAGAACTGCTCGTGCAGCTGGTTGAACCGTTCCGCCAGCATGGTCGTCCCGTTGCCGGCCAGCAGGGCCGGCTCGATCTCGACGGGGATCTCGTAGCCCTGGCGGTAGTAGCGCATGTCGACGTTGAACGCGAGGCGCTGGTCGCTCTCGTCGATCCCCTCGCGCCCCAGCCAGGTGCGCGCTTCGTCGCCGAGCTCGTCGAGGATGCCGCGCACCTCGTCGCCGCTGACCGAGTCGGTCGTGCGGATGAAGGTGCGCGCGAACTCGTCGCGGAAGTCGGCGACCAGGTCCCCTGTGGCGCAGAGAAGCCCCGGCGCGGGCGGCACGAGGACGGGGAACGAGCCCATGATCCGCGCGACCGCGTTCGCGTGCATCGGGCCGGCGCCCCCGAAGGCGACGAGCGCGAAGTCGCGCGGGTCGTAGCCGCGCTGCACGGACACGAGCCGTAGCGCGCCGGCCATGTTCTCGTTGACGATGTCGAGGATGCCCTCCGCGGCGCGGTGCAGGTCGAGCCCCAGCGCGGCGCCGACCTTCTCCACGGCCGTTTTGGCGGCCTCCACGTCGAGCTGCATCTCGCCGCCGAGGAGCTGCGGAGGCAGATGTCCGACCACGACGTTCGCGTCGGTCACCGTCGGTTCCTCGCCGCCCTTGCCGTAGGAGGCCGGGCCCGGGTCCGCTCCCGCCGACTGCGGCCCGACGCGCAGCGCGCCCGTCACCTCGGGCACGTGTGCGATCGAGCCGCCGCCCGCTCCCACGGAGCGGACGTTGACGCTCGGGACCTTGACGGGGATCACCTCGCCGGGCAGGCCGAGGCCGTACGGGATCTCCGTCTGCCGCTCGATCGTCGGCTGGCCGTTCTGGCAGAGCGCGACGTCGGTCGACGTCCCGCCCATGTCGAAGGTGAGCACGTTCTCGAAGCCCGCCCGGCGCGCGACGTAGAGCGCGCCGGCCACGCCGCCGGCCGGGCCCGAGAGGATCCCGTAGATCGGGCTCTCCGAGGCGACGTCCACGCTCATGAGCCCGGCGTCCGAGCGCAGGAGGTTGAGGTCGCCGCCCACCCCCAGGTCCCGCAGCGAGCCCTCGAGGTTGCGGACGTACGTCGCGACACGCGGCCGCACGTACGAGTTCATGCACGCGGTCAGTGTCCGCTCGTACTCCCGGAACTCGGGCAGCACGTCGGAGGAGATCGTCACGGGGAAGTCGGGGTACAGCTCGTGGATGACCTCGCGGATCTCGCGCTCGTGCGCGGGGTTCGCGTACGAGTTGATCAGCGAGACGGTCAGCGTCTCGACCCCGGACTCGACCAGGTCGCGGACGATCCCGGCGACCTGCTCCCGGTCGACCGGCTCGACCGTCTCGCCCTGCGCGCTCATGCGCTCGTTCGCCTCGCGCGTGTCCTCGAGGGCCGCGGGCGGGTCGGGCTTGACCATGATGATCCACCCGGCGAGCGGCCCGGGTGTCTGCGAGCGGGCGAGGTGGAGGATCTGCTGGAACCCCTTCGTGGTCACGAGGCCGACGCGGGCGCCCTTCGCCTCGAGCATCGCGTTCGTCGCCACGGTCGTCCCGTGCATGACGTAGTCGAGGTCACCGGGCTCGACGCCGCTCTCGTCACAGATCCGCCGCACGCCGACGAGCACCCCCTCGGACGGGTCGGCCGGCGTCGACGGGGTCTTCACGCGGAAGAGCGCGCCCGTCTCGTCGTCGACGAGGAGAAGGTCGGTGAAGGTGCCGCCGACGTCCACCCCGAGCCTGTGTGCCATTCCTTCTCCTTTCAGCCTGCGACCGGCGCGAACGAGCCGGCGCGGTAGACCTGTCCTTCGAGCGGGCGCTCCAGGACGCCCTCGAGCCACTCGGCGACCTCGATCAGCGCGTCGAGGTCGACTCCCGTCTCGACTCCCTCGCCGTGGAGGAGGTAGACGAGGTCCTCGGTGCCGATGTTCCCCGTCGCCCGCGGGGCGAACGGGCAGCCGCCGATGCCTCCCACCGAGGCGTCGAGCACCGTCGCGCCCGCCTCGAGCGCTGCGAGCGCGTTGGCGAATCCGGTGTTGCGCGTGTTGTGCAGGTGGACGCCCACGGGCTTTCCGCCCACGTCGGCGCGGCCCACCACGTCCCGAACCTGCCGGGGCACCGCCACTCCCACGGTGTCGGCGAAGACGACCTCGTCGACGTGTTCCGCGAGCCTCTCGGCGAGGCCTGCGACGCGCCCGGGATCGACAGCGCCCTCGAAGGGGCAGCCGAACGCCGTCCCGATCGTCACCGTCGCCCGAACCCCGTCCCCGTGCGCCCGCCCCGCGATGCGCTCGCCCGCGGCGACGGACTCCTCGACCGACGCGTTCTGGTTCTTCCGGTTGAACGTCTCGCTCGCGGCGAAGGCGAAGTGCACCTCGTCGAGGCCGGTGGCGGCGAGCCGGTCGTAGCCCTGCTCGTTCAGCGCGAGGCCGGCGTAGACGACGCCGTCGCGGCGCTCGATGCCCCCGACAACCTCCTCGGCGCCTGCCATCTGCGGGACGCGGGCGGGGCTCACGAAGCTGACCGCCTCGATCCGGGGGAGCCCGGCGCCCGCCAGCCGGTTCACGAGTTCTGCGCGTACCTCCGGGTCGAGAATCTTGTCCTGGTTCTGGAGGCCGTCCCTCGGCCCCACGTCGCACAGTGTCACGCTCACAGCACGCCCTCCTCGCGGAGCCCGGCGAGCTCCTCGTCGGAGAGCCCGAGCAGGTCGCCGTAGACCTCCGCGTTGTGGCTCCCGTGCTCCCAGGTCGCCGACCAGCGCACCTCGCAGGGCGTCTCCGTGAACTTGGGGACGATCCCGGGCCCGAGGTACGTGCCGAACCCAGGATCCTCGTGCTCGACGAGCATCTCGCGGGCCCGGACGTGCTCGTCCTCGAAGATGTCGGCGATCGTGTTGATCGGCCCGCAGATCACTCCCGCGTCGTTGAGGACGCGGTCGATCTCGCCGGCGTCGCGCTCCCGCGCCCAGGCGGCGACGATGCCCTCGATCTCCTCCTGGTGGTCGCCTCGGGCGAGGTGGGTCGAGAAGCGCTCGTCGTCCGCCAGCTCGGGCTGCTCCATCGCATCGCACAGCCGGCGGAAGACGTTGTCCGCGTTCGCCGCGATCACCACCCACTTGTCGTCCCGCGACTTGAAGATGTTGGAGGGCGCGACGCCCTTGAGGCCGGTCCCGCCCGGCCCTCGCACGATGCCGAGCCGGTCGTACTCGGGCACCGCGCTCTCCAGCAGTGCGAAGCAGGCCTCGAGCAGGGAGACGTCGACGACCTGCCCGCGCCCGCCGCCGAGTGCGTCGCGGCGATAGAGGGCCGCGAGAATTCCCTGCGCGGCGAACATCCCGGCCAGGGAGTCGCCCAGCGAGATATGCATGCGCGGCGGCGGCTCGTCCGGGAAGCCGTTGATGTGACGGAGCCCGCCCATCGCCTCGGCCACCGACGCGAAGCCGGCGCGCGGGGCGTACGGGCCCGTCTGCCCGTAGCCGGAGACCCGGCAGAGGATGAGCCGCGGGTTCGCCTCGTGCAGCCGCTCCCAGCCGAGGTTCCACCGCTCGAGGGTGCCGGGCCGGAAGTTCTCGACGATCACGTCGCTCTGCCTGGCGAGCTCGAGCAGCAGTCCCTGTCCCCGCTCCGTCCGCAGGTTGAGCGTCACGCACTTCTTGTTGCGGGATTGCACGGGCCACCAGAGCGAGCGGCCCTCGTAGCGGGCCTTCCCCCACTCCCGCATCGGATCGGGCTTGCCCGGAGGCTCCACCTTGATGATCTCCGCTCCCATGTCACCGAGCAGGCGGCCTGTGAACGGCCCGGCGAGGAGCATCCCGAGCTCGACGACCCGGACGCCGGCCAGGGGCCCGGGGCCGTCCGCACGGGAACGAGCGCCCTTCGCCGCCACGGCCTGCTCGGTCACGAGCCGTTCTCCTCGTTCTCCTGGTCGCCCGCGAGCCGCACTTGCCCGAGAAGGAAGTCGCGGGCCTCGAGCACGTGCTCCTTCATGATCAGCTCGGCCCGCTCCGCGTCCCGACTCCGGAGCGCCAGCGCCAGCTGCTTGTGGTAGTGCTCGGAGATGAGCTTCTGCTCGGGCGAGTACCAGTAGTAGGACTTGTAGACGAGCGGAATCTCGATCACCTTGCGCACGAGCGTCGTCAGACGGTCGCTCGCCGCGGACTCGAGGATCACGTTGTGGAAGAAGAGGTTCTCGTTGACCAGGTCGAGGAGGTCGTCCTCGGCGCGGAGGCGGACGAAGCGGGTGCAGCTCTCCTCCAGCCGCTCGACGTCCGCCGACGAGATCCGCGTCGCCGCCCGCCGGGCCGCGTACCCCTCGAGGAGCGCGCGGAGCCGGTACATGTCGTCGAGGTCGTCGGCGGCGTACTCGCGGACCGACGCACCCCGGTTCGGGACGAGGTCGACCAGGCCCTCGCTCTGCAGCATGAGCAGAGCCTCGCGCACGGGCGTGCGGCTGATGCCGAGCTCGCGCGCGAGCTCCTCCTCCTTGAGCCGCTGCCCCGGAGTCAGGCGGCCGTCGACGATGGCCTCGCGGATGATCTCGCTGGCCGCCGCGCTCGCGTTCTGCGAGATCGGGGGACTTCCCTCGAGGAGGATCTTGCCCACTGCAGGCGAGCATACAGTGTGCAATCCGGCGGATACTAGCCCTGTGCGGCGGTCCTCCAGGCGAGCGCGGCCGCGCCGATCGGAAGCACGTAGGTCTGCTCCCGGTTGCGGCCGAAGACCCGCACCTCCTCCCCGGTGGAGAGCGCGAACCAGGCTCCGTCCGGCGACCAGGCGAACCCGTGCTGGCTCGTCGGGCCGAGCACGATGCTCAAGTCCGCCAGCCGGACGAGCACCATCTGCTTCCCGGACCCCGGAAAGGCGACCGCGACCTCCGTGCCGTCCGGCGCGAACTCCAGCCGTTCCCCCAGGCGGCCGTAGCCGGCCGGCAGGCCCAGCTCCGGAAGGAGCACCGCGCTCTCCAGGCCACCGTCGCGCCAGAGCTCGAGGAGGCGCCGCGGCCGACGGCCGTTCTCGAAACGGACTGCGACGAGCGCGAGGAGCCCATCGGCGCGGACGTCGTAGCCGACGAGGTCGACAGGCCCCTCCCCGGCCGGGAATCCGCGCAGGAGATCCTCCTCGCCGAGCGTCGGCCGGCCGTCCACGAGCAATGTCCCCGAGAGAAACTCCGCTGGCCTCGTGAGCACGGACCCGTCCGGCGCGAACACGGGATGGCACCCAGGCACCCGCGTCCGCGCTCCGGTCTCGAGCGTCAGCACGACGGTGTCCTCCTGCTCGGTGCACCAGGCGAGGCGCTCGCCGTCGGGCGACCACGACGGCTCGCCGCGCGCCACCCCCAGGCGCCGGACGACCTCGGGCGGGTCGCCGAGCCTGAGGAGCCCGTTCTCGCTCCCCCGCAGTCCGAGCGCGGGCTCGAGCGCGACGACTGCCAGATCCCCACGGGGCGAGACCCAGAGGCCGCACTCCAGCGATTCCCCGGGCGTGCCGAGCACGAGCCGGTCCAGGCTCGCCTCCTGCGGGCGGCAGCCCGCAAGACTCGCGAAGACGAGCCTGCCCGCCAGCGTGCCGTTCTCCGGGAGGAGCTCGCCGGCCAGTCGGGCCGCGTCCTCCCGAGGAGAGGCCGCCCGGGAGCGCGTGCCGCCGCCGCGCAAGGCATCGACGGTGGCCGCGACGGCGACGACTGCAACCGCAAAGAGGACGACCGACGTCAGGACTGCTCGGCCGCTCCGGCTCCTGTTGCTCACGTTACGAACGGTACCGCCGGGGCGGAGCGATCCTCAGCCAACGTCGACGCCCCGAAGCTCGAGCCCGGGAGCGCTGCGGACCACGAGGGCGTGCCAGCCTGGCCCCGCCAACGAGACGGCGACGCTCGCCGAGCCCGCGATCCGCGTCCGCTCGACGAGCCGGCCGTCCGCGTAGACGGCCGCGTCGACGGGGCGCCCGGCGGCCAGCTCGAGCCGGGCCTCGCCGTCGCCGTAGACCCACA
>Ga0081455_10007812_pt1 | contig 11203 bp, 12 predicted proteins | sample TabmetS3T2R1_FD_70207 | JGI IMG/M metagenome (GOLD analysis project Ga0081455, IMG submission 70207) | Tabebuia heterophylla rhizosphere microbial communities from the University of Puerto Rico - S3T2R1 | ecosystem: Host-associated > Plants > Roots > Rhizosphere ... | reverse complement strand
GTCCCGACCTTCATCCAGGGCGAGGGCGCCGTCTTCGTGCGGCTCATGGAGCGTCCCCGAGGCGACGCGGAGCTGGCGACCCGGACCATCGAACGCGTCGTGTCGTTGCTGACCGAGTTCCCCGAGCTCAACGAGTTCAAGCACACCTCGTTGAAGCGCTGAGAAGCTGCTTCGTCAGGACGTTTGATCTCGCCTACCAGGCGATGGGCTTGTCGGGTTGGTACAGCCAGACGTCGAAGAAGTGCGTCAGATCCATCCCGCTGTGCTGCTCAGCTAGGTCGATGAACTGGGCTGTCGTCACGTTGCCGTAGCGATTCAGGGTGGCCCAGTCGCGCAGCAGCGTGAAGAACGTCTCGTCCCCGATCTTTTCCCGTAGTGCCTCGAGAGTCATCGCCCCGCGGTAGTAGATCGTGCCGTTGAACAGGAAGACGGGTGTACCCGGGTTGCCGGGCGGAGGCGTCCAGAAGGCGGTGTCCTGCGCCGGGGTGTTGTACAGCTGGTTGAACCACTGCGCCGCCGACTTGTTGCCCTGGTATTCGCTCCAGATCCATTCCGACCAGGTGGCGAAGCCTTCGTGCAGCCAGATGTCGGGCCAGGTCGTGAGAGTCACCGAGTCGCCGTACCACATGTGGGAGATCTCGTGGACGAGCGTCGCCTCGTCCGGCATCCGGTCGAACACCGGCTTGGTCTGCGTCTCGAGTGAGTAGCCGACGACCTTGGCGCTGTCGACGATCGCCCCGGCGGCGTTGAACGGATATGGCCCGTAGATCGATGTGAAGAAGTCGACCGCCGCTGGAAGCATGTCCAGCACCTGGCCCTTTGGAAGCTGGGGATCCACGGCGACATAGGTCGGAATGCCCGCCGAGGTGGTCGAGATGGTCAGGTCGAACCGGCCGAGTGTCGCCGTTGCGAGATATGGGGCCATCGGATCCGTCTCACGCCAGTCCCAGGTCGTTCTGCCGCCGGCCGTATGGTTGGACACTAGGACTCCGTTCGCCATCGCCGTGAGACCGGTCGGCACCGTGATGCTGAAGTCGAACGTTGCCTTGTCGCGCGGGTTGTCGTTGACCGGGTACCACGCCGGTGACCCCTGCGGCTCGCCGACCACGAAGGCGCCATCATCGGTCGGGACCCAGCCCTCGATCGACTGATCGGGGTCGGTCACCACGGCGGGCGTGCCGGCGTAGTCGATCACCACCGTGAACACCGTGCCATCTCTCAGGCCCGCCCGTGGCGTGATCACGAGCTCGTGCTCACCACTGCGGGCGAAGGCGGCGTCATTGCCGTTGACGAGCAGGCGCGAGATCGAGAAGCCCCGCAGATCGAGGTTGAAGCTGGAGAGGTTCTGCGTCGCGCTCGCCGTGATCACCGCGGTGCCCGTGAGCTGGTTCGTGGATGGCTCGTACGACAGGGTCAACGCGTAGTGCGTCACGTCGTAGCCGCCGTTGCCGGCGTTCGGGAAGAACGGATCGCCCAGGCCAGCGGACCCCGGAACGAAGTTCACCGCCTCCACCGGTGCGGCCGTGGCCAGGCCGATTGTGGTGGCGAAGAGCACGCCGACACCGAGCAGGCGGGTCGTAGCACGCGTGAGCCTCATGGCGCCCCTCCCATGGTTGCGCGTGGCCGCAACGCTACCTCGCCACCGGCCGGCGACCCGTGGCGAAACTGGCGCCACATGGTCCCAGGTGATTCCCAGGTGATCGTCAGGCTTCCGTGAGGGACCTCGCCCATCGTCACGCGAAGTGACGTCCAGCGGACGAACACGCATGAAGGCCGGGTGGGTTGCGCTCGGTGTTCTGGCCGTCGTCGCGGCGGGATGCGCGGTCGTCCCCGGTCACCCCGCGTCCAACGACACGTTCGAGGGGTTCCCCGTCATCTCCCACGTGCCGCCGGATCCAGCCGGCATCGTCTTTCTCTTCCACGGCTCCGGCGGTGGCGCCGAGTTCGCGACGAAACTCGAGACGGTCGACATGCTCAACCACCTCACCGCGGCCGGCTACGGGTTCGTCTCGACGGAGAGCACCGACCGGACCACCAAGCGCTGGGACACGGCGAGCCTCTCGCTGAGCGCGAACGCGGACCTCGCCCGCCTGGCGCGGCTCTACGCGTCGATGCGGGCCCGCGGGACGATCACCGATCGCACGCCGATCTACGCCGTCGGCATGTCGCGGGGCGCCGGGTTCGCATCCGTGTTCGCGCAAGCATTCGAGACCGCGGGCTACCCGGTCGCGGCGATCGCACCGAGCCACGGTCGGGTCCCCTCGAGCGTCCGATCCGGCGGCCTCACCGTTCCGGGATTCTTCACGCTCGGCGCCAACGACCCGGTCGTGGACAACGACAGGGTCGTCGCCCAAGTCGAGGACGTCGTCGCGGCCGGTGTCGCGGCGACGTACAGCATCGAACCGGGAACCGCCCTCCAGGCGTCCCGTTTCCTGCGCGTTCCCGGGGTCGACGGCTCGACGGCGAAGGCGATCTTCTCGGTACTGGTGAGCGCGGGGCTCTGGGACGACGCGGGGCGCCGGTTGGCCAGCATCGCGACCGTCCAGTCGACGCTGCCGTCGTTGTCGTACCCGCCGAAGGTGACCGACGAGCAGAAGCGACTGCTGCGCGACCAGATCAACGTCGTGCTCGCCGTCCACGAGTACTCGGCGACGTACGCATCGCAGACCGTCGCATTCTTCGACGCGCACCGGCCGGTGACATCGGGTGCGGACGTCTCTCCGGCCCGGGCCCGGACGCTGTCGGGTCCCACCAACGAGGACGAGTTCGACGGGGTGGCTGCGGCACCCGACGGCTCGGTGTACGCCACCGGCAAGTTCGAGCAGACCGCGACGCTCGGCGGCGCCTCCCTCTCGAGCGCGGGCCGGGCCGACATCCCGCTCGTCCGGTTCGACGCCTCCGGGCGGACGTCGTGGGCGCAACGCTTCGGTGGCAGCGGCGAGGACAACTTCTTCGACATCGACGCCGATGCCCACGGCGCCGTCGCGACCGGCTGGTTTGCGGGCACCGTCGTGTTCGGATCCACCACGTTGGCGAGCTCCGGCCCGTCGGACTGCGTGATCGCCGCATTCCGGCCCGACGGCTCGACGCGCTGGGCCCGCCGGTTCGGTGGCCCGTTCCGGGACGGCTGCAACGAGGTCAGCATCGATCCGACCGGCACGGTCACCACCTCGCTCGACACCGAGGGGGGCTGGACAACGCTCGGCGGCCCGCCGATCCCCCACCTGGACGGGTCTGACACCGTTCTCCTGCGTCTCGGCCCCGACGGCACGCCGCAGTGGATGCGCACGGTCGGCGGCAACGGCGCCCAACGGGGCAAGGCCCTCGCGGTGGCGACCGACGGGTCCGTCTCGTTCGGCGGCGACACCGTCGGCCCCCTGGAGGTCGGCAACAGCACCGTGTCGACCCCGACGGATGGGACCAGCCGGGACGCGTGGCTGTCGCGATGGGACCCCGACGGCACCCTCGAGTGGGTCACGGCCTGGGGAGGGCCCGGTGACGACCTGGCCAAGGGTGTCGCCGACGACGGCCACACCGTCTCCTACGTGGGGCCGTTCACCGGGACGATCAGCGTCGGGTCGACCACGCTCGACGCGGGGCCGGGAGCCGACACCCTCGTGGCGCAGCGGTCCGCGGCCGGGCAGGTCCGCTGGGCGACCTCGGTGAGCGCGTCGTCCGATCTCGACGGCGCCGAGGTCGTGGGCGCCGCCGATGGCGGCCTCCTGTTCGGGAGCGGGAGCGTGCCGGGCCTGTCGTTCGGATCGGCCTCGGGCGGGAGCATCCCGCTCGACGCCTCCAACGGCGGCACGGCGTGGCTCGCCCACTATCGACCCGACGGGACACCCGAGTTCGCGCGCACCATCGCGGGCACCGCTTTCGGACGCGTCGGCGAGATCGCCCGCGTCGGCCCGCGCGTGTATGTCGACGTGGCCCTGCGGGGCCCCGACAACACGATCAACGGACGGCCGATCCCCGTGCAGGGCAAGGACGCATCGATCTGGGCCATCGACCTCGCCCGCTGATGCGGCACCTGTCGCTGGCTCCGGTTCTGGAGCAGCATTCCCGCATGGAGCACGCCGCCGTCGACGGGATGCGGATCGCCTACACCCGGGCGGGCATCGGGCCACCTCTCGTCATGCTGCACGGTGCGCCAAGCGACAGCCGCACGTGGCAGTGGATGCTCCCCGACCTCTCACGGGACCACACCGTCATCGCCTGGGACGCGCCGGGATTCGGCGACTCGTCGGACATCGAGGACAGCTGGCGAGCGCCGCAGTTCGGCGACGCGCTCGCGGCGTTTGTCACCGCACTCGGCCTCGAGCGGCCGCACCTCGTGGGCCATTCGTTCGGGACGATGGTCGCCCTGTCGCTGTTCGACCGCCACCCTGCGGTACCGGCGAGTCTCGTGCTCATCGGTGGCTACGCAGGCTGGGCGGGTTCGTTGCCGGCAGACGAGGTGGCGCGACGGCTCGAGATGTTCGTCGGCATGGCCGAGCTCGGCGACGCGTTCGATCCGAGGTCCTACCCGGGCCTGTTCTCCGACCTCATGCCGGTCGACCGCGCCGCCGCGCTGGACAGGATGATGCGTGAGAACGTACGCCCGGCAACGATTCGAGCGGCGGGACACATGGGGGCCGAAACCGACCTCCGGCCGGTGCTGCCCACCGTCGACATGCCGACGCTGGTCCTGCACGGTGAGGCCGACGCCCGGTCGCCGCTCGCGAACGCCGAGGCGCTCCATGCCGCGATCTCGACGTCGGAGCTCGTCGTGCTCCCGAGGCTCGGCCATGGGTGTGTGGTGGAAGACCCCGAGGCATGTGCGGCGGAGATCCGCCGGTTCGTGCAGGGCGTGGGCTGAACCTCCCGGCACTCCCCACGGGGGTCTCCACGTTGAGAGAGTGGTGATGCCTGCAACGTCTGCCCCCGCGCCAACAAGCGGTGGGTGCCAACCCCTGAGGCGCCCCGCGGAGGAGGATGGGTCGCTGGCTCAGGATGGCTGCGTGGGCGCTTCGGCGCTGACCATCCAGGGCGTCCCGAACCGATCGATGCACATGCCGAACGCCGGCGACCAGAAGGTCTCGCCGATGGCCTGTGTCACCTCGCCGCCCTCGGCCAGCGCCGCGAACACCCGTTTGGCCTCGCCGACGTCGGCGACGTCGTAGTTGACCATCATCCCCTGCACCGGTCCGAAGCTGTCGGTGGTGGGATCGTCGGATCCCATCAGGAGCTGCGCGTCGGACCTGAGCGCCGCGTGCATGATCAGCTCGGCCTGCGCGGTCGGCGGTGCCTGGTTGGCCGGCATGTCCTTCATCGCCAGCAACACGAGCTCGCCGCCGAAGATCTCCTCATACCGAGTGAAGGCTTCCCGGCAGTTGCCACCGAAGAACAGGTACGGATGGAAAGCCATGGCTGTCCTCTCTCTGCGCGCCTTGGACGGCCACCATGTCTCATGGCCCGGGCCGCCGGCAACCATGCGGTGCCGCCAACACAACAATGTCAAGCGATTGGTTCGAACCAACCGTCGCACTCCAGGGGGCCAAGGGATCAGCCGCCGACCGAGATGAGCACCTTTCCGACCGCTCCGTTCTCGACGGCGGCGTGCGCGGCCGCCGTGTCCTCGAGGCCGAAGCGGTGAAGCGGCAGGCCGAATTGCTCGCCGACGTGGTACGCACCGTCGTCGATCGCCTGGTTGATGTCGGCAGCGCCAGCGGCGATCCGATCCCAGCCGACGGTGTAGAGGAGGATGAACTGGTAGCGGGCGTTCAGTCCCATGTTGCGCCGGACATCCAGGCTGAACGGGGCGGCACCGTCGTTCGCGTAGATGGAGATGGTCCCGCGCGGGCGGAGCACCGACTGGTCGATGTCTGCGTTCGCGCCCGCCGCGACCTCGACGATGAGATCGACGCCCTCGGGGGCGGCCCGAAGGATCTCCTCGGCGGCGTCGGCGCGCGTGTAGTTGACGACGTGATGCGCTCCGGCCGCAATGGCAAGGCGAGCCTTGCCGTCACTGCTCCCAGTTGCGATGACGGTCGCGCCCGCCCAGCGGGCGAGCTGGATTGCGGCATTACCCACCGCCCCGGCACCACCTGCCACCAACACGGTCCGGTCGCCGAGGGCGCCGGGCTGCAGCCGCGTCGGGCCGTCTTCCGCAACCGTCAGCGCGCGGTGGGCGGTGACACCAGGGATCCCGATGCTGGCTCCGAGCTCGAAGTCCGCGCCACGCGGCAGCGGGAAGGCTCGCTCGGCCGGCACGACCGTGTACTCCTGGGCCGTGCCGCTCGCCGGGCGGCGGTCACCGGCGAGGGTGACCCAGACGCGGTCGCCGATAGCGTGGCCGTCCACGCCGGGTCCGATCTCGTCAACGATGCCGGCGCCGTCGTGGTTCGGGACCGTCGCGTCGGTGAGCGCTCGGCCGGAGCCACCGCTGCGGGTCTTCCAGTCGGTCGGGTTCACTCCCGAGGCGAGCAGTCGGATCCGGATCTCGCCTTCCGCCGGCTCGGGAATCGGGCGCTGCACGAGCTCCAGCACGGACGGGTCGCCGTGCCGTGCGTAGGTGATCGCCCTCATGATCGACATGCTGACAGGACGGGCCGCGTACCAGGTAGTTCTGAGCGGTTTCACATCCTCCTCTGAGCCCCCTCCCGGTTTCGGCCGTCACGGTCGGGATGTGTCGTCCTCCGGGCACCGGACAGTCCTGCTGACCATCGGCCTGCTTGCCGTCGCGGGTGGTTCGCTGATGGCATCGGAGCGGCAGCTGGGGTCGACCGACCGTGTGGCGGACGAGGCTGCGGCAGCAACTGCGGTCCAACCGCCGGAACCCGCGGGTCCTCGTCACGAGCGTCGGTGGCGCCCCGGCGCGCGTGCTACGCAGCCGGATGACGTGGACCAGAGCACGGCGCCGCTGCGAACGGCCGACGCGGCGGACCCCTTCGTTGTGATCGACGATCAGCCATGGCTGTTCACGACCAACAGTCGTGTGGGCAACGTGCCGGTCGTGACCCGGCGATCGGGAGGTAGTGACATCGCGGTCGCCGATGCACTTCCCGGGTTGCCCGGTTGGGCCGAGCCGGGGTTCACGTGGGCGCCGGCGGTCACGCAGACCATCGATGGCTGGGTGCTTGCGTTCACAGCCCGCGACGCAGCCTCGGGCCATCAGTGCATCGGTGTCGCGACGTCGCCGGTGGTCGGTGGTCCGTACTCGCCGGCCGCCGAACCGCTCGTGTGTGACATCGACGAAGGCGGCGCGATCGACCCCTCGTTCGTCACCGACGACGCCGGGATGAGGTGGCTCCTGTACAAGAACGACGGCAACTGTTGTGGTCTGCCGACCACCCTCCACGCGGTGCCGCTCACCCCAGATGCGACCGCTCCGGAGGGCCCGGCTGTCGACCTGATTTCTGCCGACCTGCCGTGGGAGGCGGGACTCGTCGAGGCGCCGTCGATGGCCAAGGTCGGCGGCCGGTGGCTATTGCTGTACTCGGCCAACCGTTGGGATTCCGCCGACTACAGCGTGGGCGCCGCGTGGTGCGACTCACCGGCCGGACCGTGCCGGAAGCAGGCCGGCCCTGCCATGACGTCCGGCAGCCACGTGGACGGGCCGGGTGGGGTGGAGTTCCTTGCCACTTCCCGGCAAGGGCGGCCGACGGTCACGTTCCACGCGTGGCCTCCGGGCGACGTCGGCTACGGGGACGGGTCGACCCGCCGCCTACAGCTCGGTCGCGTCATCGTGGCCGGCGACGTCGTGTCGATCGTTCCCATCACGTCCGCAACGCCGTGAGCTCGCTCTCTCCGCCCTCGGGGTTTCCGCGGCGTTGCGCACTATGAGGCGTTTGGCGTCTCAGGCCGAACGACGAGGCGGCCGTGCTGGTCGATGAGGACGACCACGTGTGCAACGTCGTCGATCAGCAACACGGATCGATCGGCGATGTGGGCCGCCTGCGCCGCGTCCGCGAGCATCCCGATGGTGAGACCGAATACGTGCACGCCCATGGAACCGTCTCCTCGATCGGTGTCCTGCGGTCGGTAGTGCCTTCTCAGACCATCGCGCCGCGCTCGTCCCGTGTCTTCGCCGGCACCCACCATCTCGGGCACAGGCCACCCGGACCCGCGATCTTCCCGGTAGCTTCAATGCGCCTCGGACGCGCAGACGATCGTTTCGCCTGGTTCGACTGGTGCCCTGAGGACGGGCGGTCGGACGGTGGGCGGTCGCAGGCCGCGCCGTCGGAGCGCTTCACGGTTGCGCTCGGTCCAGTTCCGGGGCGGTGAGCTTGTCGAGCAGGCTTCGCGCCACGCGGAACAGTGCGACCGACGCAGCGAACTCCTGGCCGGTCGACCGGGCCCGGTGACACATCGGCACCTGAAGGTCGGCGGCGACCTCGCAGGGGTCGAAGTGCGCGTCCTCTATGGCGTAGTGGGCGTGCAAGGTCACCACGCTGTCCCGACTGTGGCCCTCGGCGACCTGTTGCTGGATCTCGGCCGCACGGGCGGCTGTGGCCATCAACCAGGCAGCGCCGGGTGAGCAGTCCTCGATGGGTTCGCCCACGTGGGCGACGTCGGCCAGGCCTACTGGTGTCGGTGGGAACATCACGCCTCCCCTTGTGCGTGGTGGCCGAGGACGACCAGGCGGGTGAGGTGGACACGCGACTTGGTGCCGAGCTTGCGGAAGATCGAGCGCAGGTGGAAGTCGACGGTGTGCGGCGACAAGAACAGGCGTTCCGCGGCCTCCCGGTTGGTGAGGCCCTCCGCGACGACGTGGGCGACGCTTCGCTCGGTATCGGTGAGGCTCGCCCAGCCCGACGACGTCCGCTCCCGTCGACGGCGTGAATGGTCGGTGTCGGCGACGAGAAGCGTCAGCTCGAGGACAATCCCTGGCGGCTCGTCGTCGAGGACCGGGACGGCACGCACCACTACGGCCCGGCCACTCAGCACGATCGTCGTGACGTCGTCCTGAAGGCGGTCGCAGAGGCGCTCTGCGGCCTTGCGCAGCGCAGGCTCGTCGTCCGGGTCGACGAGCCGATCGGCGGCGGCATTGGGGATGAGTCGCCGTGCGGTGACGAGGACGAAGGGTCCCTTCGCACCGCGCCGTTCCTTCAGGATCCTCCCGAGGGCCAATCGTTCGGCGAACCCCGTGTCGTCGACCAGGCGTTGCTCGATCTCACGAACGGCGAGGGCTGCCACGGGACGCATCAGCGGGTTGCTGTCGGTCCCACGGCAGACGAGGTCGAGCCTCCCGATGGTTCGACCGGTGGCGATGTCGGCGATCGGCGTCGCCGTGCCGGTGCGGTGGGCTGAATCGGGGTGAACGCCGAGCCACGGTTCGGGCAGCCGACGGTCCACTGCGTGCCCCCTGGCGTCGGACAGCACCACGCCGATCCCGGTTCCGGCAAGGAGGCTCGCAAGCGCGTCCAGCACCGGCCGGGCGGCGCGGACGAGCAGGCCGCCGCCGTTGGCGGCTGTCACCCCGACCCCCGTCACCGTCGGCGGTGCATCTGCCACGATGGTTTGCCCTACCGCGCCCATCGGGTGACCCCCTCTACGCTGGAAGCGATGTGCCTTTGGGTCACGGTCGCGCTCGGCGGGTTCGCTGTCTTGGCTGGCACCCGGAGTCTTCGCGCCCGGCTAGTGGGGTTTGACAATTCCTGCTAGCCCCAATGCCCGAATGGCATTCATGCGCGATGGTGACGTTCGATCATGGCTCTGCGCGTGCTCCTCGTCGACGACAGCCCCCACTTCTTGCAGGCCGCCCGCACGCTCCTGGAGCGCGAGGGAATGCACGTCGTGGCCGAGGCATCCACCAGCGCGGAAGCGATCGAGCGTGCCCGCTCCCTTCGGCCCGACGTGACGCTGATCGATATCGACCTCGGCGACGAGAGCGGCTTGGACCTCGCCCACCGCCTGACCCAGGCGGGGCCGACCGCCGGGCACCTGGTTCTGATCTCGGCGTATCCCGAATCCGACCTGCGCGAGCTCATCGACGAAAGCCCTGTCGCCGGGTTCCTGCCCAAGTCGCGGCTCTCGGGCCGTGCCATCCGCGGGCTGCTCGGCGAGGGCGAGGAAGGATCCGACGGCGACGTCAGCGGCCGTCGAGAAACTGACCGACGAGAGGGCGACTGCGCAGCGGGCTTATGGACGAATCAACTCGACGTGCCGTCCCGCGGCGCGCACGAGTGCCTCGAAGTCGCGGCGGTCCCGAGTGACGATGTCGTCTCCGTCGGCGGCGAGCAGGACGACTGCGGCGTCGATCACGTCTGACGAACTCGTCCTGCCGAGCAGCTCGCCCGCTGCGCGGCCGAGGACGCGATCGAGCGGACGGACATCGACGCCTTGCAGCGCACGCGCCAGCCGTGCCTGGCGGGGCCCACCCCGCCACACCTGGCCCACCACCGCGCCATGGGTCAGGGGAAGCTCGCGGGCGATCGCGGCCGCCTTGAGGCGTACCCACATCGAGCGCTCGTTGCGTTCGAGAGCAATGAAGGCGCCGGCGTCGAGCACGAGCGTCACGCTGATCGCGCCTTTCGGGTCCGGGTCCCGCCGGCGGCACGGCGGCCACGTACCACGATCGCGTCCTCGCGATCAGCGCGCTCCTGTGAAGCGATCTCGTCGGCGGTGATTTCGCCGAACTCCGCCTCGTAGTCACCGATCGCCACCCGCAGGTGCGCAAGGTGTTGGTCTCGGCGGACCTTCTCGGCGAGAGCGGCGCTCACCCAACCGCTCAGTGACTCGGCTTCACCCTCGGCCACCGCGCGGGATCCTGCCTCGACGAGGTCGGGATCGACGGTCACCGTGAGGCGCTGCTTCCGGGTTGTCATATCATGATGCTAACAGCAGTAATACTTTCTGCATACTATCCAGTCGTCGCGGCGGGCTCGCAGCGTGATGTCCGAGGCGGCTCGGCCCAGCAGACGCTTGGCGTCGATCCACGAGCAGTCCGCTACCACGCGGACGAGGATGCCCTCGAAGCAGACTCGATGGTCGACAACTCCTCGAGGTGCGTTTTCGACATCTTCGGAAGCTGCTGGGAGACTCGCCCCGTGGGCATCGGGGTCTTGGGCCCGGCGTACATCGAGGGTGCCAGTCTCGGCGGACGGGATCGGAAGGTGTTGGCCGTCCTGGTGCTGGACGCCCCGCATTGGGTGACAGCCGAGCGTTTGGCCGATGCCCTGTGGGGTGAGGATCCGCCGTCATCGCGGGCAAAGGTCGTACA